>Ga0310345_10000725_pt1 | contig 43898 bp, 40 predicted proteins | sample HC15DNA20500_MG_FD_204667 | JGI IMG/M metagenome (GOLD analysis project Ga0310345, IMG submission 204667) | Marine microbial communities from station ALOHA, North Pacific Subtropical Gyre - HC15-DNA-20-500_MG | ecosystem: Environmental > Aquatic > Marine > Oceanic | place: Pacific Ocean: North... | reverse complement strand
GCGGCAGCGCGCCCTTCGGTGGTGGCGGCCAGCAGCAGCGTCCGCAGCAGCAGGGTGGCGGTTACGGCGGCCAGGGCGGCGGTGGTCGCGGCGGTCAGCAGTCCTACCAGCCGCCACAGCGCGAGCCGGCCGGTGGCGATCCCGGCTTCGACGACGATCTGGACGACGATATTCCGTTCTAGGCATCTTCCTTCGTTGACATAGCGAAAAGGCCCTCCTCGCGAGGGTCTTTTTCGTTGGACAACGGTTGACGCAGATCAAGTGGCATTCGTGCGCCTCGCCTGACACTGGCGCTTCGATTCCAACGAAAGAATGCGCCATGAGCGATAGTGAAATAATCGATCCGGTCAGCCATCTCGCGGCGTGGATCGAATCCGCCCGCCGCCGCGGCGAGAGCGATGCGCATGCCGCCACGCTTGCCACCGTCGACCCGGCTTCCGTGCGCCCGAGTGTTCGTACCGTCTATGTGCAGATCGACGACGAGGCGCTTGTGTTCTTCGTGAATACGCGCAGCGGTAAAGGCCAGCAGCTGCGCTGGCATCCGCATGCTGCGCTGTGTTTCTTCTGGCGCGGTCTTCAGCAACAGGTGAATGTCGAGGGCGTCGTCGATCTCCTCGACGAAGAGGCGGCGGATCGCCTCTGGGCCCAGCGCTCACGCGAAAGCACACTGGTCGCGCGCAGCTCGGAGCAGCACGCGGTGTTCGGCGATCTCGACGCTTTTCGCTCGCGGCTGGAACAGGAGCGCGACAACTACAGTTTTCACCGCGCGCCACGACCCGACAACTGGCTCGGCTATCGGTTGCTCCCGACGCGCATTGAATTCTGGGCAACCGGCTGGCATCGGGCACGGCCGCGCTATTTGTTTGAGCGCGTGCCGCAAGGCGGGTGGCAGCAGGCTATTCAGGAGCCTTGAGAAACGGCGCCCGATTCATTGAGAACCGGGCGCCGCTGCGCACGTGGTTGCCGTGGGTGGCGACCACTCGGGCCGTGCTTGGTTCAGGCCGACCACGTCCAGTTCGGATTCGATCGCAGGACCACGACGGTGCAGTGTGCGCGACGCACAACGCGATCGGCGGTACCCCCCAGAAGCAGGTCGCTCGCTCTAGGATCGTGCGACGCGATCGCGATAAGCCCAGCCTCCAGATCGGCTGCCCTTCGGACGATTGTTTTCGCGACGGGCCCGACCAACGCTTCGGTTTCCCAGTTGATGTCTTCGGCGTATTCCATTCGGGCGAAATCGTCGAGTTGGGCAGCGGCTTGCTTGCGAGCATCATCTATTAGACCCCGCTGCACGTACGGGAAAGCGCCCAGTTCGCCGGGTACCACGGCCAGTAGGTGCAGCGTGGCTGAATGGTGGCGCGCAAGTGTGGTGGTCGCCGGGAAAATGAGGTCGAACGTTACATCGTGCGACAGGTCGATTGGGACGAGTATGCGATTTGTCATTTGAATTCCTCGGCTTTGAGTTGGTCGAAGATCGAGTTATTCGACCAGGGCGTCGCGACTGGTGTCTTCGCTGTTCGGCGTGCTCGCGGCTTCCTTTTGGCGCACGACGAGTACCGAGTGCCGGGCGTGCTTGACGACCTGGCTGGCGGTGCTGCCGAGCAGTACATCCCAGAACACCGGATTGTGTGATGCCATCACGATCAGGTCGGCGTCGAAGTGATCGGCGCGTCGCACGATGGTCCGCGCGACAGGGCCGACCCGAATATCGATTCGCCAATCGGCGCTGTCGCCTAGCCGTTCCCGCCCGATGCGTTCGAGCTGGCTACGCGCGCTTTCGCCAAGATTTCGCACGTATTCGGTGCCCACATACGGGAAATCGCCGACGTCGATCTCGGGAATGACGGTAAGCAGGATCAGGTTGGGGAATTCGTCGCCCGCCACGTTCTTCGCAGCAGCGAACACGCTGTCGAGTGTAGCGTCGTGATTGAGATCCAGGGGTATGAGAATGGTCTGTGCCATGTCGTTCTCCTCGTTGTGGGTCTACGAAGAGTCTGGCGCGATCAAGAAGGCGGCAACTTGATATGGATCAATCGCGCGCGCGAGCCTAGGGCCCCGAAAGTTTTTAAAAATTAGCGTTTAAACGCGGTCGACAGTAGCTACGCTGGTAAAGGGCCGACAGCGCATCGCATTGTCGGTCCTCTATACTCCGCATCGAGAATTACAGTGCCAGTGGCGGTAATGACCATCATCACCGCGCCCACACTGACTAGATAACAGGTGCCGGCTTTGCCGAGCGCGTTGGCTGGAAAAAGCTCGACCAGACTTGGTTGTAAGCGGTTTCCGCGGTCGGTTTGGAAATGGTTAAGAGTCTGAGTGACCGGCGGCCATATGCTGACGAATACGTTGCACGAGGCCCGAACGCGTAATGCTCATGTTTCAGGCGTATTGGCGACGCCGGGATGTTGTCGGACTACCAGAACCGATTGGTGAGCATGGCGCACGACATATGCCGCCACGGCGCCGAAGATGATGTCTGATTTATGCGGGTCGTGGGAGGCCATGATGATCAGCCGAACATCCTGTTCCGCCGCCGTTTTGACGATCCGCTTTTTGGGGTCTCCGATCTTTACTTGTGCCCGCCAGTTGTAGGTATTATCGACCCGATCGTGACCCAGAGCTTCAAGGCGCAATTGAGTCTCCGTGACGATTTTTTGCATATAGCGGTGTTCGATCGAAGGGAAATAGCCTTAATTCAGCTGCGGGACGATAGTTAGAAGTATGATCTCAGCAGTCTCTGGATCAGCGCACTCCGACGTGGCGGCGAAGATGCTATCGAAAGTCGACTCGTGGTCGAGGTCGATCGGAACGAGTATGCGATTTGTCATATGAATTCCTCGGCTCTCAGGTGGTTAAAGATCCACTTATTCGACCAAGGCGTTGCGACCGGTGTTTTCCCTGTTCTGCGTGCTCGCGGCTTCCTTTTTGGCGCACGACGAGCACCGAGTGCCGGGCGTGCTTGACGACCTGGCTAGCGGTGCTGCCGAGCAGTACATCCCAGAACATCGGATTGTGTGATGCGATCACGATCAGGTCGGCGTCGAAGTGATCGGCGCGTCGCACGATGGTGCGCGCGACCGGGCCGACCCGAATATCGATTCGCCAGTCGGCGCTGTCACCGAGGCGCTCCCGGCCGATGCGCTCGAGCTGGTTGCGTGCGCTTTCGCCGAGCTTTCTTAGGTGATCGGTACCGACGTAGGGAAAATCGCCGGCATCGATTTCGGTAAACACTGTCAGCAGGATCAGGTTGGAGAGTTCGTCGCCGGCAGCGTTCTTCGCGGCAGCGAAAACGCTGTCGAATGCAGCGGTCTGGTTGAGATCGAGTGGTATGAGAACGGTTTTTGCCACGTGGAGCTCCTCTTGGAATGGCTACGAAGAGTCTGGTCGTGGCAAAGGCACGGCGACTTGATATGAATCAATTCGATGCGCCTGACTTGGAATGAATCGCCTTGGATGTTGAATGATGGGGATTCGTTATTTGTGCTGACCGGTAGCGGACTTATGAAAAAGGGCCGACAGTGCATCGCACTGCCGGCCCGATCCCCCCTCTAGAGCGCAGTCAGCTGGATGCGTCGTCGTCCACCTCAAGGATCACCGTGCCGGCGGCCGCGATGAGCATCATCATCACGGTGCCCAGCACCCAGGCCAGGTACCAGGCGCCGGCCTCGCCGAGGACGATGGCCAGGAACAGGGCGATCAGGCCGACGAGAAACCAGAACGCGAACAGCAGAATGTTTTTCATGGGTGGCTCCTGAAAGACGCTAGTAGGCGTGTTCGTCGTGTTCGATGGTTTCCGGGGTGACCTTGCCGCGCATGACCCAGAACGCCCAGCTGGTGTAGATCGCCACGATCGGGATGAAAATGGCGGTGAACACCAGCATCCAGCCCAGCGTGGTCGCGCTCGACGAGGCATCCCACACGGTCAGGCTGTGGCCGGGGTTCGTCGACGAGGGCATGAGAAACGGAAACATGGCCGTGCCCACGGTGCCGATCGTGCCGGCCCAGGCCAGCGCGCCCAGCCACCAGCTGGCATGCGACCAGCCGCGGCGAGCACAGGCGATGCCGGCCAGCACGGCGACATACACCAGCCCCGGCACCAGCCACAGCAGGGGGTAGGCAGCGAAATTGTTCAGCCAGGCACCGGAGACCATGTCGACGGTCTTGCGCAGCGGCATCGCCGGGCCGGCCGGGTCCGCGCCGTCGGCGATCACATAACCGGGCATGAACCACACCCACAGCCCGCAGACCGTGAACAGTACGAGCGCGGCAAGCCCGGCCCCCGTGAGCAGGTTGCAGGCGCGCCCGCGGATCACGCCCGTGCCGCGGTTCATCACCATGGCACTGCCCTGATAGAGCGCGAGCGCGATCGACATCAGTCCGCAGAACACCGCGAACGGGTTGAACAGCGCAATGAAGCTGCCGCTGTAGTAGGAGACCATGTTCCACTCGAAGTGAAAGGGCACGCCGCGCAGCATGTTGCCCATGGCCGCGCCGAACACGATCATCGGCACCGCGCCGGAAACGAACAGCGCGGTATCCCACACGCCGCGCCAGCGCAGCGAGGGCAGCTTGCTGCGGTACTCGAAGCCCAGCGGACGCACGATCATGCTCCACAGCAGCACCAGCATGACGACATACAGCCCGGAAAAAGCGGTGGCATAGATCGTCGGCCAGGCCGCGAACACCGCACCGCCGCCGAGAATGAACCACACCTGATTGCCGTCCCAGTGTGGGGCGATCATGTTGATCACCGCGCGGCGCTCGCCGTCGGTACGCCCCAGGTAGCGCAGCCCCGCGCCGACGCCCATGTCCATGCCGACCATCACGGCCAGGCCGATCAGCAGCACGCCGAGCAGTGCCCACCAGACGAGCTTGAGAACGATATAGATTTCCATGGCTTAAGCCTCGCTCCACTGCGACGTATGGCCGGGTCCGGCAACGGTGGCCGCGGCGGGTGGGCCGTCGTCTGGCCCTTTCTTGATGAATTTCACCATCAGGAACATCTCGATGACGATGAAGATCGTGTAGATCGCCACGAAGCCCACCAGCGAGAAGATCATGTAGCCCACGCTATGCGTCGATGCCGAGATCCAGGTCGGCAGCTGGCCGTAGACCGTCCACGGCTGGCGGCCGAGCTCGGCGACCACCCAGCCGGCCTCGTTGGCGATGAAGGGCACGGGAATCATCCACGGTGCGATCTTGAGGAACATGCGCTTTTCGGTGATCTGGCCGCGCAGCGAATAGATCGTGGCCAGAATAAGAAAGCCCAGCATCAAAAAGGCCGCGGCGACCATGATCCGGAACGACCAGAACACCGGTCCCACGGGCGGAATGGTGTCGCGCGCGGCCTGCGCGATCTGTTCCGGCGTAGCCTGTGTCACATCCGGCGCATAGCGCTTGACCAGCAACGCATAGCCGAGGTTGTCGCCGTGAATGCGAAACGTACGCAGAGCGTCGCGATCGTTCGGGTTGTCGCTGAGCGTCTCGAGTGCGACCAGCGCCGGAATCCCGTCGCGGATCCGAACCTCGGCACGGTGGACCAGATCGTGCGCGCCAGGAATTGTCCCGTCGAAACTATGGGTGACCAGTGGTGTGAGCACGTAGGGAATCTGAAGCTCGAAGCGATTTTCCATCGCCTCCTGATCCGGCCAGGCGACCACGTTGAAGCCGGCCGGCGCCTCGGCGGTTTTCCACAGGCCTTCCATGGCGACCAGCTTGTTGGGCTGGCCTTCGCCGCTGATGAAGCCGAGCGCGTCGCCCAGACAGATCACGCCGATACTGGCGAACACGCCGAACAGCGCCGCGACCCGGAACGAGCGCACCGCGACCGCCATATGGCGCTTGCGCAGCATGTAGAACGCGCTGATGCCGATCACGAAGATGGCCGCGGTCAGAAAACCGGCCACGCTGGTATGCACGAACTTGGCCTGAGCCTCGTGGCTGAAGAACAGGGCGGTGAAGCTGTCCAGCTCCATGCGCATGGTGGCCGGATTGAAGGTCGAGCCGACCGGATGCTGCATGTACGCATTGGCTACCAAAATCCACAGCGCCGACAGGTTCGAACCGAGCGCGACCATATAAGTCACCAGCAGATGCTTGCCGCGGGAGAGCTTGTCCCAGCCGAACAGCATCAGGCCGACGAACGTCGATTCCAGGAAGAAGGCCATCAGGCCTTCGATCGCCAGCGGCGCGCCGAAGATGTCGCCGACGAAGTGGGAGTAGGTCGACCAGTTGGTACCGAACTCGAACTCCATGGTCAGCCCGGTGGCCACGCCGAGCGCGAAGTTGATCGCGAACAGCTTCGACCAGAACTGGGTCATCTGGCGGTAGACCTCGCGGCCGCTGATGACATAGATGGTCTCCATCGTCGCCAGCAGCACCGACAGGCCGAGCGTGAGCGGTACGAACAGATAGTGATAGAGCGCGGTCGCCGCGAACTGCGTGCGGGAGAGCGCGATGACGGTTTCCAGTTCCTGCATGGCTCGAAGCTCGTGGTCAGGCGGTCGGGACGACCAGGACGGGTTGGTGTGGTCAAGCGTAGTCCGGCGGGGCGAGGTGCTTTTTGATCTGGATCAAATCGCGCTCGCGCCCGTGCGGGCGGCTCAAGCGCGGCGGCGGATCGGTGGCGGCGCGGCGGTCTTGGCCGGCGCGTCCGCGGGCGCCAGTTCGCGCTGAAAATGGGCGCCGCTCAGGCGTTGGAAGGTCGGGCAGTGCGCGGCGAGCGTGGCGGGCTCGCCGTCGGCGACGAGGCGGGCGTCTTCGAATACCAGCACTCGGGCGAAGGCACGCACGCGGGCCATGTCGTGGGAGACCACGATCAGCGTCTTGCCGACCAGGTACTGCTCAAGGCGCGCCCAGAGGCTCGCCGCGGTGGCCGTATCCAGGCCCTCGAACGGTTCGTCGAGAATCACCACGGATGCGTCGCGCAGCAGCGCGCGGGCGATACCGATACGCCGGATCTGGCCGCCCGACAGGCGCAGGCCTTCTTCGCCCACGATGGTGTCGTAGCCGTCGGGCAGGGCCAGGATGTCGTCGTGGATACCGGCGATCCGGGCCGCATCGATCATCCGCTGCGGCGTGGCCTGCGGGTCGCCCACGAGCAGATTCTCGCGCACGCTGGTATGAAACAGATACACGCGCTGGGGCACGAGCGCGATACGCGCACGCAGATCGGCGGCGCGGTAGGCCGAAAGCGGGCGGCCGTCCCAGAAGATATCGCCTTGCTCGATATCGGCGAGGCGCAGCAGCAGATGCACGAACGTCGACTTGCCCGCACCGCTGGGCCCGACGATGGCCAGATGCTCGCCGGGCGCGATATCGAGCGTGACGTCCTGCAGCGCCCAGGCGCTACCGGCATCGTAGCGCGTGCTCGCCTGCTGGAAGCGGATCGCGTCGCCCGTGGGGGGCGACGCGGGTTCGCCCGGCTCGGCAACGGCCGGCTCGCGCTGCTCGAACGCCCGCAGCCGCGCGGTCGCGGCACGAACCTGGCCGAGCGACTGCCAGGCCCCGGGCATGAGCGCGACGGCTTCGAAACAGCCCATGACGAGCATCACCACCGGGGCGAAGTCCAATTTCTGCAGCACGTCGGCGCGGATCAGCGGGACGACGAAGACCGCCGTGCCGACAATCGCCAGATTCGTGAGCAGCAGCACGCCGGCGCTCGACAGGCCGTTGAGCCGGGACAGCTTTCGCTGGCGTGCGATCCAGTCGCGCGAGAGCGCGCCGATGCGTTCGCGTCGGGCGGTGGCCGCGCCGAAGACGCTCAGCTCGCCGATGCCTTCGACCCAGTCCACCGCGGCTGCCTTGAGCCGCGCAGCGTCATCGACCGCGGCCGCGCTCGGGCGCCGACCGAGCCGGTAGACCAGCCCCGGCAGCGCCACGCCCGCAACGCCGAGCAGACCGAGATTCACCAGCGCGATCGCCGGGCTGTATAGCCACATCACCGTGCCGGCACCGGCCAGACAGACCAGCCCGACGATGCTGGGTGTGACCAGGCGCAGATAGACATGGTCGAGCGTGTCGATATCCGAGCGCACACAGGCGAGCAGATCGCCGTTGTGCAGGTCGACCGTCGACAGCGGCTCGATCTGGCGATAGAACCAGACCCGCAGGCCCGTGAGCAGGCGCAGCGTCGCATCGTGGGTGATCAACCGCTCGAGATAGCGCCCGCCGGTGCGGGTGATGGCCAGTCCGCGGATCATGGCTGCCGGGGTGAAATAGTTCATGTCCACGCCGGCCAGCCCCGCCGCGGCCATGCTGGCGATGAACCAGCCGGCGACGGCGAGCAGCGCCATGTTGGCCGACACGGTGATGATCGATATGCCGATGCCGAGCGCAAACCAGCCGGCATAAGGGCGCGCCTGACGCCACCACCAGCGCAGATCGCTGTCGAGAGTGTGGGTGTCGTGACTCATGCGGCGCGCCCCTCGGCACCGGCGGCCAGGCGCGCATAGACGCCGCCGCGCGCCAGCAATTGCGCGTGGCGGCCCTGTTCCACGATACGCCCGCCATCCATCACCACGATACGATCGGCATGAACGACGCTGGCCAGCCGATGGGCGATCAGCACCATCGTGCGGCCCCGGGCCAGGGTGGCCAGGGCCGTGATCAGGCCGCGCTCGTTGTCGGCATCCAGATGCGCGCTGATCTCGTCGACCACCACGAAACGCGCGTTGCGCACGAACGCCCGCGCGATCGCCAGGCGCTGGGCCTGACCGCCGGACAGCCGTTGCCCGCGTTCGCCGATCGGCGTATCCAAGCCGTGCGGCAGGGCCGCGACGAAGTCACGCGCCTGGGCGCGTTCGAGCGCGGCCCAGAGTCTGGCGTCGTCGGCCGCCGCGTCGCCGATACACAGGTTCTCGCGCACGCTGGCGTGAAACAGCCGGGGCTGTTGCGGCACCCAGGCCAGCTGTTCGTGCCAGGCATCGATCGCGATATCGGCCAGCGGTACGTCGTCGATACGAAGACCGCCTTGATCGGGCTTGATCAGCCCGAGCAGCGCCAGCGCGAGCGTGCTCTTGCCCGCGCCCGAAGCGCCCACGACCGCGATGGTTTCACCCGGCGCGATGGCCAGATCGATACCGGTCAGCGCCGGGGCGTCGTTGTCGGGGTAGGTATAGCTCAGGCCGGCCAGCGTCAGGCGCGGCGCCGTCGCGGCGAACACATCGCGCCGCCTGCCCTGCCATTCGAGGGTGGGCGCGTCGAAGATCTCGACCATGCGCTCGGCGGCGGCGATCGCTTCCATGCGCGCGTGGTAGACGCTGCCCATATTGCGCAGCGGCAGATAGAACTCGGGCGCGAGCAGTAGCACCAGAAAGCCCGCCTCGAAGCCGAGTTGGCCCCACATCAGGCGGAAGCCGATCAGCACGGCGACCAAGGCGATGCTCACCGTGGCCAGAAATTCCAGCACCAGCGACGACAGGAAGGCGATACGCAACACGGCCATCGTGCTGCGGCGGTAGTCGTCGGACAGGCGTTCGATCAGCCGTGCCTCGTGCGCGCCGAGATTGAAGATACGCAGCGTGGTCAGGCCCTGCAGCGCATCGAGAAAATGGCCCGACAGCAGCCCGAGCCGTTGCCACTGGCGCTGGTTGAGCTTCTCGGCGCCCTTGCCGATGAAGATCATGAATACCGGGATCAAGGGCGCGGTGGTCAGCAGGATCAGCCCGGACAGCCAGTCGATGGGCGTGATCACCGCAAGGATGGCGACCGGCAGCAGCACCGCGATCGCGGTCTGCGACAGATAGCGGCCGTAGTAAGCCTCGAGCTTTTCCACGCCGTCGGTGAGTGTTTCCACCACATCGCCGCTGGCCATGCGCCGTTGCCAGACGATGCCGAGGCCTTCGATCTGGCGAAAAAGGCGGTCACGGATCGCGGTCTTGATGGTCGCAGCCGCCTCGAAACGCGCGCGCTCGCCGGCGTAGGCAAGCACGGCCCGCAGCGCGATGAGGGCAAGAAAAGCGAACAGCCAGGCGGTGATGTCGGCCAGCGCTGCGCCGGCGAAGATGACCGCATTGGCCACGTGCGCGAGCACGGCGGCCTGGGCGATGAGCAGGCCGCCGCCCAGGCTCTCGATCGCAATCGCGCGGCCGACTGTACGGCGTACGGCCTCGCTTTCGGCCTTGAGCCAGGCAGCGGAGGGGGTGGTTCTGGACATAGTTGCAGCGTCGATGGGCCCGAACAAACGACGCTTTCGAAAGCGCCGGCGCCAGACTAGGCCCGGCGCCGGCCTCGCGGGTTGATCCAGATCAAATTCGGATCGCCGCCCTTGGTTCGGCTAGAAGCGATAGCCGGCCGCGAGCGTGTAGACCCAGGGGTCGACGTCGACATCCACATGGGTCGTCCCGGTGGCCGTACGCAGTTCGGCCGTGGTTTCGATCTGCAGATAGCGCACGTCGGCGTTGATCAGCTAGTGCTCGGTCAGCGCATAGTCGAGCCCGACCTGGGCTGCGGGGCCGAAGGAGTCGTCGAGCTTGATGTGCTGGATGCCCAGCGCCCGCGCCTGGTCCGACAGATCCTCCGAGAAGAAGAACGTGTAGTTCAGACCGAGTCCGACATAGGGCGTGAAGGCGGAGTCGGTATCGAAGCGGTACTGCAGGCTCAGGGTGGGCGGCAGGTGCTTGATATCGCCGAGCGGCACGCCGTCGAGCGCATCGCCACTCAGGATCAGATCGTGTTTGAACGGCGTGGCGGCCAGCAGCTCGACCGCCAGGTTGTCGGTCAGCAGATAGGCGGCGGTAACACCGAACTGCGGCTCGGAACTGACCGCGACATCGGTGCCGGCAAGAGCCGGCCCGAGCTCGCCGTTGCGGCTCGATGTGTGGTCGTTGGGCGCGACATAGGTCACGCCACCGCGCACGATCCAGTCTCCGGCCTTTGCGGCGCTGGGCTGGGCGAACAACGGTAGTGGCAGGGCTGCGACGGCGGTCGCGACCAGCGCGGGGCAGTACAGTCGTTTCATGAGGATTCCTGGAAAGTTAGACGGTCAACGCCATGCTGGGCTGTCGATAACAGCGGGCATTTGATCCAGGTCAATGACACCCGATGCCGTTGCGATTTGCTGGCCGACGGGTAATTGCCTCGCAATGAACTGAAAATGCCCCGATAACTGCATATTTCCTGCTTTTTGGCTAAGCTTAGAGGGCATCATTTCGAACGTGCGATGTAAGGTGAGCGCATGGTTGCACCGTCCCTGCAACTCGATCAGTTGAGCGAAACGTGCAGCCACTGCTCGTTACGCTATTTGTGCCTGCCGTATGGACTGAGCCAGGACGACATCCTGGAACTCGAGCGCCTGGTCAGCACCGGCGTGCCGATTCGCGCCAGCGAGGAGCTGTTCGTTCAAGGGGACACACTCGAAGATATCTATGCCATCCGGGACGGCTCGATGAAGACCGTCGTCGTCGACGAGGACGGGCTAGAGCAGATCCTGGGTTTCTATTATCCCGGCGATCTGCTGGGCCTCGACGGGTTTGCCGACCAGACACACCACTGCACGGCGGTGGCGCTCAAACCCACGCATGTCTGTCGTATACCGGTGGGGCGTCTGGATCGGCTGGTCGACAAGTTGCCGAGTCTGCGTCATCAGCTCATGCGGTTGATGAGCCAGGCGCTTTCCGATGAAGAAAAGCTGCTGCTGACGCTCGGGCGCAAGAACAGCATGGGCCGTATCTGCAGTCTGTTGCTTACCCTGAGCCGCCGACGTGAGATGCGCGGCTTGGCGTCGAGTCCGGTGTCGCTGAGCATGAAGCGTCTGGATCTGGCCAATTTCCTGTCGATGCGCCTGGAAACGGTCAGTCGAGTGCTGACACGCCTGCAGCGCGACGGGGTGATTTGTGTACGCCAGAACGACGTGGATATTCTCGACATCGAAGCTCTGCGTGCCCGTTCGAGTCAAGGCGCTTGGGTGGCGGATCAGTAATGCCGCCGCGGCGGATCGGGCACTTGCGATATCCGTTACACTATGCGGCTCGCTTGAATTCGCCCATAGCCGGGCCGGACGGGCCATGAACAGCGCGACACAACCCAAGGTCTTCGTTCAGACCTGGGGCTGCCAGATGAACGAGTACGACTCGGCCAAGATGGTCGAGGTGCTGCGCAAGCAGCGCAATGCCGAGCGCGTGAATACGCCGGAAGAAGCCGACGTCATTCTGCTGAATACCTGCTCGGTGCGCGAGAAGGCGGCTGAGAAGGTGTTTTCCCAGCTCGGCCGCTGGCGCGAGCTCAAGCTCGAACGGCCGGAAATCGTGATCGGCGTGGGCGGCTGTGTCGCCTCGCAAGAAGGCCATGCGATCCGCGAGCGCGCGCCGTTCGTGGACATGGTGTTCGGCCCGCAGACCCTGCACCGGCTGCCGGAGATGCTCGACGCCGTACAGGACAACGGCGCCGGCATCGTCGATATCGCTTTCCCGGAAATCGACAAGTTCGACCACATGCCGCCGGCGAAAGCCGAGGGCGCGACCGCGTTCGTGTCGATCATGGAAGGCTGCTCCAAGTACTGTAGCTTCTGTGTGGTGCCGTATACGCGCGGTGAAGAGATCTCGCGGCCCTTCGATGACGTGATCCTCGAAGTCGCCGAGCTGGCCGAGCAGGGCGTGAAGGAAATCACGCTGCTGGGTCAGAACGTGAACGGCTATCGCGGGCCGATGGAGGACGGCTCGGTCTGTGACCTGGCGATGCTGGTCGAGTTCGTGGCCGAGATCGAGGGCATCGAGCGTATCCGCTACACCACCAGCCACCCGCTGGAATTCTCGGATGCGCTGATCGAGGCCTATGCCCGCGTGCCCAAGCTCGCCAACTATCTGCATCTGCCGGTGCAGTCCGGTTCGGATGCGGTCCTCGACCAGATGAAACGCGGCTACACGGCGGACCACTTCCGTGAGCGTATCGCGAAGCTGCGCGAGGTGCGTCCGGACATCAGCCTGTCGACCGATATCATCGTCGGCCATCCGGGCGAGGGCGCCGAGGAATTCGAGCAGACCATGCAGCTGGTCGAGGACATCGGCTTCGACGCGGCCTTTTCCTTCGTCTACAGCAAGCGCCCGGGTACGCCGGCGGCCGACATGGCCGACGAGACCCCGCGTGACGAGAAGAAAGCGCGGCTCGCGCGGTTGCAGAAGCGCATCGGCGACTTCAACCGGCAATACATGCAGGGCATGGTGGGTACGACCCAGCGCGTGCTCGTGGAGCGCGAATCCAAGCGCGGCGGCGGCCAGATGGCCGGCCGTACCGATTCCAACCGCTGGGTGAACTTCGACGGGCACCCGCGCATGGTCGGGCATTTCGTCGAGGTCGAAGTCACCGAAGCGCTCGACAATTCGCTGCGCGGCCGTGTGGCCGTGATCGAACCCCAGCCGGCCACGCCCGAGCTCGCCACCGCGGCGGGCTGATCGGGCAGCCGCCAACCTGACGAGTCATCTTGAGCGAAAACATCCGCAAGACCCTCGAACTCACGCCGCCGGATACCGATCGTCTCGCCCATCTGTGCGGGCCACAGGACGAACACCTGCGCCTGATCGAACGCACCCTGGACGTGCATGTCCACAATCGGGGGCATCTGTTTCAGGTCGAAGGCGGCGAGGCGGCGGCCGAGGCCGCGATCGATACCCTCAACGAGCTGTATGCCGCAACGGCGGCCGGCGCGATCGACCCGGAGCGCGTGCATATCGTCGCGCGTACCGCCGAGCGCGAGCGTGGCGGCGACACCGAGGACAAGTCCCCGCGCGACGTGGTGATTAAGACGCGCCTCGGTCTGGTGCGCGGTCGTGGTCCCAGCCAGCGGCGCTATCTGGCGAATCTGGCCGACAACGATCTGAACTTCGGCATCGGCCCGGCCGGGACCGGCAAGACGTATCTCGCCGTGGCCGCGGCGGTGGATGCGCTGGAATCCGAGCGGGTGCGCCGTCTGCTGCTGGTGCGCCCGGCCGTCGAGGCCGGCGAACGCCTGGGCTTTCTGCCCGGCGATCTGGCCCAGAAGATCGACCCGTATCTGCGACCGCTATACGACGCACTCTACGAGATGCTCGGCTTCGACCGGGTGAGCCGGCTGATCGAGCGCAACGTGATCGAGATCGCGCCGCTGGCCTACATGCGCGGGCGTACGCTCAACGAGGCTTTCATCATCCTCGACGAGGCCCAGAACACCACCGTCGAGCAGATGAAGATGTTTCTCACCCGTATCGGTTTCGGGTCGACCGCCGTCGTGACCGGCGACATGACCCAGATCGACCTGCCGGTGGCCAAGAAATCCGGCCTGCGCCACGCCGTGCGGCTGCTGCAGGACATCGAAGGCATCAGCGTGACCCGGTTCTCGGCTCGCGATGTGGTGCGCCATCCGTTGGTCCAGCGCATCGTTCAGGCCTACGATCGGGAAAGCGAAGCCACGCACGGCAACAGTTAGTGTCGTGTTCACGTAAGGCACACATCGTGCTAGTTTAAATGAATGAAAACTTTCGATTGGGATCCGGAGAAGAACGCTTGGCTCATCAAGGTTCGCGGTGTTTCTTTCGAACGTGTGGTGTTCCGGGTTGAGCACGGTGGCCTGCTCGATATCGTGGCTCACCCCAATCGGTCGAGGTATCCCAATCAGAAGATATTGATCGTGGAAATGGACGCCTACGCATGGCTGGTGCCGTTCGTGGAGTCAGCCGATCATTATTTCCTGAAAACGATCATTCCGAGCCGGAAGGCAACGAGGAAGTATCTGGAGGCCTTGCGATGAGTAACCCGTCCAACCTGACTGCCGAAGAGAAAGAAATTCTGGCCGATTACGAACAGGGCAGCTCGGAATCCATTGCAACCTCCGAGTTGCGCAGCAGTTTGATCGATGCCGCACGCCAGACGTTCAAGAAGGACAAGCGGGTAAATATCCGCATGTCCGGCAAGGACCTTGAACTGCTGCAGGCGCGCGCACTACGGGACGGCATCCCCTATCAGACGTTGATGGCCAGCGTTCTGCACAAGTTCGTCAACGGCCGTTTCGTGGATCGTGATGCCTGAAGAGGGGGTATCGCTCCTCTCGGCTTTGCCTAGCGCAAGGCGTGTGTTCGAGGCTTGCGAATGAACGTCGAACTCGCGCTCGATTGCGCGCCCGGTATTGCCGCTGCCGACCCGGCCGCTCTGGAGGCGGCTGCCGTCGCGGCCCTGCGCGGCGCGAGACAGGATAGCGAGCCGGTCTACGAGATCGCCGTGCGGCTGGTCGACGCGGACGAGTCGGCCCGGTTGAACGGCCATTATCGCGACAAGCCCCATGCGACCAACGTGCTGTCGTTCCCGGCGGGTGCTGAGTTGCCCGGTCTCGTGGTGCTCGGCGATCTCGTGATCTGCATGCCGGTGATCGAACGCGAAGCCGAGGCGCAGCACAAGTCGGTGGACGCGCATCTGTGCCACATGGTCGTGCACGGCGTGCTGCACTTGCTCGGCTACGATCACATCGGCGACGATGAAGCCGATACCATGGAAGCGCTGGAGCGTCGGATCATGGCCGAGCTCGGTCACGACGATCCGTACCGCGCACGCGCGCACGACTGACACCGCAGGCCGCAGGGCCAAGTCCAAAACCAGAATCAACGACGGGAGGGCGCGGCTGCGGCCGCACACGCAATGAGCGACGACGACGACAGCGACCAGAACCGAAACAGCGGAAACTGGCTGCGACAGATCGGCATGAGCCTCGCCGGCCCGCCGCGTGATCGTGATGAACTGGTGACGGTGCTCAAGGAGGCCCAGGAGAACGGCCTGCTCGATATCGACGCGCTCTGGATGATGCAGGGCGTGCTCAAGGTGTCCGAGCAGCAGGTGCGCGACATCATGATCCCGCGTTCGCAGATGGTCGTGGTCGAATCCGACGCGGCCGCGGTCGACGTGCTGTCCAGTGCGATTGAATCAGGCCATTCGCGTTTTCCCGTGATCGGCGAATCGCGCGACGAGGTCGTCGGCATTCTGCTGGCCAAGGATATGCTGCAGCTAGCCGAGTCCGGCAATGACGGCGACCACTTCGAACTCGGCTCGGTGCTGCGCCCGGCGGTCTATGTCCCCGAATCCAAGCGCGTGAACGTGCTGCTCAAGGAGTTCAAGGCCTCGCGCAACCACATGGCGGTCGTGGTCGACGAATATGGCGGTGTGGCCGGCCTGGTGACCATCGAGGACGCGCTCGAGCAGATCGTGGGCGACATCGACGACGAATACGACCAGGCCGAGGGCGCGAACATCCTGCGTCAGGAGAAGAATCGCTTTCTCATCCGCAGTCTCACGCCGGTCGAGGAGTTCAACGAGTACTTCGACACCGAATTCTCGGACGAGGACTTCGACACCATCGGCGGGCTGGTCGTGCACGAGTTCGGGCATATGCCCAAGCGCGGCGAGACGACCATCATCGATCGTTTCCAGTTCAACGTGCAGCGCGCAGATTCGCGGCGTATCCATCTGTTTCAGATGACGATCCTGCCGGAGGCTTCCGAGTAGGGCATGGGCGTCGCGCGCCTGGCCCGCATTCTCGGTCTCGATCTCCTGGCGCCCGCCCTTCTGGGGGCGGCGGCCACCCTCGGCTTTGCGCCGTTCGGCTATTACGGGCTGACCTTCCTCGCGCTCGTCGGTCTTATAGCGCTGTGGTGGCCAGCGACAACGCGCCGTGGCGCGTGGCGCGGTTTCGTGTTCGGGCTGGCGCATTTCGGCACCGGGATCTACTGGACCTTCGTGTCCACCTACTACTACGGCGGCGCGCCGCTGCCGATGGCCATCGGGCTGGTCTGTCTTCTGACCGTCTATATGGCGTTGTATCCGGCATTCGTCGGGGCGCTGGCCGGATTCACGCGGCGTTTGCCGCGCTCGGTCTGGGCGCTCGCGATCCTGCCCGGCGCCTGGCTGCTGGCCGAACTGGTGCGCAGCTGGGTGATGACCGGCTTTCCTTGGCTGTCGCTCGGCTATTCGCTTATCGACGCCCCGGTCACCTCGCTCGCGCCGCTTGGCGGCGTGTATTTTCTCGGCGTGCTGATGATGATCGGCGCGTCCACGGTGGTGCTGCTGTTTGCCGGCTCGTTGTTCGCGCGTGCCCTGGCGGTGGCGATCATCGCGGTGACGCCGCTGGGGCTGTGGTACACGCCCCCGGCCATGGAATGGACCCGGCCCGCGGGCGCGCCGATCAGCGTCGATGTGGTGCAGGGCAACTTCGCCCAATCGATCAAGTGGCAGCGCGACACCTTCGCGACCACGCTCAATCGCTATCGCGCGCTCACCGAACGCTCCAACGCCGATCTCGTGGTCTGGCCGGAGGTCGCGATCCCCGCGCCGGCAAACAGGGTCCAGCCTTATCTGTCCGATATCCGCAAGCTGGCCGGCGACCGCGACCAGACGGTGCTGGCCGGCGTGCTCGTGCACGAATCCGACGATGCGCCGTATTACAACGCGGTGCTCGCACTGGGAGCGGGCGAGGGGCGCTATTACAAGCGTCATCTCGTGCCGTTCGGCGAGTATTTTCCGGTGCCGGATTTCATCAAGAGCTGGCTCGACGGCATCGACATGCGCTACAGCGATTTCGGTTTCGGTGCCGACGACCAGCCGCTGATCGATGTCGACGGCGTGAAAGTGGGGCTGTCGATCTGTTTCGAGGATGCGTTCGGCTACGAAATCGCCAAGGCGCTGCCGGCCGCCGGTTTACTGGTGAATGTCACCAACGACGGCTGGTTTGCGGGCACCACGGCCGCGGCCCAGCATCTGGAAATCGCGCGCATGCGCGCACTCGAGGCCGGGCGGCCCATGCTGCGAGCGGCCAATACCGGCATTTCGGCGATCATCGACTACGACGGCCGGGTACGAGAACGTACGCCCGAATTCACGGTGGCCAATATCGAATCCCGCGTGCAGCCACGTGAAGGCCTCACCCCGTATATGCGCATCGGTGACGGTCCACTGTGGATTGCCGGTTTCCTGCTGACCGGGCTGGGGCTGCTGGCGGGGTTCGTGCAGCGCCGGCGTCGTCCCGTGCGCAAGGCCGACTAGCCGCCGGTGCTGATGCGTAGCGGCATGCGACGCAGTACACTTGCCGGCTGTTTTTGCCGCTGACGATTCATAGCCGCCGATGGATTCCACCTACCGTTTCGACGCAATCGAGGCCGACGTGCAGGCCCGCTGGGACGCCGCCCGCGCCTTCGAGGTCACGCGCGACGACCGCGAGAAGTTCTATTGCCTGTCGATGTTCCCGTACCCGAGCGGCAAGCTGCACATGGGGCATGTGCGCAACTACACCATCGGCGACGTGATCTCGCGCTATCAGCGCATGTGCGGCCGCAACGTGCTTCAGCCCATGGGCTGGGACGCCTTCGGCCTGCCGGCCGAGAACGCGGCGATCAAGAACGGCGTGCCGCCGGCACAATGGACGCGCGAAAACATCGCCTACATGCGCGGTCAGCTCAAGCAGCTCGGCTTCGCCTATGACTGGTCGCGCGAGCTGGCCACCTGCGATCCGAGCTATTACCGCTGGGAACAGTGGCTGTTCACCAGGCTGTTCGAAAAAGGCCTGGTCTATCGCAAGGAGTCGGTGGTCAACTGGGACCCGGTCGACCAGACCGTGCTCGCCAACGAGCAGGTGGTGGACGGGCGCGGCTGGCGTTCGGGCGCGGTGGTCGAGCAGCGGGCGATCCCGCAATGGTTCGCGCGCATCACCGACTATGCCGACGAACTGCTCGACGATCTGGACGCCCTCGACGGCTGGCCGGATGCGGTCAAGACCATGCAGGCGAACTGGATCGGCCGCTCGACCGGTCTGGAAATCGACTTCGAGGTCGCCGGCCAGAACACGCCGCTGACCGTCTACACGACGCGCCCCGACACCCTGCACGGCGCGACCTATATGGCGCTGGCCGCCGATCATCCGCTGGTCGCCGCGGCCGCGGATACCGACGCCGAGCTGGCTGTTTTCTGCGAGGAATGCCGCAAGGCCGGCACTGCCGAGGCGAGCCTGGAAACGCGCGACAAACGGGGCTATCGCCTGCCGGTCGAAGCGATCCATCCGCTCTCGGGCGACAAGCTGCCGATCTTCGTCGCCAACTTCGTGCTCATGGGCTATGGCACCGGTGCGGTCATGAGCGTGCCGGCCCACGACCAGCGCGACTGGGAGTTCGCCACCGCCTACGATCTGCCGATTGTGCCCGTGGTTGCAGACGCCGACGGCAACGCGCCGGACATCAGCGCAGGCGCGAGCGCCGAAAAGGGCGTACTGATCAACTCGGGCGAGGACGACGGCAAGGACTTCGAGAGCGCCTTCGCCGATATCGCCGACCGGCTGGAAGCGCGCGGCATGGCGCGTCGCAAGACCCAGTACCGCCTGCGCGATTGGGGTCTGTCGCGCCAGCGCTACTGGGGCGCGCCGATTCCGATCATCCACTGCGACGACTGTGGCCCGGTTGCCGTGCCCGAAGTCGATCTGCCGGTGGTGCTGCCCGAAGACGTCACGCCGCAAGGCGCCGGCTCGCCGTTGCCGGACATGCCCGAGTTCGTGAACGTCGACTGCCCGACCTGCGGCAAGGCGGCGAAACGCGAAACCGACACCTTCGACACCTTCATGGAGTCGTCCTGGTATTTCGCCCGTTTCGCCTGCCCGGATGCCGATGCCATGCTCGACGATCGCGAGCGCTACTGGCTGCCGGTGGACCAGTACATCGGCGGCATCGAGCACGCCATCCTGCATTTGCTCTATGCGCGCTTCTTCCAGAAGGTGATGCGCGACGAGGGCCTGTCCGACGCCGGCGAGCCGTTCAAGCGCCTGCTCACCCAGGGCATGGTTCTCAAGGACGGCGCCAAGATGTCCAAGTCCAAGGGCAATACCGTGGACCCGCAGGCGCTGATCGAAAGCTATGGCGCCGACACGGTGCGCCTGTTCACCATGTTTGCGGCGCCGCCCGAGCAGTCGCTGGAGTGGTCGGAAGCCGGCGTGGAAGGCGCCAATCGCTTTATCAAGCGCCTGTGGCGGCTGGTCGCCGCGCACGTCGAAGCCGGCATCGTCGCACCGGCGACGAGCGCCAAAGGCGAGGCCGGCGAGCTGCGCCGCAAGCTGCACGAGACCATTGCCAAGGTCGGCGACGACGTGGGCCGGCGCTACACGTTCAATACGGCCATCGCCGCGATCATGGAACTGTGCAACGCGCTCGGCCGTACCGACGGTGGCGACAAGCCGCAACAGGCCGTGCGTCAGGAAGCGCTCGAAGCTGTCGTGAAGATGCTCGCCCCGATCACGCCCCATGTCTGCGACGCCCTCTGGCGCGAGCTGGGGCACGACGACCTGCTGCTGGACGTGGCCTGGCCGCGGGCCGATGAGGCGGCGCTCGCGCGCGATACGCTCACCCTCGTCGTGCAGGTCAACGGCAAGGTGCGCGCGAAGATTGATGTCCCGGCGGAGGCCGATCGCGACGCGGTCGCCGAGATCGCGCAGTCCGAGAGCAATGTACTGCGCTTCATCGACGGCGCGCCGATCAAGAAGACGATCGTCGTGCCGGGCAAGCTCGTCAATCTCGTGGTATAGATCGCGCTATGAACGACAACAACACCCGAACGATGCGGTCGCACAACCGGATGTGCGGTGGCGTGCTGGCGCTGCTTGCCGGCGTGGGCATGCTGCTGGGCGGCTGCGGTTTTCACCTGCAGGGCGCGTCGCCGCTGCCGGACGGCATCGAATCCATGTACGTCAGCTACAACGACGACTACCGGGTGGGCGACCCGCCGCTGGTCGAAACCCTGCGTCAGCGCCTGCGCGAGCGCGGCGTGCTTGGCGAGGTGGATGCGCCGGCGCGGCTGGATATCGACGAAATCGACAACCGGCAGCGCATCGTGTCGGTGAGCCCGGTGGACGGTCGGGTCGCGGAGTACGAACTCACCACTGAAGTCTCGTTCGATTACGACGTGAAGGGCGCCAGCCAGCTGCAGAACGAGACGCTCAAGATCAGTCGCAATTACAGTTTCGACAATACCGAGCGACTCGGCGCCGAGCAGGAGCAGAGCGAGCTGCTCACCAGCATGCACGAGGAACTCGCGCATCTGATTCTTCTGCGGGTGGCGACCGCCAACGACCGGCTCGAGCGTTAGAATCGTCGCCGTCATTTTCCGACCGTACGTTCTGTCATGGCCGATCGCGCCGCACTGACGTCCAGCCCCATTTCTCCAGCCCAGGCGGCCGAGTTCATACGCGGTCGTCGCACCGTCGATCAGTTCACTGCCGAGGTGCCGGACGAGGCGATCATCCGCGAAGCCATCGAGGTCGCGCGCTGGGCGCCGAATCATCATCTGACCCAGCCCTGGCGTTTCTACCTGATCGGGCCCGAATCCCGGGCCGCGATCATTGATCTGAACACGCGTCTCGTTGCCGCCCGCAAGGGCGACGAGGTGGCCGCGGCCAAGCGCGAACGCTGGCAGCAGATGCCCGGATGGCTCGCGGTGACCTGCGAGCACAATGACGATCCGGTCGTCGCGCGCGAAGACTATGCCGCCTGCGCCTGCGCACTGCAGAACCTCGCCCTGTACCTGCACAGCGCGGGCCTGGGCAGCAAATGGATCAGCGGGGAAGTGACACGCTCGCCCGATCTGCTGCCCATGCTCGGTATCGATGCAGCGCGCGAATACTGCGTGGGTCTGCTATGGTACGGCTATCCAAGGCGCAGGCCTCGCAGCCAGCGCAGTGATCTGGACAGCATCGTGAGCCGCTGTCCGTAGCGCATCACTCGCGACCCCGATTCGGGCGTTGCAAATACCGTGTACGCCCTATAGAATTGCGCGCTTTCGCAGCCGCCCGGCTGCCTAATCGCGTTGGTCCAGGAACAGTGCAATGAAGACGTTTTCTGCGAAGAAAGACGAAGTCCCCGGTGACTGGTATGTCGTCGATGCCGACGGCAAGACCCTCGGCCGTCTGGCTTCGGAAGTCGCCACGCGCCTGCGTGGCAAGCACAAGCCGGAATACACCCCGCACATGGATGTCGGCGATCACATCGTGGTCGTGAACGCGTCCAAGATTCGGGTCACCGGCAAGAAGCCGCAGCAGAAGATCTACTATCGCTTTACCGGGTACGTCGGCAACATGAAGTCGATCACCCTCGAGGATCAGCTCGCGGCACATCCGGAGCGCGTCATCGAGCACGCGGTGAAGGGCATGCTGCCGAAGAACCCGCTGGGCCGTCAGATGGCCCGCAAGCTGCGCGTCTATCCGGGCGCCGAGCATCCGCATACCGCACAGCAGCCGCAGACGCTGGAGATTTAGTCAATGGCAACCGAACAAGCCTACGGTACCGGCCGTCGCAAGACCGCGACCGCCCGTGTCTTCATCAAGCCGGGTAGCGGCCAGATCACCGTCAACAAGAAGACGCTGGACGAGTACTTCGGTCGCCCGACCTCGCGCATGATCGTGCGCCAGGCGCTGGAAGCGACGGAAGCGACCGATCGTTTCGATATCAACGTCACGGTCGCCGGCGGCGGCCCGAACGGCCAGGCCGGCGCCATTCGTCACGGACTGGCGCGTGCGCTGGTGCAGTACGACGAAATGATGCGCGCACCGCTGCGTGCCGCGGGCTACATGACCCGCGACGCCCGCAAGGTCGAGCGCAAGAAGATCGGCCTGCACAAGGCACGCAAGTCGCCGCAGTACTCCAAGCGCTAACGCTTGTAGCTGCACGATTGAAGGGCCGAGTAGTCCCGGCCCGACCCAAGTCGCTGTTGGGGAATCGTCTAACGGTAGGACTACGGACTCTGACTCCGTCAATCCAGGTTCGAATCCTGGTTCCCCAGCCATAGACACGAAAAACCCGCCACAAGGCGGGTTTTTTGTGTCTATCACTTGGGGTTCCAGATGAGAACCAACCGTTCGACGAGCGAGCGCAGCTCGCGAGAACGGTATCGCAAAGCGATACCGGCCCCGAAGGGGTGAGCGGCGTAGCCGCGAATAATCCTGGTCTCCCCGACCCCGGTGAAGTGATCGAAGCCAAGCGGGTTTTTCGTGTCGATCACCCGGGGCTCCAGATGAGAACCAACCGTTCGACGAGCGAGCAAAGCTCGCGAGGACAGTTTGGCGCAGCCAAACTGGGCCGGGAGGGCCGAGGGGCGAAGCCGCGAGCAATCCTGGGCCTTCCGACCCACGTAGTGCGACCGAAGCCTGCTACCAGGCAGGTTTTTCGTGTCTATAACTCGGGGTTCCGATCAAAAGCCTGCCGGTTCCACGAGCGCGCACCGCGCAAGGTACGCCGGCGCGGAGCGACGCAGCCGCGAATAAACGGTTTTCCGGCCTCCGCCGCAACAGCCCGCCTCAGATCGCGCCCTATGTCGATCAATCGGATTGTCGGCGATGATTCGTCACTCGACTATTGCGCGCCGCGAACCGACCCGAATGCCGGGCGTACCGCGATCGGCGGATCTACTCGATTGGCTGGAAGCGCCAAGTCAAAAGGTATGGCGCGTCGAACACACGGCGTGCGTCTCCCAACTCGCAGCATGTGGTTTGCCGCATTGTCTTGCGGCAAGCAGGCGTGAGCGGAACGCCCGCCTACATATGTCGTTCCTTTGTGCAGATCGGGTGCGCCGCGCGGGGAGAGCCGGGATAGATACCGAGAGCGGGTTTCAGCGATCGGCGTCGTGACGCCGGCGGTCCGGCTTCAAGCGTTCGCCTCGCATGCGGCGATAGGTGATATCCACCTGGTGGCGTTGTTCTCGACGTCTTTTCGTCCAGACCAGTGCACCGCAGCCGAGCGCGGCAAGGAGGAGGGTTATGGATATCGTCATGACCGCCATCGAACCACGCGAGTGCCGCGGATTTTCGAAGCATTAGAGTAGCGAACGATAATCGAGAATTCCAGAATTTTCGAAACACTGTGTCATTAGGCGAAATGCTTGTATCGCGAAGGGTTTGCCGGCGTGTGACATGTGCGCGGAGCGCGCCCGGCCGTGCCGCGCTCGCCTTGCGTTTCATGCGGCGATGGCATGTTTGTTGCGGCTATTTGCGCATCAGTTGTGCGGAGGTTTGCTGATCATGCGTGTGCTGCTCGTGGATCGTTATTCGGACCGGCTATCTGCACTGCGTGCGGTGATCTCCGAGGCAGGTTTTGATGTCGTGGCCGTGGTCAGCGAGGACGCCGATCTCTACGCGGCGGTCGATCGGCTGACGCCGGATGCCGTGATCGTCGGCGCGGATTCCCCGTCACGCGACGTGCTCGAGGATGTGGCAACGCTCGGCGAACACTATCCGAAACCGTTGCTGATGCTGGCGTCGCGTGACGACCGGCATCTCATGGCGCGCGCTTCGGAAGCGGGCATCAGCGCTTACGTGATGGAAGGGCTGTCGCCGGCGCTGGTGCGTTCACTCGTCGATGTGGCGATGCGGCAGTGGCAGCAGATGGAATCGCTCAAGCGGGAACTCGCCGAGACCCGGGAAACGTTGGCCGATCGACAGGCCATCAACCGGGCCAAATGTCTGCTTATGGAACGCAGTGCATTGAGCGAGAAGCAGGCCTACACTCGCCTGCGCAAGACCGCGATGGATCACGGTCTGCCGTTGCCGGAAATTGCGCGGCAGCTGATGGTGCGCGCAGCCGCTGACTGAAAAAACGCCGGCGCGCACGAATAGGGTGCGACGCGCACTTCGCGAATGCACCGGTGCGGCTCGCGAGGCCTAAACCGCAGGAGTTTGAAGAACGCCCGTGCGGCGCCAACCCCTTGCGCCCCAACGGCCGCGCTGGCGGCAGCGTGGGGTTGGCACGGTTCTCGCTACGGATCATCTGCGCGTCTGTTCTCGCCGCTATGGGTCGATCTCGATCAAGCGGTGCGGGCGGCGACCGCCACAACCTGATGGGACAACGAAGTCCGGCTACGCATGCGTCGATTCGATACGCGTGCGGCCGGGCTTTTTTTATGGGCGCGACAACGGCGCGGGCTGGCTGCAAGGAACACGCACGATGACGACATGGCATGAGGCAAACTTCGGACGCAGTGGGCGTAGCGCCAATGCCGGCCTGGAACGTACCGGGCTCACGCTTGGCTTCATTGCGCTTAACGACTGCGCGCCGCTGGTGATGGCTCGCGAGGCGGGTTTCTTTGCGGCCGAAGGCCTCGACGTGACGCTATCGCGCGAGGCCTCGTGGGCGGCGATCCGCGACAAGGTGGCGCTGGGCCTGCTCGATGGCGCCCAGATGCTGGCCGGCATGCCGATCGCCTCGACTCTTGGGGTCGGCGCGCCGCCACACGAGATGGTGACAGCGCTTTCGCTGGGTCTGAACGGCAATGCGATCACGCTTTCCGGCGCGCTGTACGAACGCATGCAGGCAGCCGACCCGCAGGCGATGTCGGCACGCCCCTGTAGTGCGGCGGCGCTGCGCGAGGTCATCGAAGTCGACCGTGCAGCCGGGCTCGCGCCGCTGACTTTTGGCATGGTGCATCCGGCCTCGGCCCACAACTATCAGCTGCGCTATTGGCTGGCCGCCGCGGGCATCGATCCCGATCGCGACGTGCGCCTGATCGTGGTGCCGCCGGCCCGCATGGTCGCCAATCTGCAGGCCGGGCGCCTGGCCGGTTACTGCGTCGGCGAACCGTGGAATCAGATGGCGGTGCGTGCCGGGCTAGGCCATGCGGTGATCACCGGCTACGAGATCTGGAACAACGCGCCGGAAAAGGTGCTGGGCGTCACCCGCGAATGGGCCGAGGCCTATCCGCGCACCCATCGCGCCTTGATTCGCGCGCTCGTGCGTACCGCCGCCTGGCTCGATGGCCACGACAACCGCGAGGTCGCTGCCGAAGCCATCGCCGCGCCCGAGTATGTGGATGCGCCGGTCGAAGTGATCCGGCGTACGTTTACTGGCCGGTTCTGCTACCGGCCCGGCGCCGCGCCCAGGCCGGCGCCGTATTTCAACGTGTTCCACCGTCATGCGGCGACCTTTCCCTGGCGCTCGCATGCCATGTGGTTCATCGCCGAGATGCTGCGCTGGGGCCAGCTCGGCGAGGCGATCGATGTGGCTGCCACTGCCGCCGGCGTCTATCGCCCGGATATCTATCGCGCAGCCGTCGCGCCGCTCGGCATCGCCTGTCCCGATCGTGATCACAAGACCGAGGGCGCGCACGCCGGGCCATGGTCGATTACGGCCCGCGAAGGCGGCGTGATCGAGATGGCGTCGGATCGCTTTCTCGACGGCCGTGTCTTCGATCCCGCGGACCTGCCAGGTCATCTGGCCGATGCCGCACCGCGCATGCCGCCCGCGCTGCTCGAGCGCTTTGCTGCCCTCAATTCCACGCTGGAGGCGCCCGTGGCGGGCGCCCGCGCGGCGGCCGCTTACGGCTAGGCCTCGCGCTCGACCGTCCATTCTTCTTTAAGCAGGAGCACCCACCCCATGGAACTTGCCAACAAGGCCACCCGCATCCGCCTGTTCGACTTCAAGTCGGTACAGATGCGCGCCTTCCATATGAGCTGGCTGGCTTTTCATCTGTGTTTCTTTGGCTGGTTCGGCATCGCGCCGCTGATGGCCGTGGTGCGCGAAGACCTGAATCTCGACAAGTCGATGGTAGGCTCGACCATCATCGCCTCGGTGGCGATCACGGTGCTGGTGCGCCTGCTCATCGGCCCGCTGTGCGACAAGTTCGGACCTAGAAAGACGTATTCGACGCTGCTGATTCTCGGCTCGATGCCGGTGATGTGCATCGGCTTTGCCGACAGCTTCGAAAGCTTTCTGATCGCGCGCCTGTGCATCGGCGCTATCGGTGCATCGTTCGTGATCACCCAGTACCACACGGCCGTGATGTTCGCGCCCAATATCGTGGGCACCGCGAATGCCACCACTGCCGGCTGGGGAAATCTTGGCGGCGGTACCACCCAGATCGTCATGCCGCTGGTTTTTGCAGCGATCGTGTCGCTGGGCGTGAGCGAGGCGGTGGGCTGGCGCCTGGCCATGGTCGTGCCCGGCATCATGCTGTTCCTGCTCGGCCTGGCCTACCTGAAGTTCACCCAGGACGCGCCGGACGGCAATTATTCGGACCTGCGCGCCGCCGGCAAGATCCCGCCGGCGGACCGCGAGAATGGCGGCATGGCCAGCTTCAAGAAGGCGGCTTCGGACTATCGCGTCTGGGCGTTGTTCGTGGTCTATGCCGGCTGTTTCGGCGTGGAATTGACGATCAACAACGTCGCCGCGATCTATTTCTTCGACAACTTCGACGTCAATCTCGAAACCGCCGGCCTCATCGCCGGCCTGTTCGGGCTGATGAACATCTTCGCCCGCACCATGGGCGGCTTCTTCTCCGATCTATCGGCCCGATATATGGGCCTGACCGGGCGCGTGCGCTTCCTGTTCCTCGCCATGTTCATCGAGGGCATCGCGCTGGTGGCGTTTTCGCAGATGGAAGTGCTCGCCACCGCGATCGCCACCATGATCGTGTTCAGCCTGTTCGTGCAGATGTCCGAGGGCGCGACCTTCGGCATCGTGCCGTTCATGAACAAGAAGGCGCTGGGCGGGGTGAACGGCATCGTCGGCGCGGGCGGCAACGCGGGCGCGGTGCTCGCCGGATTCCTGTTCATGAGCGAATCGTTGTCCTACGGCCAGGGGCTGATGTTTCTCGGCTGTGCGGTGATGGTCTGTTCGTTCTTCGCCTTCTTCGTGCGCTTCTCGCCGGAAGTTCTGGCCGAGGAAAAAGCCGCTTTCGATACCGCCTCTTCCGGCGACGACCCGATCAAGGCACGCGGCGGCAACGAGCCGGAGCCAGCCTAGCCGGGCACCGAGATGAGCCAAACCACGCAACCCAAACTCGATCTGGTCGTGATCGGCAACGGCATGGCCGGGCTGCGCACGCTCGAGGAAGTGCTGGAGGCCGCACCGGAACGTTACAACGTGACGGTGTTCGGCGCCGAGCCGCATGTCAGCTACAACCGCATCATGCTTTCGCCGGTGCTCGCGGGCGACAAGGCGTTCGAGGAGATCGAAACCCACGGCCGCGACTGGTACGAAGACCATGGGATAACGCTCTATACCGGCGAGGCCGTGGTCGATATCGATCGGCGCCGTCGGATGGTCATCTCGGACACGGGACGCGAGATCGGCTACGACCGGCTGCTGCTTGCCACCGGCTCCACGCCGTTCATCCTGCCCGTGCCGGGCCACACGCTCGACGGCGTGATCAGTTTTCGCGATATCGGCGACGTGCATCGCATGGTCGAAGCCAGTGAAAAGGGCGGCAAGGCCGTTGTGATCGGCGGCGGGCTGCTTGGTCTCGAAGCCGCCTACGGGCTGCACAAGCGCGGCATGGACGTGACCATCGTCCACCTCATGGACACGCTCATGGAGCGCCAGCTCGACTCGACCGCGGCCGACCTGCTCCAGTACTCGCTTACCCAGCGCGGGCTGTCGTTTCGCATGGGCGCGAAGACCGCGGCCATCCTCGGCGACGAAGCCGGCCGTGTGACCGGCCTGCGCTTCGACGATGCCGACGACTCGGAGATCGATGCCGATATCGTGGTCATGGCCGTAGGCATCCGCCCGAATGTCGAACTGGCGAAGACCGCCGGTCTGCACTGCGAGAAGGGCATCGTCGTCAACGACACAATGCAGACCTACGATCCGCGTATCTATGCGGTCGGCGAATGTGTCGAACATCGCCATTCGGTGTATGGCCTGGTCGCGCCGTTATGGGATCAGGCCAGGGTCTGTGCCAATCATCTGGCCTATCGCGGCCATACCCAGTACGAAGGCTCGGTGACCGCCACCCAGCTCAAGGTCACCGGCATCGATGTCTATTCCGCCGGCGATTTCTCCGACGCCGAGGGCAGCGAAACGCTGACGTTTTCCGATGTGCGCCGTGGCGTCTACAAGCGCATCGTGCTGCGCGACAACCGCATCGTCGGCGTCGTGCTCTATGGCGACACCCGCGACGGCGGCTGGTATTTCAAGCTCATGCGCGCGGGCGCCGACGTCTCGGCTTTTCGCGATCTGCTGCTGTTCGGTCAGGCCTATCTCCCCGACGCAGAACCCGTGGACGCGGAGGCTGCCTGATGAATGCGGTGACCACCCGCACCACCTGCCCGTATTGCGGTGTCGGCTGTGGCGTGAATGCCGTGGTCGACAACGATACGGTCAGCGTGGCGGGCGATAGCGCGCATCCCTCGAATCTCGGCAGCCTGTGTTCGAAAGGCACGGCACTGGCGGACACCGTGGGGCTGCATGGCCGATTGCTGCATCCGATGGTCGATGGCCGGCGGGCGAGCTGGGACGACGCTTTGGACGAAGTCGCCGCCCGTTTCGGCGAGATCATCGCCGGACATGGCCCGGAGGCGGTGGCCTTCTATGTCTCGGGCCAGCTGCTCACCGAGGACTACTACGTCGCCAACAAGCTGATGAAGGGCTATATCGGCTCGGCGAATATCGATACCAACTCGCGGCTGTGCATGTCGTCGGCGGTGGCCGGCCACAAGCGCGGCTTCGGCGAGGACGTAGTGCCCGGCTGCTACGAGGATCTCGAAGTTGCCGACCTCGTCGTGTTGGTTGGTTCCAACACCGCCTGGTGCCATCCGGTGATCTATCAGCGCATCGTCGCCGCCCAGGAAAACGATCCGAACAAGAAACTCGTGGTGATCGATCCGCGTCGTACCGCCACCGCCGAAGGCGCGGACCTGCACCTGCCCATAGCGCCGGGCACCGACGTGCATCTGTTCAACGGCCTGCTGGCCTTCCTCGCCGAAAACGGCTTCGAGAGCGATCTGCCGGGCGCAAAAGACGCCGTGGTCGAAGCGCGGCAGATGGACGATATGGAAGATGTCGCCGAAGCCTGCGGCGTGGACGCCGAAACCCTTGAAGCCTTCTTCGGGCTGTTCGCGCAGACCGAGCGCACGGTCACGGTGTTCTCCCAGGGTGTGAACCAGTCCTCGGCGGGCACCGACAAGGTCAACGCCATTCTCAACTGCCATCTGCTCACCGACCGCATCGGCAAACCGGGCGCCTGTCCGTTCTCGATCACCGGCCAGCCGAATGCCATGGGCGGGCGCGAGGTCGGCGGGCTGTCGAGCACGCTGGCCGCGCATATGGGCTTCGACGCGGCCGAACGTGTACAGCGGTTCTGGGATTCGCCGGCGATTGCCGACAAGCCGGGCCTGAAGGCGGTCGAACTGTTCGAGGCGATCGAGGCCGGGCAGGTGAAAGCGGTCTGGATCATGGCCACCAATCCGTTGGTCAGCCTGCCGGATGCGGACCGCGCCAAACGGGCGCTGGACGCCTGCGAGTTCGTGGCGGTCTCGGACTGCATGCGCCATACCGATACGGTCGATCGCGCCCACGTGCTGCTGCCGGCCGCGGCCTGGGCGGAAAAGAGCGGCACGGTCACCAATTCCGAACGCATCATCTCGCGCCAGCGCGACTTCCTGCCCATGCCCGGCGAGGCGAAGCCGGATTGGTGGATCGTCTGCGAAGTCGCGCGCCGGATGGGTTTCGGCGCGGGTTTCGATTTCGACAGCGCCGCCGCGATCTTTCGCGAGCATGCCGCGCTCACCGCGTTCGAAAACGACGGCGAGCGCGTACTCAATCTCGAAGGGCTCGCGGATTTGTCCGATGCCGAATACGACACCCTCGAGCCGCTGCGCTGGCCGGTCTACAGCACCGAAGCGTTGCGCGCCGCGGGCGCGATGCCGGCGCGTACCGACAGCCGCCGCCTGTTCGCCGACGGTATCTATCCGACCGAGAACGGCAAGGCGCATCTGGTCGCGGTCACGCCGCGCGGGCCGGCGAATGTCATCAGCGATCAATGGCCGCTGGCGCTGAATACGGGCCGCGTGCGCGATCACTGGCACACGATGACGCGCACAGCCAAGTCGGCACGGCTGTCGGCGCATATTCCCGAGCCGTTCGTGGAAGTTCATCCGCGCGACGCTGAGCGCTACGGCGTGATCGATGGTGCGATTGCCACCGTTTCGACGGCGCTGGGCGAAGCGCATGTGCGAGTAATCGTCAGCGCGGGCCAGCGTGAAGGCACGCTGTTCGTGCCCATGCACTGGAACGACCAGTTCGCTGCGAAGGCCCGTGTGGGTGCGCTCGCCAACCCGGCGGTCTGCCCGATCTCCGGCGAGCCCGAGTTCAAGCACACGCCTGCCGCGATCGCGCCGTTCGAGGCAGCCTGGCACGCCTTCATCCTCGCCAGCCGGCCGTTGCGGCTCAACGCCGAGGCGAACATCGACTACTGGGTGAAGGTGCCGGGCGAGCGTTTCTATCGCTACGAGATCGCCGGACTACAGGCGCCCGAAGACTGGTCAGCGACGGTACGCGGCTGGGTCGGCGTGGGTTCACGCAGCGCCGATTGGGTAGAGGCCCACGACGGGGCGGCCGGGCGCTACCGGGCCGCTCATTTCGACGCCGGCCATATCGAGGCCTGCGTGTTCATCGCGCCAGAGCCGGCCGCACTGCCGGATCGCAGCTGGCTGGCCAGCCTGTTTACCGGCGAAGCGGTGGACGAGAGCGAACGCGCCGGTCTGCTTGCCGGCCGCCCGGCCGATGCCAGCAAGGATGTCGGCCCGCAGATCTGCTCCTGCTTCGGCGTCGGCCGCAACACCATCGTGCGTGCGATCCACGAAGACGGCCTGAACAGCGTGGCCGCCGTAGGCGAAGCGCTGGATGCTGGCACCAACTGCGGCTCCTGCAAGCCCGAGATTGCCGCGCTCATCGACGCGCACGCCGGCGAATGATTCATCCCGATTTCATCGACAACGGTTCGACAACACGGATCGACACACCATGAGCACACAGGATTTCGACGAAAGCCAGGAACGCTATCTCAAGGGCGTGACGGCCGGGCTGCATATCGCCCGCGGCGTGCCCGGCATGACCGGGCTGACCACCGGCAAGCGGCTGCGCCCGGACGATTTCCATACCCAGGCACGTATTCGTGCCCAGGCCATGGGCGGCGAGCTGACCAGCCAGGAAGAAGCCAAGGCCGATCTCAACCCAAACGACATGTGGAACGAGATGGTGCAGCTGGCCAATGCCGGCGAGTACCCCAAGGGCGACGACGTGTTCCTGATGAAGGGCCGCGGCATGTTCTATGTCGCGCCCAACCAGGACAGCTATATGTGCCGGCTGCGTATGCCGGGCGGGATCTTTTCGTCACACCAGTTCCGCGCGGTGGCCGATCTGGCCGACACCTATGGTGGCGGCTATACCCACGTCACCACCCGCGCCAATCTGCAGATTCGCGAAATCGGCCCGAAGGATCCGGTCAACGTGCTCATGGGCCTGCAGGATGTCGGCATCATCAATCAGGGCAGCGGCGGCGACAACATCCGCAACATCACCGGCAGCCCGCTGGCCGGCATCGACCCGGAGGAGTTGATCGACGTCACGCCGTACTGCCGGCAGATGCACCACCATATTCTCAATCACCGCGAGCTCTACGGCCTGCCGCGCAAGTTCAATATCGCGTTTGATGGCGGCGGGCGGATCAGCGCGCTGGAGGGTACCAACGACATCGGCTTCTCCGCTGTGCTGCCGAAGGCGGACGGGCCGCTGCCGCGGCGGCCGTATTTCCGTATGGGACTGGGCGGCATTACCGGCCACAAGGACTTTGCCCGCGATACCGGCGTCATGCTCAAGCCCGAGGAATGCGTGGCGGTCGCCCATGCGGTGCTGCATGTCTTTCTCGCCAACGGCGATCGCACCAGCCGCGACAAGTCCCGCCTGAAATACGTGCTCGATCGCTGGGGCTTCGACAAGTTCATGCGCGAGGTCCAGAAGCAGCTGCCGTTCACGCTGCGCCGCTATCCGCTGTCGCGCTGCGAGAAACGCGCGCCGGTCGACAAGGCCGGCCATGTCGGTATTCACGACCAGGTCGAAGGCAAGCAGTATGTCGGCATCGTGTTGCCGGTTGGCCGGCTGACCATCCCGCAGATGCACGGCCTGGCCGATCTTGCCGATCGCTACGCCGACGCGAAGATGCGCACCACGGTCTGGCAGAACCTCGTGCTGGGCAACGTGAAGAAGTCGGACATGAAGGCACTTGTCGCCGGGATCGAGAAGCTCGGCCTGCACGTAAACGCCAGCCCCGCGCGTACCGGCATGGTGGCCTGTACCGGAAGCTTCGGCTGCAAGTTCGCCAATGCCGAGACCAAGGGCAATGCGCTCAAGCTCGTCGATCATATCGAGGACAAGCTCGAGCTCGACGAGCCGCTGAATATCCATATGACCGGCTGCCCGAACTCCTGTGCCCAGCACTATGTCGGCGATATCGGCCTGCTCGGCGCGCGCGTGGCCGACCCGGACGCCGAGGACCCGGAAGAGGCCGATCAGGTGGACGGTTTTCATGTATATATCGGCGGCGGGTACGAGGACGAGGAAGGCGTCGCCCGTGAGCTCGCGACATCTATTCCGGTCGTCCATCTGAACGCCTATCTCGAGAACCTGCTCGGCCTGTATCTGGACGAGCGCCACCAAGGCGAGCGGTTTGTCGCCTATGCCCGGCGCCAGGATATCGACGCGCTCAAACAGCGGCTTGCCGAACGCTCGGAAAAGGTCGCGGCGGTCCAGCGCGAATCCGGGGAAAAGGCGTACGCCGAAGCCGAGGCCGAAGCGGACACGCCGGAAAAAGCCAAGACCGCCCGCGACAAAGCCGCACAAGATGACTACGACCGGCAGCCCGCCAGGACCAAGAACACCGCCTGAGCCTGAATGGCTCAAGACAGGCCCAACAGCCTTGCGCCGTGTCGCCCGAGCGCCGGCGTGCAGAACGAGGTAGCACATGCCCACACAAGTCGATCTGATTCCCGAGGACGCGCCGTTTCCGGCCGAGCAGCGCGAATGGCTCAACGGCCTGATCGCCGCGCTGGCCGGCTGGGAAGGCTCGCTCGGCGGCGCTGACCAGGGCGGCGGCGAGGCCAAGGAATCCTTTCCCTGGCACGACCCGGCCATGGAAATGGACGAGCGCATGGAGCTGGCCGAGGGCAAGCCGCACCAGCGTCAGCTCATGGCGGCGATGGCCCAGCTCGACTGTGGCCAGTGCGGCTATCTGTGCAAGACCTATGCCGAGGCCATCGCCTTCGAAGGAGAGGATCTCAACCGCTGCGTGCCCGGCGCGAAGGAGACCGAGCGCAAGCTCAAGGAGCTGGTCGCCGAGCACGAGGCCGACAAGCCGGCCGACGACGCCGAAGCGGAACCGAAGCCCGAACCCAAGCCCAAGAAGAAAGGCCCGCTCGGCACGCGCGACAATCCGTATATGGCCAAGCTCAAGTCGAGCACACCGCTCAATGCCGAGGGCTCGAGCAAGGATACGCGCCACGTGGTGATCGATCTCGGCGATTCCGGCATCGAATACGAGGCCGGGGATTCGATGGGCATCTTTCCCGAGAACGACCCGCGTACCGTGGATGCGATCCTCGCCGATATCGAGGCCTCGGGCGGCGAGAAGGTCAGGGCTCCCAGCGGTGAGAACAAGCTGCTGCGCCAGGTGCTGCTTAAGGAAGTGGATATCACCAAGCCCAGCGACGAAGTGATCGCGCTGCTGGCCGAATCCGCGGCGGATACCGAAGAGGCCGAAGATCTGCGCATGCTCTCCGAGCGTGGCGCCGAAGAGGGTCAGAGTCTGCTCGAGCTGCTGCGCGTGTACCCGAGCGCGCGGCCCGACGTGCAGAAACTGGTGGACGAACTCGGTCCGCTGCAGCCGCGGCTGTATTCCATCGCCTCGTCCGCGCGCAAGCACCCGAACGAGATTCATACCACCGTGGCGGTGGTGAAAACCGCGGTGTACGGGCGCGGCTACAAGGGCGTGGCGTCGACGTTTCTGGCCAAGCGCCTGTCGCGTAACGGTGAGGTGCCGGTCTATATCCAGCGTTCCGACGAGTTTCGCGTGAACGTCGATCCCGATCACCCTGCAATCATGATCGGCCCCGGTACCGGCATCGCGCCGTTCATCGCCTTCCTGCAGGAACGCGAGGCGCGCGGCGACGCCGGGCGTAACTGGCTGTTCTTCGGCAACCCGGAAAGTGCCAAGGACCATATCTATCGCGAGCAGCTCGAAAAATGGCGAAACGACGGGCTGATCAGCCGCCTGACGCTCGCCTTCTCGCGCGACCAGCAAGACAAGGTCTATGTGCAGAACCGAATGCGCGAACAGGCGCGCGAATTCTGGGCCTGGCTGGAAGCGGGTGCCGTGATCTATATCTGTGGCGACGCCGAGCGCATGGCCAAGGATGTGGACGCCGCACTGCACGATATCGTGGCCGAGCAGGGCGGCATGAGCGAAGCCGAAGCCCGGCGCTATGTGGAAACGCTAGCCTCCGAGCATCGCTATCTGCGCGACGTGTATTGAGCGGCGCTCAGCCTTCGATCTCGTATTCGACGGCCAGCCGCAGAGTGCGATTCGCGGCATCGTCGTCGAGACCGAACAGCAGCGCGAGCTGCCAGTTCAGGCGTGATTCCTCGCCGGTGGCCACGCTGCCGAACAGCGCCGGCCCGGCCCGATGACCGGGCGCATAGTCGGGTGCATGCGGATAGGCTGAATCGTCTGCGTCTTCTTCATCGAGGAATTCGTGCTCGCCAAAGCCCTGCACGCCCAGGTCGAAAGGCCCTGAAGCGGGTGTCCAGCGCGCCTGCCAGCCGTAGCTCAGGCCGACATCGGGCTCGTGCACCATCGCGCGGTCCATGAAGACGTTTGCGTTGAAAAGCCAGGCGCCGTGTTGCTTCTCGAACACCGGCCCGATCACCAGCTCGTCCTCGGCGTTATCGATCGTGCCGATCTCGTATGAGAGAAATATGCCGACGTCCGGCCATAGGCCGTGGCCGTTGCCGGGCAAAGCGAACACGTTCTCGATCTGAATCTGGTGCAGATGCGTGGCCGAGCGCGGGCCGTTTACGAGTACTGGCGACACGCTGGCACGCCAGAAATCGGTCGGGCTGTAACCGATCTCGATACGGGTTTCGTGCGTGGCGTTGGCGCCGTCGCCATTGCCGTTCAAATCGTAGTAGCGCGCCGCGATCTCGAATTCGCCCGCTTCGACCTGTGGCGAGTAGATTTCGTCGTCAGGGCCGACGTCGGCGATGCCCGAGCCTGCGGTCGCCAGGCAGGCAGCAACGCCCAGCAGCCGCGCCACATGGCGCGTCGTTGCGGTATTCACGATGATTTTTCTTGTGTGATTCTCCCCGTTGGCATAGTGCGCGTGGGGTTGCGCGGGCGCAACGCGCCGGCGTTGACCGGAAATTGCTTCAGGCCTTGAATCGCGCGTCGTGCCAGACGGCATTCATATCGCCCGGGAGTGCACGCAGGCCGCCGAGCCCGAGCCAGAATTGTTCCGGCGCATGGAAATCGGAACCCACCGAGCCGACGAGCCCGTGCTGCGCAGCGTCGCGCGCGGCGGTGACTTCCTGCTGCCGATCCGTGGTACCGGTACAGATTTCCAGCCCGTCGCCGCCGGCTTCGGCAAATGCGGCGATCGCGCGCTGGCGCCAGGCCCCGGAAAAACCGTAGCCGAACGGATGGGCGAGAACAGCAATGCCGCCGGCTGCGTGCAGCCAGCCGATCGCGGATTCCAGTGCGGCCCATTCGATCGCGGCATGGGCATCGCGGCCCGGCCGCAGATGTTTCTTGAATGCCTGGTTGTTGTTACGGCAAATGCCGTCCTCGATCAGCAGGCGGGCGAAATGCGGTCGTGTGATCTGGCCGGCGCCGGCCATTGCCTGCGCACGGGTCAGTGCGTCGGTAACGCCGAGCTTCTCGATCTTGGCTGCGATGCGAGCCGCGCGATCGCGCCGCGCCTGTTGCAGCGTCGCCAGACCGTTGGCCAGCGATGGATTGCCGCTGTCGAATGCCAGCCCGACCACATGCAGGGTGCGACGCTGCCAGGTAACGGAAATCTCGACGCCGTTGATGAACGTCATGCCGTGCGTATTGGCGGCGGTTCGGGCGTCGTCGAGGCCGTCGACGGTGTCGTGATCGGTGAGCGCGAAAGTTGTGACGCCGGCTTCGGCTGCGCGTGCGACGAGCGCGGTCGGCGTCAGGCGGCCGTCTGAACAGGTGGAGTGGGCGTGGAGATCGATCACGCGTGTATGGTCGCATGTTCGGTGCGTGGATCCCGGTTGGGTTTGCAGACCGTTGGTTTGCGGTTTCAGGCGGGGCGTCCAAATTGCAGCACGCATGCTGTTGCTGCCTGGGCTTGTTTCCATCGGTGTTGCTGGGGCGAGAGAGGGCTGACGTGCCAGTTCGTCTGGATTGCCGATTCGATAATGGTGGGTTCGGGCCACCAGTCTTTTCAGCACTCGCGAGCTTGTCGAACCTTTTGTTTCGCACTGCAGTGCGAGTTACTTCTCTTTGCTTGTCCAAAGAGAAGTAACCAAGAGAAAAGACACCCGGGCACAGCGCCGGCTGCGCCGGTTCACTCCGACACGCAGCGTCGACGGGATGCATACAGAACTCGGATCGCTTTGGCGATCCTCAAACATGCTGTACGCACCGGCGCAGTGCGCCGGGCACCCGTCGCCACTCCGTGTCTCCGTCGCCGTGCAAGGGGCCTGAATACAAACGTCGGGTCTACATTGAGAGTTACTTAACCTGGCTAGTGGCCACGTAGCGTCCGGCTCCGTTCTTGTCGAATTAGGCGAACGCCCAATTCGGCGTGAAGAAGCGCGATCTTGCGCGAGCGACAGCGAGCTGCCTGTACTTAGTCCCCTTGGGCGCAGCGCCGAGCAGCGCGGGCCGCAAGCGGATTAAGACGGCCGGATGTTTGAGCGCAGCGAGTTTCCGGCCGTCCCGCTTGCGGGCCGCGATGGGAGGGCATCGGCGCGGAGCGCCGACGCAAGACAGGGTGTCTTTTGTTTTGGTGACTTTTATTTGGACAAGCAAATAAAAGACACTCGCGCAGCAGCGCGAAACCTCAAGTGAAAATGAACCCGCACCGTTGATTCAAACCGCGTTGATCCGAGGCCGCGACTCCATTGGTGCTGGGCAGCCCGGCCAACCTGCGGCTTCGCGTCGCGTCGCGTGGCGAAACAGGATAATCAATCTGAATAATCCTCTGCGTGATCGGCATGCAACACCCAGTCCGCCGCGCCAAATCGGTCGGCCGCGTTCAGGGCCTGATGCCAATAGGGATAGACCAGATGCGGCCGGCTGACCTTCTCGATCGCCGCGTGCTCGTCGGCGCCGAGTTCGAGCTGGGCACTGGCGAGGTTGTCTTCCAGTTGGTGTGCCTTGCGAGCGCCGATCACGGCGGTGGTCACGCCCGGGCGTTCGCTGATCCAGGCCAGCGCCACCTGCGCGGCAGACACGCCGTGCGCATCGCCGACTTCGACCAGCGTTTCGATGAGATCGAAAAGCCGCTTCTCGTCATGGATCGGCGGTTCCTGCCAGCCTTCGGCGAAGCGGGTGCCCTCGGGCGTGTCCTGGTCGCGGCGGTACTTGCCGGACAGCAGGCCGCCCGCCAGCGGGCTCCAGATCATCGTGCCCAGCCCGGCGTCGTGGGCCATGGGCATGAGCTCGTACTCTGCTTCGCGGGCCTGCGGCGTGTAATGAATCTGCTGGCTGATCGGTTTGGTGAAACCCTCGCGCTCACAGACGGCCATTACCTTCATCGCCTGCCAGGCTGAGAAATTGGAGATGCCGTAGTAGCGGATCTTGCCGTGACCGACGAGCGTGTCCATCGTCTGCAGCGTTTCTTCCAGCGGCGTGGTGCCGTCCCACATATGCAGCTGGTAGACATCGATATGCTCGGTGTCGAGCCGCCTGAGGCTGGCCTCGACCTGCTCGCGCATATGCAGGCGCGAAAGACCGCCCTCGTTGGGGCCGTCGCCCATCGGGAAACGCACTTTGGTGGTGAGCAGCACGTCGTTGCGTTTGGCGCCCAGCGCCTTGCCCAGAATCTCTTCCGAACGGCCCTGCGAATACATGTTGGCGGTATCGAAGAAGTTGACCCCGTGATCGATGCTCTTGTCGATGAGGTTGCGAGCGCCGTCGACGTCGGTATTGCCGAGTTTCGACATGAAGCCTTCGCCGCCGAAGGTCATGGTGCCCAGGGTGAGCTTGGAAACCTTCAGGCCGCTGTTGCCGAGGATGCGGTACTGCATAACTGCCTCATTGCGTAGCTGTATCTTGAAGCTTGGTATGTGGCCGAGGACTTTCAAACCTCGATTTGGATACGCGGCGCGCAGGCGGCTGTTGCGGTGCAGCAAAACAAACTAGAATAGCGCCTCGCCTGGATTCGAGGATCGCCTCGCATGACATCGTCAATCGCCGCCGGCCGCGATTTTCTCGGCCGACAGTTCGAGCGCAACAAGGCGCGACTCGGCCATGCACGTCAGCATCTGTTCGACCGCGACGCCCTGGTGCAGGCCGGCCAGACGCCGTACGAGATTATCCATCGCGACGGGCCGGTCTCGCTGCGCTACTACCCGCCGCTGACGGACAGCGAGATCGAGCTGGCCGATGGCAGCGTGCTGCCGGTGGCGAAGACGGTGCAGCGCACCCCGGTGGTGATCGTGCCGCCCCTGGCGGTCAACATGCTGGTCTACGACCTGTTCCCCGAACGCAGCCTCGTGCGCTATCTGCGTGCCCGCGGCTTCGAGCTTTATCTGGTGGACTGGGGTACGCCCACGCGTGCGCAAGACAGACTCGACCTGTCGAGCTATTTCGCCGATCTGCTGCCCGAGGCGCTTGAACGGGTGCGCGCCCACAGCGGCAAGCGCAAGCTCAGCCTGCACGGCTGGAGCTTCGGCGGGCTGTTCAGCCTCTGCCATGCCGCGATCGCGGGTGCGGATATCGCCAATCTCGTACTTGTCGGCGCGCCGGTCGACTACCACGACAACGGCGTGCTCGGTGAGCGCTACAAGACGCTATCGCGCCACGCCGGTTGGGTGCGGCGTTATACGGGGCTGACCGCGCATCGGCTGCCGGCCGCGCTGCTGCGTTCGCCCGGTCGGTTGAACGCGCTGGTGTTCAAGCTCACGAGCCCGATGACAGCGGTGAAGAGCTATGCCAGCCTCGTCGCCAACCTGCACGACGAGGACTATGTCAGCAGCCACGCGACCAATGCCGCCTTTCTCGACGGCATGGTTGCCTATCCGGGCGGCGTGGTGCAGGACTTCATCGATTATCTGTGGATCGACAACGTGCTCGGCCAGGGCCAGCTGCCGATGAAGCGTGCCGACGCAGATTTGTCCGATGTGGCCGCGCCGATTCTGAATATCACCGGCCGGCACGACGTGATCGTGACCACCGCATGCAGCCAGGCGATGCTGCGTCATGTGTCCAGCCGCGACGTGACCTGCCGCACGCTCAAGGGCGGCCATGTCGGGATCGTGTCCAGCGAAACCGCGATGACCGAAACCTGGCGCGAGATCGCCGACTGGCTGATCGCTCGCGACTAAAGAGCGGCCGGCAGCCGCTCGGCAAGAAAATCCAGAAACAGCTGGATGCGCAGGGCGAGAGCGGTGTTGCGGTAGTAGACCGCATGAATCGCCTGACGGCGCGTCTGAATCCGATCCGCGAGTACCGGCTGCAGCCGTCCCTCGGCAACGAGGGAGCGGGTCGCGTAATCCGCCATGCTGGCGATGCCTTCGCCGGCCAGTGCCAGCGCTATGAGCGTGCTCGCGCTCGATGCCGCAATGGTTGGCTCGATGTGCAGATCCCGGCCTTGGTTATCGCGTACCGGCCAGGCGTTGAGGTGCGGCATCTGGTTGAAGCCGAGCAGCGCGTGGCCAGCGAGATCGGCCACCGTGGTCGGCGTGCCGCAGCGCGCGAGATAGGCCGGGCTGGCGACCAGCCGCAGGCGGGTATGCCCGAGCGGGCGGGCGTGCAGGGTCGAGTCCTCGAGTGCGCCGATCCGAATGGCCACATCGGTGCGCTGTTCGAGCAGGTCAATAAAGCGATCGTGCGTATCCAGCGATAGCCGTATCTGCGGATAGCGTTCGCGAAATGCGCCGACATGCGGCGCGATCACCGCATGCATGAACGTCGGCGCGGCGTTGATCCGCAGCGTCCCTGCAGGCTGCTGGCGCCGTGTCGCCATGGTCTGCTCGGCGTCTTCGGCGGTGTCGAGCAGCGCGCGCGAGTGCGGCAGCAGGGCGAGGCCTTCGTCGGTGAGTTTCGTGCGTCGCGTCGTGCGTGCCAGCAGGGTGGCTTCGAGCTTGTGTTCCAGCCGTGCGAGAGAGCGGCTGACGCCGGAAACGGTCTGGCCAAGCTGTTCGGCCGCGGCAGTGATCGAGCCGCTGTCGACCACGGCGGCGAAGACCTGGTGTTCGGCGAGGGTCGTTTTCATTGTTGATAGAAAATCAAGAATGGTTTGCAGTTTATCCCGTTTCGCGCATGGGGCGCGCGCAGCAGACTGCGTGCCGATTCACACACGCTTTGCCTGTACGCCATGAATATTCTGCTGCTCAACGGTCAACGCCCGTTCGCCCATTCCGCCGGCCGGTTGAACACCACGCTCCACGAGACGGCGGTCGAACAACTCCAGGCCCTCGGTCACGATTTGCGGGAGACGGCGATCGACGCGGGCTATGACGTCGATGCAGAAGTCGCGAACTTTCTCTGGTCTGACGCCATCGTCTATCAGATGCCCGGCTGGTGGATGGGCGCGCCGTGGGTCGTCAAACGCTATCTGGACGAGGTTCTGACGGCCGGCCACGGCAGTCTCTACGCCAGCGATGGCCGCAGCCGCCGTGATCCGGATCGCCACTATGGCACCGGCGGTCTGCTTCACGGGCGCCGCTACATGCTCTCGCTCACATGGAACGCCCCGCAGGCGGCCTTCGACCGGCCGGATGAATTCTTCGAAGGCCGCGGCATCGACGGCGTGTATTTTCCCTTCCACAAGTCGCAGCAATTTCTCGGCCTCGAGGCCATGCCCACTTTTCTCGCCACGGATGTGATGAAGGCGCCGGCGGTCGACGCTCAGCGTGCCCGTTATCGTGCGCATCTGAGCCGCGTTTTCGGGCAGGCCAGGGCCGGGGCCGCGCTGTCGGCCTAGGTCGGCCACTGCCGGGAACGACGCGCGGCGTTCGGTAGTCGCTCGGTGTAGGCCCCGCTACACTCGGGCAAACGAAAACATGGCGTGTCGCATTCACGTCGAGGGGACAGGGCATGGTCGATAAAGCGGACAGTATTGTGGTGGGCGCGGGTCTTGCGGGGCTTGTCGCCGCTGCGGAACTGGCCGATGCCGGCAAGTCCGTTCTGATCGTCGAGCAGGAAGGCGAGAACTCGGTCGGCGGTCAGGCGTTCTGGTCGCTGGGCGGTCTGTTCATGATCGACACGCCCGAGCAGCGGCGCATGCGCATCAAGGACAGCCCCGAGCTGGCGATGGCCGACTGGCTGGGTTCCGCCGGCTTCGACCGGCCCGAGGATTACTGGCCGCGCAAGGTCGCCGAGGCCTTCATCGAATTCTCTGCCGGCGAGATGCGGCCCTGGCTTTACGAACAGGGCATGCGCTGGTTCCCGGTCGTGGGCTGGGCCGAGCGTGGCGGCGCGCTGGCCAGTGGCCATGGCAATTCGGTGCCGCGTTTTCATCTCACCTGGGGCACGGGGCCGGGAACGGTCGAACCCTTCGAGCGGCGTGTGCGCGAACACATGGCGGCCGGTCGCATCACGCTGAAATGCCGGCACCAGGTGAGCCGGCTGATCATGACCGGCGGCGCGGCCACCGGGGTGGCCGGCGAGATTCTGGCGCCGAGTACGGTCGAGCGCGGCCAGCAGTCCAGCCGCGACGTGACCGGAGAATTCGAGTTCGCCGCGGGTGCTGTACTCGTCACCGCGGGCGGCATCGGCGGCAACCACGAACGGGTGCGCGCCAACTGGCCGGTGGAACGTCTCGGCCCGGCGCCGGCGCGGATGATTTCTGGCGTCCCGCATCACGTCGACGGGCGCATGCTCGACATCACGCACGATGCAGGTGCCGCGATCATCAACAACGATCGCATGTGGCACTACACCGAAGGCATCAAAAACTGGAATCCGATCTGGCCGATGCACGGCATCCGCATCATTCCGGGGCCGTCATCGCTCTGGTTCGATGCAAACGGTCGGCGGCTTCCCGCGCCGTGCCTGCCGGGCTTCGACACGTTGTCCACGCTGCGCGAGATTCTGGCGACCGGCCACGACTATTCCTGGTTCGTGCTTACCCAGAAGATCATCGAAAAGGAATTCGCGCTGTCCGGTTCCGAACAGAACCCGGACATGACCTCGCAGCAATGGCGTGAAGTGCTCAAGAGCCGTCTGTCCAAGGGCGCGCCGCCGCCGGTCGAGGCCTTCAAGGAAAACGGCGAGGATTTCATCGTCGCCGACGACATCGGCGAACTGGTGGCCGGCATGAATCGGCTCGCGGGCAACGAACGCATCGACCGCGCCGCGCTCGAAGCCGAAATCGTCGCCCGCGACCTGCAGATCGACAACGCCTATGCCAAGGATGCCCAGATCACGGCCATCCACGGGGCGCGCCGTTATATCGGCGACAAGCTGTTCCGCACGGCGTCCCCGCACCGGATTCTCGACCCGGCCAATGGCCCGCTGATCGCGGTGCGCCTGCATATCCTCACCCGCAAGACGCTGGGCGGCCTGCATACCAATCTCGACGGCCAGGTGCTGGACGCCGGGGGCGAGCCGATCGCCGGGCTGTATGCCGCAGGCGAAGTCGCCGGTTTCGGCGGTGGCGGCTATCACGGCTACAACGCGCTCGAAGGCACCTTTCTGGGCGGCTGCATCTTCTCGGGGCGCTGTGCCGGCCGGCATGCGGCGACGGTGGTCTAGGCTTCAGTCGAGTCGGCGCAGCGTGACCGGCGCAATACCGCTGCGGATCATGTCCAGCCGGACGGCGGCCGCACGAGACAGGTCGATCACACGCCCGCGCACATGCGGGCCGCGGTCGTTGACGCGCACGATCACCGAGCGGCCGTTGTCGTCGTTGGTCACCCTGACACGGGTGCCCATCGGCAGGCTTCGGTGTGCGGCGGTCA
>Ga0310345_10000724_pt1 | contig 43912 bp, 36 predicted proteins | sample HC15DNA20500_MG_FD_204667 | JGI IMG/M metagenome (GOLD analysis project Ga0310345, IMG submission 204667) | Marine microbial communities from station ALOHA, North Pacific Subtropical Gyre - HC15-DNA-20-500_MG | ecosystem: Environmental > Aquatic > Marine > Oceanic | place: Pacific Ocean: North... | reverse complement strand
GACCCCAGCGACGGGGCGCTGGGGGCCCTGCGGCTCGCGCTCGCGCTGCGCGCTCGCTGGCCGCCCGCTGCCGCGGGATCGAACGACTCGAGTGGCGCGTACGGCGACCTCGCTTCGCTCGTCGCCTGCCGTCGTCTCGGGTCAGTCGTCGCGGAAGCGGGCTTGGCCCGCCCCCACGCCAGTGTTTGCCACCTCTCCAGTCACGGTCCCCGGACGCGGGCCACGTCGGCCAGGCAGTTCGCGTCGAAGTCGGGGAGCGCGCCGCCGAGGAGCCGATCGCGGATCGAGGTGATCCCGCTCCGGCTCTCGAAGGCCCAGTACATCACGCACTCGTCGCTCTCGTCGTGGGCGCCGTGGTCGGCGTCGCGGTGCGGGGTGACCATCTCGAGCCCGTTGTCGACGAGGCCGAGGGTGTGGCCGACCTCGTGGAGCCAGACGAGGTACTGCGCCTCCTCGCAGACGTCGCCGCCGAGGATGGGATCGCTCTGGCAGGCGCGCTGCAAGCTCTCGTGGAACATCACGATGAACTGGTGGCCGAAGGCCAGGCCCAGGGTGACGCCGCCGGTCTCGTCGTCGCGCGCGTCGTGGCCGTCGACCCAGAGCACGTGCAGCACGATGGTGCCCGGGGTGTCGTCGTCGTCGAAGTGCTCGGCGGCGAGGCGCCCGAGCTCCTCGTGGGTCCACGCGTAGTCGACGCCGCGCGACGCGATCGCGTCGCTCGCCCGGATCTCGATGCCGGCCGGCTTGTCGACGAGGGTCTGGAGGCGCTCCAGCAGCTCGGCCTCGGCGCTGGGGAGCGGCGCGTGGCCCGGCACCGCGTCGAGCTCGATGACGAGGCGCTGCGCGAGGTCCCCGCGGATGTAGTACTCGTTCCGCGGCCGGCGCTCGGTCGGGCCGGCGTCGGTCTCGGCGGGCGCGGCGTCCATCGCCACGCCGGAGTCCGGCGGCGGCGGAGGAGGGTCGTCGTCGGGAAAGAGAAAGCACCCCGTCAGGAGCAAGGCCGGCCAGCACGCGTAGGTCTTCATCGGCTCCGATCGCCGCCCGCACCCGGCGGCGTGTGACGAGTCTAGCGCACCAGGTGGATGACGACCCCGCCGCGCCCGGAGGCGGGCGCCCGCGCCCCCTCGAGCGCGTCGCGCACGCAGCGCTCCTCGGGCCCGCCGGCGAGCGGCCCCTGGAGCGAGAACGTGATCGCCCCGTCGGCCGCGTACGCCGCGCGCACCGCCGCGCGCTCCGCCCCCACGCAGGCCAGGATGTCATCCGAACGGGCGTCGAGGTTGGCCCGGATGCGCGCCTCGAGCTCGTCGTCGGGGGCCGGCTCCGCCTCAGACTCGACGGGGCCCGGCGGCTCCCCCGGCGCGTGATCCTCCATGTCGGCGGCGACCGGCGCGCCGTCCGCCACTCTCAGACACTGCGGCTCGAGCGCGCCGGCCGTGCAGGCCATCGTCACCCGGTCGCCGCAGCCCTCGGCCCGGTAGCGGTAGGCCCCGATCTGCTCCACCTCGACCGCGGCCTCGTTGCAGGCGAGCAGCTCGGCCGCCGAGGCGCGCGCCACCGATCCGGTGTCGAAGCTCGCGCAGCCGAGGGCCATCGAGGCGGCGACGAGGACGGGGCCGAGACGCATGGCGCGGAGGATGGCCTCCCCCCTCCCGCCGCGCCAGCCCGGTGAGAGCGCCTACCGCGCGTCCACGCTCGCGCTCGCCGTGCAGCCAGCCGCGCAGCGCCCCTGCCCCGGCTCGGGCATCTCCTCGTAGGTGTAGGCGAGCGGCCCGCCGAGCTGCCCCGCGATGCGCTGCTTGCTCCGCCACTGGCAGCCATCGCTGAACGGGAAGTGGGTCTCGATCGACACGTCGACCTCGCCCCCGGTCACGCTCCCGGTGAACACCGAGGCCCCGAACGCCGCCGTGGCCGGCCCGCCATCACACGGGTACGTGAGCACCGCCGACTGCCCGCTCACCCGCTCGTCGATCGTGCACCCCGCCCGCGTCTGCACCCGCGCCACCGACAGCGTGATCTGGCACTCGTTGACCGACATCGACGACGTCGTCGTCGCCGGAGCCGGCGCCACCACCACCGGCCGCGCCCGCCCCGCCACCTCCGTGCGCCCGCCACATCCGATCGCGAGAACCCCCAGCAGCACCCACCGCATCATGCCGTCCACGCTACCAGAAGCCCCCTCCTCGTACGCCCCCGCTTCTCCTGAGCATCGTGGGCCCCGAAATGAGGGAGAGGGGAGGAAGGAGGCGAGGAGGAATAGCAGGGGACTGGCCGCACCGGCCCCCGGCGCAGTCGCTCGGCCAACCAGCACGCACGCCCCGGCGGGAGACGAGCGAAGCGAAGTCGCCGCACGAACACGGAAGGCGACGAGCGAAGCGAAGTCGCCACGGCCGACGAACACGGAAGGCGACGAGCGCAGCGAAGTCGCCGCACGCGCCACCCCGCCCCGTTCGATCCCGCGGCAGCGGGCGGCCAGCTCGCGCGCAGCGCGAGCGCGAGCCGCGTGGCTCACGCGCCCTGTTCGAGGGTGAGGAGCGCGGGACACCGGCGACGAGCGAAGCGACGTCGCCGGCAATTGGGTGGGGGGGCCCCGCGGAGCCGGCTGACCTCTCTCTGCGGAGGGTGCGGAGCACCCGGAGCGGAGACAGGTCTGCCGGCGCAGCGGGGGGGAGGGGCTGAAAGCCCCTCCCAGCAAGCCTCAGTACGCGTTCCGATGAACCTTCGGGCTGAAGACCGTGAGCAGGATGATCTTCAGATCGAACCAGAGGCCCCAGCGCCGGATGTACTCGAGGTCGTGCTCGACGCGCTTCTCCATCTTCTCGAGCGTGTCGGTCTCGCCGCGCCAGCCGTTCACCTGGGCCCAGCCGGTGAGGCCGGGCTTCACCTTGTGGCGGAGCATGTAGCCGTGGATGCGCTTGCGGTACGCCTCGTTGTGGGCGACCGCGTGAGGGCGCGGGCCGACGAGGCTCATCGAGCCGGTCACCACGTGGAAGAGCTGCGGGAGCTCGTCGAGCGAGAGGCGGCGCAGGATCGCGCCCACCGGGGTGATGCGGCTGTCGTTCTTTTTCGCCTGCTTCACCTTCGCGCCGTCCTCCGCGACCGTCATCGAGCGGAACTTGAGGACGTGGATGATCTCGCCGTCGAGGCCGTAGCGGCGCTGCTTGAAGAAGACCGGGCCCTTGCTGGTGAGCTTCACCAGCAGCGCGATGATCGCCATCGGCACCGCCGCGATCGTCAGGAAGATCGTGCCGAGCACGATGTCCTCGAGCCGCTTCACCCAGCCGTCGACGCCGTAGAACGGGGTCTCGAAGACGCTGACCACCGGGATGTCGTCGAGCGCGCTCCACCGGCCGTGCAGCAGGTCGAAGACGAAGAAGTCCGGCACCACGTAGACGCTCGCGGTGGAGTCGGCGAGATCGCGGAGTAGCTTCTGCACCCGCGGCTCGGCCCGCATCGGGAGCGCGATGTAGACGATGTCGAGCTCGCCCTCGCGGGCCATGCGCACCGCGTCGTCGAAGGTGCCCATCAGATCCGGCAGATCGTCGTCGGGCTTGTGCAGGCGCTCGGGGGTGCGGTCGTCGAAGAAGCCGACCATCTCCATGCCGAGCCACGGGGTCTCGGCGAGGTGCGCCGCGACCCGCTCACCCATCTCGGTCATGCCGATCACCGCCGCGCGCCGCATGTTGCGGCCGCGCTTGCGCGCCTCCTGGAGCGCGAGGCGGAGCAGCCCGCGGCCCAGGCTGATGCTGGCCGGCGCGCCGAGGAACCAGCCGAGGGTCGCCACCCGGCTGAAGGTCGCCGACTCCTTGGTGAAGAAGGCCGCGAGGAGGAGCGCGGTGAGCACCCCACCCCAGACCGCCCACACCCGGACGAGCTCCTTGTGCAGCGGCACCCCGCGCCACATGCGGTAGAGCCCGCCCGCCTCCGCGAGGAAGAGGAAGACGAGCACCGCGCCGCCGGTGGCGACGGTGTGATGAGCGTCCCAGGTGCCGGCGTGGTCGTAGACCGCAAAGGCGAGGACGTGGGCGAGCACGATCCAGGTGGCGTCGAGGAGCCGCTGGACGAGCCCGGTCTTGTTGTGGAGAGGTCGAATGAAGCCGCGCTGACGAGGCATGGGAATGATTCCGGTGAAGGAGGACGAGGTCCGTCCCCGCTGTGAGTCGACCGGACCCATTTCAACCGCCGTGCCCATCGCTGTGCTCGCTTCGTACGTCTGTAGGGTGGGACAAGGAGCCACGGGTGGGGCCGACCGGCCGCCACGCGTCCCCCGCGTCCGCACCTCCTCCGAGGCCGCTCCCTTCTACGTTCCTCGACGATGTGCCTTCCCGACGCGACTGCGGCGGTTACGTGGCGTCCGGGTCCGCCCCTTGCTTGGGGCGGTGGCACGGAGTAACGACGAATCGTGAACGCACATCTGCCTCACAACGCCGCGGTGCTTTTCGCCACGGTCATCCTTTCATTCTCGACCGGCTGCATCGGGAGCCTCCCGACCCCGCCGACGACCCCGGACGCGAACGCGGGCTTCCGCCCGATGGAGTCGACACCGGCGCCCGGCGTGGACGCCGACGAGCCCAGACCGATGGCGCTCCACCCCGGCGACGTGGTGTCCCTGCGCATGCAGGCCGCGGACGTGGAGACGATCGAGGGCCTGAGCGTCGACGAGCGCGGCATGCTGCACGTGCCCCTCGCGGGCGACGTCCAGGTGGCGGGCCTCCCCCTGGTGGAGGCCGAGGAGCGCATCGAGCAGGGCATGCGCCGCTTCATCAGCACGGTCCGGGTGACGATCGTCATGAGCGACCCGGCGGGGCACGTCGCCTCGGTCATCGGGGCGGTCGGTGAACAGGGACGGGTGGTGATCGCGCCAGGCATGCGCGTGGCAGATCTCCTCGCTGCGGCGGGCGGCCCCGCGAGCACGTCCGACGGCGGCACGACCACCCTGCTCGCCGATCTCCAGAGCGCGCGGCTGGTGAGGGGCGGCGAGGCGATGCCGATCGACGTCGCCATCGCGATCACCGGCGACCCCCGCCACAACGTCTACGTGCGGCCCGGCGACTACCTCTACGTGCCGCCGCAGCTCCGCGGGCTGATCAGCGTGCTCGGCGAGGTGAACGGCGCCCGGGTGCTCCCGTTCCAGCCGGGCATCCGGCTCTCGCAGGCCCTCGCGATGGCGGGCGGGATCACGCGTGACGCGAACGGCGGTGACATCCGCATCGTGCGCGGCGGGCCGGACGAGGCGATGATCTACCGCGCCGGCATCGACCACGTGGTGAGCGGCCACTACGCCGACCCGGTGCTCGCCCCCGGCGACATCGTCTACGTGGGCTCGAGCGGCATGGCGGACTTCCGCGACTTCATGACCGCGATCTCCCCCATCCTCAGCGTCGGCACCACGGGCGCGGCGATCGGCGTCACCGCGATCGTCACGTCCGGGGGCCCGTGAGGTCTCCGGGAGCATATGAGACGCGGAGCGCGTAAGCTCCGCCGCGCCGGGGGGGCCGCGGGCTCCTCCGGCTTCGCCTTCGCCGAAAGAGAGAAGACAGCGACATGACCGCCGAACGCCCCTTCCGCTGCTACGTGATGGGCAGCGAATCTCTCCTCGTGCAGTGCACCGAGCTCCTCCTGGACGAGGGCCACAAGGTGCTCGGGGTGATCACCGCCGCCGAGGACATCGTCCGCTGGGCCGAGGAGCGCGGGCTCCCCGTGGTCGCGCCCGGCAAGGACCTCGCGTCGCGGCTGTCCGACGATCCGTTCGAGTGGTTCTTCAGCCTCGCGAACCTGTCGATCATCCCGGACGACGTGCTCGCCAAGCCCACCGAGGGGGCGATCAACTTCCACGACGGCCCGCTCCCGCGCTACGCCGGCCTCAACGCCACGACCTGGGCGATCCTCCACGGGGAGCGGACCCACGGGGTCACCTTCCACATGATCGAGGGCGGGGTCGACGAGGGCGACGTGCTCGCGCAGCGCCTCTTCGAGATGAGCGATCGCGAGACCGCGCTCACCCTCAACACCCGCTGCTACGAGCTCGGCATCGAGACCTTCGGGCAGCTGGTGGAGAAGCTCGGCCGCGGCGAGGTCGACCGCACGAAGCAGGACCTCGAGAAGCGCACCTACTTCGGCAAGTACGATCGGCCCGAGGGCGGCTCGACCATCGACTGGGATCAGCCCGCCCACGCCATCGACGCGCTCGTCCGCGCGCTCGACTACGGGCGCTACCCGAACCCGGTCGGGGCGCCGAAGGTCGTGCTCGACCGCGGCGTGCTGCTGCTGCCGGAGGTCGAGCGGGCCGCCGACAGCACCTCGGAGAAGCCGGGCACCGTGGTCGGGATCGACGACGACGGCCTCGAGGTCGCGACCCAGACCGGCACCCTGCTCTTCCCGCGGGTGCTCGACGGCGAGGGCCGGGCGCTGACGCCCGAGGCGGCCCACGCGCTCGGCGTGCAGCCCGGCGCCAGCCTGGTCTCGAGCCCCGCGGTCCGGAAGCGGCTCGGCGAGCTCGATCGCGCGATGGCCAAGCACGAGGCGTTCTGGACGCGCCGGCTCGAGAGCCTCGACGCGGCCAAGATCCCGCAGGCCGATCACGCGACCAACGCGGCGCCGAAGGTGGAGCGCCGCGCGATCGAGGCGACCGCCCAGCCGGCGCGCCTCTTCGCCGGCCTCGGCGCCTGGCTCGCCCGGGTCGGCGGCAAGCACGTCTTCGACGTGGCGCACCGCCCGCCGTCGCTGACCGAGGCGGTCGAGGGCGGCGCCCTCCTCTACGCCGACCGCGTGCCGATGCGGCTGAGCGTGGACCTCGAGGCGCCCTTCTCGGCCCTGCTCGAGGCGACCGAGAAGGAGCTGGCGAAGGTCGACGCGAAGGGCACCTACCCCCGCGAGCTGCTGCACCGCCAGCCGGGCGCGCACCGCCCGAGCTACGACGTGGTCGCCGAGCAGGTCTCGGCGCTCGACGGCTGGCAGCTGCCCGCGGGCGCCATCGCCGGCGTGATCACCGACGGCAACCGCGCCGCGCTGGTCTTCGACGCCGCGCGGCTCGCCCCGGCGCAGGCCGACGCGATGCGACGCCAGCTCGAGGCGCTGCTCCAGGGCGGCGACGACACGAAGGTCGGCGACCTGCCGCTCCTCGCCGAGAGCGAGCGCCGCCAGATCCTCGAAGGCTGGAACGACACCGCGAAGGACTTCCCGCGAGACCGCGGCGTGCACCAGCTCTTCGAGGCGCAGGTCGACGCGACCCCCGACGCCCAGGCGCTCGTCTACCGCGGCAGCGCGCTGACCTACGCGGAGCTCGACCGGAAGGCCAACCAGCTCGCCCACCGCCTCGTCGGGCTCGGCGTGAAGGCCGACACCCCGGTCGGCCTCTGCACCGACCGCGGCCTCGATCTCCTGGTGGGCGCGCTCGGCATCCTCAAGGCGGGCGGCGCCTACGTGCCGCTCGACCCGACCTACCCGAAGGATCGCCTCGCCTTCATGGTCGAGGACAGCGCCGTGCCGGTGATCGTGACCCTCTCGCGCACGCAGGACGTGCTGCCCGAGGGCGACGCCACGCGCGTGGTGCTCGACCAGGAGGATCTGAGCGCGCAGCCCACCGAGCGCCCCGCGCCCGAGGGCTGGAGCAGCGACAAGCTCGCCTACCTCATCTACACCAGCGGCTCGACCGGCAAGCCCAAGGGCGTGATGGTCGAGCACCGCAACGTCGCCAACTTCTTCACCGGCATGGACGCGGAGATCCCGCATCAGCCGCCGGGGCGCTGGCTCGCGGTGACGAGCCTGAGCTTCGACATCTCGGTCCTGGAGCTGTTCTGGACCCTCGCCCGCGGCTTCACCGTGGTCCTCTCGAGCGACGAGGATCGCGCGCTGGTCAGCGGCGGCGGCGCCGGGGTCAGCCAGTACAGCCACCGGAAGATCGACTTCAGCCTCTTCTACTTCGCGTCCGACGAGGGCGAGAACGCCACCGACAAGTACAAGCTCCTCCTCGACGGCGCTCGCTTCGCCGACGAGAACGGCTTCGCCGCGGTGTGGACCCCCGAGCGGCACTTCCACGCCTTCGGCGGCCTCTACCCGAACCCCTCGGTCGCGAGCGCCGCGCTCTCGACCATCACGAAGAACGTGAAGCTCCGCGCCGGCAGCTGCGTCAACCCGCTGCACCACCCGGTGCGCGTCGCCGAGGAGTGGTCGCTCGTCGACAACCTCTCGAACGGCCGGGTCGGCATCAGCTTCGCGGCCGGCTGGCAGCCCAACGACTTCGTCATCCGGCCCGAGGCGTTCGAGAACAACAAGCAGCGGATGATCGACGAGATCGACGTCATCCGCCGCCTCTGGCGCGGTGAGGCGGTGACCTTCGAGGGCCCGACGGGCCCGGTCGAGGTCAAGACGCTGCCCCGCCCGGTCCAGAAGGAGCTGCCCTTCTTCATCACCGCGGCCGGCAACCCGCAGACCTTCGAGCTCGCCGGCAAGCTCGGCGGCGGCATCCTGACCCACCTGCTCGGTCAGTCGGTCGACGAGGCCAAGGAGAAGATCGAGGTCTACCGCAAGGCCTGGAAGGACGCGGGACACCCGGGCGAGGGTCACGTCGTCTTGATGCTCCACACCTTCGTCGGCGACGACGAGGAGAGCGTGAAGGAGGTCGTGCGCGAGCCGATGAAGGCGTACCTGAAGAGCTCGATGATGCTCATCCAGCAGCACGCCTGGTCGTTCCCGGCCTTCAAGAAGCACGCGCGCGAGGACAAGTCCTTCAAGGACAACTTCCTGAACCTCTCGGCCGAGGACACCGACGCGCTCCTCGACCACTCCTTCGAGCGCTACTACGAGACCAGCGCGATGTTCGGCACGCCCGAGAGCTGCCGCGAGCAGGTCGAGCGCTGCCGGGGCATCGGCGTCGACGAGATCGCGTGTCTCATCGACTTCGGGATCGACAGCCAGACGGTGCTCGAGCACCTGCCGCAGCTGAACGCGCTCCGCGCCGCCGCGACCGCGCCCCGCGAGGACATCTCCGAGGACGACTACTCGATCGCCGCCCAGCTCGGCCGCCACGCCATCACCCACATGCAGTGCACGCCGTCGATGGCGCAGATGCTGGTGATGAACGACGAGGCCCGCGCGGCGCTCTCCGGCCTGAAGCACCTCATGGTCGGCGGCGAGGCGTTCCCCGGCGCGCTGGCGAAGGCGCTCCGTGAGGCGACCTCGGCCACCATCACCAACATGTACGGCCCGACGGAGACGACGATCTGGTCGTCCACCGAGAAGGCGGAGCCGGGCGAGGGCACGGTCGCGATCGGCACCCCGATCGCCAACACGCAGCTCTACGTGCTCGACGAGCGGCGCCAGCCGGTGCCGGTCGGCGTGCCGGGCGAGCTCTACATCGGCGGCGACGGCGTCACGCGCGGCTACTGGAAGCGCGAGGAGCTGACCGGCGAGCGGTTCGTGTCCGACCCGTTCCGGGGCGGCGAGGCCCGCATGTACCGCACGGGCGACGAGGTCCGCTGGCGCGAGGACGGCCACCTCGAGTTCCTCGGCCGCATGGATCACCAGGTGAAGCTGCGCGGCTACCGCATCGAGCTCGGCGAGATCGAGGCCCGGCTGCGGCTCCACGACAGCGTCCGCGAGGCGGTGGTCATCGCGCGGGAAGACACGCCCGGCGACAAGCGTCTGGTGGGGTACGTGGTCACCGACGGCGCGCTGGACGCGGGGGCGCTCAAGGCGCACCTCGGCGAGACCCTGCCGGACTTCATGGTCCCGGCGCACCTCGTCAAGATGGATCGCTTCCCCCTCACCCCGAACAAGAAGATCGACCGCAAGCAGCTGCCGCGGCCGGAGGCGGCGGTGACGCGGGCCGAGGAGCACGTGGCCCCGGCCGGCGAGGTGGAGGAGAAGATCGCCGACGTCTGGAGGCGCATCCTCGGCCTCAGCGAGGTCGGGACGCGCGACAACTTCTTCGAGCTCGGCGGCCACTCCCTGCTCGCGGTGCAGGCGCACCGGGAGATCGTGGAGGCCACCGGCGCGAAGCTCACCGTCACCGACATCTTCCGCTTCCCGACGATCGCTGCCCTGGCCGATCACCTCGAGGGCGACGGAGGATCGAACGAGGCGCTCCAGAAGAGCGCCGATCGCGCGGCGGCCCGCCGGCAGGCGCTCGGTCGCCGCAGGGTGCTCAGGCGGCGGTGATCGAGGAGGCGCTACGCGCCCTTCTGGGCTCCCGGGTGCGCTTCGCGGTGCGCGTGCCGGGTCAGGTCCCCCTCTCGGCGCTCCGGCCCGAGGAGGAGGCCCTGGCCGCGCGCGCGGTCGACAAGCGGCGCCTCGAGCTCGCCGCCGGGCGCGACGCGGCGCGGGACGCCCTGCGCCAGCTCGGGGCCCCGGCCGCGTCGATCGGGCGCGGCGATCGCGGGGAGCCGCTCTGGCCGGAGGGCGTGGTGGGCACCATCACCCACACCGACACCCTGTGCGTGGCCGCGGTCGCCGACGCGCGGGAGCTCGACGGGCTGGGCCTGGACGCGGAGCCGGACGCCGCGCTCGAGGAGGAGCTCTGGGGCCTGATCACGACCCGCGAGGAGCACGCGAGCCTGCGGGACGATCCGCGCCCCGGCGAGCGGGCCCGGCGCACCTTCTGCGCGAAGGAGGCCGCCTACAAGTGTCAGTACCCGCTGAGCGGGACGTTCCTGGAGTTCGAGGACGTCGTGATCCGGCACGGCGAAGGGGATCGCTTCGAGGCCGTGTTCCAGCGGCGCGCCGCGCCTTTCCAGGCCGGCTTCACCATCTCCGGGCGCTTCGTGCGGGCCGCCGATCACGTGATCGCGGCGGCCTGGATTCCGGGCGGAGAGGATCTCGCGTGACGCGAGCTTTCGTCGTGGTTGTGGGCACTTCCTCCGGTGCTAGCTGGAGTGTTCGAGTACCATGGCAGCGATTTCTAGGAGCACCGCGATGAGCGGCCGAGAGATGGATCTCGACGACGAGGAGAACAAGCCGTCTCGCCCGGGATACCCGGTCGACTGGCGGCGCGTGCTGCGCGCCGTCCTGCGAGGCAAGTGGTGGCTTCTGATCGCCGCCGCCGTGGGCGGTGTGATCGGCGTCGTCATCGGCAAGTTCGTCATGCAGCACACGTACGAAGCGAGCACCTCGCTCCGGTACGAGGGCTTGCCCGGCGACGACTTCCAGGAGCCGCAGCGCGCCTTGCCCGCGCTCGTCGCGGTGACCCACACCGATCCCATCCTGATCGCGCTGCGCGAGCGGATGGAGATGGGTGAGGCGAGCCTCGACCTGATGCGCCGCAAGGTGCAGGTCACGAGCGACGCCCAGAGCGGGCTGGTCACCTTCACGACCACCGGCGGCACCGCCGAGGAGTCGGCGGAGATGGCGAACTCGCTCGCCGCGGTGTTCCTCGAGCACCACCGCGACCGGCGCGGGCAGGAGCTGCGGGCGGAGATGGCGAGCCTCGACGAGCGCATCGGCGCCGCCGAGAACGAGGCCGCGACCGCGCGGCGCGCCTACGACTCCTTCCGCGAGGCCAACGGCATCACCGACCTGACGGCGGAGCAGGAGCAGGCCATCGACCAGGCCGCCGACCTTCGCTCCCAGGCCGACCTCGCCCAGGCCGAGATCATGGCCCTCGAGGCCCGGGTGCGGCAGCTGACCGACGCCCGCGAGCGCACCCCGCGCATGGAGACCGTGAGCACCGGCGGCGGCGGCTCGAGCCGGATGCGGGAGCTCGAGTCCCGGCTGGCGGAGGCGCGCGGCCAGGGCATGAGCGAGGAGCACCCGACGGTGCAGGCGCTCCAGCGTCAGATCGCGGCGCTGCGTCGCTCGGGCGGCGGGGGCGGCGGCTCGCGCCAGGCCCGGAGCAGCCTCTACGAGCAGATCGAGACCAGCCTCGCCGAGGCGCAGACCGAGCTCGAGGCGGCGCGCGAGCGTCACAACAGCCTCGAGCAGCTCGCGGCGACCGCGCAGGAGCGCACCAACCGCTTCAGCGCGATGGAGGGCCAGGCCGCCAATCTGCTCGCCCAGGTCAACGTGAAGCAGGCGCTCGTCAACGAGCTGAACGAGCAGCGGGCCGGCATCGAGGACCAGCTGCGCGACATCGAGACCGGCTTCCGCACCGTCGCCGAGGCGCGGCCGCCCGAGAGCGCGGTCCCCTCGAAGAAGAAGTACGCGGTGGCCGGCGGCATCCCGCTGCTCTTCGTGGTGGTGATGCTCGGCATGCTGCTCTACCGCGAGCTGCGTGGGCTCAAGGTCATCACCCCGTCCGAGGTGGCGTGGTGGGGCAACGGGCCGGTCATCGGCATGACGACCTGGCCGCGCGATCCCCGCGCGCTCATCGACCTCATCGCCGACATGGACGACTTCGCGCCCGACGCGCGCGGCACGATGCTGGTGGTCGGCGCGACCGACTCCGAGCAGGAGCTCGCGAGCGAGATCGCCGGTCAGCTCAACCACGACTGGAGCTCCACCACCTTGATCGACGTGCCGGTGGTCGGCGCGCTGCCGCCCGGAGACGACCCCGCCCCGATCACCACGCCGCCGTCCGACTACGACGACGACGACGTGTTGAGCGGCGAGATCCACGACGGCCCGACCGAGATCGTGCTCGCGGGCAGCCCCCACGACACCCTGGCCATGGGCGCGCCCGCCTACGCGCCGCCGCCCCGGCCGATCAGCGACGACCCGGCCGACCGCCTGATCTGCACCGCCTGGAACGGGCCGCCCGAGGGGCAGGCGCTCCGCCGCGCCGCCCGCCTCGCCGAGCGCGTGCTGGTGGTGGTCACGAGCGGGGGCATGAAGGCGACCGACCTCGCCCAGACCCAGACCCGCCTCGGGCGCGACGGCGCGATCGGCTACGTGCTGGTCGGCGCGAGCGAGAGCACCGCGAAGCTCCCGGACCGCGAGGGCTCGGTGGAGCGGTTCTGGGAGCCCACCCCGGCGCGCTGAGACCCCCATGCCGCAGCGTCGCAAGAAGATCGTCGCCATCAGCTCGGGGGGCGGGCACTGGATCGAGCTGCTCCGCCTCCGGCCCGCGTTCGAGGGACACTTCGTGGTGTGGGTCACGGTGAGCGAGGCCTACCGCGCCCACGTCGAGGGCCCCCTCCGGGTGATCGACGACGTGACCCGCTGGGACCGCCTCGGCCTGGTGCGCTGCGCGATGCAGGTCGCGCGCATCCTGCTGACCGAGCGCCCCGACGTGGTGATCAGCACCGGCGCCCTCCCCGGCTTCTTCGGGATCGTGCTCGCCAAGCGGCTCGGCATCCGGACCGTCTGGGTCGACAGCCTGGCGAACGTCGAGGAGATGTCGATGAGCGGACAGAAGGTGGGCGCGCACGCCGATCTCTGGCTCACCCAGTGGCCGGAGCTCGCCCGGCCGGGCGGCCCCGAGTACGCCGGCAGCGTGCTCGACGCGCTCGAGCCCGCGCCCCCGGCGCCCCAGCTCGCGGAGGCGGAGCGTTGAAGATCTTCGTGACGGTGGGCGCGCAGATGCCCTTCGACCGGCTCATCGAGGCGGTGGACGCCTGGGCGGCGGACGCCGAGGGGGTCGAGGTGCTCGCTCAGATCGGCGACTCCGAGCTGAAGCCCGCGCACCTCCCCCACACGCGCTTCCTCGAGCCGCCGGACTTCGATCGCGCCTACGACGAGGCCGACGTGGTCGTCGGCCACGCGGGCATCGGCACCCTCTTCGCGGCCCTCGAGCGCGGCAAGCCCATCCTGGTGCTGCCCCGCGAGGCGGCGCGGCGCGAGACCCGCAACGATCACCAGATCGCCACCGCCAAGGCCTTCGCGCGCTTCCCGGGCGTGCACGTGGCCTGGAACGCAGCCGAGCTTCCCGCCAAGCTCGCGACGCTCTCCCGTTCGCGCACCAGCCCGCAGCTCGGCCCGTTCGCGTCCGGCCCGCTCGTCGAGCGGATCTCCGCTTTCATCGACTCGTGAGGGACACCTTGAAGATCCTCGTCACCGGAGGCGCCGGGTTCATCGGCAGCCACGTCGCGGACGCGCTGCTCGAGGAGGGCCACCAGGTGGTGGTCCTCGACGATCTCAGCAGCGGACGCGCCGAGAACGTGCCCGAGAAGGCGCTCTTCCTCGAAGGCGACCTGCGCGACGCGAAGCTCGTCGATCGCGCGTTCGCCGAGCACGGCTTCGACGTCGTCTGCCACCAGGGCGCGCAGACCAGCGTCAGCGTCTCGACCCGCGAGCCGATCCGGGACGCCGAGATCAACGTCATCGGCGGGCTCAACGTGCTCGAGGCGGCGCGGGCCCACGGGGTCGGCCGCATCGTCTTCGCCTCCACCGGCGGCGCCATCTACGGGGACATCCCGGAGGGGCAGCGCGCCGGCGAGGGCTGGACGCCGCAGCCGATCAGCCCCTACGCGTGCTCCAAGCTCGCGTTCGAGCGCTACCTCGCCGCCTACCACCACGAGCACGGCACGACGTCGACCATCCTGCGCTACGCCAACGTCTACGGGCCGCGGCAGGATCCGCACGGCGAGGCGGGCGTCGTCGCCATCTTCTGCCAGCGCCTGGTGAGCGGCCAGGGCATCCAGATCAACGCGATGCGCGAGGTCGGCGACCCCGGCTGCGTGCGCGACTACGTCTACGTGAAGGACGTCGTGAAGGCGAACCTGCTCGCGATCCAGGGCCGGCTCGAGGGGCGCGTGATCAACGTCGGCAGCGGCGAGGGCACCAGCACCCTGCAGCTGGCCGAGCGGATCGAGCAGGCGCTCGGGGTGAAGGCGGACAAGAAGTACGGCACCCGGCGCGCGGGCGATCTCGAGCGCTCGGTGCTCGAGCCCAACGACGAGCTCACCCGGCACGCGGGCCCCGCCACGCCGATCGCGGACGGGATCGCGGAGACGGCTCGCTGGTTCGCGGAGCGCTGACCCATGTGCGGCATCGCCGGCGCGGTCGGTCTGATCGACAACGGGCTCCCCGACGCGGTGGCGCGCATGACCGACGCGCAGTCCCACCGCGGCCCCGACCAGGACGGGCAGTGGCGCAGCGCGGACGGCGGCCGGGGCGCGGTCCTCGGCCACCGTCGGCTCTCGATCCTCGACCTCAGCGAGGCCGGGCGCCAGCCCATGGTCGACGCGGAGACCGGGGTGGTCATCGCCTACAACGGCGAGGCCTACAACTTCCGCGAGCTCGCCTCGGAGCTGCAGGCGCTCGGCGTCTCCCTGAAGTCGACCAGCGACACCGAGGTGATCCTCAAGGCGTACGCCCGCTGGGGTGAGCCGGCGATCGCGCGGCTGCGCGGCATGTTCGCGATCGCGCTCTGGGACCCGCGCGACGAGACGCTGCTGCTGGCCCGGGATCGGCTGGGCATCAAGCCGCTCTACTACGCCGAGGTCGACGGCGACCTGATCTTCGCCTCGGAGATCCGGGCGATGCTCGCCTCCGAGAAGATCGCCCGCCGCCTCGACCCGGGCGCGCTCGAGCGCTTCCTCTGGCACGGCTTCGTGCCCGGTCCCGGCACCCTGATCCGCGGCGTGAAGCTGCTGCCCGCCGGCACCTGCCTGCGCGTCCCCCTCGCCGGCCGCCCGGCCCCGCCGCGCGCCTACTGGTCGATGCCGAAGCACCAGCCCATCGGCGAGGCGGAGGCGGTCGAGGAGCTCTCGGCGCGGCTCGAGGAGGCGGTGAAGCTGCGCCTCATCGCGGACGTGCCGCTCGGCATCTTCCTGAGCGGCGGCGTCGACTCGAGCGCGGTGGCGGCGCTGGCCCAGCGGGCGGCCGACGCCCCGGTGACCACGTTCAACATCTCCTTCGAGGAGGCGCGCTACGACGAGTCCCGCTACGCGCGCGAGGTGGCCTCGCGGCTCGGCACCGACCACCGCGAGATCACGCTCACCGAGGGCGACTTCACGAGCCACCTCGACGAGGCGCTCGGCTCGATCGACCAGCCGACCTTCGACGCGATCAACACCTGGTTCGTCAGCCGGGCGGTGAAGCAGGCGGGGCTCACCGTGGCCCTCGCCGGCACCGGCGGCGACGAGCTCTTCGGCGGCTACGCGAGCTTCTCGGACATCCCCAAGGCGCGCCGGATCGCCACCGCGCTCGCCTCGGTGCCGCAGCGCGCCAAGGCCGCCTTCGCCGAGCTGGTCGTGGCCGCCAAGACCGGCCAGGCGAGCGAGATCTCCCCGCAGACCCGCTGGGGCAAGCTCGCGGACGTGCTCGCGACCGGAGGCGATCGGCTCGCCCTCTACCAGACGAGCTACGCGCTCTTCACCCGGGAGATGAACCGCCAGCTCGCGCTGCGGCCGAGCGGCACCCTCGACTGGGGCCTCGACCTCGCGCGGGCGGCGGAGCTGCGGCACCTGATCGAAGGCGAGCCGGATCTGCACGCCGTCAGCCTGCTCGAGCTGTCCTCGTTCCTCGGCGAGCGCCTGCTCCGCGACACCGACGCCGCGTCGATGGACGTCTCCCTCGAGGTCCGGGTGCCGCTGCTCGATCACCTCGTGGTCGAGAGCCTCGCCCGGGTGCCGATCGCGCGACGCTTCGAGCCGCTGCGGCGCAAGCAGCTCCTCCGGGAGATGATGGCGAAGGAGCTCGACCCCTCGCTCTTCGACCGCCCGAAGGCGGGCTTCGAGCTGCCGCTCGCGGTGTGGTGCAAGCGCGGCCTCGGGCCGAAGCTCGAGGGCACCTTCCGCGACCTCGTGCTCGCCCACCGGGTCGGCCTCAACGGCGAGGCCATCGGCCGCGTGTGGCGCGCGTACGAAAAGGGAGGCGCCGGCCTCTACTGGTCTCGCGTCTGGGCCCTATTCGTACTGATGAGGTGGTGCGAGGAGCACCGCGTCGAGGCCTGAGAACCCCCGAGAGAGAGAGCGCAGAGGAGAGCCAGCCCATGGGAGAGACCTTCCGACCCGTCGACCGCCCCGAAGGCCGCGCGTACTGCCTGATCTCGCCGTGCCGGGACGAGGCGAAGTACCTGCGCACCACGCTCGAGACGACCTGCACGCAGAGCGTCCCGCCCGCGCTGTGGGTGGTGGTCGACGACGGCTCCACCGACGCCACGCCCGAGATCCTCGCCGAGTACGCCGCGAAGTACGACTTCCTCAAGGTGGTCACCCGCAAGGACCGTGGCGGCCGCGCGGTCGGCCCGGGCGTGATCGAGGCGTTCTACGAGGGCCTCAGTCACATCGACCTCGACGACTTCGACTACGTCTGCAAGTTCGACTGCGACCTCGAGATGCCGCCCCGCTACTTCGAGCGGGTGATGGAGCGCATGGAGGCCGACCCCTACCTCGGCAACCTCTCGGGCAAGCTCTTCGAGCGCAAGGACTCGGGGGAGCTCTGGGAGGAGCGGACCGGCGACGAGAACGCGGTCGGCCCGGCGAAGTTCTACCGGACCGAGTGCTTCCAGGACATCGGCGGCTTCGTGCGCGAGGTCTCCTGGGACGGCATCGACGGCCACGTCTGCCGCATGAACGGCTGGATCGCCCAGAGCACCGACGACCCGGAGATGCGCATCGTGCACCTGCGGCCGATGGGCTCGAGCCAGCAGAACATCAAGGTCGGCCGCGTGCGCTGGGGCCGCGGCAAGTACTTCATGGGCAGCGCCTTCTACTACGTGCTCGCCTCGGCGGTGTACCGCTCGATGGAGCCGCCGTGGCTCTGGGGCGGGCTCGGCATCACGTGGGGCTACCTGAAGGCGAAGATCGAGAACCACCCGCGCTACGACAACCCGGAGTACCGCCGCTACCTCCGGCGCTTCGAGCGCAACCAGCTGATGATGGGCAAGAAGCGCGCGCTCGAGCGGGAGAACGCCCGCATCCGCGAGCGCTTCGAGCCGAAGGGCAAGGTCGACCGCCCCGCCCAGCCGGCGCACGCCGCCGCAAGCTCGATGTAAGCCGGCGCCTCTGCGTTCACTCGCGGCTGGCGCCGCTAGCGTGTCCCCCGAGCTTTCGAGGGGGTGCGCATGACACGCTGGTTGGGGATCTCGCTGCTCGCGCTGGTCGCGGGGCTGGGCTGCGACGGGGCGTCGCCGGGGACCGGGGACCCGGGAGAGGACCTGCTCCGGCCGCGCTCCGAGCCCATCGAGTTCGTCGGCCTCACGGTCACGCGCCCGCTCACCGGCGAGGCCGACTTCCTCGAGGTGGTCGGGCCGCTCTTCGGCGCCGAGGCGCGCGAGGGCACGCGGCACCGGCGCTACGCGCTCGACCATGGGCTGCTGCTCAGCGCGGCCGAGGATCCGCGCACCCGCGAGCAGGCGGTCGTCACGCTCGAGATGGAGCCGACCGACGGGACCGAGGCCCGCACCGTGCTCCGGGTGCCGGTCTCGTACGACTACGGCGCCCTCTTCATCGACACGGTGCGCGTCGCGCTCGCCACCACCCAGCGCGAGACGGCGGGCGACCCGGACGGCATGCACCCGTGGCGGCTCGAGTACCACGTCGTCAGCGCCAACGGCGGCTACCTCATGATCCGCGCGGACTACGCGGGCGACGGGGAGGCGACGCTGTCGGTGCAGACCGAGAACCCGCGCACCTCGCTGCGGAGCGGGCTCGTGAACACGGCCGCGTTCGAGGGGACCCCGCACGAGATGATCGGCGGCACGGTGAACTTCGAGCTGAGCCGCGACGAGTTCGACTTCTTCAGCGCGCGCGCGTACGGCATCAGCTCGGGCCGCGACCAGAACTTCGACGACTTCCAGCTGCTCCCCCACGACTGGCTGCGCATCACCGTCACCCCGCTGCTCGAGGACGGCATGGTCGACGTCGCCTTCGACGTGGTGCTGCTCGACGGCCGCCGCGTGCCCTTCGCCCGGGCGCCGGCGAGCTACGTGGCCGGCGAGCAGTTCCGTCAGAACGTCTTCCGGATGCTCGACAACATGCGGGCGCAGGAGCGGGAGGCGGCGGGCTCGTCGCGGCCGTTCACGGTGCCCTTCCACTACGACGACCCGATGGGCGGGGGCGTGGTGCGCGTGATCGCGACCGGCGAGGCGGGGCGCTTCCGGATCGCCTACGCGGTGGACTCGCCGCTGCACGCGCTGCGCGACGTCGAGTTCGTGCCCTACGTGGGCGACCCGGTGCCGGACGAGTTCCCCGACCCGCCCGACACGACCTGCGAGGACCTCGGCTCGGTGGACGCGGAGGCCGGCCGGTTCCGGCTCTCGTTCGACGCGTCGAGCACGGTCCGCGAGAGCGACAACCTCACCGACCCGCTGCGCGGCACCGTGCGGGGCAGCGTCTACCGCGCCGAGGACGTGACCATCAGCGGCCCCCGGGACGGCGCGGAGGCGCTCGCGAGCTTCCGCTGGGGCGACGTCGACGTGACCGGCGGCGTCTCGCCCGAGTCCTACCTGGTCGACGTCGAGCTGCCGGCCGGCGACTACCAGATCCTCGGCTTCATGGACATCGACGGCAACGGCGAGGCCAGCGGCGACCCCGACGTGGGCGACCCCGTGACCCTGCCGATCGGCGGCTACACCCTGCAGTGCGCCGAGCAGCCGGCGACCGTGGAATTCGCGCTCCTGCTCCCCGAAGGCGTGTGACGCGCGCCTTCGGCCTCGCCCTCGTGCTGCTCGGCTGCGCCGACGTGGGCGGCTTCTCGGCCGCCTCGTCCACGGTGGCGCGCGGGCCGGACGGGCTGCTGTGGCTGACCTCGCCCGACGACGACGCGGTGATCGCGCTCGACCCGGAGTCGCTCGAGGAACAGACGCGGATCGAGGTGGCGGGCGCGCCCGAGCAGCTCGCGGTGGTGGGCGACGCGCTGCTGGTGACCCTCGCGCAGGCCAGCGAGCTCGCCTGGATCGAGGCGGGCGCCGCGGTCCGGGCGCCGGTGCCCTGCGGCGGCAGCGCGGCGGTGGTCCCCGACGGGCGGGGCGGCGCGTTCGTGAGCTGCCCCTGGGACGAGCGCGTGCTGCGGGTCTCGCGGAGCGGCGTGGTCGACGCGTTCCCGGCGGAGGGCCGGCCGACCGCGCTGGCCATTCGAGGAGACCGGCTCGCCATCGGGCTGTCGCGCACCGGCCGGGTGCGGATCGTCGACCTCGAGGGGCGCCTCCTCGAGGAGCGCGCGCTCTCGTCGGGCGCGGGCGTCGCCGCGGTGCAGCTCGAGGCGCTCGCCCCGGTCCGGGGCGACTTCACCGGGGTCTACCAGCGCGTGGACCACGACAGCGATCGCGAACGGCCGCCCGAGCGCGGCGGCTACGGCTCGGTCTTCGACGGCGCGCCCCGCATCGAGCCCCGGCTCCACGGCGCCTGCGCCGGCGCCTACGCCCGCTTCGACGGCGGCGCCCGGGTCTTCAGCGGGCCGAGCGCGGTCGCGGCCGCCGGCGACCTCGTCTGGGTCGCGCACCGTCAGACCGGGAACGTGGCGGTGCTGCGCTGCGAGCCCGGCGCGGAGCTCCCCTGGCTGGCCACCTTCGAGCTCGGGCGCGGGCCGCGCGGGATCGCGCTGAGCGAGGACGGCCGCACCGCCTGGGTGGACGTCGGCTTCGACCACGCGGTCGCCCGGCTCTCGCTGTCGGGCGCGCAGGGCGCGGTGCGGGGGGCGGACCTCGAGCGCACCCGGGCCCTCGGCGAGGCGCGGCTGAGCGACGCGGCGATGCGCGGCCGCGCGATCTTCTTCGACGCGGACGACACCCACCTGACGCCGAGCGGCGTGGTGACCTGCGGGACCTGCCACCCGGGCGGCGGCGAGGACGGGCTCACCTGGTTCCTGCACACGGCGGGCATCGCCCCCAAGGTGCGCCGCACGCCCCCGGCCTGGGCGGCGCGCGAGGGGCTCGGCCCGCTGCACTGGGACGGGGAGCTGCCGGACGCCGCGACCCTCAGCCACGCCACCATTCGCGAGCTGATGGAGGGCGACGGCCTCCTGGTCGACACCGACGCGATGGCCGCCTGGATGCAGGAGGCCCCGATCCCGCCGGGCGCTCCCCACGACGGCGCGGAGGGGCGCGCGGTGTTCGAGGCGGCCGGCTGCGACGGCTGCCACGGGGGGCCGCTCCTGTCCGACGCGCGATCCCACGCGGTGCTCGCGCCGAGCGACGATCCGCTCGCCCGGCTCGAGGCCGCCCAGACCCCGAGCCTGCGCGGGGTGCGCGCCCGCCCGCCCTACCTGCACGACGGCCGGGCCCCGACGCTGCGGAGCGTGCTCACCGACCACGGCGCCCTCCACGGCCGCGCCCACGACCTCGACGAGGCCGAGCTCGACGCCCTCGTCCGCTACCTGGAGACGCTCTGATGCGCCGACGCCTGCCCGTCCTCTCGCTCCTGCTCCTGTCGGCGTTCGCGTGTGACGGCCCCCTCCCCGCGGGCGACGCGGGCCGGACGGACGCGGGAGACTCCGCGCCCGACGCCGGGCCCCCGCCGCCCGACGTGCAGGGCCTCTCCGGCCCCGAGGTCGCCAACGGGGTGCCGCCGTCCGACCCTCTCTACGAGGGGCAGCAGCGCTTCCTCTGGGACGCGTTCGGCACCGAGCGGGTGAGCGGGCTCCCGCCGGCCGCGTTCTTCGAGGGCCTGCTCGCCGAGGACCCGGCGCTCTTCGACGCCTACGGCTTCCTGGACGACCCGGCCGACGACTTCCCGGTCGGCTTCAAGCGCGGCCTCGAGGATCCGACCCGGGTGTCCGTCACCTGCGCGCTCTGCCACGTGGCCGAGCTTCCGGATGGGCGGCTGTGGCTCGGCGCGCCCAACGTGGGGCTGCGCTGGCCGGCCTTCCTGCTCTTCGCCGACGACCGCTGGACCGCGGACGGGAACGCGCCGTTCCTGAGCGCGCTCGACCGCGCGAAGCTGGCCGAGCTCGGGCCGGGGCGCGTGGGCGCGGAGTCGAGCAGCTACGAGCAGGCGGTGCCGGCCGACTACCCCACCTACTTCAGCCTCGGCCAGCGCACGTCGCTGAACTATCTGGGGACCGGCGGAGACGCGCGCACCGAGATCTACCTCTCGGTCTACAGCGCCGGCGCCGGCAACCCGAACCCGCGGGACGCGGAGGTGCCGTGGCCGAGCGCCGCCCGCCTCGATCCGATGATCGCCTTCATGTCGGCGCTCGAGCCTCCGGCGGCGCCCCCGCAGGACGCGGCGAGCGTGAGCGCGGGCCGCGCCGTCTACGAGCGCGAGGGCTGCGACGGCTGCCACCACGTGGACGACCCGAGCGCGCTCGGGGTGGTGACCTACGACGCCGATCCGATGGGCGCCGAGCGCCGGCCGGGCGAGCATCCGGACTTCCCGAACGGCTCGATCCGCACCAGCCGGCTCCACCGCGTCTTGATCGACGGCGACGAGATGGGCGGCGGCGGCCCCGACGAGGGCCTCGCCGACCTCTTCCGCTTCATCACCCGAAACGGCCTCCGCACGCGCCTCTCGGACGGCTACCGCGCCGCCGACCTGCGCATGGTGTGGTTCACGGCGCCCTTCCTCCACAACGGGAGCGTGCCCACCCTCGAAGACCTGCTCCGGCCCCCCGCCGAGCGCCCGGTCACCTTCGAGCGCCACGGCTTCGAGGTCGACACCGCCGCCCCCGGCAACGACAACGGCGGCCACACCTTCGGCACGACGATCACCGAAGAGGAGCGGACCGCCCTCGCCGCCTACCTGCGCTCGCTCTGACGCGATCTACGGGGTCCCCTCGCACCGAGACGGGGGCGGGGGAGCGCAGCTGGCGGGCGGCTCGAAGGCCTCGCCCGCGAGCCGCGCCTCGGCGAAGGAGACGATCTCCGGCAGCGCCCAGAGCGTGCCCTCGCCGTGGTCGGCGCCCTCGCACTCGAGGTAGCGGAGGGGGACGCCGGCCTCGCACAGGGTCTCGAAGGCGGCGCGCTCGATCGGGGTGTGCACCAGCGCGTCCGCCTCGCCGGTGACCATCAGGACCCCGTAGCTCGACGCGTCGGGGCCGAGGCGCGGGACCGAGGTCGTCGTGAGCCCGTTCTCGCGCACGATGCAGCCCCACGGGTCGAGCGCCCCGAAGGCGTCCCCGGCCGCGGCGTCGAGCAGCTCCGCGGTGAACACCTCGTCGAGCCGGGTGACGTCCGGGATCTCGCTGGGCGAGCACTCCGCTCGCAGCGCCGCGGGCACGTCGACGTCGAAGGGCGAGACGAAGACCTCGTCGAGCCGATCGCCGGCGCCGTACCAGAAGGGCGCGGTGCCGTAGAACGCGATGGTGTTGCCGGTCGCGGAGACCACCTCGGTCAGGCCGCGCTGGATCTGCCCCATCAGGTCGGCGGGCGGGACCGTCGCGACGGTGCCCACGAGCTCGAGCTCACGCGCGTAGTACGGCTGCAGCCGCTCGACCCAGAGCGCCGCGTGCCCGCCCTGGGATCCGCCGACGGTCACGAAGCGGGGCGCGGCGCAGGTCCAGCCCCGCGCCTCCACCGGGAGCCGGGCCGCGGCCCGCACCGCGTCGAGCGAGGCGATCGCGGTGGCCTGCCCGGAGAGGTAGGGGTGCAGCTCGCCGTAGCTCGCCTCGCCGGCCTCGAGGCCCAGGTAGTCCGGCGCGATGGCGAGGTAGCCGTAGGAGGCGAAGAGCGCGACCAGCGCGCGGTAGGCGGTGTCCTCGCTCGAGCCGCAGCCGGCGGTGAAGCCGCTGGTCCCGTGCAGGAAGACCACCACGTCGAGGGTCTGCCCGCGCTCCTCGACGTCCGGGTAGGCGACGAGGGTGGTCGCCTCGACCTCCGCCCCGCGGTCCTGGGTGAGGTAGCGGACGACCCGCAGCGTCACGTCGGCCCCGGCGGGGCGCGGCGCGGTGAGGCCGGCGCCCGCGATGATCCCGTCGAGCACGAGCCGCGACATGCGCTCCGGCTCCCCCGCGTCGACGACCGCGCCGAGGGTGTCGCTGCGCAGCCAGGCGTGGGCCGGCTGCCCGCAGCGCGCGGGCGCGTCGGCGAGCGCGTCGGTCTCCGCCGTCCCGGCCACCACCGGCGCGGGCACCTCGCACTCGATCGCGAGGCCGGCGTCGGCCTCCACGCTCGCGTCGAGACGGGCCCCCGCGTCCGGCTCGCCTCCCCCGTCGCACCCGACGCCGATCAAGGCGACCATCACCCAGCACGCTCCACGCATCCCGACCTCCACGGTCGGACGGTAGCATCGGTCAGGGAGGCGGCTGGTAGGGGAGGATCTGGTTGTTCTCGGCGCGCCAGCTCGAGGGCGGGGTGCCGCAGAGCCAGCAGCCGACCACGTCGCTATAGATGGTGTTGTCCAGGCTCTCGAACCGGCCGATGTCGGGGTCGGGCACCAGGAGCGAGGGGCTCGTGTGGTGCAGCACGTTGTCGTTGAACCAGACCCGCTCGAGCGCGTCCCCGGGCAAGGTGCCGAGCATCACCCCGGTGGTGACCAGGGTGTTGCGCGCGGCGAAGTTGAGATCGCTGCGGCCGTGTACCCGGTAGTTGTGCTTGTTCCCGTTGCTCAGCCGCGAGTCGACGGTGACCGAGCGCAGCACCTGCACGAGCCGCAGCGTCGACTCCGGGCCATCGCTCTCGAAGATCACGTTGGCGACGATGATGTCCTCCGACTGGAAGTCGTCGGTCTCGCCGCACCACATCGAGTAGCGCACCGCGTGCGCGTAGCTGTTGAGGATGGCCACGCGCCGGCCGCGGATCAGGAAGGCGCTGTCGGGGGCGTCGACGCTCACGCCGTCGATCACCACGTCGTGGACCAGCCACTCCGGTCGCCACTCCTCGCTGGGGTGGAACTGCGCCGGCACCTGGAGCTCGATCTCGGTCCACTGCCCACCGCGCACCCGCACTCGGCCGTTCGCCCGCTCGATCATCAGGCTCCCGAGCCGCATGCCCTCGGCCACCTCGATGTCGATGTTCGACGCGCGCACGTAGGCGCGCTCGGAGAAGCTGCCCTCGACCCGGATGCGGGTGCCCGGCTGGCTCGCGGCCTCGGTCAGCTCGGCGGCGGTGCGCACGGTGACCTCCCGCGAGGTCTCGGGCAGCGCGGGCCACTGGATCTCGAGCTCCCCGGGGAGCGCGCCGAGATCGTACAAGGCGTCGCCGGGCGGCGGCGGAGGCGGCGGCGGGAGGCGCCCGTCGTGGGCCCCGCCTCCGTCGGTCCCGTCTCCGGAGACGGTGCCGACGCAGCCGGCGAGGAGCAGTGCGGCGATCGCGATGCGCATCGTGGACGCATTGTGAGAAGGACCCGCGCGCCGCGTCAATGCGATGGGCGCTCAAGGCTGGCCGCGATCGTCCGTACCCCCCGGGTGATGACCCGAACCGTGACGATGATGGCGTGCCTGGCTCTCCTGAGCGGCTGCGTGGAGCCCGGGCTCGTCGCGACCGAGGACGCGGCGCTGTCCGACGCCGGCGCGGCGGAGGAGCCGCTGGTCGAGCCGGGGCCGCCCTACCCCGTGTGCATGATCGGCCGCTACTCGATGTGCCCGGCGATGGACGCCGACGGCAACCGGGGCAACTACGGCTGGACGTCGGAGGACGGCTGCCAGGAGGCCTGTCAGTGCCGCCACGGCTGCGAGACGGTGCTGGACTGCCCGGTCCCGGAGACCGGCACGGCCTACACCGAGTGCATCGGCGGCACCTGCGTGATCGAGTGCGGGCCCGGCCTCGTCTGCCCGGCGGGCATGGCGTGCGTGCACGAGCCCGGCCGCGGCGTGGACTGGTGCATGTGGATGACCGAGCGCGCGTGTGAGTGACGCTCAGGGCGCGCGATAGGACTGGATCGGGTTGTCCCCGATCTCCCAGCCGTCGCCGCGCGCGCACACGAAGCAGTCCCACTCGTCCGAGAACACCCGGTTGCCCCGCGCGGTGAGGCGGCGGATGCGCTCGGGCGGGGCCACGAGCAGGCTCGGGACCGTGAGGTGCACGGTGTTGTCGACGAGCCAGACGCTGCCGACCTGGTCGCCGTCCATCGAGCCGATCATCACCCCGGTGTCCACCAGCCGGTTGCGCGCGAAGTAGACGTTGTCGCTCCGGCCGTGGATCCGGAAGGCGTGCTTGCGGGTGTTGGCCAGCTCGTTGTCGACCACGATGGCGCCGTCGATCGCGACCAGACGCACCGTCGACTCGGGCCCGGCGCTCCGGAACCGGTTGCCGGCGACCAGCAGGTCGTGGCTCTGGAACGTGTGCGTGTCCCCGAGCCAGATGGAGTAGTTGCGCGCGGTGGCGCGGCTGTTGAGGATGGCGACGCGCCGGCCGCGGATCGCGAAGGCGGTGTCGTCGGACTCGACGGTGACGCCGTCGATGGTGACGTCCTCCACCAGCCAGTCCTCGTTCCAGGTGACCGGGGGCGGCGCGAAGCGACCGGGGATCATGATCTCGATCGCGCCGAAGATGCCGCCGGCCACCCGCACCCGCTCGAGGTCGTGGTGGATGAGCAGCTCCTCGATGCGCACGCCCTCGTCGACGATCAGCTCGACGTCGGAGGCGAGCACGTCGAGCCGGCCCTCGATGTCGGTGTGGATGAGGTAGCGCGTGCCCGCCTCTTCGAGGCGCCGCTGGGGCTGCCGCACGTGCACGGTGCGACGGACGCGGGGCGGGTTCGGCAGCTCCACCACGCAGTCGTCGGGGATCGCGCCCCAGTCCCAGGACGCGCGCGCGCTCTGGGCGAGGGCGCCGCCTCCCCGCTCGGGCGGATTGGAGACCGTGACGGTCGGAGGCCGCGGGGACGGATGCTCCTCCCCTCCACAGGCGGCCAGCAGGCCCACCATCAGGAGGGTCAGGAGATCTCGGTACGCTCGCGCTGAAGTCTCCACAACGTCTGATCCACCGCTCTCCAGGGATCCATAGCCCCCCGACTCAGCAATCGAAACATCCAGAGGCCCTCGCCGCCTTCGACTTTGACGCGCGGGAGGCTGATCGGGTCCATCCCGGACTTGATCGTGCCGTGCATGGAGTTGAAGGCGATGCGATAGCCCGCGTCCGCGAGCGCCCGCTCGGTGACGGGGCCGAAGTCGGTGCGGGTCCCGAACGGGTACGCGAAGGTGCGGACCTCCCGCTCGAGGTGCTCCTCGAGCAGGTCCTTGCTGCGCTGCGCCTCGTCCCGCGCCTCGTCCGCCGGCATCAGGCCGAGCGAGCGGTGGGTGTAAGCGTGGCTGCCGATCTCGATCACGCCGGTGTCCGCGACCTCGCGGAGCTCGTCCCAGTCGAGGTAGCGCTCGGGCAGCTCGCGGATGTCGGAGCCGACGAGGCTGGCGGTCACGTACGCCACCGCGGTGACCCCGTGGCGCTTCAGGATGGGCAGCGCCTCGGTCATCGTGCTGACGCAGCCGTCGTCGATGGTGACCAGGCAGGCGCCGTCGGGCAGCGCCTCGCGGCCGGCCACGAACGCCTCGACCTGGTCGAGGGTCACGGCCACGCCGCGCTCGGCGAGCGAGCCGATCTGCGCCTCGAAGTCCTCCGGCGTCACGCAGAACGCCTCCTGGGACTCGTAGCCGATCCGGTGATAGGTCAGCGCGCGCACCCGCGGACGCCGCTGCAGCACCGAGCGCGCGGTCAGCGAGCCGCTCGCCCAGCTGCCGAGCGCCATGCCCTGGCGCGCCGCCTTCTTCACGACCCAGCGGAAGCGCGACATCAGACCTCGGCTCCTTTCAGGCGCTCGAGCAGCGCCTTGCGATCGACCTTGCCGTTGGCGTTGAGGGGGAAGGTGTCCACGAGGTGCACCGCCGACGGCTGCATGTAGCCGGGGAGACGCTCCCGCGCCGCGGCGAGGATCGCGGCCGCGTCACCGCCCGCCGCGTTGACGAAGCCGACCACCCCGTCGGCGCCGCTCGCGGTCTGCGGCCAGCCGACCGCGATGCCGACCTCGGCGCCGCTGACGTCGCGCAGCACCGCCTCGATCTCCCCGAGCTCCACCCGGTAGCCCTGGATCTTGATCTGGTTGTCGACCCGGCCGAGATAGACGACGGGCGCGCCCTCGGGCCAGCGCACGCGGTCACCCGTCCGGTAGAAGGTGCGCGTCTCGCCCGGCGGGACCACGAAGGCCTTCGCCGTCTTCTCGGGGTCCTCCCAGTAGCCGGGCGTCATCTGCGGCCCGGTCATCAGCAGCTCGCCCGGCTCGCCGCGCGGGACCTCGTTCAGGTCCTCGTCGGCCACCCGGATCTCCATGCCGGGGTACGGCTCGCCGATCGGGACCACGCCCAGGTGGCACTCGGCCGGCGACCGCGCCGCGTCCCACCGGTAGTAGGTGCAGGCGATGGTCAGCTCGGTCGGCCCGTAGAGGTTCTCGCAGACCGCGTTCGGCGCCGCCTCGGCGAAGCGCTCGATGATCTCGGCCGGCAGCGCCTCGCCGCAGAAGAGCGCCCAGCGCAGGCTCTCGTAGCTGCCCGGCTTGAGCATCTTGAGGCGGCTCATCAGCACGCCGGTCGAGGGCACGCTGAACCACACGGTCAGCGCCTCCTTCTTGACGTACTTGCCGGGGAACATCTTCTGGGCGGCGGTGGGCACGCAGAGGCACGCGCCCCGCTCCCACGCGCAGAACATGTCGAAGACGCTGAGATCGAAGGTCAGGTCGAAGGTGTTGCTGAAGCGATCCTCCTCGGAGATCGCGTAGCGCTCGACCATGTAGTCGACGAAGGCGGTCACGTTGCGATGCGCGACCATCACGCCCTTCGGGCGGCCGGTGCTCCCGCTGGTGAAGAGGAGGTAGGCGACCTCGTCCGGGCTCGCCTCGCCGAGCTCGCAGCGCTCCGCCGGGGCGAGGTCGGACGCGCCGAGGAAGGTGTGCCGCTCGTGCTTCGCCGCGTGGGCCGAGACGTCGTCGGCGTCGGGGACGAGCACCACGAGATCTCGCTCGGCGCCCTCGAGCAGCTCGTCGATCTGATCGATCGCCGTCGGATCGACGACGACGCACCCGCAGCGCGACCGCTGGAGCATCGCGCGGGTGCGGTCGATCGGGAACGCCGGGTTGAGCGGCACGTAGCCGTGGCCGCGCAGGAGCGCGCCGAGGATGCCCCCGAAGGTGCTCGGGTGGCGGTGGCCGAAGACGGCGGTGAGCTTGCCCTCCTGGGGCGGCGCGTGCGCGTCCAGCGTCGCGGCCACCCGGCGGGCGAGCGTCAGCAGCTCGCGATAGGTCAGCCGGTCCTCGCCGACGGTGAGCGCCTCGCGATCGGCGAAGCGCTCGGCCGACGCCAAGAATCCGTCCCTCAACGTGCGCGCCATGCGCTCCCTCCCTGCCCGGACTCTACGCGGCGTTGGCGAAGAACGCTCCCCAGAGCGTGTCGACGCTGGTGAAGACCTCGGGCTCGATCTCGTCCGGATCGATCTCCTCCTCCCGCAGCTCCTCGAGGAAGAGCACGAGCTCGACGATGTCGAGCGAGGAGATCAGGCCGGTCTCGAGGAGCGGCGTCGCGTCGGTCAGCTCTCCGCCAGGAGGCGGCGCCTTCGCGTGCTCGAGAACCCAGTCACGGAGCTGCCTTCGAATGTTCTGCTCGTCCATGTCGCCTCGGATGCGCGAGGGTGCACCATTTTCCCGGACGGGCAAGCCACGGGTCTGCTCCATCAGTCGGCCCCTCCGTCCGATCGCGCGCCCGCGCGAGACACGAGGGTCGTCTGCCAGCTACCAACGTCCATCTGCGCCTCCCGATGAGGAAGACGCACGCGCTCGATCCGCTCAGTCCAGGGCGTCGGGCGGCGCGTCCTTCTCGGGCTCGTCGAGCCCACGCCCCGTCCCACGCCGGCGCTCCGCGTCCTCGGCCGGCTGTCCGGACCAGTCGGAGCCTTGCTCGCCGTCGCGGGAGGGCGCGTCTTGGCGACGCTTCTCCTCGCGCTCCTGAAGCTTCCGAACGTGTGCGTTCTCCTCGGTCATCATCGTCCTCCCTGAGCTAGGAGCGGGGGCACACGTTCCAAGCGCCGTGTTCACATCTCCGGACGGTCCTGCAGCAGCCCGAGGCGGACGAAGATGTTGAGCAGCTTCTTGCTCGCCTTGGCGCGGTGCTCGGCGGTGGCCGGGTGCGCGAGGGCCATCTTGCGGATCTGGTAGCCGGACATGCCGGTGACGTCGCGCAGGCCCGCGTCGTCGTACATCTTGGGGTTGTAGAAGTCGCTCCAGCTCGACTTCGTGTAGGCGGTCAGCCAGGCGCTGAAGCGCTCCTTGGTCGCGTCGTCCCACTGCGGCAGCCAGTGCTCGGCGAGCTCCGTGAGGTGACGGCGGCCGAAGCCCAGGTGCCGCGACTCGTCGCGGTGATGGACCCAGTTCACCTGCTTGACGATCGGCTCGATCTCGTCATCGAGCATCATCTTGACATTGTAGTAGTCGCCCAGCTCTTCGACGACCATGACCTTGCAGAAGAAGGCGAGCTCTTCTTCGCCCTTCGCGTACTCGCGGTCGAGCGCGATCTTCTTCTCCGGGTACACCTTCCCCAGATACTTCTGGAGGAAGATCCCGAACATGATCATGTGCTTGTTCTCTTCGTCGATGAAGTGGTGGAGGTACTCGGTGGCCTCCTCCGTCACCTTCTTCGAGTAGAGACGGTCGCTCAGCCCGGCGACGAGCGGGCGCTCGCCCTGCAGGGTCAGGCTGAAGAAGTTCCCGATCTCGTAGAGGCTGAGCCGCTTGCGCTGCGTCTCGTCCAGCTGCTCCCAGAGCTCGGTCCCGTAGATCGAGATCAGCTCCGGCTTCATGCAGTAGCGGTCGGCCGACAGCTCCTCCGGCCAGTCGAACTCCGTGTAGACGTTCCAGAATTGCTCGCGCGACAGCTTGGTGAGGCGCACGGCCAGCTCGGATGCGGTCTCCATCGTATCGACTCCCTGGGTCCTTCCTACGTCCGGTCACGCGGCTGCGTTCCCGGGGGGTTGAATCTAAACGGGAATCGTCGCCTCGCAACGTTCCACGCTTGCAACCCTGGGTTCAGCTCCCCTCCGTGATCCAGGACCCCTTCGGACGATCCGCGGCCCGCTCAGATGCCCATCGGGCCGTGGCCGTCCATGTTGGTCAAGAAGAGCCCCTCCCGCGTCTCCGTCCATGGTTTCAGCACCTTCTCGAGGTCGGGCGACGCACAGAAGATGCGCCGCTTGTCGACCTTGAGGAAGCCCGCGTCCTCGAACCCGGCGACCCACTTCGGGTGTGACTGGTTCGCCATGACCATGTCGACCCCGAGGTCACGCAGGTGAGCAAACGCAGCGTGCACCACCTCGGCCGCGTCGTCGGGGTGGGCGAGGTAATCTGCCACCATCCCCATGCGCATGTCGCCGAAGCGGGCGTTCCCCTTCTGCTGCCGCTCGAGCACGATGGCCCAGCCGATGTCGCGCCCGTCCTTGCGGATCCGCAGGCGGATCGGCTCGGGCCACTCGTCGTGGTCGTGCTCGGGGGACGCGAGGGCGTTCATGGTGTCGGCGTCGCGCACCGCGATCGCCGCGTACTCCCCGCGCACCCGCTCCCAGAGATCGTCGGCCCACGGGCCGAGCTCCGGCACCACCTCGGCCTGGGCCTCGAAGCGCAGCTTGAGCGAGCGGACCCGGAGCGCGGCGTGCAACGTGTGCAGGCCGAGGAAGCCGAGGCCCGAGTAGGCCAGGAAGTCCTGGGCGAGCGCCTTCTTCTCGTCGTCGCGGAGGTAGGCGTTCTTGGTCAGGAAGTTCTTGGGCTTGCAGATGCGGAACAGGAAGGGCGTCTCGTGCAGGAGCCACCCCATCTTCCGGAGCATCTGCACGATCGGCTCGTCCTCGCCGCCGTGGCCCCAGCTGTAGATGAGCGGCTGCTTCTTGAGCATGTCGCGCACCATGCGCAGGCCCATCGCCGCGTATTTGTTGTCGATCGCGCCGAGGCTGAAGGGCCCCTGCCAGTCGGCGACGACGTGCTCCTCGCCGTTTACGAGCCAGACCTGGGGCTTGAGCGCGTAGCCGCCGACGACCTCCTCGTCGCCGTCCTTGCCCTGCTTCACCGCGAGGTAGAGCTCACGCCAGACCTTCTGACCCTCGCGCTTGGGGATCCAGCGCGGCGTGGGCTCCACGTAGAAGCCGTAGGGCGAGCCCCCGCCGTGCATCTTGGCGTTGAACGCCTCCACGAGCGGCTTCTTCTCCTCGGTGTGCGGAACGATCTGGATCGCCACGGCGCCTCCTTCGGTGTGCCATTTGGCCACGGCGCTCGTACCTGATCGGTGCCGACTCCGCAATGCAGGGAAGACGGCGTCGACGGGCCCGTAGCCTCACTTCATGGTAGGCACCATCGCCATGATGCAATCCCTGGACGTGGACCGGCTCGCCCGGGAATTCCAGACCGCGAAGCCCTTCCCGCACGTGAAGATCGACGGCTTCCTGGACGAAGACTTCGCCCGCGCGGTCGCCGCCAGCTACCCGTCCTTCGACGAGGCCAACGCCCTCGGCCGCCAGTTCGAGGCGGTGAACGAGTACCGGAAGATCCAGATCACGGACGCCGAGCGCTTCCCGGAGCCGGTCGCGCAGCTGAACGCGATGCTGGCCTCGCCGGAGTTCCTCGAGGCGCTCGAGCGCATCACCGGCGTGCCGAAGCTGCTCGCCGACGCGACCCTCGCCGGCGGCGGCATCCACATCACCGGGCCCCGCGGCCGCCTCGACGTGCACGTGGACTTCAACTTCCTCCCGGAGAAGAAGATCCACCGGCGCCTCAACCTCCTCCTCTACCTCAACCCCACCTGGGAGCGTCGCTGGGGCGGCGCGGTCGAGCTCTGGGACGAGAAGGTGAAGGTCCGCCACCACGCCTTCGAGCCGGTGATGAACCGCTGCGTCATCTTCGAGACGAGCGAGACCAGCTACCACGGGGTCGAGCCGGTCACCTGCCCCCCCGACGTCGTGCGCCAGTCCTTCGCGACCTACTACTACACGCGCGAGGCGCCCGCCGGATACAGCGGCAAGAACCACAGCACCATCTTCCGCGCCCGCCCCGAGGAGCGCTTCAAGAAGTACGTGCTCATGCCCGCCGAGCGCGCCCGCCACGGCGTCCGCGAAGCGAGGCGCCGCGTCCGCTCCGTCCGCGACCGCGTGCGCGCCGCCCTCGGCCGCTGACCTCCCTCCCTCTCGGTTCGGACCTCGTCTGCCTCCCTGCACCCAGGGAGAGGGGAGACGGGAGGCGAGGAGAGGATGTCGACCAGCAGGTCGACATGGCCCACGGCCCGCATCAGCCGACGCGGCGGCGACTGCACCGACGGCGTGGCACCCAGCCGCCCGTATTCCTCCTCGCCTCCCACCTCCCCTCTCCCATCTTTCGCGTCGCCGCCGAGCACGGCCCGACCTGCAGAGTCAGGAGCGGGGGCGAGAGCGGATGGCGCCGAGCGTGAGGCGGCCGGCGTAGATGGCGTAGGGGAGGAGCACGAGGGGGCCGATGGCGAGGCTGGCGAGCTGGGGATCGACGTCGAGCAGGGGGCCGACGATCCAGGGGGTGACGCCGCCGATGAGGCCGATCACGAGGCCGAGGACCGTCCACTTGAGGTCCGAGACGAAGATCGGGATGCCCTTCTGCTTGAGGCCCCAGCAGACGGTGCCGTAGCCCATGAAGGAGCCGAGCGAGAGGCCGATGATCAGGCCGGGCACGTCGGCGATCCAGAAGCCGAGGAGCGCGCCGGGCACGGTGCCGACGAGCTTGGCCACGTTGGAGAGCATCTGATGCCGGGAGTCGCCCATCGCGAGCTGCACGCGGATGGAGGTCTCCTGCATGAAGTAGAACCAGGTCGGCACCATCAGCAGCTGGACCATCCAGCCGGCGTCGTGCCAGCGGGGGTCGTAGAGCAGGTAGAAGAACGCGGGGGCGCCGATCGCGGTGGCGGTGACCATGAGGACGCCGGCGGCGTTGAGCACCCGGCGCGCCCGGCGCACGTTCTCGCCGAAGCGGTCCTGGTCGTCGCGGAAGGACTCGCTGAGCGCGGGTAAGAGCACCCAGATCACGATCTGGCCCGTCACCAGCACCGGCAGGCCCGCGAGGCTCTGGCCGATGTTGTAGATGCCGATGACGTCCATCTCCTCGAGCTTGCCGAGGGCCATGATGTCGAAGCGCAGCCCGAGGTAGGTCACCAGGGTCGACAGGAAGATCCACTTGCCGAAGTCGAAGACCGCCTTGGCCGCCTCGGGATCCCAGGCGAAGCGGTTGTTCTTCCCCGGCAGCGCGATGTGGCTGAGGATCATGCGGGCCAGGTCGCCCGAGACCGCGCCGACCGCGAGCGCCCAGACGCTCGGGCTCAGATACGCCCAGGCGACCATCACGATCAGCACCACGACCTGGCCGCCGATGTTGACCAGCACGAGCCGGCCGACCTCGATCCGGCGGTTCAGCGTCGCGAGCTTGGTGGAGTCGAGGCCGCTGATGAAGCCCTGCGTGCTCGCGAGGATCACCAGCGGGAAGAGCTGCGGCTCCCCGTAGAACTCGGCGTACGGCCAGGCGATCGAGAGCGCGAGCAGCGACAGGACCGCGCCGCGGATCACCGAGAGCGTCCAGGCGGTGTCGAGGAAGCGGCGCTCGTCGCCGCGCTCGTGCTGGATGATCGACGGCAGGATGCCGACGTCGCTGATCATCTGGAGGCCCTGGTTGAGCACCAGGACCATCGCCATGAGACCGTAGGCCTCCGGGAACAGCAGGCGGGTGGTGATCAGGTTGCCGGCGAGCCGGATGATCTGCATGCCCGCGACGTTGGCGACGCTCAGGAGCGTGCCGGTCACCGCGCGCTTCTTGAGCGAGGGCGCCTCTTCCGTGTCGGCCGTCATCGGGTTGCGGCGCATGACCTACGTCCCGCGGGGGGAGGTAGCAATGCGAAAGATGCGAGCGGCCTCGGGTTGCCGCGGCGGCGCGGGCGTGAGATGGACCGCGGGCCGATGGCCGACGCGACCGAGACGCCCTCGCCCCGCGCGCCGACCACGCGGCGCCTCTCGGCGGAGGCCCCCGCGCTGGGCGCGCTGACGGCCGCGTGGTGGGCGGCGGTGCTGATCGTCGACTTCCGCGGCGACTTCCCGCTGAACGACGACTGGGGCTACGCGCCGGCGGTCCGCGCGCTCGTCGAGGACGGCGCGCTGCGGTTCACCGACTGGCAGAGCATGCCGCTGATCACGCACGTGCTCTGGGGGTGGCTCTTCGCGGCGCCCGCCGGCTTCTCGCACGAGGCGCTGCGGCTCTCGACGCTGGTCATGGGCTGGCTCGGGGTGCTCGCGATGTACGGGCTGCTGCGCCAGCTGAAGGCGCCGCCGTTCACCGCCGGGGTCGGCGCCGCCCTGCTGCTCGTCAACCCGCTCTACTTCGGGCTCGCCTTCTCGTTCATGACCGACGTGCCGTTCACCGCGGTGATCGTCGCGGCGGCGGCGGCCTGGCTGCGCGCGGAGTCGAAGGACAGCCGAGGGTGGCTCGCGGTGGCGACGCTGCTGACGCTCTGGGCCACCCTGAACCGGCAGCTCGGGATCGCGCTGCCGATGGCGTGGACGGTGGTGTCGCTGCTGCGCAACGGGCCGCGCTCGCCGCGCTGGATCACGGGCGCGCTGGTCCCGGCGGCGATCGTCATCGGCGGCCTCGTCGTCTACCAGAAGGTCCTCGACGCCACGCTCGGGCTGCCCTCGCTCTACGCGTTCCGCACCGGGGAGCTGATGGAAGCGCTCGGCGACCTCGCGCGCGGCCACGGGCTCCGGGCCCCGGTGCAGCGCTCGCTGATCTCGCTCGTCTACCTCGGCCTCTTCACCCTCCCCCTCTCGCTGACCGTCTTCGACGCGCTGAAGCGGGAGCGGCTCGCCCGCTATCTGCCCGTGCTCGGCGCGTCGATCGCCGCCCTGCTCGCCGGCAACGACCTCGGGCTGCCGCTCACCGAGAACGTCTGGATCGACCTCGGCATGGGCCCGCGCACCGCGCCCGGAGCCGTGGGCCCGGCGTCCCCCAAGCTCTGGATCATCCTCACCACCGTCGCCGGCCTCGGCGCGGGCTTCTTCGTGCTCGCGCTGCTCTCCGGCGCGCGCCGGGCGGGGCTGCGCACCGACCGCAAGGCGCTGAAGGCGCTGCCGGAGCAGATCTGGCGAGGGCTGCGGAGCCAGGTGCCGCGCACCGGCGAGGTCCCGGCGTGGGCGTGGCTCTTCCTGCTGCTGTCGGGCGTGATCGCGTTCGGGCCCACCTCGATCGTCTACGGCGCGTTCTTCGACCGCTACCTGCTGCTGCAGCTCCCGTTCGCGATCGCGCTCGTGTGGGCCGCCGCGCTGCCGCGCGAGGCACGGGGCCGCGGCCGATGGGTCGCCCTGGCGGGCCTCGCCCTCGCGCTCGGCTACGCCACCGCCGCGACCCACGACTACCTGGCCTGGCAGCGCGCGCGCTGGGAGGGCGTCGCGCTCCTCGAGGAGCGCGGCGTGCCGCGCGCCCAGATCCGGGGCGGCTTCGAGGTCGACAACCGCGACCCCGACCGGCAGTTCGTCGCCCACCCGAAGGCGCCCTACGCCGTCGCCCTCTCCCATCTGAACGACCACGAGCCGGTCGCGATCCTCGAGGTCGACGCCTGGCTCCCGGCCGCGGTCGAGCGGGTCTACGTGCTCCGACAGCCCAAGCGCCTCGACGGGGCGGAGCGGTGACGGCGGCTTGACGTCCCGGTGACTCGCCTTCAGGGTCCGCGCCGCATTCAGGAGGAAACGATGTCTCGAACTCTCGGCGCGCTCTGCGCCTGCGCCCTCATCACCGCGCTCGGCTGCGACGGTGGTGAGACCACCCCCGAAGACTCGGGCACCACGCCCACGCCCGACTCGGGCACCATGATGATGGAGACCGACTCGGGCACCGGCGGCCCGCGCGACTCGGGCACCACGCCCGACGACTCGTGCGCCGCGTCGCCCGAGACCGCGACCAGCACCGTGGGCTGCAACGGCGGCCTCTACGGCTCGACCCAGAACGCCGATCAGCTCGACGGCACCTGCACCCCCGACGGCATGGACCCGCCCGGCGCCGGCAGCTGCATGGCCTCCGGCGGCGACTCGCAGCCGGTCTGCATCCCGGACGAGGCGATGCCGAGCATGGGCACCTGCGTCTACGTCTGCCCGCCCGACACGAGCAGCTACATCACCACCGGCGGCTGCCCGAGCGGCTCGCGCTGCTTCACCCTGCGCGACGACCTCGCGATCTGCTTCCGCGACTGCAACACCGCGAGCGACTGCTTCGACGGTGAGGAGTGCGACGGCGAGGGCTCCTGCGTGCCGATGGCCGCGCCGCCCGCCGACGGTGGCGGAGCGCCCGACGGCGGCGTCTGAAGCGACCGAGCTCGCGAGGACGGCCGATCCGCGCTCCGCGGGTCGGCCGTCTCTTTTCCGTCAGCCGAAGCGCTGATGGAGGATGCGCCAGCGCGACAGGTGCATGCCGCGGTGGGTGAAGCCCGGGGCCTCGCCGAGGGCGCGCAGGCCCATGCGCCGCAGCTCGGCCGCGCCGCTCGCCGCCCGCTCGAGGACCGCGGCGAGGGCCGCTCGATCTCCCCGCGCGAAGAGCCAGCCGGTCTCGCCCTCGCGCACGTGGGGACGCAGGCCGTCGGTGTCGGACGCGAGCACCGGCACGGCGCGCGCGTAGGCGTCGAAGACGATGCGCGGCTGCTCGTCGCCGAGGCTCGGCACGAGCACGCCGTGGTAGCCCTCGAGCAGCTCGAAGAACGGCGCGCCGTAGGGCACCGGGTCGAGCATGCGGAGGCCGGGGACCTGCGCGGCCACCGCCTCGCAGCGCTCGCGCCGGGGCCCGTCCCCGATGACGTCGACGTCGACCCGCACCCCGCGGTCGTGCAGATCCCGGATCGCGCCGAGCAGCAGATCGACGCCCTTCGCCGCGACCAGGCGACCCGCGAAGAGCAGGCGGACCCGGTCGCCCTTGTCGCGCCAGCGCTGCTCGGCGACCTCGCGCGGGAGGATGTCGCTCTCGTCGATCCAGGTAGCCGGGGTGACGTGCGCGCCGGGCTGTCCGTCCCGGGCCAGGGTGCGCTCGTAGCTCGGCTGGGTGAAGAAGACGACGTCCGCGCGCCGCACGAAGAAGCGCGCCAGCGCCTCGGTGATCGCCGCCCGGAGGTGGTCCTTCACGCCCTCCTCCCCGGTGCTCGGGCGCCAGGGGGCCGACTCGACCATCAGCACGATCGGCCGCTTGCGCAGCATCGCCACCGCGTTGCCCACCCAGCCGATCGGGATCGGCCAGCCGGCGACGCCGGAGTGGAGGATGTCGTGCTCGCCGATCGCCCTCCAGAGGCGGGCGGCGGTCAGCGGGAGCCGGGCGGCCGCCGAGAGCGTGGTCTGCACGTGCGGGAGCGGCCAGAGCTCGATCTCGACGCCCTCGGGCGGCTCGACCCGCATCAGGTCCTCCGGCCCCTCGCTCACGTGGAGCCGGGGCGCGGCCAGCGTCAGCCGCGGGAGGTACCGCAGGTGCTGCATGAAGTCGCGGTGCCAGAGCTGCTCGAGCCAGAGCGCGCCGTCGTCGTCCACGTAGCAGGGGATGAACGTCAGCAGCAGGTAGCGGCGATCGATCGGCGGCGGCTCGGCGTGCGCCGCGACGGAAGGCTCGGTGCTGGGGCTGAGTGCGCTCATCCTTCGCGGATCCGTTGACGGGACAGATAGCTGCCGTGGGGGCGCGTTCAAGGTGAACGTCCTCAACGGACGGCCCGCATCTGGAGAGAGGTGCGCTTCTCCCGGCCCTTCGCCGCGCGCTGCCGTCGGAGGCGCCGTCGCTCGCGATCGGCGCGCTTGGAGATGCCCTCCGCCAGCCCCACCAGGGCCCCGGCGAAGAAGAACGGCAGGTAGTTGAACAGGCCGTTCGGGAGCAGGTCCACGGTGATGAGCGCGCTGATCAGGGCCAGCCCGCTCAGGAGCAGGCGCTCCCGGCGGTCCGGGATGCGTTTCAGGCGCCGCTGGGCGACGAAGATCGCGAACACCAGCATGCCGTAGAGGGCGACGAACCCGACCACCCCGCGGGTCCCGAACTGAATCATCCAGTCGCCGTCGGTGATCGAGAGGTCCTCGCCGGTCTCGGGGTCGAAGACGCGGTTCCGGCTGTAGAGGCCCCAGCCGAAGATCATGCGCTCGCGGGCCCGCTCGAGGAGCTGGTCCTCCTGGTCGAAGCGGAACCAGAGCGAGAGCGCCCGCTCCTCGGAGATGTTGTGGGCCCACTCGACCAGGGTGTCGGTGGGGAAGATGTCGGTGCCGCGGAGCAGCGGGAAGGAGATGACCATCACCGCGAGGCCGAGGGGCAGCCACATGCGCGGCTTCTTCACGTAGGCGGCGAGCGGGATCACGAAGACCGCGTAGATGATCGCGCCGGTGCTCTTGCAGAGCAGGAGGATGAAGGAGAGCCAGAGCATCGCCCACGGCTTGCTCATCCCGGCGCGCCAGCGGACGGCGGCGGCGATCGCGGTGCCGAGGATGAACATCGCGGTGGCCAGGCCGGTCAGCATGAAGATCATCGGCCGGTAGCCACCGAACCGCATGGTCATGCTGAAGTCCATCTGATGGAACCCGTAGATCCAGTTGTGGAGCTGCGGGCTCAGGCGGATCTCGATGAGCGCCAGGAAGCTGTAGATCAGACCCCCGGTCACCAGCACCCGCATGAAGTCCCGCAGATCCTTCGACGTCCGCAGCATCGCGCGGGCGAGGAAGAAGGGCAGGTAGAGCGAGAGGGTGTCCTTGATGCTCAGCGCGAGCGCGTCGTAGAGCACGAGGCCCTCGCGCACGACCGGGCCGGTGATGATCGGATCCGGGTTGGTCAGGGCGGTGCCGACGTTGCCGACCAGGACGACGACGAAGAGCCACTCGATGCCCCGGAGCGGCCGGGCCTCGGCGAGGCGGCGGCGGTCCTTCAGCAGGCAGCCGATGAGGCAGTAGAAGGCGGCCGCGGACTCCTTGTCGATCGGCGGCAGGAGCGGCGGGTCGATCGCGGTCTGCTCGGGGAGGAACATCGCGCCCCCGAGCAGGCTCAGCATGGTCGCCATCGGCGCCTTGAAGCGCCAGAAGAGCACGGCGGTGACCGGGGCCCACAGGAAGAGGGCCAGGTACGCGATGATGTTCGGCTCGCCTACGGGCATGGTTCCGGCCGGAGCTCGGCGTGGGGTGGGGCACGGCTGTACCAACCCGCCCTGGCTGCTATAGCACCCCGCAACCGATCCCAACCCCCCACCGCACCTCCTCACCGCACCTCCCATCGATTCGCGCCTCCGCCGCGACTTTCGGCCTCGGCGCGGGAGCCTAAGGGCGCAAGCACATGAACATCGTGGTCACCGGCGGCGCCGGCTTCATCGGCGCGAACTTCCTCAACCTCCTCGTGCCCCGTCACCCGGAGCACCGCTTCGTGAACGTGGACAAGCTCACGTATGCGGCGAACCCCAAGAGCCTCGCCGCGCTCGAGGAGGGCGACAACTACGTCCTGGAGCGGGTCGACATCGCCGACGCGGAGGCGGTGGATCGCCTCTTCGAGGCCCACGCGCCCGACCTGGTCGTGCACTTCGCGGCCGAGAGCCACGTCGACCGCAGCATCCTCGGCCCGGGGGAGTTCGTCCGGACCAACGTCGAGGGCACCTTCACCCTGCTCGAGGCGTGTCGCCGCCACTGGGGCGGCAAGACTGACGGCAAGCTCTTCCACCACGTGAGCACCGACGAGGTCTACGGCTCGCTCGGCGCGACCGGGATGTTCACCGAGGAGACGCGCTACGACCCGTCGAGCCCCTACTCGGCCAGCAAGGCGGCGAGCGACCACCTCGTCCGCGCCTGGGGCCGCACCTACGGGCTGCCCTTCAAGCTCACGAACTGCAGCAACAACTACGGGCCGCTGCAGTTCCCCGAGAAGCTCATCCCGCTGATGATCCTGAACGCGGTGGAGCGGAAGAAGCTGCCCATCTACGGGACCGGCGAGAACGTCCGCGACTGGCTCTACGTGACCGACCACTGCGAGGCCATCTGGAAGGTCATCCAGGAGGGGGCCACCGGCGAGACCTACAACATCGGCGGCCACAACGAGGTGATGAACATCGACGTGGTCGACCGCATCTGCCAGCTGGTGGCGGAGGAGACCGGCGCCGATCCGGCGGAGCTGCTCGGGCTCAAGGAGTTCGTGAAGGACCGCCCGGGCCACGACATGCGCTACGCGATCGACGCCTCGAAGATCGAGAAGGACCTCGGCTGGACCCCGGCGGAGACCTTCGAGACGGGCATGCGCAAGACGGTCCGCTGGTACCTGCAGAACGAGGAGTGGGTTCGCGACGTACGGAGCGGGGCCTACAAGGACTGGATCGAAGCCAACTACGGCGATCGGGAGGCGAGCTGATGGGCGTGCAAAAGGGAATCATCCTGGCGGGCGGCTCCGGCACCCGGCTGCACCCGCTGACCAAGAGCGTCAGCAAGCAGCTGATGCCGGTCTACGACAAGCCGATGATCTACTACCCGCTGACCACGCTGATGCTCGCGAACATCCGCGAGGTGCTGGTCATCACGACCCCGCAGGACCGCGACGCGTTCGCGAACCTGCTCGGCGACGGGTCGCAGTGGGGCATGAAGATCGAATACGCCGTGCAGCCCAGCCCCGACGGGCTCGCGCAGGCCTTCCTCATCGGCGAGGAGTTCATCGCCGGCGATCCCTGCGCGCTGGTCCTGGGTGACAACCTCTTCTACGGCCACGGCATGCAGGGCCTGATGGAGGACGTCGCCAAGCACGAGAGCGGCGCGACCGTCTTCGGCTACTGGGTGAAGAACCCGAGCGCCTACGGCGTCGCCGAGTTCGACGAGTCGGGCACCGTGATCGGCCTCGAGGAGAAGCCGGAGAAGCCGCGCAGCCACTACGCGGTGGCCGGCCTCTACTTCTACGACGCCAGGGTGGTCGAGTACGCCAAGGCGCTGAAGCCCTCGCCCCGCGGGGAGCTCGAGATCACCGACCTCAACCGCAAGTACCTCGAGACCGGCGACCTCCGGCTCGAGAAGCTCGGCCGCGGCGTCGCCTGGCTCGACACCGGCACCCCCGAGGCGCTGCTCCAGGCCGCGAACTTCATCCAGACGATCGAGACCCGCCAGGGCCTGCAGGTCGCCTGCCCGGAGGAGGTCGCGTTCCGCAAGCGCTGGATCGACGAGAAGCAGCTCATGGGCCTGGCCGAGCCGCTGATGAAGACGGCCTACGGGCAGTACCTCGCGGACCTCGCGAAGGGTGAGAGCCGCTGACATGGAGGTCTTCGAGAGCGATCTCCCGGGCGTCCTGCGCATCCAGCCGAAGGTCTTCGGCGACGCGCGAGGCTTCTTCGTCGAGACGTTCCAGGCGGAGCGCTACGCGGACCGCGGCGTCACCGGGCCGTTCGTGCAGGACAACATGTCCCGCTCGGCGCCCGGGATCCTGCGGGGCCTGCACCTCCAGCACCCGAACGGCCAGGGCAAGCTGGTCTCGGTGGTGGAGGGTCGCGTGCTCGACGTCGCGGTGGACGTGCGCGTCGGCTCGCCGACCTTCGGCCGGCACGTGAGCGAGGTGCTCGACGCCGAGCGCAAGAACCAGCTCTGGATCCCGCCCGGCTTCGCGCACGGCTTCTGCGTCCTCGGCGACGCGCCGGCGACCTTCGTCTACAAGTGCACGGCGATCTACGCGCCCGAGCACGAGCTCAGCGTGCTCTGGGACGACCCGGACCTCGGCATCGACTGGCCGATCGACGCGCCGAAGCTCTCCGACAAGGACCGCGCGGCCCAGCGCCTGAAGGACATCCCCGAAGATCGCCTGCCCAAGTGGGAGGGCGCGTGACCCACCCCATCGTGGTCTTCGGCGCCGACGGCATGCTCGGCACGGCCTGGATGCGGCTCCTCGAGGAGCGCAAGATCCCGGCCCGCCCCGCGACCGAGCCCGAGCTCGACATCACCGACGCGGCGTCGATCGCGCGCTTCGTCGACGGCGAGACCCGCGCGGTGATCAACTGCTCCGCCTACACCAACGTCGACGGCGCCGAGGAGCACGAGGCGCTGGCGACGAAGGTCAACGGCGAGGGCGTCGGGCTGCTCGTCGCCCGCTGCGACGAGGTCGGCGCGCCCCTGGTCCACTACTCGACCGACTACGTGTTCGACGGCCAGGGCACCGCGCCCTACCCGGTCGACCACCCGACCGACCCGATCAACGCCTACGGGCGGAGCAAGCGGGTCGGCGAGGCGCACGTCGAGCGCTCCGACGGGCCGCACCTGATCATCCGCACGAGCTGGCTCTACGCGCCGTGGGGACAGAACTTCGTGAAGACCATCGCGAAGTACGCGAAGGAGCGCGACCGCCTGAAGGTCGTGAACGACCAGCGCGGCCGGCCGACGAGCGCCGAGCAGCTCGCCCGCACCTCGCTCGCCCTCCTCGAGGGCGGCCACCGCGGCACCTTCCACGGCACCGACGGCGGCGAGTGCACCTGGTACGACTTCGCGAAGGCGATCGCGCAGCACGCCGACCCCACCTGCGTGGTCGACCCGTGCACCAGCGAGGAGTTCCCCCGCCCCGCGAAGCGCCCGCCCTACAGCGTGCTCGACATCTCGAAGACCGAAGCCGCCGTAGGCCCCCTCCTCCCCTGGCCCGAAGCCCTCGCCAGCGTCCTCTCCCGCCTCGATTGAGGCAGCTTCGGGGGCAATTGCTCTCGCAAAGCCGCAAAGGGGCTGGGCGGCGCGGGATGGGGGCTCGCCGCCGGGTACCGGACTGGGATTTCATCGCTCCCAGAGACATCGAAGGGGGCAATTACTCTCGCAAAGCCGCCAAGCCGCAAAGGGGGTTGGGCGGCGGCGGGATGGGGACTGGCCGCCGGGTACCGGACTGCAATTTATCTCTCGCAGAGACGCAGAGGCGCAGAGACACAGAAAACTCTCAGCCTCTGAGCGAGACATCCATCCGACCCACGCCGAGCCACCGACCGCCCGGCCACAACCGGCCACCCGCCATCCCGCGGCCCTTTGCGTCTTTGCGTCTTTGCGTGAAATTACTTGTCACCCGAGACGCCTCGAGAAGACGGGCCCGGCTGGATTCGAGCCCGACTCCGACTCCGACTCCGACTCCGAGCCCGAGCCCGAGCCCGAGTCCGAGTCCGAGTCCGAGTCCGAGTCCGAGTCCGAGTCCGAGTCCGAGTCCGAGTCCGAGTCCGAGTCCGAGTCCGAGTCCGAGTCCGAGTCCGAGTCCGAGTCCGAGTCCGAGTCCGAGTCCGAGTC
>Ga0310345_10000723_pt1 | contig 44040 bp, 40 predicted proteins | sample HC15DNA20500_MG_FD_204667 | JGI IMG/M metagenome (GOLD analysis project Ga0310345, IMG submission 204667) | Marine microbial communities from station ALOHA, North Pacific Subtropical Gyre - HC15-DNA-20-500_MG | ecosystem: Environmental > Aquatic > Marine > Oceanic | place: Pacific Ocean: North... | reverse complement strand
ATCCGGCAGCGAGTCGCCTTCCGCGCCGTGACGACGGCATGACTTATTCGTGACGCTCGTTCTTGCCTGTCACTGAACCGCAACAGAAGTGACTTTGTCTCCTCCGCTCACGGGTCTGCGTTGGCGCGCACATCAGCGGCCTATCGTGCTTCGTAAGTCGGCGGGAGAGTCTGCAAGTGATGTTTCGGCTTCGCGCGCTATCGATCTGATGAGGTTCGCGGATTCCTTTCGCGCGCTCGCGGCGACGCTTTGGTGGGAATGAGCGTGTCGCCGATAGGCGCCCCCACATTGGGAACGGAGACCGCCGTCCACCGGCTCGACGACAGGATCGTCATCGGCACAAAAATGCATCCGCTGCCATCGAGGCGTTTGCTTTGGACCCGGCGATGGGTCATTTTGATCTCAGAGAGGGTTCATTGGCTGAGATCGCGTTGAACGTTTCTCTCTTGGAAATCGTCTGACCAAAGAGGGCTGGGGCCGCCGGAATCGACCAATTTATCGGCTCGCTCTGACGGTCCTATCATCGAAGAAGCGCACTGCTGGAGCGGGGTCCGGCAGTGCGTTTCTGCTTTTGGAGCCCTCACTAGTCGGATGTGCGCGGTGCCGGCCGCTTAGAAATTCCGGTAGACGTTGAGGGCGACATAGCCGCTCCCCGTCGTTTCCAAATAATCGCCGGTAACGCCGCCGGACAGGGTGAGCTGAGTCTGCAGGACCTGCATCTGGAGGAAGGCGCCGCCGCGCCCGCCGTCGTATTCCCGGTTGCCCAAGGGGCCACCCTCCAGCCCCAAGGTGAGCTTCGGCCCCATCCGATAGCCGTAGCGGGCGAGGCCCCAATATTCGTCGAAGGCGCTTCCGTAGGAGGCATCGACCGAGAGGAAGGTTCGGGCGGAAAGGTCGAGCCAGGTCTCCGCCTGGAGCCGGACGCCGGAGCGCGCGCCTTGCACTGAATTGTCAGGGTCGTCGGGCGATATCACCTGCTCCTGGTACTCGGCGCCCGCGAAAAGCTTCCAGGTCAGGCGGCCGTGCTGCATCTGATAGCCGAGCATCCCAGTGAGAAAACCGTGGCGTCCGTCGTAGAGGGTGTCGCCGCTCTCGTAATTGTAGCGGCCGAGGCCGCCGACCGCGCGGCCGCGCCAGCCGGGCGTCCAGAGCCCCTTGCCGAACGAAGTGCCCGCGCCGAGATAGGTGCTGGCGGAGGTGCCGGTGACGTCGACGCCCGTGAAGGTCTCACCGGTGGGTTCGTCGCCGGTTCGCGTGTCGTGAGGCTCCGGCAAAGCCAAAGGCTCGAGCGGATCCGCCGCAGCCTGTGTGGAGCAAAGGAAAAGAACGGCGACCGCGAGCGTTAGACTCCCCGGCGACGGCCTTCGCCGCCGGCAAGAACATCTCTGGCGCAGTTTACGAAACGCCACGCTCACAACGAACGCCCCCCGAACGTGGGCGTTACTATGATCGGGCAACCAGAACGTGGCTACGGAGATTCGTACAACCTGCGAATATTTGCCGGTCCGGATAAGTACTTCTGGTTGTGTATTTAAGCACTACTCGCGCTAAAGTGATCCTTGTTCTTTTTCTGTTCCAGATTATCTAAACCATCCCATGGCAGTCTCCATGCAGCCTCACGTCTTCGATAGCTGGCTCGCCGTCGACCGGAAGGGCCTCTACTGCCGTCCCGGCGGTTTTCATATCGACCCGCACGGTCCGGCGGAGCGGGCGATCGTCACCCATGCCCATGCCGACCATGCCCGCCCCGGCCTCGGCGCTGCACTCGCCACGGAAGAGACTCTCGCCATTATGCAGGCGCGGCTTGGCGACGGCGCACCCGCACGGCCGCAAGCCTTGGCCTATGGCGAGGTGCTGAAGATCGGCGATGTCAGCGTGTGGCTGGCACCCGCCGGCCATGTGCTCGGGAGCGCGCAGGTCGTGATCGAGTGGGAAGGCATGCGGGCGGTCGTCTCCGGCGACTATAAGCGCCAGGCCGACCCGACCTGCCCGCCCTTCGAGCTCGTGCCGTGCGATCTCTTCGTGACCGAGGCGACCTTCGGGCTGCCCGTGTTTCGTCATGGCGACCCGGCGGAGGAGATCGGGAAATTGCTGCGCTCCGTAGAGCAGTTCCCCGAGCGCACCCATGCAGTCGGCGCCTACGGGCTCGGCAAGACCCAGCGGGTGATCAAACTCCTGCGGGAAGCGGGTTACGACCGGCCCATCTGGCTGCACGGAGCGCTGCAGGAGACCTGCGCCACCTACGAGCGCTTCGGGATCTCCCTCGGCGATCTCCGGCCGGCCACGGGCGAGAAGCGGGAGACCTTGCGCGGGGAGATCGTGCTGGGTCCACCATCGGCCATCACCGACCGCTGGTCGCGGCGGCTCGCCGATCCGGTCACCGCCTTCGCCTCAGGCTGGATGCGGGTGCGGGCCCGCGCCCGTCAGCGTGGGGTGGAGCTCCCCATCGTACTCTCCGACCACGCCGATTGGGACGAGCTGGTTGAGACCATCGAGGAGACCGGCGCCGGGGAAATCTGGGTGACCCACGGTCAGGAGGACGCCCTGCTCCACCACATCCAAATGACGGGAAAGCGCGGCCGGGCGCTGCGGCTGATCGGCTTCGAGGAGGAGGATCAGTGAGAGGCTTCGCGACCCTTCTCGACCGCCTCGCCTACACGCCGGCGCGGAACGACAAGCTGCGGCTCATGGCCGATTATTTCGCCGCGACGCCGGACCCGGAGCGGGGCTGGGCGCTCGCCGTGCTAACGGGAAGCCTCTCGCTTCGTCTTCCCTTCCGGCGGATCATGACTGAGATGATCGAGGGCCGGATCGATCCCGTACTGTTCAAGCTCTCGCGCGACTATGTCGGCGACACGGCGGAGACTCTGGCGCTGCTCTGGCCGGGACCGGAGAGCGACGCTGAGACCGAGCCGCCGCCGCTTGCCACCATCATCGAGGAGCTTTCCCAGGCGAGCGCGGCGCAGGCGAGCGCTCTGATTTCCGATTGGCTCGACTGCCTGGACGCGACGGAGCGCTGGGCGCTTCTGAAGCTGATCACCGGCGCGCTGCGCGTCGGCGTGTCGGCCCGGCTCGCCAAAACGGCGCTCGCCGAATGGTCCGGCATGGCGCTCGACGACATCGAGGAGGTGTGGCACGGGCTCGCCCCGCCCTACCCGCAGCTCTTCGCCTGGCTATCGGGTCAAGCCGACCGGCCGAATGTCGAGGAGCTTCCCATCTTCCGTCCGCTGATGCTGAGCCACGCGATCGAGGACGACGAACTTGAGGGCATCGCCGCCGGCGATTTCCAGGCCGAGTGGAAGTGGGACGGGATCCGGGTGCAGCTCTCCACCATGGCGGGGGAGCACCGGCTGTTCTCGCGCACGGGAGACGACATCTCGCCGGCCTTTCCCGATGTGTTCGTGGACCTGCCGAAGGATTGCGTGCTGGACGGCGAGCTCCTGGTGATGCGGGAGGGCGAGGTGCAGCCCTTCAATGATCTGCAGCAGCGGCTGAACCGGAAGGCGGTCACCGCCAATATGCTGAAGACCTATCCGGCCCACATCCGGCTTTACGACATCCTCTATGACGACGGGGAGGATGTGCGGGCGCTTTCGCTTAAAGAGCGGCGGGCGCGGCTGGAGGCCTGGTATTCGCGCCATGAGCCGCCGCGGGCGGATCTCTCCGAGACGCTGGAATACGGCGATATCGCCGAGTTGAAGGCGCTTTGGGAGAATGCGCGGGAGACCGGCATCGAAGGGCTGATGCTGAAGCGGAAGGAGAGCCCCTATCTCTCCGGGCGGCCCAAGGGCCATTGGTACAAGTGGAAGCGCGCGCCGCTGACCCTGGACGCCGTGGTGATGTATGCCCAGCGCGGTAGCGGCAAGCGATCCTCCTACTATTCCGACTACACGTTCGGCGCCTGGCGGCCGACGGAGGATGGCGGCGAGGAGCTGGTGCCGGTGGGAAAATCCTATTTCGGCTTCACGGACGCGGAGCTGATGGAGCTGGACCGGTGGGTGCGCAACCACACGGTCGACCGCTTCGGTCCCGTGCGCCAGGTGGAGCCGAAGCTCGTCTTCGAGGTGGCGTTCGACTCCGTGCATCCGTCGACGCGGCACAAATCGGGCGTCGCCATGCGCTTCCCCCGGGTGCACCGCATCCGGTGGGACAAGCCGGCGGACGAGGCGGACCGGCTGGAGACGCTGATGAAGATGATCGAGGGGTAGTGAGGCGCCGACCTCTCCCCGCCGGGGGAGAGGTGAAGAATAGGCCGCCCTCAGACGTCGTAGCGATAGATCGAATAGAAATCCGTGCGGTCGTGGAAGGTCTCGGTGGCCTTGGCGAAGCCCGCCTCGCGGCCGAGCGCCAGCCAGGTCTCGTCCGTCTCGGGGAGATCGCACTCGGCGACATGGGTACTGATCTGCCGCCACTCCTCATCGTCGAGGAAGGTCCAGGCCGGCCGGTTGACCGCGCGAAAACGCTCGACATACGCGTCGCGCGTTTCGCCGGGCTTCAAGGTCGGCTCGTAGATCATGACGAAGCTTGCGGTCGACTTCCGAAGAGCTGCGAGAAGATCGCGCTTACGGTCGGTCTTGAGATGATGGATTGAAAGCCCGCACCAAGCGACGTCGACCGGTTCGGGCCGGCGCTCCACCGCCTCGACGTAGTCGCCGTGGTCGAGCTCCACCTCGAAGGGCGCGTCTTCCAGGTTCTTCGCCGCCAGCTCCAGGGCCGGCTCGGAAAGATCGATGCCGTGATAGTGGCGCGCCTTGGTGCCGGCCAGGGCGTGTTGGATCTCGCCGGCATCGCCGCAGGCGATATCGAGGATGCTGAAGGGCTTGCCGATGGCGGCGAGAGCCTCATGCAGGCGGTCACCCACCTCGCGATGGGATAGCGCATCCGCATCGACCAGCTTCTGGTAGGTCTGCCACTGCTTTTGGAACTGCTCCATGGCGGTCGCGTCGTCGATCTCGGACGCAGGCGCATGTTCATGGATCGCAAGCTTGACCATAGGCGTTCCTCCTCTAACCGCCGAGTGACCTAGCGGACATGTCCTAAGGTCTTGTTAGCGCTAGGGGTGAAACGCGTCTTGAAGTCTTGAAGCAGTCGATAGGTTGGAAACGATTTTCATTTAAGGCTGCTTGGGACGGCATGGCGTCGGCAAGAAGAGAGCGGAGATCTGGAACTGACAATGAAACGCAACAGAGCCATTGTCATACTGCCGGGTCCGGTCGACGGTTCTGAGGGATTTGCTTTATGCTGTCTCTAATGCTGAGGAGCTTTATCTGGGCTGCATGGTGGCCGGCCAGCACGTGGCTGCTGGCCGTGGAGAAGGCGTCTGCCCGCGCGAGCGAGACCTTCGCCGAGCACGCTACCGCCAATCGGGCACCTACCGCCCGGGAGGCCGCCGAACCGAGCCCAGACCGCGGGCCCAGCGAAAGCGAAGCGCGCGCCCGCGCGGCCGCCTATTCCGGCGGCTTCAGCAACGGCTCCCGCCCCACGGCAGAAAAGACCGATCGATCAGAGGAAACCCCGACTAAGGACGAAAGCGTTCAGTTTTCGGCTGCAAGCGACACAAGGAAGGACGACATGGCCAACGACAGCTTCAACAAGATGGAAATGCCGGGTTCCGTGCGGGACCTGATGAAGATGGGTATCGAGCAGGCGCGCTACGCGTTTGAGAATTTCGCCACCACGAGCGAGCAGGCGATGCGCACCTTCGAGGCCAATGCCGGCCCGATGGGCGACAGCATGCGGACCCTGAACGACAAGATCTCCCAGATCACGCGGGCCAACGCGGAAGCGAATTTCGCGCTCGCCATGAAGCTCGCCGAAGCCAACGACTTCCAGCAGGCACTTTCGATCCAGACGGAGCACGTGAAGCGCCAGATGGATTCCTTCGGCAAGCAGATCGAAGAGATCCGCGAGATGGCCGCCAAGGCGATCCAGGAAGCGCAGGCGAACGCCGCTCCCGGCTTCAACGCCAATAAGGGTTCGGGCTCCGGCTCTGGCCCGGTGGGCGGCCCCGGCACCTTCATGCCCGGCGGCGAAGGCGGCAACAGCTACTAGCGTCCGAACGGATAAGGAATGGCGCGGCGGACCAGCCGCGCCGGCCACTGGCGCCCGCGTTCAGTATTCCCAGTCCGGCTGCTCGCTGATCTGGTTGAACGCCTCCAGGATCGCCCTGCCCCACTTCTCGTGGATGGTCTGGAGGTACGGATCGCCCTCGTCCAGACGGTCGGTGAAGACCTCTTCCAGGCTATCTCGCCGATAGAGCAGGATATCAATGGGCGGGCCGACGGACACGTTGGAGCGCATGGTCGAATCGAAGGAGATCAGCGCGCATTTCACGGCATCGCCCAGGGCCGATTCCGGCGTGAGAATGCGGTCGAGGATCGGCTTGCCGTACTTCACCTCGCCGATCTGGAAATAGACCGTGTCCCCCATGGCTTCGATGAAGTTGCCGGCGTTGTAGATCAGGAAGAGCCGAAGCCGGCCGCCCTTGATCTGGCCGGTCAGGATGATCGAAGCGCTGTAGTCCACCGCCTCCATCATGTAGCCGTCATCCACCTTGTGCATCTCGCGGATGGCCTTGCCGATGATGCGGGCTGCGCCGAACATTGATTCCGTCGCCCAGAGATCCTTCTCCGGATCGCCGCTGTCGAGCCACTCGTCCACGAGGCTCAGCACCCCTTGCGTGAGCGAGAGATTGCCGGCGGTGGTCAGCGCGAAGAAGCGCTTTCCGGGCTGCTGGTAGATATGCATCTTCTTGAAGGTGGAGACGCGATCAATACCTGCATTGGTGCGAGAGTCGGAGGCGAGCACGACGCCTTCGTTCAAAAGGATGCCGACGCAGTAGGTCACTGCTTTGCCCTATTGTGATTGTGCCTGGGACGCGCCGTTGGACGCTCCCTGGTTCTGCCCCTGGGATTGGCTCTGTTCCTGGCTGGGGAACGCGACGCGAGCCGTCATTGTTTCGACGCCACCGCCGCTCCGCACGCCGCGAACGGGACTCGCTTCAGCATAATCCAAACCGACGGCGCTGCGGATATGCGCCTCGGTCGCAGACGATCTATTTGTGGGGTCGAAGGAGACCCAGCCCAGCCGATCGACGAGGGCTTCGGCCCAGGCGTGGCTGGAGGCATGGCCCTCATGCTCCATGTCAGCGCCGAGATAGCCGCTCACGTAGCGGGCCGGGACGCCCAAATGCCGGCAGATGGTGCAGAAGATGTGGGCGTGGTCCTGACAGACGCCGCGTCCCTGCTCCAGCGCCTCGGCGCCCTTGGTGCGGACATGGGTCTCGCCCGGCGAATAGGCCACATCCTCCGCGATCTGCAGCATGATCTTGTGCAGACCCTCGATCCTGTCCTTCTCCACCGCATCGCGGAACGATTCCGCGTAGTCCCGCAGCTTCGGCGTGCAGGCGGTGTATTCCGTCTCGCGGAGATACAGCATGGGCGGCAGCTCCGACTGGGAGAGGCCGACGATGCCGTCGGTGTTCCGGGTCCGAACCAGACCGGACACCCTGATCTCAAGCGACGTCACGGGCTGATTGACGGTGAGGGTGTGGCAGAGATTGCCGTACTGGTCCGTCCACTCCTGGGTGCTCGCCCCGGGCACGGTAAGGCGCCAGCTCTCCACGGCCTGGGTGCGGCCGGAGAGCGGGGTCATGCGCAGATACTGCGTGCTCGCCAGGACCGGTTCGGAATAATTGTAGCTCGTCGTGTGCTCGACTCTGATCAGCATTATGCCACCGCGGCGATGGAGACCGGCGTCATGAGGAAGTCCTCCTGAAGCTGGCTGCCCAGCGCGTTGTTGTTCTCGATGAAGTCGTTCAGGAATTCGTGCAAGCCCAGCGCGATGATCTTGTCGATGCGTCCGTATTTCAGTCGCGCATAGATCTGTCCGGCGATGCGCCGGCATTCGAGCTGCTTCTTACCGGTGAGGTCTTCCAGGGTGGTGATCAGCGCCTCGTAGCAGTGATGCAGCGAGCGCGGCATGTCCTCGCGCAGGATCATCAGCTCGGCTACCCGCCAGGGATAGACTGTGTCGTGATAGACGCGGCGATAGGCCCGGAAGGCGCCGACGGAGCGCAGCAGCGCGGTCCATTGATAGTAATCGACATAGCCGCCGACCTTCTCCGTCTCCGGCAGGAGCACATGGTATTTCACGTCGAGGATGCGCGCGGTGTTATCGGCGCGCTCGATGAAGGTGCCGAGACGAATGAAGCGGAACGGGTCGTCGTGGAGCAGGGTGCCGAAGACCACGCCGCGGAACAGATGGGAGCGTTCCTTCACCCATTCGAAGAAGTCGCGGAAGCCCCAGTCCTGCAGCCCCCGGTAATCCAGGTCCTGCACCTGAAGCCAGGTGGAGTTGATGCTCTCCCAGGCTTCCGACGAGATGGCGGTGCGCTGGGCCCGGGCGTTCTCGCGGGCGCCGTGGATCAGCGACCAGATGCTGCTGTCATTGTCCTTATCGAGAACGACGTAGCGGATGATGTTCTCGCGGTTGCATTCGCCGTAGCAATCCTCGAAGCGCCGCGTGCCGGGCGCGATGGCGAGGATCGGCTCGAAGTGGAGCTCCTGGCTGTCCAGGGAGGACGGCACGAGGGCCATGCGGAAGCTCACATCGAGCATGCGTGCGGTGTTTTCCGCCCGCTCGATGTTGCGGGACATCCAGAACAAGTTCTCCGCTGTGCGGCTCAGCATCATTTGGCAGTCTCCAAGACCCAGGTGTCCTTGGTGCCGCCGCCCTGGCTGGAATTCACCACAAGCGACCCCTCACGGAGGGCCACACGGGTGAGGCCGCCGGGGATGACGCTGGTGTCCTTGCCGGAGAGCACGAAGGGACGCAGATCCACGTGGCGCGGCACGATCATGCCGTTGGCGAAGGTCGGCGCTGTGGAGAGCTCCAGGGTCGGTTGGGCGATGAAGCCGGACGGGTCGACCTCGACGCGCTTCTTGTACTCTTCCCGCTCCTCCTTGGTGGAGGCGGGGCCGATCAGCATGCCGTAGCCGCCGGAGCCGTGGACCTCCTTGATGACGAGGTCCTCCATGTTCTCGAAGACGTATTTGCGGTCGTTCGGATTGCGCAGCATCCAGGTGTCGACATTCTTCAGGATGGCGTGCTCGCCGAGATAGAACTCGATCATGCGCGGCACGTAGGTGTACATCGCCTTGTCGTCGGCGCAGCCCGTGCCCATGGCATTGGCGAGATTGACGGTGCCGGAGCGCACCGCCGACAAGACCCCCGCCACGCCGAGGACGGAGTCGGAGCGGAAGGCGAGCGGGTCGGTGAAGGGATCGTCGATGCGGCGGTAGATGACGTCGACCTTGACCGGGCCTTCGGTGGTGCGCATCCAGACAAAGCCTTCGCGCACGAAGAGGTCGGAGCCCTCGACCAGCTCCACGCCCATCTGCTCGGCCAGGAAGACGTGCTCGAAATAGGCGCTGTTGTAGCGGCCGGGGGTGAGCAGGACGACGACGGGATCGTCGCTCGCGGTGGGCGGGGCCACGGCGCGGAGATTCTCCAGCAGCCGCTCCGAATAGTTGCCGACCGGCGAGATGCTCTGATTGGCGAAGGCGTCCGGGAAGAGCCGCATCATCACCTCCCGGTTCTCCAGGAGGTAGGAGACGCCGGAGGGGGTACGGACATTGTCCTCGAGGACGAAGAAGTCCTTCTCGCCGGTGCGCACGAGGTCGATGCCGGCGATATGGGCGTAGACGTCGTTGGGCAGGTCGACGCCCATCATCTCCGGCCGGAAATCGGAATTCCGCAGCACCAGCTCGGGCGGGATGATGCCCGCCCTCAGGATCTCCTGGTCGTGATAGATGTCGTAGAGGAAGGTGTTGAGCGCCTTCACCCGCTGCACGCAGCCGCGCTGCACGAGATCCCATTCTGCGCGATCGATGATGCGGGGGATGATGTCGAAGGGGATGAGGCGCTCGGTGCTGCCCCCCTCGGTGTAGACCGCGAAGGTGATTCCGAGGCGCCGGAACAGTTCTTCCGCAGCCCGGGTCTTGGCGTCCAGATCCTGCGGGGAGAGCGTCTTCAGCAGCTCCGCGAAGTCGGCATAGGACGGCCTGACCGACCCGTCCGGCTCCAACATTTCATTGAAAAACTTCTTTGCCCTGGCCTCGGACTCGGGGTCCGTCGTGCCGTCGGCGATTTCGACCGTCTCAGTACTTTCCGACAAGGATCACCGGCTTGTTTCTTATCGACTTTCCGCCCCTGCGGAACGCGAATGGCGTCCCCGCTACCCAGCAAATTAAGCAGATGCCACTGAGTTGAGCAACGGGTCAGACGGCCTAATTCTTAATCATACCGCCTGAAGAAGGTTCCGAAAAAGTCGCAGACGCGGCGGCTCAGGTCTTCGCCGGTGCGCTGTGCTCCTTGGGCTTCTTGGCGAATTTCCGCACCACGACGTAGAAGATCGGGGTGAAGATCAGGCCGAAGAAGGTGACGCCCAGCATGCCGGTGAACACCGTGGTGCCAAGGGACTGACGCATCTCAGCACCAGCGCCTTGGGCGATCATCAAGGGCAGCACGCCCAGGATGAACGCGAAGGCGGTCATCAGAATCGGGCGGAGACGGACGCGGGCTGCGTCGGTCACGGCCTCGAAGCGGTCCTCGCCCTCCTCTTCGTTCTGCTTTGCAAACTCGACGATGAGAATGGCGTTTTTGGCCGCCAAGCCGATGAGCACCACGAAGCCGATCTGAGCCAGGATGTTCACATCCATGCCGCGCAGAATCAGGCCCGTGATTGCCGCCAACAGACACATCGGCACGATGAGGATGACGCTGAAAGGCAGGCTCCAGCTCTCGTATTGGGCGGCAAGCAAGAGGAACACGAACACGACGGCGGCGAGGAAGACATAGATTGCGGTATCGCCCGCCTGCTTTTCCTGGAATGCGAGTTCCGTCCAGGCGTAGCTGTAGCCGTCTGGCAGAACCTGATCGGCCAAGCGTTCCATCGCCTCGATGGCGTAGCCGGACGAGTAGCCGGGCACCGTGCTGCCCTGCACCGCGGCGGCGGTGAAGATGTTGAAGTGCTCGATGCGGTACGGGCCCGTGATGTTCTCGAAAGTGGCGACGGAGCCCAGGGGCACCATCTCACCCTGATTGTTGCGGGTCTTGAGGTTCGCGATGGTGTGCAGATCCTGGCGGAACTCCCCATCCGCCTGAGCCGTCACACGATAGGTTCGACCGAGGAAGTTGAAGTCGTTCACGTAGACCGAGCCGAGATAGACGGAGAGCGCCTCGAACACGTTCTGCACGGGCACGCCCAGCATCTCCGCCTTCACGCGGTCGATATCGGCGTAGACCTTCGGCGTCCCCGTATCGAAGGTCGTGAAGACGCGGGCGAAGCCGGGGGTCTGGTTTGCCGCGGCGGCGAGTTCGTTGGCCACGGCGGCAAGCTGGGCCGGATCGCCGCCTTGCGTGTCCTGCACCTCCATCTTGAAACCGCCTGTGGTGCCGATACCGCGCACGGGCGGCGGCGAGATGGAGATCAGAAGCGCATCTTCGATAGCGGCGAACTTCTGATTCAACGACCCAATGATGGCGTCGGCCGAGAGCCCCTCCTCCGCGCGCTCTTCGAAGGGATCCATCGGAGTGAAGACCACAGCGGAGTTCGGCGCATTGGTGAAGGTCGCGCCATCGAGACCGACGATCGGCACGGCGTGGGCAATGCCCGGCTGATCCAGCACGATGTCGACGACCTTGCGGGCAACCTCGTCCGTGCGCGCGAGCGACGAGCCCGGCGGCAGCTGGATGATGTTGATCAGGTACCCCAGATCCTGGTTTGGAATGAAGCCCGTCGGGGCGCGGCCAAACTGATAGATCGTCAGACCGATGAGGCCAGCATAGATTGCCAGCATCACGACGGCCATGCGCACCAGGCGTCCGGTCATCTGCCCGTATTTGGTCGCGACCCAGTCGAAGCCGCGGTTGAAGCCGCCGAAGAACCCGCCGATGACGCGAGAGAAGATGCCCTTCTTTCGCTCATGCCCTTCCTCGTGAGGCTTGAAGAGCAGCGCGCACAAGGCCGGACTCAAGGTCAGCGAGACGATCAGGGAGATGGCAGTCGCCGTCGTGATGGTCACCGCGAACTGGCGGAAGAACTGCCCCGTGATGCCTGACAGGAACGCGGACGGAATGAACACAGCGCCCAGCACCAGCGAGATGGCAACCAGGGCGCCGCCTACTTCGTCCATGGTGAGATGCGCTGCTTCACGCGGAGGATGGCCTTCGCGGATCAGGCGCTCGACGTTCTCCACCACCACGATGGCGTCGTCGACCACGATGCCGATGGCCAGCACCATGGCGAAGAGCGTGAGGTTATTGATCGAGAATCCGAGCGCCGCCAGCACCATGCAGCTGCCGATCAGCGAGACAGGGATCGCGACGATGGGGACGATGGAGGCGCGCCAGTTCTGTAGGAACAGCACGATCACCACAATCACGAGGATCACCGCTTCGGCCATGGTGTGGAACACGGCCTCGACGGACTGGGAGATGAAAACCGTCGGGTTGTAGACGATGTCGTATTTGACGCCCGCCGGGAAGGATTTGGAGAGCTCCTCCATGGCCGCGATCACCTGATCGGACGTTTCCAGCGCATTGGAGCCCGGGCGCTGGAAGATACCGAGCGGGATGGCGACGGTCTTGTCGAGATAGCCGTTCAACGTGTAGTCGGCCGCGCCGAGCTCCACGCGGCCGATGTCGCGTACGCGCGTCACGCGCCCGTCCTGAGCCTTGACGATGATGTTGCCGAAGGCGTCCGCGTCCGGCAGCCGGCCTTGGGTCTCGACGGAAAGCTGGAACGCTCCAGGCTGAGGCACGGGCGGCTGGTTGATCACGCCCGCGGCCACCTGGACGTTCTGCGCCCGGAGTGCGGCGACGACATCGCCTGCGGTCAGCTCGCGCGCGGCGAGCTTTTCAGGATTGAGCCAGACGCGCATGGAATAGTCGCGCGCGCCGAAGATGCGCGCATCGCCCACGCCGTCGATACGGGAGAGCACGTCGCGCACGTGGAGCGTGGCATAGTTCGAAAGATAGAGCTGGCTGCGCGAGTCGTCGGGCGACAGGAGATGGATCACCATCAGCAGGTCGGGCGACTGCTTGGTGACGTTCACGCCGATATTGCGCACTTCCTGGGGCAGCCGCGGTTCGGCGATTGCCACGCGGTTCTGCACGAGGACCTGCGCGGTATCGAGGTCGGTGCCCAGCTTGAACGTCACGGTCAGCGACATGCGGCCGTCGCTGGTCGATTGCGACGTCATGTAGAGCATGTTGTCGACGCCGTTGATCTCCTGCTCCAGCGGCGTGGCGACGGTCTTCGCCACCACTTCTGCGGAGGCGCCGGAATACTGCGCGCTCACGGCGATGGAGGGCGGCGCAATCTCCGGATACTGCGCGATCGGCAGCGCGAAGTAGGCGACGCCACCGATCAGCGTGATCAGGATGGAGACGACCGCGGCAAAGATCGGCCGGTCGATGAAGAAGTGCGAAAGATTCATTGCTGCGCCGACTCTGGCAGGGAGCTGTCGTCGATCTCGCCCTCTTTCGGCGTCACCTTCGCTCCCGGACGCGCGCGCATCAGCCCATTGATGATGACGCGGTCGTCGGGCTCGATGCCGCTGCGGACGATCTGCAGATTGTCGCCGATGATCTGGCCGGGCTCGATGGTCTTGGGAACGACGACGTCTTCCTCATTGACCGTATAGAGCTGCTTGGCCGCCTGATCGGAGGTGACCGCCGCCGCCGGCACCAGCATGGTTGGCTCGACCTTCGAGATCGGAATCCGCACGCGGCCGAATTGTCCGGGGGTGATGGACATATCCGGATTGGGGAAGACGGCGCGCCACCGGATCGTGCCGGTCGAGGCGTTAAACTGGTTGTCGACGAAGTCGATGTAGCCCTTGAGGTTCCACTCCCGGCCGCCGGTCAACTGACCTTCGATCTCGATGCGGTCGCCGTTCCGGACCGAGGGGAGTTCCCCCGCCTCCACGAGGCGCTGGTATTCGAGGGCGTCGGATTCACTGACGTCGAAGACGAAATAGATCGGATCGAGCGACACGATGTTCGTGAGCAGCGTCGTGGAAACTCCGGCGCCGCCCATCACGAGATTGCCGACGCTGACCTCGCGCTCGCTGACACGGCCTGCCATGGGCGCGACGACATGGGTGTAGTCGAGGTCGAGCTCGGCCCGCTGCTTGGCGGCCTCGGCGGTCTCCACGGCGGCCTTGGCCGTATCCACCTGGGCCTGGCGCTCATCGAGGGTCGCCTGGGCGGCGAAGTCCTTCTCGCGGAGCTGGGAGGTCCGGTTCAACTGGCTCTCGGCGAGCTTCAGCTCGGCCTTGGACTGGGCCAGCGTCGCCTTGGCCTGCTCCAGGGCAAGCTCGAACGGGCGCGGCTCGATAACGAAGAGCAGCTCACCCTTCTTCACGATCTCGCCGTCCACGAAGTCGCGGGATTCGAGATAGCCGCTCACGCGGGCGCGCACCTCGACGGAATCCTGGGCTTCGAACTGGCCGGTAAACTCACGCCACTGTTTGATTTCACGGACGATCGGCTTGGCAACCGTCACCTCAGGCGCCGGCGGCTGCCCGCCCGCCTGCTCGGGAGCCTGCCAGAAACCCCAATATCGGTAGGCCAGGCCTGCGGCGATCAGCGCCGCCACGATCAGAAGCAGGAGGACCGTCGATCCGCCGCGAGACCGGCGGGTCTCAGTTGCCGCAGGGTCGTTCTCGGGCGCAGACGCCGCATTGCGCGCCTGATTTGTGGATTTTTCTGCCATGGATACTCCGCGGGCCAAGGCTCGCCTCGTGAAGCCGGGCGAGTGAGGTCTTGGCAGTCCCCCTAATTTTCCGCTCTAAACCGGTGTCGCGGCGCTTATGTAAGGACGCGGCGCGGCGAATGCGAGCGGGTGGAACTCTTTATTCAATCAGTAGGATGAAATCGCTTCCGGCGATCGGCGTATTATTCGATCACCGTATGGTACTAGATTCCGACTATAGCACAAGCCTGCCGCGCGCGGTTGCGGTTTAGCCGCGCAGGCTGGGGCTGGAGAGCACCTAATCTTGTTGCAGGCCGGGCCCTACCGCGATGGCTCCATAGCGTCCCGGCAGAATGCGAAAACGGCTCTTCGCCTTGCCTCCTTTTCCGCTCTCTGGCCCAACGTTTCGTACGGTGCCGCACCCTGTCGCCGGCACAAAGGTGCGTTTTGGGACCGATTCTCCGATTGTCGGAACTCCGCGCCGAACACTAGCGTCAAGGATGAGACGCAACGAAATCAATCCGCGCCCGGGAGGGCGCTTGATCCTGATGACAAAAGAGCCGATCGATCAGGGATCCGATGATCAGATCCTTGGACGGCTGTTCGCGTGCAGTACCGAGTTGGCCAGTTGTGCCACTTTAGAAATTGCTCTCGGACGGATCGCAGAGACATTGATCGATGTGAGCCGAGCCGATTTCGGAACACTCCAATTGCTCGACAAGGAAAGCCGGCAGTTGGACCTTGTCCTCGCGCCTGGCTTCGATAGGAGCTTCAAGGATTGCTTCCGGGTCGTCACGGAGGATGACCAATCCGCCTGCGGTCGAGCGCTGCGCGAACAGCGTCCGATCTATATTCCCGACGTCACCAAGGACGAGGCCTTCGCGCCTTTGCGGACGATCGCCTGGGAGAGCGGCTTCCGCTCGGTCATCTCCTTCCCGATGACGTGTCCGGACGAGGAGCCGATCGGCGTGGTCTCGGTGCATTTCCGCGATCCGAACGCCGCCCGGTCATTTGGGAGCAATCAGGACGTCTTGCGATTCCTGTCCCATGCGGCAAGCACGATTCGCCAGTTCCAGGACATCGCGACGCTCGAACGGTCGGAGCAGGAGCAAAGCATCTTCCTTCGCGAGCTCAATCACCGCGCCCGCAACATGCTGACCATCTTGCGCGCAAGCGAGCGCTTCGTCTCGGCGGACGCCGATCCCAGAGAGGTGGGCGAGACGCTCACGGGACGCCTTCTCGCCATCGCGAACACGCAGCTCCTGCTTACGGAGGGCAACATGGAAGCCGATCTCGGGTCGATGATTCGGCAACAACTCGCTCTGGGCTCGGCCTTCGACAGCCGTGTCGCATGCAGCGGCCCCCAGGTTATGCTGCCTGTGGACCACGCCTTCCGCCTCAGCCTCGTCATCCATGAGCTGGCGACCAACGCCCAGAAATACGGCGCCCTGTCCAACGATCACGGCCGGCTCAGCATCGAATGGCTGCTGAGCCCGGCTGAAGGATTGGTGCTGAGCTGGAAGGAGAAGGATGGGCCGGCGGTCAAGCCGCCCGACAAGGACGGTTTCGGCATGACGCTTGTGAAGAACGTGTTCTCTTCGCAGCCGGACAGCACTATCGATCTAAGCTTTGAGCCGACCGGATTGCGCTGCAGGGTGAAACTGCCCCTACCGGAGGAGTATCGCGGGCTGCCGCAGGTCCACTAGCGGAGCTGGAAGCGCACCGGGACCGTCAGCTCCACGCCGGTGGAGGCGAAGACGCCCGGCGGGGCAGGCACGGGCGAGGCCTTCTCGATCAGTTCCATGACGGCGTTGTCGAGGGCCGTGTAACCGGAGGATTTGCTGATCTCGGCGCTCATGACGCGGCCTGCGCCGTCGATCTTGAAGTGCAGATGGACGATGCCGATCTGGCGCTTGCGGCGCGCATCGGCCGGATAGGATTTGTGCTTCTCAAGATAGGCGAGCAGCTTCGTCTGCCACTTCACGGGTAAGTTCGCGACCTCCATGGTCGTCTCGGTCTGGTTCGGCGCCATGGCCACTTCGGCGATTTCTTCCTGCACCTCGGGCTGGGCCGCCAAGGTGGCTTCCGAAGCGACGCTCGACGCCGACGGCTTCACCATCTTGGCGCTTTCAGGCGCCGCCGAAGACGCCGTGGCCTCAGGCACCACGACCTCCGGGTTCTCCGCTTCCACCACGTCGGGGATGGTCGGATCGATGGCTTTCACCTCGTCGGCCTGAGACTGGCTGTCCACCAGGGAGGCGACCTTCTGCTCGGCGTTCTCGGAGAACTCCTTGGAGTCGTTGAGAACGACCTCCTCGCCCTCGCCTTCCGCCTCGACCAGCTCCTCGAGATTCTCTTCCGGCGCATCCTTGGCCGCTGAGGCCTGGCTCGCGGCGCGCTCTTCCATCTGGGCGCCGACCGCCACATCCTTCTGCTCCAGGCGCGGTGCGGCTGGCGCCGGGGCGTATTCCACCATGACGGCGGACGGCGGCGCACCGATCGGCTCGGGCCGGTCCTTCAGGACCATCGCCGCCACAGCGGCCGCGCCATAGAAGGTGAGAACGGCTACGGCTGCGCCGATCCACAGAGCTCTGTCGCGCCAGCTATAGGTGGTGATCTCCACCCCGCAGAGCGCGTGGCAGGCGTAGCAGCATTCTGGCGTGACGGGTTCGTTCTGAGCGGTCATCGCGCTTGAATGGTCTCCACCGGCATATCATCGGGGGTCGGCAGGCGGCCGGACGGCGCCGTGGCCGCGGCATCGCCGGAAATCGTCTCCAGCCCGACCAACGCAAACTTCAGGTACCCGGATTCCCGCAGCAGGTTCATCACCGCCATCAGGTCTCCGTAGTCCACGACCTTGTCGGCACGAAGGAAGATGCGCGTGTCGCGATTTCCTTCGGTGCGGGCGTCGAGCACCTCCTTGATCGCCTCGCGCGGCACGACCGCCTCGCCCACGGCTACGGAAAGGTCGCGCTTCACGGTGACGTAGAGCGGGTCGCCCGGGCGCTCCTGGGGCTTCGCGGTGGAGGCCGGCAGATCGACCTTCACGTCGACGGTCGCGAGCGGTGCTGCGACCATGAAGATAATGAGGAGCACGAGCATGACGTCGATGAAGGGCGTCACGTTGATCTCGTGATTCTCCTCCATTTCGTCGTTTTCGGTATTGGCGTTCAGGCTCCCGGCCATGGCGGCATACCCTCAGATGCTATTCGGCGGCGGCGCGCGGCTTACGATTCTGCGGCGCGATCGCGCGCATATCGAGCTCGCGGCTGACCAGACGCTCGACCCCGGCAGAGGCATCGGCCAGAAGCTGACGGTAGCCGGTGATGGAGCGGGCGAAGACGTTGTAGATGACCACCGCGGGGATGGCGGCGACGAGACCGATGGCGGTGGCGAGCAGCGCCTCGGCGATGCCCGGCGCCACGACGGCGAGGTTCGTCGTCTGGGCCTCGGAGATGCCGATGAACGAGTTCATGATGCCCCAGACGGTGCCGAACAGGCCGACGAAGGGGGCGGTCGAGCCGATGGTGGCCAGGATGCCCGTTCCCGCAGTCAGGCGGCGGCCGGCGGCGGCCTCAAGGCGCGACAGGCGGGAGGCCAGACGCTCCTTTACGCCCTCACCCTTGGCGTGATCGACCAGGAAGGCGGAGGCGTTCATCTCCTCTTCCGCGGCCCGGACCAGCATGGCAGGGGCGCCGCGGCGTGAGCCGAGCTTGGCGATGGCGTCATCCAGATTCGTGGAGCTGGCGATGGCCTTCAGGGCATAGCGGGCGCGGCGCTTGGCGCCGGCGATCTCGATGGATTTTGCGACCAGGACGGTCCAGGTGATGAAGGAGGCAATGGCCAAGCCGATCATCACCGCCTTCACGACCCAGTCGGCACCCATGAACATGCCCCAGGGGGACAGGTCGTGGGGGAGCATCATCTCGGCCGGTTCCTCCGCCTCAGCGGTCTGCGCCGGCTCGGCTTGGGTCGGGCTCTGGACCGATGCGGGAGCTTGAGCAGATGGCGCTTGAGCGTCGATCGGCTGCATCTGGATGGAGGGCATATCGGCGCCCGGCTGGCCGACTTCCGAGGGCTGGCCCGCGGGCGCGGCCTCTTGAGGCGCGGTGTTTGTCATGCCCGGCGCGGATTGCGGAGACTTGGTCTGCTCGGATGCCCCGTTCGGCGCAGGCGCCGCGTCGGTCTGAGGCATGCTCTGCACGGGCGCGCTCTCGGCCGGAGGCATATCCTCCGCCGTCTGAGCGAACGCGGCCGGCGACATACACAGGAGCAACGCGAACGCTGCCGCGGGCAGAAGGGACGACCCTCGCTCTCTGCAACAATCCAGACGGGTCCCCATACACGGCCTCCAACGAAATTCTCAGGTCGAAAAGTCAGCGCGGCTCTCGCGCGCAAGAAAGACGGCGCCCAGAGGCCGCCGCCTAAAAGTTGACTTTTAGATACAAGAATTCAAACGACTCTCGCAAGTGAGAGTTCGCGGAAGCGTCCCATTATTCCGTTCGCGGCGGCCGGGTTGCCGCCGAACCTCCCGGAATCATTGGGATGGAGCGGCTTCCGCGGCGTCGCCGGAGGCCTCCGGTGCGACATTTTGGTCTTGACGGGGCGCGTTTTCCTGCCGGGGCAACAGCCGCGAAAGAAGCCGGCCCAGCAGATGCTGCAGGTCGTCCATCACTGTGTAGACGGCCGGCACGTAGACGAGGCTCAGCAGCGTGGAGCTGACGAGGCCGCCGATCACCGCGATGGCCATGGGGGCGCGCATTTCGGAATCGGCGCCGATGCCAAGGGCGATGGGCAACATGCCGGCGCCCATGGCGACGGTGGTCATAATGATGGGCCGGGCGCGCTTGCTGGCGGCGTCGATCAGCGCCTCCTCGCGGTCCATGCCCCGCTCCCGCTGGGCGAGGATGGCGTATTCGACCAGCAGGATGGAGTTCTTCGCCGCGATGCCCATCAGCATCAGGATGCCGATCAGGACAGAGATGGCCAGCGAGCTGCCGGTGAGCAGGAGCAGGCCCATGGCGCCGCCGATGGCGAGCGGCAACGCGGTGAGGATGGTGACCGGCTGCATGAAGCCGCCGAACAGCAGCACCATGACGAAGTAGAGCAGGATCACGCCGGAGAAGATGGCGACCTTGAAGCCGTCGAACAGCTCCTGCATGCGCTCGATGTCGCCTGCGGGCACGCGCTTCACCCCATCCGGCAGGTTCTGCATGGCCGGCAGGGCGCGCACTTTCTCGTCCGCTTCGCCGATGGTCATGCCAATGAGCTCCGCCTCGATGGTGGCGCTGCGGCTGCGGTCGACGCGGTCGATCTGGTTGGGGCCGGAGCCGAGCGAGATGTCGGCGACCGAGCTGAGCGGGACGGAGCCGTTGCCGGAGGGGACCTGCAAGGTTTCGATGCGCGCAATGTCGGAGCGGGCGTCCTCCTCCAGCATGACGCGGATATTGATCTGGCGATCCTTGAGATTGAACTTGGGCAGGTTCTGTTCGTGATCGCCCAGGGTCGCGACGTCGGCAGTGCGGGCGATGGCGCGGGTGGTGACGCCAAGGGCCGCAGCCTTTTCCGGCTTGGGCTTGATGATGAGCTCGGGCCGCGCCAGCGCCGCTGTGGAGGCGACGTTGTGCAGCCCCTCGATATCGCGCATCTGGCGCGAGACGGTGCCTACGGCCTCGGAGAGCGCTTCCGGATCGTCGCTCACCAGGCGCAGCTCGATCTTGGCGCCGGAACGGCCGTCGGCGCCGAAGCGTAGGCGCGCGCCCGGGATCTCGGCGAGCTTCGGCCCCATCTCGGCTTCGAATTCCTGCTGGCTGAGCTCGCGTTCGCCGCGCGGCTTCAGGTTCACCGTGACGGTCGCCTTGCGCACCTCGCTCGACGTGCTCGACATCATGCCCCGCCCCGAATGCTCGCTGCCGAGAGCGGAATAGACGGAGGTCACCTCGGGCCGCTCCTGCAGCATGGCGACCGCCTTCTGGGTGACCGCATCGGTCTCGGCGAGAGAGGCGCCGGGCGCCAGCTCGACGGAGAGCACGGAGCGGCCGCGATCGGCGGCGGGCAGGAAGTCAGTCGGCAACATCCCCGCCAGCACCATAGAGCCGATGAAGAAGGCGATGCCGGCCGCGATGGTGATCCAGCGGTGATGCAGGGTCGCGCGCAGCAGCTTCAGATAGGGCGAGATCCAGCGGGGCTGGTCGTCATGCTTGCCGCCAGCCTTCATGAGATAGGCGCCCATCAGCGGGGTGAGCAGGCGCGCCACCACGAGGGAGAAGAAGACGGAGAAGCAGACGGCGATGGCGAAGGCTTTGAAGAACTGGCCCGGAATTCCGGGCATGAAGGCCACCGGCATGAAGACGGCAATGATCGCGAAGGTGGTCGCGACGACGGCGAGGCCGATCTCGTCCGCCGCTTCGATGGCGGACTCGTAAGCGCTCTTCCCGCTGGTGCGCATGTGGCGGACGATATTCTCGATCTCCACGATGGCGTCGTCGACGAGAATGCCGACCACCAGCGCGATGCCAAGCAGGGTGATGTTGTTGAGGGACTGGTTGAAGGCGTACATCACCGCGAAGGTCGGCAGCAGCGAGAGCGGCAGCGCGACCGAAGAGATGAGCGTCGCGCGGATGTCGCGCAGGAAGAACCAGACCACGACTACGGCCAGCAGCGCGCCGAGCCATAGGGCCTCGATGGCGGCGTGATAGCCCTCCAGCACCCAGTCGGTGGAGGAGGTGATCTCCTCGATCTCGACGTCAGGATGCTCGCCCTGGAACTGCGCAAGCTCGTCCCGGACGCGCTCGGCAACGTCGACCTCGCTCGAGCCGACGGAGCGATAGACGCTGAAGGCGATGACCTCTTCTTCGCCCAGGCGCGCCCGCTGGCGGGGCTCGGCCCAGCCGCTTTCGACCTTGGCGATATCGGCCAGCTTCACGCTGCGGCCGTCCTGAAGAGGGATGCGCTTCTGGGCCAGAGCCTCGACGCTGTCGGCGCTGCCGACGGTGCGGATGGTCTGCTCGCCCTCGCCGAAGGTGGTGCGGCCGCCGGGCTCGTTGACGTTCTCCGCATCCAGCGTTTCGGAGATCTCCGCCGCGGTGATGCCGAGTGACATGAGCCGGTCGGGGTCGAGGCGGATACGGATCTCCCGGTCCACGCCGCCGGAGCGGGTGATCTTGGAGACGCCGTTGACGGTCAGGATGGCCTTGGCGATGTCGTTGTCGACGAACCAGGAGAGTTCGTCCGGCGCCATATCCGGCGCGTCCACCACATAGGTGAGGATGGGCTGGCCGGTCGCCTCCACACGCTGGATGGTGGGCTCCAGAATATCCGCCGGGAGATTGGAGCGGATCGAGGAGACCGCGTTCCGCACGTCCTGGGTGGCGCGGTCGATATTGGTGCCCATTTGGAATTCGATGGCCGTGGTCGAGACGCCCTCGTTCACGGTTGAGCGGATGTGCTCCACATTGCTCAGTCCGGAGACGGAATCCTCCACCAGGCGGGCGACCTGGGTTTCCATCTCGGTCGGCGCCGCGCCCTGCCGCGTCACGGTGGCGGTCACGGTCGGGATGTCGATATCGGGCGAATTGTTGATGCGCAGCTCTTCGAAGCTGATGGCTCCGAACAGCGCGAGGCACAGGAAGAGCACGATCGTCGGGATCGGCTTCTTGATCGCCCAAGCTGAAATCTGGTTCACGGCGCGATTCCTTCAGGCTCCTCGGCCGCGGCGAGCTTCGCGCGCACCTTGTCGCCGTCATTGAGCAGGCCGGCGCCGTTCACGACGATGCGCTGGCCGAGCTCCAAGCCTTCGGCGATCTCCACCGCATCACCCGCCTGCCGGGCGATCTTCACGGGCGTGAAGGCTACGGTGCCGTTCTCGCCGACGATGAAGGCGCCGGCCTTGCCCTCGCGCCAGACGAGCGCCTTCTGGGGGACTGCGATGGCGACTTCGGTGCCGGTCTCGATCTCGAGGCGGGCAAACATGCCGATCTTGAGGGGCGTGCCCGAGGGCAGCGCCACATAGGCCCTGCCGAGACGAGTCTCTTCGTCGACGCGCTCGGCGACCAGCCGAACCTTGCCTTCGTAGCGGGCGCCCGACGGGCCGATCACGCTGGCGGTCTGGCCGGGCTGCACGCGGACGAGATCGGCCTCGGCAACCTTGGCTGCGACTTCAAGCCGGCCGTCGCGGATCACGCGGAAGAGCTCGGTGCCGCCCTGGACCACCTGGCCTAAGGTGACGGTCCGCTCCGATACGATGCCGTCGGCCGGGCTCACGATCTCGGTCTGGGCGAGCTGGGCTTCCAGGAGGTCGCGCTGGGCCTTGGCGGCGGCGAGCTTGGCGGCGCTGGTCTTCACCAGGGTGGCGCGCTCTTCCGTGGCCTGTTCGGTGAGCACGCCCTTCGTGACGCGGTTGGCGCGGTCGAGGTCGGAGCGCGCGCGGGCGAGGGTCGCCTCGGCTTCGGCGATCACGGCGTCCTGCTGGGCAATCTGCGCCTGCAGGAGTGCGTCGTTCAACTTGGCGAGACGCTGGCCTTTGCGGACACGATCGCCCTCGTCCACATCGACGGCGACGACGGCAAGCCCGCTGGTCTCCGCGCCGATGGGCATCTCGCGCCAGGCGGAAACGGTGCCCGTCGCGGTAACGCTGTGACCGATGCTGCGGCGGGCAACGGGGGTAACCAGCACGCTCAAGCCGGTGATGTCTTCCTCGTGACCCGCCGCCTGCCCTTCCTGCGCCGCGGCGGCGTCCTGCGCCCAGGCATGGCTGGTCGCTGCGAAGAGCAGTCCGAACATCGCCACCATCAGCGCCAAGGTAATGGAATAGGCTCGGGTCATCTCAAGGTCCCTCAGACCAATCGTCGTCACGTTCTAAAAATCTCTGGAGAGAGAGGGGATGGCGGCCATGCAGGGCATTATCGCCATCCCCCCGTGTTGCCTCTCATCTGTCGCCGGCCCCTCATCTTCGGGCCTGGCTTACTTTCCTTACCGAGCCGCTTCTTAGAGCTCGTCGCGATCGGCGGGAGCGGCGTCGTCGCCGGTGTCTCCGCCGGTCTCGCCGTCGTCAGGCGCGGTCATTTCGGTGTCATCGGCGGGAGCGTCCATCTCCGGCTCGTCGTCAGCGGACTGATCGCCCCACTGCATGTCTTCGCCGTTCATGTCGCCGCGATTCATCTCGCCACCATCCATGGCGCCGCGACGCATCATGCCGTCGCGCTTCATGTGACCGGATCCGCCATGGCCCCAGCCATGACCGCGCATCCGGGCGTGGATGCTGTCCTCATAGGCCTGCACGCGCTCAAGCTGCTCGGGGGTCAGGGTCTCGCGGAGCTTCTTGACCGCGTCCTTCAGCTGCTGTGCCGCTTCCGCCTTTTCAAGCGTCTTGTCGGCGAACTTCTCCGCCATCCAGAACGGCTCCCGGTCCTGCAGCATGGCAGGGCCGCGATCGCGGAAAGGCGGCTTCGGCATCATGGCCTGGAGTGCATCGGTGAAGTCGCGCCAGGTGTCGAGCTGCTCGGCGCGGATGCCGATGGCAGTCTCCATGACGGAGAGCTCGCGGGCCATGCGATTCGGGTCGGGACGGAAATGAGGGCCCATGCCACCGCGCATGTCGCCGCGCTCGCCTCGCATGCCGTGTCTCATCCCATGCTTCATGCCATGCTTGTCGCCGTGGCGCTTGCAGCCGGGGCCCTTGCTTTCGCCTTGCTTGCCTGCGTGCTTGCCGCCATGCATCGCGTAGTGGCCGCGATCATCGCCGCTATTCTTCTCGTGGGCGTAGACCAGCCCGCCCAGCGTGGAAATGGCGAGCACCGCCGCCAATCCGAGGGCGAGAGATTTGAAACGGGTCATTAGACACTCCTTGGGGTGTTTCTCGGGGTCGTTTCGATGCCGGGAAGATAGGCCCAAACAATTGCAACAGTAGGTCGGGTTGTGTCGGAGCGTGTCCGCAGTGGGGAAATTTGTGTCCCAATGTTGCTGGGGGCCGATTTCTCAATGATTGCTTACAAATTTCTCCTCGTTGTCCCACCGCGCGGTGGCTAGAAAGAGGCTCTATGAAGGCTCGACGGCGATTGCGCCGGGAAGCCCGAGCAACACGTGTTGGACAGGTCTGCCATGCAATCCGCCCCCCAGATTCTCGTGGTCGATGACGACCCGGAGATCCGCAAGCTGCTGGCCCGCTATATCGAGAGCCAGGGCTTCCGGGTGCAGCTCGCCGCCTCGCGGCAGGAGCTGGAGGAGGCGCTGACGACCCACGGCGTCGACCTGATGGTGCTCGACGTCATGCTGCCGGACGGATCGGGGCTGGATATCTGCCGGGATCTACGAGCCCGGCGCTCCAACGTGCCGATCATCCTGCTCACGGCGCTGAAGGAAGATGTCGACCGCATCATCGGGCTTGAGATCGGCGCCGACGACTATATGGGCAAGCCGTTCAACCCGCGGGAGCTGGTGGCGCGCATCCGCGCGGTGCTGCGCCGGCGGGCGGAGCTGCCCGGCCCCGCCGAAGCGACGACCTATAGCTTCGAGGGCTTCGTGGCCGAGCCCGCGACGCGCCGGGTGACGAACCCGGATGGCGAGGAAGTCGATCTGACGGGCGCGGAATACGACCTGCTCCAGGTCTTCCTGGAGCGGCCCGGCCGCGTGCTCTCCCGGGACAGCCTGCTGGACCTGACCCGCGGCCGCGAAGGCGATGTGATGGATCGCTCCATCGACGTGCTGATGAGCCGCCTGCGGCGAAAGCTCGGCGAGGAGAAGTCCGGCAAGCTGTTCAAGACCGTGCGCAATGGCGGGTATCAGCTCGCCGCGCGGGTCGAGACGAAGGACGCCGCGCCGTGAGCACGCTTCGCGTCCGCATCGCGCTGCTGCTGATCGCCGTGATCGTCGCGGTGGTCGGCTCCGTGACGGCGCTCTCCATGATGGTGTTCGGACCGCCTGGCCCGAAGGAGACGATCGTGCCGGTCGCCGACCAGGTGATCATGCTGGCGGCGCTGGCGGAGGCGCATCCGAATGTCCGGACCGCAGGCGTGCCCTACTCGCCGGAGCCGGCGAAAGGCGCGACCGACGATACGATGACGCGATGGCTGCGCGATACGCTGGTCTCGAAGGACTCCGATCTGGACGTCACCGTGACCCGCAATCGCGATAGGGAGCCCCTGACGATCTCCATCCCCGCCGGGGAGCAAGGCTATCTCCTGATGCCCATGCCGCGGCTGCCGCGCCCGGGCGTGGGGTGGCGCATCTTCTCCCGCTGGATCGTCTTCCTGACGGCCGCGGCGGCGGCCATCGCCATCTTCGTGTCCTACCGCATGACGCGGCCGCTGGTGATGCTTGAGAACGCGGTGGCGTCGGTCGAGCCGGAGGCCATCCTGCCGACCTTGCCCGAACGCGGACCGGCGGAGGTGCGGGCGACGGCGCAGGCGCTGAACCGTCTCTCGGCACGGCTGCGTACGGCGGTCGAAAGCCGTATGCGCCTCGTGGCGGCGGCAGGCCACGATCTGCGCACGCCCATGACCCGCATGCGGCTTAGGGCGGAGTTCCTCGATCTCGACGACGAGGAACGCGCGCTCTGGCTGAAGGATCTCGACGAACTCGACCGGATCGCCGACAGCGCGATCCTGCTGGTGCGGGAAGAGGTGGATCAGCCGGCGCCGGAGAAGATCCGCCTCGACGCACTTCTGACGGAGATCGCCGAAGAGCTCCGCAATCAGGGGCGCTCGGTGACGCTGACAAAGCTCCCGGCGGTGACGGTCGAAGGCAGCACACTGGCCCTGTCCCGCGCCTTGCGCAATCTGATCATCAACGCGGCAACCCATGGCGGAGGCGCCACTGTCGCCCTTTTCGAAGAAGGCGGCGAAGCGCTGGTGCGGATCGACGACGAGGGTCCCGGCATTCCGGACGATCTGCTGGCGCAGATTTTCGAGCCGTTCTTCCGGGTCGATCCTGCCCGGCGGCAGAATATCGCCGGCGCGGGGCTAGGGCTGACCATCGCCCGGGAGATCGTGCAGCGGGCCGGTGGCGACGTGACCATCGAGAACAAGACGCCAAGAGGCTTGCGCCAGACCATCCGGCTGCCGCTCGCCGCGTAAGGCAGAGCTTTAGCCGGCTTCAGCCAAGGGCAGAACTACGTGCACCGCAAGGCCCGGCGCGTTGTCGCTCAGCCGCAGCGCGCCGTCCCAGGCCTCGACGATGTCGCCGACGATGGCGAGGCCGAGCCCGGCGCCATCGCCCGTCTCATCCAGCCGCTCGCCACGGCGAAGCACCGCATCGTACTGGTTCTCCGGGATACCCGGGCCATCGTCGGTCACGCTCAGGTGGGCCTTGCCGCCCTCCGCCCGCCCGGTGATGTCGATGCGGGTCCTCGCATGACGCACAGCATTCTCCAGAAGATTGCCGAGGGCCTCGGCGAGATCCTGACTATCGATGCGAGCGGCCAGCCCAGGCTCGATGTCGACCGACCAGTTCACCTCCGCACCGCGCGGCGTCTTGCCGACCACCCGTCGCACCCTCTCCACCACCGGCGCGATCTCCGTTCGGACCGTCCCCGTCTTGGGGGCGAGCCGGGCCTGTGCGAGCTGGCGCTCCACGTGGCGCTGCATGGTCTCGGCGAGAAGCTCGATATTCTCGGCGGCTTCCATGTCGCCCTTCTCCCGCAAGCTTCGCGCCTCGCCGGAGAGAACCTGGAGCGACGTCTTTAGGCCGTGTGCGAGATCGGCAGCCCGGCGCCGGGCGGTCTCTACCTGATCGGCGCGCGCGGATAGCAGGCTGTCGATCTCGGTCGCCAATGGCTGCACCTCGTCCGGAAAGCTCTCGCCGAGCCGCTCGGCCCGGCCGGCCCGGATCGACGCGAGGCGGGTGCGGAGGGTGCTCAGCGGGCGCAAACCGATGGTGACTTGAGCAAAGGCCGCGGCCCCGAGGAGCACGCCGATGAGGAGCAGAGAGGGAACGAGGATGCCGGCGAAGCGGCGCGTCGCGCTCTGAAGCTCGGCGGCATCCAGCGCCACGGCGACATCCACCTCGCCGCCGCCCATGGTGCGGGGCAGCTCGACATGGCGCTGGAGCGCATAGAGGGTGCTGCCGCCCGGGCCGGGCAGGCTTACATGGCGGAGGTCGGACTGCGAGCCGTCGCTTTGCGGTAGCGCGAGGGCAAAATCCCACAGAGAACGGGAGCGATCCACGGGACCGTCCGGATCGACGCGCACCTGCCAGTAGAGGCCGGAGAGAGGTTTGCGGAACCGTGCATCCGTCGGCTCCTGCAGGACGGCGATCTCGCCGCCGGGCGTCCGGCCGAGACCGGCGATCAGCTGGTCGAGATGGACATTCAGCTCGTTGTCGATGGAGGCGGCGACGTGGCGCTGGAACAGGAGGATGAGCAGCGCCGCGGCGATGAGGACGGCGACGAGGCTGGAGATCGCGCCCGCCAGGAGCAGGCGCCAGCGTAAGGAGCCGCCGCTCATGACGCCTCTTCCGGCGCACCTTCCGCTGCGGCGGCGATGCAGTAGCCGAAGCCGCGCCGGGTCTCGATGGCGCTGCTCCCGAGCTTCTTGCGGAGCCGGGTGATCACTGCCTCAAGGGCGTTCGCATCGCGCGCGTCGTCGTCTCCATAGAGGTGCTCGATCAACTCCGTCGGCGGAACAACCCTCCCCTTCTGATGCATCAGGTAGCTCATGAGCCGGTATTCCAGCGGGGACAGCGAGACCGGTACGCCGCGGCTGGAGAGACGCATCTGCAGGGTATCGAGGGTAAGGTCGCCCGCCTCGATCACGGAAGCGCCATGGCCTGCCGCGCGGCGGACCAGTGCCCGTACGCGCGCCACGAGCTCCTCCATGCGGAAGGGCTTGGTGAGATAGTCGTCGGCGCCCGCATCGATGCCTTCCACCCGCTCAGGCCAGGCGCCGCGGGCGGTGAGAATCAGAACAGGCGTCTGTTTGCCGCCGGCGCGCCAGCGCTTCAGCACGGCGAGGCCGTCCATCTTCGGCAGGCCGAGATCGAGGATCACGGCATCGAAGGTGCCGGTGTCGCCACGGAACCAGGCATCTTCGCCGTCCGACGCCAGCTCGGACGAGAAGCCCGCAGCTTCGAGGGCTTTCCGGATATCAGCGGCGATGCGGGCATCGTCCTCGACGATGAGGATCTGCATCAGTCCTCGTCCTCCAGATCGAGGATCTCGCCGGTATTCGCGTCGACCTCGACCTCCTGCAGGCGGCCCTCCTCGCTCAGGATCTTGAACTCATAGACATAGACGCCGTCCTCGCGGTCGAGCTCGACCTCGATGATCTCGCCGGGGAGCTCCTTGCTGACCTTCGCGGCGATCTCCGCGAGTGGGGCCACGAGCCCCTGCTCCACCGCGCGGCGGGCGAACTCGTGATCGTCATCATCGTCGCCGCGCACGGGTGGCGCCACGACGAGCAGGCTCGCGAGCAGGAAATAAGCCGCCGGCTTTCCTATGGTCCACAATGGGTTTTCCATCCCCAGAGTCTGCTCCGAAGAAGCTGACAAATCGCTGACAAGGACGGTCAGGACCGTATCAGGCGCGATGCGCCAGTCTCGCCTTCATCGAACGGGCGGAAGCCCAATCACGCAAGAGAAGGAGCAAACCATGCGTAAGACAGCAATCGCCACGGCACTCACCTTCGCCATTGTCGGCGGCCTCGCGGCAGCGACCCCGGCCATGTCGGCGAGCGGCACCCGGCTGAACGTGCCTGCCGACAAGTGGATGTCGCCGGCCGAGCTGAAGGCCAATCTCAAGGACCAGGGATACGACGTCCGCGAGATCGAAACGGATGACGGTGCCTACGAGGTGGAAATGACCGACAAGGACGGCACTCATATCGAGGCCTACATCCACCCCGAGACCGGTGAGATCCTGAAGAACTACGACGACTAATCTGTCGCCACGGTTGCGGGCCGGTGCGTGCCGGCCCGCTTCCCGTTCTTTTCTTCTAGTGTTCCCCGTCCGCGTTCAGCAGAAGAGACAGGCGCCAATCGCCGGATTCGATGTCGGTGATCCGCATCGGACCGCCGCCGTCCATGGGCCGCAGCAGATAGATGAGCTGCCGCTCGGTCCCGAAATTCTTGAAGTAGACGTTCACAAAGGTCGTGCCGCGAAGCTCCGGGACCTCCGGATCGAGCTCCACGCGCACATCGGTGACGTCGTAATCCTGGGCGTCGTAGATCGGATCGAAGCCGAGATCGGTGGCGGCGAGCTGACCGGCGACGAACGGGTCGAAATACTGGGTCGAGACGCGCGGCACCTTGACCAGGGGCATGCCCTCTTCCGCCAAGAGCTCGGCTTGCGCTTGGTAGAGCCCGCGCACCAGGGTGACGGCTTCAGGATCTTCGGCGTGTGCCGGAGTCCAAAGCGCGAAAAACATTGCGACAGCCAGCGTTAGGCGCGCCACGGGCAGCCAGCTCCTCATCTCATTCTCCCCCTCATCGATTCGACTTTGCGCTGATAGCGGATTTTCGTCCGGCCCGCGAGACAATCGGAACATCGCGCCCCAGCAGCCGTTGGGCGTGGGAACGACAACATCGAAGAGAGGAGGAGAACCATGAGTGCCACGGGTCTCGAAGTCTTCGACAAGACGTTGCAGACGACCAATAGCTGGCTGAACGAGATCGGCGAGACGATCGGTCCGGACAAGCAGAACTCCTATCATGCGCTGCGGGCCGTGCTCTTCGCCCTGCGCGACCGGCTGCCGCCGGACGAATCCGCCCATCTCGCCTCGCAACTGCCGACGCTGGTGCGCGGCATCTACTACGACGGCTATGAGCCCGCGGGTAAGCCGGAGAAGATCCGCTCGCAATCGGAGTTCCTGGAGAAGGTCTCCGAACATCTGAAGTCCGGTGAGCCGATCGATCCCGACGGCGCCACCCGCGCCGTGTTCAAGCTGCTCGAGGATCATATTGACGATGGCGAGATCGGCCATGTGAAGCAGTCGCTGCCGGAAGAACTGCAGAGCTACTTCCACTAGCAGGCCTTCGGGGACCAGGCGTCCCACCGAGCCCGGTGTGTCCCGCCCCTCGCGAGATCGTGATGGGGCGGGGCGGGCTATCCGTTGCGGCGCGCGCGGCCGGGCGCCTAGGGTCGGTATCGGCCTTGAAAAGGGTACAACAGCGGCCTCCCCCATGCGCATCGCCCCCAAACCCCTAAAATCCTATCCTTGGTATCTGCGGCCGTTCTTCTGGAACCAGCGCCGCAAATACGGCGCCGTGCTCGATCCGGCTTTGCTCTGGGGCCGCGCGCCGCGGCTCTTCGTGGGCGTTGCCCTGCTCTACGGCATGATCGACCGGAGCAGTTCCCCCATCGACCCGCGCCTGCGCTCGCTGATCACCGTGCGGGTCTCCCAGCTCAACCACTGTGCCTTCTGCGTGGACCTGAACTCCTCGACGCTCATGAAACGCGGCGTGGACATGGAGAAGGTGGAGGCCCTGCCTCACTGGCATGAGAGCGATCTGTTCGATGCGCGGGAGCGAGCGACGCTGGACTATGCTGAGGCGGTCACGCTGTCCGATGCCCAGGTGACGGAGGCCCATTTCGTCGCGCTTCGCCACCACTTCGACGAGGACGGCATCGTGGAGCTGACGGGGCTGATCGCCTTCCAGAACCTCTCGAGCAAATTCAACGCGGCCCTGGACGTGCCGCCGCAAGGCTTCTGCTCGATCCCGCCGGATCGATCAGGCGATGCCCATAGCGGATCGGCCTAGCGCCGGCGGAGGGCTGCCTTGTGCGGTGGGTTCGGCGTGAGAAGTCGCGCCAGATGGTCCCGCACGGCGTCGAACGGCGTGGGTGAGGTGGGTGTGCCGCGGACCCTACGAGGGATGATCTCCTGCGTCCTTCGACCGGCTCAGGATGATGAAGTTGTCCATCTCGTCGATGAGCGCCTTTAGGAATGCCACCATCTGGGCGGCGTCCATCTCCAGATTGCGCGTATAGAGGTCGCGCAGATCCCGAAGCGTCTCCGGTGTCACCAGGTGTGGGGTATCGACGAAGAAAGTGTCCAGGGACCATTCCTGAAACGACCGGGCCGCAACGGCCTGATCGACCAGAACGCTGATGTCGCGGTGGCGCGGATCCCGCTCGATACGTTCGAAGGTACGCCGGAGATCGCTCTCCTCACCTTCCATGACCTGGATGAAGTGGCCGTTCTCGCAGAACAGGACGCCCGTGATGCCGTCTTCCCGGTTCTTGGGCTGGGCGAACCCAATGATGTCCTGCAGGGCGGCCTCGGTCTGTTCGGCCGGCACCGCACAGTGGCTGACATAGACAATGAGATGCATCGCTGCTGCTCCATTGCCGTTTCGTCGGTTCCGTTCAGGCTAGCATGGAAGCGGGCAGCGCGCGTTCACTTCGGCGCGAGGATGCTGACGCCGATTGTGTGCTTTTCGCCCACGTAGAAGGTCGCTCCGGCGTCCTCAAGGGCGCCTTTCACGGCCTCCAAGGTGGCGTACCGGACCGGCATGCCGGCTTCGAGCCGGACGATAGTCGCCTTATTGACGTTCGCCAGCTGGGCCAGGTCGCGCACAGACAGGCCGAGACCAGCGCGCGCCATCCGAACATGCCGGGCGTCGATCGCCTCCGGAATATCCAATGAAAAAGCCTCCGCCATGCGGGCGGATCTCCTCAAGCTGCTAACGCAAATCCCGGGCTAACAAACGTTCCGCCCACTGTACGGTTGCGTTCAATATTGTGACAATTTTAGTCGTCTTTCCAGTGCTCCACCGATTTTTGGATGCGCAGGCTTGCCAGAAAACTTCCCGATAGCGCTCGGGATATTTTGGTATAATATCCGTACCTTGTACGATCTTAGCTGATCCACATCAGCGGCTGAAATGCCGCTGGGAGAGGCGGGAGGCGTTATGAAGATCGAAGACGGCGACCCTGTGCACGAGACCTTCAGGCTTTGGCGGGGCGGCACCGTGGGACTGAACATCGCGACGAGCGAGCGGCGGGAGTTTGATGGCGAGAAGCTCGATGCGGAACAGTTCGTGGACTACGTCGATCCGCTGCTGAGCGAACTCGAGACCATAGCGATACGGCTGAACCTCAAAGAGCTCAGCGCTTCCCTATCACTTTGTAGGAATGTGGCACGCCTTTCCGGCGGCGGCGACTAGCGCCGGGCTGGCCGATCACTGCACCCGCTCCCTGAACCAGCGGCGATCGGTCAGCCGCCACTGCGATCTTCAACCATCCTCAATGCTGCGACGCCTCGCGCCGGCAAACTTTCTGCGTTCAAACGCAGGCATCCCGAACGAAGCACCGCAGCATGAGGAGGGATGGAGGGGGAATCCAACCCCTTACTCGGCCGCCTCCAGACGAACCTCTTCGGAGGGCTTCTCCGGCTCGGCGCTGCCGGACGGGTCACCCTCTCCGGAGGTCTCGTTCGCTGAAGACTCCGACGCCTTCGGCGTCTGCTTTGGCGCCTCGGAGGCGGCTTCGGCTTTGGCCTTCTGGGAGTCGCCGCTGCCGGCGGCGAAATCGCCAGCCAGCACCGCACCGCGCTCGACCTGGAAGTCGCCGCAGCGGATCTGCCCCTCGATCCGGCCCGTGGAGCGCAGGAGAAGGAAATCCTTGATTTCCACATTGCTGGACAAGGTGCCCTCCACATCGGCTTCGGTGGCGACGACGTTGCCCTTCACCGAACCCTGCTTTCCGATATGAAGCGAACCTGCCGTGATATCCCCTTCGACCGTGCCCTCGACAACGATCTTCTCCGGACCTGAGATCTCCCCCTTGAAGACGACACCGGGCCCGATATAGGCGCCGTTGCCTTCCCCGGGCTTGAACGCACTTTCAACCATTGTGGCCTCTCCCCGCTAGAGCGGGCCAAGGCCTCCGCTCAATAGGTTCGACTCGCGGAACTCGCCCTGGCCGCAATCACAACAATCACGCAGTACCAACACGAGCCCCGCAAAGTGCGGGGACACCGTATCGACGCTATTTGAAAGGCTCAGGGCTTACTACTGCCGCAACGGGAGGTTGCGAATTTCCACCGAGGCTGTGGAAATCGCTGCGAGGGGCGAGCCCCCTCCCGGAACGGCCATCTCCCGCCGGCGTTAGCCGACACGTGACGGAGCAAAAGCGATCCCCGGCGCAGCACGGGAGGACCGGTCTGGTCTATGTTTGGGACCCGTTCGTGCGCATCGTCCATTGGACCTTGGTCGGCTCGGTGGGGATCGCCTATCTCGTGACATCGGGGCCGATCCACCGCTGGGCCGGCATCGCCGTCGGACTGCTCGTGGCGGCGCGTTTGGTCTGGGGGTTCGTCGGGCCGCATCATGCCCGCTTCGCCGACTTCCTCTATCCACCCTCCGTCATGGCCGGATACGTCGCCGACCTCGTGCGGCTCAAGCCGCAGGAGCGCCGTCTGGGCCACAGCCCCGGCGGCGGCTATGTGATCACGGGGCTTCTGATCCTGCTGGCGGCGGCCTGCCTTAGCGGGCTGATTGCCACGGGCGAGACAGGAGCACGCTGGCACGCCGGGTTCGCGTATGCCGCACTCATCCTCACTGTCGTGCATATCTGCGGGGTTCTGCTGCGCAGCTACGTCTATGGCGAGAACCTCATCTGGGCGAAGTTCACCGGCTATAAGCGCAAGTGAACGCTATAAGCGCAAGCCAGCGACATAAGCGCAAGCGAGGGCCGGAAGCGCTAATCGCTGCGGCCGGCAATCTGGGTGCGGATCTCGTTCACCCGGTTGGCGTTGAGTTCGCCGTATTCGTTGCCCCAGCTCTCGCGGATATAGCTGGCGACGGCCGCGATCTGCGCGTCCGAAAGCTCGGCAAAGGACGGCATGATGCCGGGGCCGATCAGGATCTGGCCGACCACGTAGACATCGTCGTCCAGCCGGTCATTACCGCGGAATTTCGGGCCCGCCGTGCCGAACCCCATACCGCCGTGACAGCCGGAGCAGTTAAGCTCCGCATAGAGGCGGTGCCCGCGATCGACCAGCTCGGAACCGGAGGCGAAGTCGGGATCGACCTGCTGCGCGCCATCCGCCTCGAACACTGCATGGACATCGTCCGCCTGGGCCAGGCCGGCGAAGGCCAGCAGCGCTAGAGCGGCGATGAGGCCGCCCACGCCTCTTCGGCGCGGCTGAACGGGTTTGAGCGCCATGGTTTCCTCCCTAACACCGTGCTCTTCGGACAACGGGCGGCGGGGGGAGATGTTTCATTAGCCATGCAGCAAGAAGGACCGGTTGGGTGCTCACCGAACCGCCTGGCGCGCTTGCCCGGTGTGCCTCCGCCCCTCATGATGCCTCGGCAACCGCAAATCAGGAGGCGAAGAGATGCGCGCAATCACCGTTTCGAGACACTCACATCTGCTGCTTGCGGCACTTGTCAGCCTCACCCTCCCGGCGGGCGCTTTGGCTGACGACGCCAAGCCGATCGCCGAGGTCGTGTTCGCTTGCGACGCGGATAAGTCCATCGACGCGACGTTCTACGAGGAGAAGGTAGCTCTGAAGCTCTCCGACGGGCGAAGCATGGAGCTGCCCCAGGTGATTTCCGGCTCCGGCGCGCGCTATGCCAATGCCGACGAGAGCTTCGTGTTCTGGAACAAGGGAAACACGGCCTTCGTCACCGAAGGGCCGGACGAGAAGGTGACCTTCGAGAATTGCGTGGAGAAGGATGCGGGCTAGCCGGCCTCGCATCCGAAGCGCAGAGCCTGCCTTTGCCGCACCGCGGCTCGCCGGTTGGTGGATTTCGCCCCATCGAGCGGCTTAGGTTGTTCAGACGCATATCCCCGCGCCGCCGACCCACGGATCCCCGCGCGACCAATTTTCAAGGAAAGCTCATGATTTTTCATAGACCTCGCCCGCGCGCTCTCGCTTCGCTGTTCTGTCTCGTCGCCCTGCTTGCGGTCATACCCGGCGCCGCAGCCTTCGGCGCATCGCTGGAGGGCTGGTCCCGGAAGATGATCGACAAAGGCGACGTCCATCTGGAGATCTTCGAGCGCGGCGAGGGCCAGACCGTCCTGATGCACCCGTCGCTCGGGCGGCCGGCGCAGGACTTCGAGGCCCTCGGCAACAGCGTGGCGGAGGCCGGCTATCACGTCGTCCTTATCAACCCGCGCGGGATCGGCGAGAGCACCGGTCCGATGGAGACCGTGAAGCTCCAGGACCTCGGCAACGACGTTTGGATGGTCGCCGACGAGCTGGGCTTGGAGAAGGTCTTTATGCTCGGCCAGAACTTCGGCAACCGCGTCTCGCGGACCGTCTCCTCGCTGCAGCCGGACCGGGTGATCGGCCTCATGCTGCTGGCGGCCGGCGGCGAGGTCCAGCCGAGCAAGGCGGTCTGGGCAGAGTTCGAAAAGATTTACGAGCCAAACCTGTCGCCGGAGGAACATCGCGAAGCGGTGATGAACTCGATGTTCGCACCCGGCAACAGTCCGGACGCGTTTATCGACGGCTGGAATGGGAAGACGGCTGAGCTGCAGGTGGAAGCCGCCAAACGCACCGATTTCAAGCCGCTCTTCAATGGCGGCACGGCGCCTGCGCTGGTGGTTCAGGGTCTGCAGGACAAGATCGCCCCGCCCCAGAACGCGTTCGATTTCGTCACGAAACGCCCCAATGCGCGTCTGGTCGCCTTTCCGAACATGGGCCACGCCATGCTGCCGGAGCAGCCGGAGCACATCGCCGATGCGGTCATCAATTTCCTGAACGACCAGAAGTGACGGAACGGCCGGGTCGCCGGCCACACCAGATCTAACGGCTTATGCGGGCGCTCCCATCGGGGCGCCCGTTTTGTTTTAGGCGACGCCTTCGAGCTAACCGTCGATCTCTTCGCGGAGGAGCTCCAGGCGGAGCCATTCTTCCTCGGCCTGCTCCAGTTCGGATTGGGCGGCGGCGAGGCGCTTGGTGGAGGCGGTGAAGGCCTCGACATCGCGGGTGTAGAAATCCGGATCGGCCAGGGCCTCTTCCAGCTTGCCGATCTCCTTGTGGAGCGCCTCCATCTGGCAGGGCAGCACTTTCAGGGCGTGCTGCTCCTTGGGGCTGAGGCGGCGGCGCTCGGGCTTCGCCTCGTTCTTGGGCTTCTTGTTCGGCGTGCCGGCGCCGGCCTCTCCCGCCGGCATCTTCTTCGGCGGGGCGCTGACGGGCGTCGTGTGCGCTTCTTCCTTCTCCATGCCGTAGCCGCGCTGGGCGACCATGTCCGTATAGCCGCCGGCATACTCGATCCACCTGCCCTCGCCTTCATAGGCCACGACCGAGGTAACCGTGCGGTCGAGGAAGTCGCGATCGTGGGAGACGAGGATCACGGTGCCCGGATAGTTGGCCAGCATCTCCTGGAGCAGGTCCAGGGTCTCCAGGTCGAGATCGTTGGTCGGCTCGTCGAGCACCAGCAGGTTCGACGGGTGGGACAGCGCCACCGCCAGCATGGCGCGGCCCAGTTCGCCGCCGGAGAGGGCCTTGATGGGGGTCTGGGCCTGCTCCGGCTTGAACAGAAAGTCCTTCATGTAGCCGACCACATGGCGGGAGCGCCCGTTGATGATGACGGAGTCGCCCCGCCCGCCGGTGAGGGTCGCGGCGAGGCTGCGGTCGACATCCAGCTTCTCACGGTTCTGGTCCAGGGTCGCGACCTCGAGATTGGTGCCGAGCTTCACGGTGCCCGCATCGGGGGCGAGCCCGCCGGTGATCAGATTGATCAGGGTTGTCTTTCCGGCACCGTTTGGACCGACGATGCCGACCCGGTCGCCGCGCACGATCTTGATGCTGAAATCGTCGACGATCTTCCGGTCGCCGTAGGACTTGGAGATGCGGTGGGCCTCGACCACGCGCTTGCCGGTCTCAAGCGCGTCCTGCACCTCCAGCTTCATGTCGCCGCCCGCCTTGTTGCGGCGGAGCTGGTCGCGCTGGCGGCGGAGCGCGCGCAAATCCTCAAGGCGGCGCTGGTTGCGCTTCCGCCGGCCGCTGACGCCATAGCGGAGCCAGTGCTCTTCCTGCACGATCTTGCGGTCGAGCTTGTGGCGGCCCTGCTCCTCCTCCTCCAGCACCTGGTCGCGCCATTCCTCAAAATGGGCGAAGCCGCGCTCCAGGCGGCGGGTGGTCCCGCGGTCGAGCCAGACCGTGGTCTTCGACAGATTTTCCAGGAACCGCCGATCGTGGCTGATCATGACGATGGCCGAGCGGGAGGCCTTCAGGGCCTGCTCCAGCCGCTCGATGGCGAGAAGATCGAGATGGTTGGTCGGCTCGTCCAGGAGCAGGATATCCGGGGCGGCAGCCAGCACTCGGGCCAGCGCCGCACGGCGCGCCTCACCGCCGGAAAGATGGGACGTGCTCTCCTTGCCCGTGAGACCCATCTCCTCCAGCCAGATCTGCGCCCGGTGGGGATCGTCGCTCGGCGGCAGCCCGTCCTCCACGAAATCCGCCGTGGTGGCGTGGCCGGAGAGGTCCGGCGCCTGGGGCAGATAGCGGATGGTCGCCGTCGGCTGCAGGAAGCAGGTGCCACCATCGGGCTCGACCAGGCCGGCGGCGATCTTCAGCAGCGTCGACTTGCCGGAGCCGTTTCGCCCCACGAGCGCCAGCATCTCGCCCTCGCCCACGGAAAGCGTCGCCCCGTTCAGGAGGGGCTTCACGCCATAGGTCAGGTCGATATCTTGCAGCAGAAGAAGAGGCGGCGATGCCATGGGGTAATGGGCTGGATGGGGTGGCGGGGCCACCGGTCATAGGGATGTGACAGAAAAGGAGAAAGGTCCCGCCTCAGCCGATGGGCCAAGACGTGCGCGATGAATAGCGCAAGCAGCGGCGGGGCGGCAAATCATGAACGCTCTGACGCCGGCCTGGCCCCTCGAAGGGCACGAGGCGCCGGTTAGACCTATAGGTGTGGAGAATAGCTCAGATGATCGGAAGTCGGTGAGGTTTGCATGATAGTCGTGCAACAGGCGGGGCGGTTTCAGGGCTTTGCGGCAAGCTCCCCGCGGCGGCGAAACCTTTCGACGCCGCTTACCACAAAACGGATTCCGCGTGTGGCAGGGCGACTGCTTTGTGCCAATATCGCCGACAACAAATAGCGTGGACTGGGATGAAACGTAGAGGATGCGGAGCATGATAGAGAGCAGGAAACGCGGTCTCGCAGTCCTCACGGGCGTCGCGCTCATTCTCGCGGCAGGTCCCTCCCTCGCTCAAGACGCGCCGGCAAGCTCGGCAGGCGACGCCGCGACCCAGGTTCAGGCGGGTACACAGAACGAGCAGGCGCAAGGCGGCCAGGCCTCGGGCGATCAGCAATCCTCGCAGCTTCTCGACGCCGCCCAGCTCGATCAGCTCGTCGCGCCCATCGCGCTCTATCCCGATCCCCTTCTCGCCCAGGTCCTGATCGCCTCCACCTACCCGCTCGAGGTGGTGCAGGCGGACCGCTGGCTGCAGCAGAACAAGGATCTGAAGGGCGACGCGCTCGACAAGGCGCTGGCCGGGCAGAACTGGGACAACAGCATCAAGTCGCTGGTCGAGGTCCCCGATGTCCTCGACATGATGAACAAGGATCTGGATTGGACCTCGAAGCTCGGCGACGCGGTGCTCGCCCAGCAGACCGACGTGATGAATGCCGTGCAGCGCCTGCGCGCGACCGCCCATCAGAATGGGAAGCTGACCTCGAACGAGCAGCAGACGGTGAAGGTCACCCAGAACGTGAACGTCACCCAGGCGCCCGCGGCTTCGCCGGCGCCATCGGCCGCTCAAGCACCCGCGCAAGCGGCACCGCAGCAGGTGATCGTCATCGAGCCGACGAATCCCGACACGGTCTACGTGCCGTACTACCAGCCTTCCGTGGTCTATGGCGCGTGGCCTTATCCGGATTATCCGCCCTACTATTTCGCGCCGCCGCCCGGCTACATCTTCGGCGGCGCGCTGGCGACCGGCCTGGCCTGGAGCGCGGGCTTCGCCGTCGGCAACGCCATCTGGGGCGACGGTTTCGACTGGCACGGCGGCGATATCCACGTGAACGTGAACCAGACCTTCAACCGCAACGTGAACGTCAACAAGAACAACGTCGACATCCAGAACTGGCAACACAATTCGGACCACCGTCTCGGGGTGAATTACAACAATTCCGATGTCCGCAATAAATTCTCCCAAGGAGATCTGGCCGACAAGAAGGGCGATCTCAGCGGACGTGGCGACGGGCTCGACGGCAGCGGCGACAAGCGTCCCAGCGTCGGCGATCTGGAGAACGAGCTGAAGAACAGGCCGGGCGCTGGAAGCGGTGCCGACGGCGGACGGCTCGGCGGCAACACGCCCAATCTCGGCGACAAGCGGCCGACGGCCGGCCAGCTTCAGGGCGCGCTGCAGGACAAGAAGCCGGGTGGCGGCGGGCTTGCCGACAAGAAGCCCAATCTTGCGAACAAGCCCGACATCAAGAAGCCGAATATCCAGAAGCCGGCTCAGCGCCCGTCGGTCAACGCCTTCGACAGGCGGGACGGCGGCATGGCCCGAGATTTCTCCGACCGCGGCAGGGCCAGTGTCGGCAACCGCAGCGCCCGGGATATGTCCTTCCGAGGCGGCGGACGTATGGGCGGTGGACATATGGGCGGCGGACGCCGGCGTTAGATGAAGATGCGGGTCGGAGATCGAAGAATGGTTCAGGAATTTCGTCTGATGCGGATTGCGGGAAGCTCCCTTGCCGGCGCTTTGCTGCTGCTGGCCAGCACGGCAGCGCATGCGCAGCAAGCCTTCGAGACGCCCGATGCGGCCGTCGAGGCCCTGGTCGCGGCGGCGAAGGATGGCGACAGGGAAAAGCTTCTCGCCATTCTCGGGCCCGAGGGCGAGGCGGTGATCGGTTCGGGCGACGCGGTCGCCGATGCCAACACGCGCGATGCCTTCGTCAGCGCCTATGACGAGAAGCACGAGATCGAGCAGAAGGACGCCGACACGGCGGTTCTCGTCCTCGGCGAGGAGGATTGGCCGTTCCCGATCCCGGTCGTCTCAAAGGACGGCAAGTGGGAGTTCGATACGGCGGCCGGCGAGGAAGAGATCCTGCTCCGCCGCATCGGTCGGAACGAGGTTCGCGCGATCCAGGCGAGCCGCGCCTATGTCGACGCTCAGAAAGATTATGCCGCTCTCGATCTGGACGGGCTGCGCCCGGCGGCTTACGCGCAGCGTATCGTGAGCGCGCACGGGCGGAAAGACGGGCTCTACTGGCCGAGCGCGGACGGCGCGCCGGAGAGCCCGCTCGGCACCGTGTTCGCCGAGGCGGCCGAGGAAGGTTATGCCATCGGCGGCACGCCGATCCCCTATCACGGCTATTATTATCGCATCCTGACGCGGCAAGGCGCGGACGCGGAGGGCGGCGCATTCGATTACGTCGTCGACGGGCGGATGATCGGCGGGTTCGGCCTCATCGCCTATCCGGCCGAATACGGCAACTCGGGCGTGATGACCTTCATGGTCAACCATGACGGCGTGGTCTACGAGAAGGATCTGGGCGACGAGACCGCGACGGTCGCAAGCGAGATCGACAGCTTCGATCCGGACGAGAGCTGGACGAAGGTCGAGACGCGCTAGCGTCTTCTAAAGCCCAGAGGGCGCAAGCCCGGCATGGGCGATAACAAGACTTTGCGCATGGGATCCCCGCCAGCGACACATCGGACCAAGTCAGACCGGCACAAGAAGGCCCGGCCAAGCTCCGGGAACGAAACGCCGGCACCCTGGTGGTTGCCGTCCACTGCCGGGCTCTTTCTCGGCTTTCTTCTCTTCATTCTGACCTTCACGCCGTCGCTGGTGCCGCGGCCCCCGCTGTTTCAGGGGATCCTCGGCGGGCTCGCCTTCTTCATCGGCTACGCCATCGGTCACGGCGGCACGGCGCTCTGGCGGTACTTGGAGTTGCCCGAGCTGCCGCGCCGTTGGTGGCGCGCGGTGACTATCGTTCTGGCGCTCGCCTGCGCGGCCGTTGCTATCCTCTATATCCCGCAAGCCGCCGCCTGGCAGGATGAGGTCCGTGCCCGTCTCGGCATGCCGCCGGCGGAGCCCGCCAGCGTCTTGCTGATGATCTCGACTGCGATCCTGGTGGCGGTTCTGCTGATGCTGCTCCTGCGCGGCCTGATCGCCGGATTCCGCGCCGCGTCCGCCCTCGTCTACCGCTGGGTGCCGCGGAGGATCGCCGCGCTGTTGGGCGCTGTGATCTTCGCGGTGCTTCTGGTGACCCTGGTGAATGGCACCCTGGTCAACGCCACGATCACCGCCATCGACAAGGCCCAGGCGCTGACGGATGTCACGAGCCCGCCCGGCGCGGTCCAGCCGACGGAAGAGACCCGCTCCGGCGGCCCCGGCTCGAAGATCGCTTGGCAAGATCTCGGACGTGCGGGCAAGCGCTTCGTCACGGAGGGACCCCGGAAGGCGGAAATCGAAGCATTCACCGGCCGTGCCGCGCGCGAGCCGATCCGGGTCTTTGCCGGGCTCCGCGCGGCGGATTCGCCGGAGGAGCAGGCCGAGCTGGCGCTCGCCGATCTGATCGCCATGGGCGCCTTCGACCGATCGATCCTGGTGATCGCGACACCGACCGGCACCGGATGGGTGGACAATAACGGCATCGCCCCGCTGGAATACATGCATGACGGCGACGTCGCGACCGTCGCCGTGCAGTATTCCTATCTGCAGAGCCCGCTCTCACTGATGCTCGAGCCCGGGCGGTCGCAGGAGTCCGCGGCCGAGGTATTCCGCGTGATCTACCGGTATTGGCAGAGTCTGCCGGAAGATCGCCGGCCGAAGCTTTATCTGTTCGGTCTCAGCCTGGGCTCGCACGGCTCGGAAGCCTCACCTCCGATGTATGCCTGGCTCGGCGACGGGTTCGACGGCGCGGTCTGGTCCGGCCCGCCGTTCCGCAACAGCATGTGGCGCTCCATCCAGCGCGACCGGGACGAGGGCTCGCCACCGTGGCGGCCGGAGTTCGAGGGCGGCGCGAACTTCCGCGTGATCGGTCACGGCGACAGTGCGCAAGAGGCCGACAAGGATTGGGGACGGGTGCGGATCGTCTATATCGTCTATCCGAGCGATGCGATCGTGTTCTTCGAGGAGCGGATGTTCTACCGGCAGCCCGAATGGATGGCGTCGCCAAGGGGCGAGGACGTGTCTCCGCTGCTGCAGTGGTTCCCCATCGTCGCCGCTTTGCAAGTCGGGATCGACATGATGTTCGCCGCCGACGTGCCGCCCGGACATGGCCACGACATCGCGGCGGCGGACTACATCGAAGCCTGGACCGCCGTCAGCACGCCGGAGCACTGGACCGCCGAGGACGCAAGCCGGCTTGCGAGCAAGCTGCAGTCCGAGACCGCCAAGCACAGCAGCTCTTGGTAGCTTTTTGGGAAGCGGCACCCCGGGGCGGCCTTACAGAAACTCATGCAAAAACATGTACTTGCGGTCAGATGGGTACGTGCGGCTTCTGTCCATGAACCTTTCGGCCCACCGGGCTGATCCACCGCCAGGGATCCAGCGTACTCCTCCGCGAACGTAACAAACCGGCGAGGACGGAATCATGCGTTGGCAACGGCACATTGGTTTGGCTACGGCTGCTTGGCTCGTCACTGTCGGACCTGCGATCGCTGATACCGGTCCGGATGTCTCGGGCACGTGGATGCGAGGCGATGGAAACGCGCATGTTCGCATCTCAGAATGCGGGAAATCTCTGTGTGCGACGAATGTCTGGATCCGCGACACCAGTAAGGGCGAAGAGGTGGGCGACAAGCTCATCATGACGCTCCAGCCCAAGTCCAACACGACGCTTGCCGGTCAAGCTTACGACCCCAAGCGCGGGCTGACGTTCTCGATGACCATCAAGATGGTCGACAGCGGATTGACGACGCGCGGTTGTGTCGTCGGAGGCATTATCTGCAAGAGCGAAAGCTGGGCTCCCGCCCGATAGCTTCCAGGCTCGTCGGCGCTGTCCGTATTGCGAGCGAAACCACGATGGAGCGCCACCCAAGGCGGGGTGGCTCTCCCGACTGACGCTCGGCTTCAGCCCGAGTCCCGTGCTCCCCAACGGCCGACGCGACAACCGAAGCCGTCGGCTGTAAATTTCGAGCTCTGCCATCCAAGACCGTAGCAACCGACGGGACGTTGCATGCTGTATGTCGAGCTCTTGTTCGTTCTGATCCTTATCGTGGGAAACGGCCTTCTCGCCATGTCCGAGCTGGCCGTGGTCTCTTCCCGGAAGAGCCGGCTCCGTCATTTGGCGGATAGCGGTCACGCCGGCGCGCGGACGGTGCTTCGGCTCATCGAGGATCCGAGCCGGTTTCTCTCCACGGTCCAGATCGGGATAACGCTCGTCGGCATTCTTGCAGGTGCTTTCGGCGGGGCGACCATCGCGGAGCGCCT
>Ga0310345_10000722_pt1 | contig 44048 bp, 43 predicted proteins | sample HC15DNA20500_MG_FD_204667 | JGI IMG/M metagenome (GOLD analysis project Ga0310345, IMG submission 204667) | Marine microbial communities from station ALOHA, North Pacific Subtropical Gyre - HC15-DNA-20-500_MG | ecosystem: Environmental > Aquatic > Marine > Oceanic | place: Pacific Ocean: North... | reverse complement strand
CTAGGAGCGTAGATATGTGCAGTTGTTTGTTCATCGAAATGAACCAAACCGCCCACATATCTCTTCAGATACTCGCGATTTCAAAGAGCGTAGAGACAAAATCGAACCGGATGCGCCGTAACTTCCTCGGCGCGCCCCGCCCTGTCTGCCTCTGTGTGTCCCCGTCAGGCCCTTCGAAGCGTCAGCTCCGTCGTTCCGTCCGGCGTCCCGTTGGCGCCTCAGCGTCGCCGGTGAAGGGGTATTTACGGATGAGGCGGGGGACCCGCAAGCGGTTTTTTCCGGCGACCGTCATGTTTTTTTCAAGAAAACGGAAACCGCAATGAAATCAAAATGATACGCCGTGAATTTTTTCATCCGGTCAGGAATTCCGGCGGCCTCTTCCGCTCTCGTTTCCGTGAACTTTCCCAAGATCTTGGCTTATCCACGGGCTTATCCCCAAGAGAGGAGGAATCCGCCCCTGCGTCACCCGATTCACGGGGGCGACTCGCCGGTGAATCGCCTCCGACTCGAAAGGGGCGGCCCGGCCGGACCGCCCCGTTCAAATCGTCACCCCGTCGTCGCGGGCCGCTTTCTGCGCGGGAGCCGGATGCGCAGCGCCAGCAGGACGGCGATCGCCGCGAGGTAGATCAGCGGCTCGATCTGGAACCCCCTCACCAGCATCAGGAAGTGCACCCCCCCGAGCGGGACGATCACGTAGACCAGCTTGTGCAATTGCCGCCAGCGCGCCCCCAGCTTCCGGATCGACCAGTTGTTCGAGGTCAGCGCCAGCGGGATCAGCAGGACGAAGGCCGCCATGCCGACGGTGATGTAGGGGCGCTTGTAGATGTCGGCGATGATCTGCGACGGGATCTGCACGTCAAGCACCAGCCAGATCAGAAGGTGCAGAAGGATGTAGAAGAAAGCCAGCAGCCCGATCGCGCGCCGGTACTTGATGAGCCGTATGCCCGCAAAGCGCTGCAGCGGCGTGATGCAGAGCCCCGCGATCAGCAGCCAGAGCCCCCAGAGCCCCATCTGGTGCTCCATCTCCTTCACCGGGTCGACACCGAGCCCTCCGGTGAAGCCCTGCCAGATCAGCCAGAGCGGCGGCAGCGCCCCCAGGATATAGATCGGCCATGCGGGAACCTTGCGGGTCCCCTTGTTGATGCGTTCGGCGATCATCGGTCAGAAGTTCTCGGACAGGTCCATGCCGTCGTAAAGCTGCGCGACCTCCTCGCCGTAGCCGTTGAACATCTCCGTCTCGCGCCGCGACCCGAAAAGGCCCGCGCCGATCACCCGCTCCGTTGCCTGGCTCCAGCGGGGATGGTCCACGTTGGGGTTCACGTTGGAGTAGAAACCGTATTCGCCCGCATTCGCATCGTTCCACGAGGTGAAGGGCTCATCTTCCTGCAGCGTGATGCGGACGATGCTCTTGATCCCCTTGAAGCCGTATTTCCACGGCACCACCAGACGCAGCGGCGCACCGTTCTGGTTCGGAAGCTCCTTGCCGTACAGGCCGGTGGCGATCAGCGTCAGCGGATGCATCGCCTCGTCCAGCCGCAGCCCCTCGCGGTAGGGCCAGTTCAGCACGGGGTAGCGCAGGCCCGGCATCTCGTCGGGGCGGGTGGCGGTTTCGAAGGCGACGTATTTCGCGCCGGATTGCACGCCCACCCTGTCGAGCAGCGAGGCGAGGGTAAAGCCGTTCCACGGGATCACCATCGACCACGCCTCGACACAGCGCAGGCGATAGATCCGTTCCTCGATCTGCGCGTTCGAAAGGATGTCCTCGAACTGGTAGTCGCCGGGCTTATCGACCATCCCGTCGATCTTCACCGTCCACGGCTCGGTCGTCAGGGCGTGAGCGTATTCGGCGGGGTCGCGTTTGCCGGTGCCGAACTCGTAGTAATTGTTGTAGTTGGTGATGTCCTCGAAGGAATTGGGCTCAAGCCCCTCCGGTGCGGCGAAGGCGGGCCCGGCCAGGCCGAGCCCCGCACCCATTGCAGCCCCCGCGATCAGCTGGCGGCGGTTCAGGTAGGCGGCCTCGTCGGTCACGTCGCAATCGCGGAACTTGGGCGTGGTCAGGCGTATCATGGCGGTCCCTCCGGTATCTCCATGTCCTTCAATACGGGGCGCGGGCGGTATTCGTTTCAGAAAAATCGGGCGCCTCACGGGATCGTGGGGGCGTGTAACCTCGGATCCCGGTCCTGCGGGTGCCTCGCCCCGCAGTTGCCGGGGCCCCGGATGGCGCCCGTCCACCAGACCTGGACAGGCAGATCCGGGATTGGGCGGTGGATGTCCGGGGCAAGCCGGGCCGAAGCCCGACCTACGACCCGGGCCCTCAGTCCGATGTGCGTTGCAGGCCGGGCGTCAGCCCGGCGCACCGGGACGATCCGACCGCGGCCGGTTCTCCTCCCCCATCGTCGGGTCCCAGCTCGGGCGGAGCTGGCGGAGCGGCACCGATTCCCCGTTCGCCTGCACCACGCGGACATGCCGCCGCCGCATCAGCCGGGGCTCTGCGACGCCCACGGAATGGGCGATCGTCTCCACCTCCTTCACGATGGATTTGGCGTAGTTCGCCACCTTGAGGTACTTTTCCTCCACCACCAGCCCGCGCTGCAGGTGCGGCTGGTGCGTCGTAACCCCGGTGGGGCAGGTGTTCCGGCCGCACTTCATCGCCTGTATGCAGCCGAGCGAGAACATAAAGCCGCGCGCCGTGGTGACGAAATCCGCCCCCGCGCAGATCGCCCATGCCACATCCGACGGGTTCACCAGCTTGCCGCTGGCGACGATGCGGATCCGCTCCTTCAGCCCGTGCCGGTCGCGCAGGTCCACCATCCGCAGCAGTGCCTCGCGCAGCGGCATCCCCACGAGGTCCATCAGCGGCATCGGCGCGGCACCGGTCCCACCCTCGCCGCCGTCCACGGTGATGAAGTCAGGCGCGCTCTCTTCGCCGCGCTCAAGGATCAGGCGGAAGAGTTCCTCGTAGGCCTCTGATGAGCCGACCACCGTCTTGAACCCCGCGGGCTTGCCCGTCACCTCGCGGATGTGCCCGATCATGTCGAGCAGGGCGCCGTAATCCGCGATCTCGAGATGCCGGTTGGGGGAAATCGAATCCTCACCCACGAGGATCCCCCGGATCTCGGCGATCTCGGACGTCACCTTCGCCCCGGGCAGGATGCCGCCCTTGCCGGGCTTGGCCCCCTGCGCGAGCTTCAGCTCGAACATCTTCACCTGCGGATGGGCCGCCACGGCTCTCAGCCGGTCATCGTCCATCCGCCCCTCGTGGTCGCGCACTCCGTACTTGGCCGTGCCGATCTGGAAGACGATGTCGCAGCCGCCCTCCAGGTGATAAGGGCTGAGCCCCCCTTCCCCGGTGTTCAGCCAGATCCCGGCCTGCGCCGCACCCTTCGACAGCGCCCGCACGGCGGGGCGGGAGATCGCACCGTAGGACATCCCCGAGATGTTGAAGAAAGACGGCGCGCCATATGGCTCGCGCGCGTAGGGGCCGATTTGCAGCGGCTGGGTGTTGGCGACCTGGTCGTCGAGCGGCGGGAAGGCCGCGTTGACGAAGATCGCGGTGCCCGGGATCGACAGGTTGCGGGTGGAGCCGAAGGAGACCATGTTCCCCTCGCCTCTGGACGCATGATGGACCCAGTCGCGCTGCGCCCGGTTGAACGGCATCTCCTCCCGGTCCATGGCGAAGAAATACTGGCGGAAGAACTCGCCCAGCTTGCTGAACCAGCCCCGGAACCGTCCGATCAGAGGATAGTTGCGCCGCACGGCATCCGCCGTCTGCGCCCGGTCGACGATGAAGAAGACAACCGCCACCGCGGCCAGCACACCGATCAAGACGATGAAGATCAGGACCAGCCACTCCATCGCGCTGGCCGCGAAGTTCAGGATTCCCATGCGATACGCTCCGCTTTGCCTCTGGCCGCAAGACTGCGTGGAAGCGGACGCAGCGGCAAGGCCCCGCGGCGCGATTCCCTGCTGGAGCGAACGTGACCGGGCCCTATCTTGGCAAGCGAGCCCGGGGATGAAACGCTTCCCCCGCACTGACAGAAAGGAATCGCCCATGACCCGTCTGGCCCTCGCCGCAGTCCTCTGCGCCGCGACCGCCCTGCCCGCTGCCGCGCAGAACGTGATCGAGAACGAGCAGATGGTGGTCTACGAAGGCCAATGGGTGCAGTCCAAGGTGCCCGGACAGGCCGGAGCGTTGATGTTCCTGACCGTTCAGCGTGGACAGGCGGGCGAGTATTTCACCATTTCCTGCACCAACGCGGGCGGCGCGGCGGACCGGACGGTCAAGCTGGGCTATCCCGCCCCGCTGGCGCAGGACCCGGCGCAGGTGACGCTGACGATAGACGGGATGCCGCGGCAGGCCAGAGCCAGCTTCACCGGCACCACCCGCGACGACGCCTACACCCAAGGCGACATCCACAGCTACGAGCTGGATTTCGGCAGCCCGGCGGCGGAGGAGGATTTCTTCCGCGCCCTCTCCGCCGGCGGGACGCTGCAAATCGCGGGCCAGACCCTGCCGGTCAGCCTTCGGGGCGTCACCGCCGCGCTCAACGGCCAGGCCGCCTATTGCCGGTAGAGCCTACGCCCGCTCGTCCTTGGGCGAGCCCATCACGACATAGCTGGTGATCGCGCTGACCTGCGGCAGCGTGCCCAGCACGTCTGTGTGGAACCGCTTGTAGTCCGACAGGTCGGCCGCCTCGATCCGCAGCAGGTATTCGCGGTTGCCGGTGATGTTGTGACACTCCCGCACCTCGGGCGCGCCGCTCACCGCGCGCTCGAAGGCCTGCTGCGCGGCCTTCGTGTGCTCGTTCAGACCGACAGTGACATAGGCGGTGAAACCCACGCCGCGCGCCGCCGGGTCCAGCACGGCGCGATAGCCCGCGATCACGCCCTCGCGTTCCAGCGCCGTCACGCGACGCAGGCAGGCCGAGGGCGAGAGGCCGACGCGCTCGGTCAGATCCAGATTGCTGATCCGCCCCTGGGAGGAGAGGATCTGCAATATCCGCGCGTTGATCTTGTCCGGCTTCGTCATTTGTTGCGAATGATGCCACCCGGCGCACACGTTCGCAATTCAATGTCGCAACGCGCCGCATAGTGTTGCGTCATGTCACACGATGTCCTCCTCGCGCTTGTCGCCTTTGTCTTCGTCGCCACCGCCACGCCGGGGCCGAACAACCTGATGGTCATGGCCTCGGGCGCGAATTTCGGCTTTCGCCGCACCCTGCCGCACATCCTCGGCATCGCCATTGGCTTCGCGGCGATGGTCACGCTGGTCGGCTTCGGCCTGATCCGGGTCTTCGACACCTTTCCGCCGGTTTACACGGCGCTGAAGGTGGCCTCGGTCTTCTACCTTCTGTGGCTGGCGTGGAAGATCGCCCATGCAGCGCCGCCCGCCGACCGCAGCGCCGAGGCCGGGCGACCGCTCACCTTCCTGCAGGCCGCGGCCTTCCAGTGGGTGAACCCCAAGGCATGGACCATGGCGCTGACCGCCTTCACCGTCTACGCCCCGGACCGCTCTCTCGCCACGATCCTTCTGGTCGGCGTCGTCTTCGGTCTGGTCGCAGTGCCCTGCACCGGCACGTGGACCGGTCTGGGGCAGCAACTGCGGCGGGTGCTGACCTCGCCCCGGCGGCTGCGCGCCTTCAACTGGACCATGGCGCTGTTGCTCGTGGCGTCGCTGATCCCGGTGGTTTATCACTGAGCGCATGACGCTCACCCTGCTGCACACTTCGCCGCTGCACGTCGCGACCTTCACCGCCCTGCGCGACCGGATAGCACGCGGCGCGCCGCTGCGGCAGGAGGTACGCGCCGACTGGCTGGCCGAGGCGCGGACGGCAGGGGTCCGCCCCTCGCTCGCCGCCCGGATCGCGGCGCTGGTCAAGATGGCGCCCGGACGGGTCATCTGCACCTGCACCACTCTGGGCCCGGCCGCCGAGGCGGCGGGGGCGATGCGCGTGGACCGGCCGATGATGCAGGCCGCCGCGGATCACGGTGGGCGGATCGTGATGGCCTACGCGCGGGAAAGCACCGCGCGCCCCTCGCTCGACCTGCTGGCGGAGTACCTGGGGCCCGGCAGTTCGGTACGGCCCTATGACCTGAGCGAACACTGGCCCCTGTTCGAGGCGGGCGAGACCGCCGCCTTCCAAGACGCCGTCGCCACGGCGATCCGCGACGAGGTGCGCACCCACGGCGGCGATTGCGTGGTGCTGTCGCAGGTGTCGATGGCGGCCGCGGCGAAGGGGCTGAAGAAGCTGGGCGTCCCTGTGCTGACCTCGCCCGAAATGGCGCTGCGTACCGGGCTGGGGCTGCGGGCCTGAGCCGGCCTTGGCCGCCACCGGGACATCCAGCCCCGCGCAGCACTTTTTCGTCGCTGCTTCAGTCGCATTAACCATGCGCTAACCATTGAGCGCCACCCTCACGCCATGTCCGAGCCGCGCGCCTTCACCGAAGCCTCCCTTCCGCTCTTCGCCGCAGGCACGTTGGCGCCCGTGAACGCGGCGGCGGGTCGGCCGTCGTACATCGCCGACCACCGCAAGCGACTGCGCGAGCGTTTCATGCAGGGCGGGGCCGAGGCGATGCCGGACTACGAACTGCTGGAAATGGTCCTGTTCCGCGCCAATGCCCGGGCCGACATGAAGCCGCTCGGCCGCCGCCTGCTGGACACGTTCGGCGATTTCAACGCCGTGCTCTCCGCCCCGCCCGAACGCCTGCGCGAGGTGCAGGGCGTGGGCGACGCGATCATCGCGGAGCTCAAGCTGATCGAGGCCGCCGCCCAGCGTCTGTCCCGCGCCCGGATCATGGACCGCCCGGTTCTCAGCTCCTGGCATGCGCTGATCGACTACTGCCACACCGCGATGGCGCACCGGCAGACCGAACAGTTCCGCGTTCTCTACCTCGACCGGAAGAACGTGCTGATCGCGGACGAGGCGCAGGCGCAGGGCACGGTGGATCATGTCCCGGTCTATCCGCGCGAAGTCGTGAAACGGGCGCTGGAGCTGAACGCCTCCGCCCTGATCCTTGTGCACAACCACCCCTCCGGCGATCCGACCCCCTCCCGCGCCGATATCGAGATGACAGCCGAGATCGACCGCGCCGCCGCCGCGCTAGGGCTCACCATTCACGACCATATCATCGTCGGCAAATCCGCCGAACTCAGCTTCCGCTCTGCCGGCCATCTCTGACGGCGCGCAACGAGAGCAGAACAAATGTCAGGGCGGGTTCAGCCGCCCGAGGCGCCTTTCCCGCTCGTAGAACGCGGCGGCGCTCTTGTCCCGCTCGGCGCGGAAGCGGTCGCCCTCGTCCAGCCGGCGGATCCGGTCCACCCGGAAGGTGCGGAAATCCTCCCGCAGCTCGCACCAGCCGAGCAGCGTCCAGACCTTGCCCCAGAAGAAAAGCGCCAGCGGCCGGACCGGGCGGTCCGTCGCGCGCTCCTCCTCGTCGACATAGGCGAGCGTCAGGCGGGTGCGGTCGTTGCAGGCGCGCTCCAGCCGGTCCAGCCGGTCGCGCAGTTCGGGCGTCATTTGCCCCATGCCGACCGCGTGGACCTGCACCCGGTCGGCCCGGGCGCGGGCCTCTTCGGGCAGCACCTCGCCAATCTTCACCAGCGCCTCCTCCGCCGCCGCGGCCATAGCCGTCCCGCCCCAGGCGCGGAGCAGGCGGGCGCCAGCGACAAGCGCCACGATCTCGTCACTGGTGAACATCAGCGGCGGCAGATCGTAGCCCTGCCGCATGACATAGCCGATCCCGGCCTCCCCCTCGATCGGCACGCCCGAGCCGATCAGGTCGGCCACGTCGCGATAGATCGTCCGGGTGGAAACCTCCAGCCGCCGGGCCAGTTCGGCCGCGGTGATGAGCCGACCGCCGCGCAGATGCTGCACGATCCGGAACAGGCGGTCGGCCCGCCGCATCAGGCGGCCTTCGCCGGTTCGAACAGCCCGATCGAGTTGCCGTCGGGGTCCTCGATATAGGTGAAGCGCCCGGCCGGGATCTCGATCGGGCCATAAAGCACCTTGGCGCCGCCGATCTTGGCGCGGTCGGTGGCGGCGGCCAGCCCGTCCGGCACGGCAAGGTGCACCGTCGGACCGGCTCCCATGCCCGGCGTGCCGGGATAGAGGTGTCCGCCCACCCCCTGCGCACCGTCCGAAAATACGGCCATCGGGTTGGGGCCGGACTCGTCCAGTTTCAGGGCCCAGCCGAACACATCGTTGTAGAACTTCATCGCTTTCTGCATGTCGCGTACGGGAATTTCCGTCCAGACGACAAAGGCTTGATCGGTCATCGCACATCTCCTTGGGTTCGGGTCGATGGCGTGACTGTCTCATACCCCTCCTGACAGCCTTCTGTCAGCAGCCGCGATCAGCGCGTCGGCATCCAGCCCAGCCCCGCCTCGGTCCCCGCGGCGGGGTGGTATTCGGCGCTGACGTAGCCGTCGTAGCCCGACTCCTCCAGATGCCGGAAGAAGGCCGGGTAATCGACCACGCCCGCCACCGGTTCGTGACGGTCCGGCAGGCCCGCGATCTGGATGTGCCGCGCCCTGCGCCCGTGCCGCGCCCAGACGGCCATCGCGTCGCCGGTGATCTTCTGGGCATGGTAGACATCGAACTGCAGCCCAACATTGGGCCGGTCGACGGCGTCGAGGATCTCCGCCGCCGCGTCGAAGTCCGACAGAAAGTAGCCCGGCATGTCGCCCTGGTTGATGGGCTCGATGGTCAGCACGTGGTCGCGCGCCAGTTCCGCCGCCTCGCGCAGGTTGGCGACGAAGGCGGCGCGCGCCGCCTCACCCTCGCCCGGGCCGGCCATCACGTGGATGAACCGGGACCGCAGCGCCTGCGCGTAGCGCAGCGCGCGGCGGAAATCGTGCCGGAAGCGCTCCTCTCCGCCCGGAACGGCGGCGAATCCACGCGCGCCGCCAGTGTAGTTCGGCGGCGGCGCGTTGATCAGGACAAGCGGCAGACCGGTGTCCGACAGCGCCTGCTGGATGCCCGGCACGGGATCATCGTAGGGAAACAGGAACTCCACCGCCGAAAAACCGGCCGCGGCCGCCGCATGGATGCGTTCGGGAACGGACAGATCCTTGAAGAGAAAAGAAATATTCGCGGCAAACTTGATCATATTCGTCCATCCCGGGGCGGGCACAGAGTAGCCCGCCGCGCACTGCGGCCAAGACTCAACTTGTGTCAACGTGTGGTGGATTTGGGTCGGCTTCAGAGGCCGGACAGTTCGCTGGCCTCGATGACGGGAAAGAACGCCCCCGCCGACAGCAGGCCGAACCAAACCGAGCCCTGATGCGGCCGTTCCGTGCCCAGATCGACCAGCCGGTAGAAATCCTTGCGGTCGATCAGCGCCTCGAGCCGGTCGCGCACGAGGACATAGGGCGCGGGCTCTCCGCTCTCCGGATCGCGGACGACGCGGAGGGGATGATCGGCATCCGCCGTCACCCGGTCCCCGACGTTGGTCAGGAAGGTCAGCCGCTGATCGTCGCCCTCCCCCTCGGCCACGAACTCCACGGCAACGAAAGGGGCGTCCTCCACCTGGACCCGGGCGCGTTCGGCGGGGGTGACGAGGAAATAGCCGTCATCATCCCGCCGCAGGATGGTCGAGAACAGCCGCACCAGTTCCGGCCGGGTGATCGGCGAGCCCTCGTGGTACCACGTCCCGTCGCGGGCGATGCGGATGTCGGGGTCGGTGGTCCGCTCGGGCGCCCACTTGTGGATCGGCGGCAGGCCGGAGCCCTTGGCGGCTGCTTTCACGGAGGCAGCGATCGAGTCTGCGGTAGGTTTCACGTCTTTTTGTCCATGGTTCGGTTTTGCCATCCCCGCGGATCGGCATACACTCGACATCAAATAGTCCCGTGCAGGAAATTGCCATGACCGAATCCCCCGAAAGCCTGAATGAAGAAGACCTCGTCGCCGAGATCGAGGCGGTCGAGGAGAAGCTGGCGCAGGCGAAAGCCTCGATCACCCGGCGCTTCATCGGGCAGGAACAGGTCGTGGACCTGACGCTTTCCGCGCTGCTCTGCGGCGGCCACGGCCTGCTGATCGGCCTGCCCGGCCTCGGCAAGACGCGGCTGGTCGAGACTCTTTCGACGGTGATGGGGCTGACCGGCAATCGGGTCCAGTTCACGCCCGACCTGATGCCCGCCGACATCCTCGGCTCCGAGGTGCTGGAAACGGCGGCGGACGGGTCGCGGTCGTTCCGCTTCCTGCAGGGGCCGATCTTTTGCCAGCTGCTGATGGCGGACGAGATCAACCGCGCCTCGCCCCGGACCCAGTCGGCGCTGCTGCAGGCGATGCAGGAGCGGCAGGTGACCGTCGCGGGCGAAGACCGCCCGCTCGGCACGCCCTTCCACGTGCTGGCCACCCAGAACCCGATCGAACAGGAGGGGACCTATCCGCTTCCCGAAGCGCAGCTCGACCGGTTTCTCGTGCAGATCGACGTCGTCTATCCGGATCGGGCAACGGAACGGAACATCCTCACCGCAACCACCGGCGTGGAGGATGACGCGGCGCACGAGGTCTTCACCGCGGACGAGCTGATCCGCGCCCAGAAGCTGCTGCGCCGGATGCCCGTCGGCGAGACGGTGGTGGAGCGGATCCTCGACCTCGTCCGCGCCTGCCGTCCGGACGAACCCGAAGCCTCGCAACTGGTGCGCGACACGGTGAACTGGGGCCCCGGACCGCGGGCCGCGCAGGCGCTGATGATGACGGTGCGGGCGCGCGCCATGCTGCAGGGGCGGCTGGCGCCGTCGGTGGACGACGTGGTCGCCATGGCACGCCCGGTGCTGCAGCACCGCATGGCGCTGAATTTTGCCGCCCGCGCGCGGGGCGACAGCCTGCCCGCCCTGATCGACCAGACCGCCGCCGCCATCACCCGGACCGAGGCCGCGGCGTGACAGAACCCGTCGCCCTTCGTGGCCGGGCGGAGGCCGAGGCGGCCCGCCTGCCCCCGCTTCTGGCGCGGGCGGAGCAACTGGCCGGCACCGTCCTTTTGGGCGAACATGGCCGCCGCCGCGCCGGGCTGGGCGATGATTTCTGGCAATACCGGCCCGTGCAGCCCGGCGATGCCGCCCGAATGATCGACTGGCGCCGGTCCGCCCGGGGCGACGACCGTTTCGTGCGGGAACGCGAATGGCAGATCGCGCAGAGCGTCATGCTCTGGGTCGATCAGGCGGCGTCGATGCGCTTCGCCTCGGCCAGGACGGTGCCGGAAAAGGGTGAACGCGCGCGGCTGATCGCGCTCGCCACCGCGATCCTGCTGGTGCGGGGGGGCGAACGGGTGGGCCTGACCGGCACGCTGCTGCCGCCCCGGCGCGGCAACACCCAGATCCTGCGGCTGGCCGAATTCTTCTCGCGCGATGACCACGCGGATTACGGCGTGCCGGAGCACCGGGCGATGATCCCGCAATCGCGCGCGCTGTTCGTCTCCGACTTTCTCGGCGACGTGTCCGAGGTGAAGCTCGCCCTGACCAAGGCCGCCGACCGGGGCGTGCGGGGCGTGCTGCTGCAGGTGCTGGACCCGACCGAGGAGGCGTTTCCCTTCAACGGCCGCACGATCTTTGAGAGCATGGGCGGCTCACTCCGCCACGAAACGCTCAAGGCGGGAGACCTGCGCGACCGCTACCGCGCCCGGCTCGCCGCCCGCAAGGCCGAGCTGGCGCAGCTCTGCGCCCGCGCCGGGTGGCAGTTCCAGACGCATCACACCGACGCCTCGGCGCAATCGGCGCTGCTCTGGATCTACCGGGCGCTCGACAGGGGGACTGGCGCATGATCCTCGGGCCCATCGGCTTCACCGCACCCTGGCTGCTTCTGGGCCTCGCCGCGTTGCCGATCCTCTGGATCATCCTGCGCGCCGTGCCGCCCGCGCCGATCCGCCGCCGGTTTCCCGGCGTCGCGCTCCTGCTGGGCCTGTCGGACGACGAAAGCGTCACCGACCGCACGCCGTGGTGGCTTCTGTTGCTGCGGATGCTGGCGGTGGCGGCGCTGATCGTGGGTCTCGCCGGGCCGGTGCTGAACCCGGAAGAGGAGCAGGCGGGCGCCGGGCGAGGGCCGCTGCTGATCCTGACCGACGGAAGCTGGGCCGCGGCGCAGGACTGGCCAACCAGCCAGGACACGATCGACGGGTTGCTGGCCGAGGCCGCGCGGCAGGGCCGGACGGCGGCGATGGTGCGCCTGACCTCGCCCGAACAGCCGGTCTTTCAGTCGCCCGACGTCTGGCGCACCCGCCTGCCCGGAATGGCCCCGCTGGCCTGGGCCCCCGACCCCGAGGCGGTCGCGGGTTTCGTCGACGACCTCTCCGAGGAGGGGTTCGAGACCTACTGGTTTTCCGATGGCCTCGCCCGCGACAGCCGCGCACGCCTGCTGACGGCGCTTGAAAACCGCGGCCCGGTCCGCGTGTTCGAGGGTGGCGCGCCGGTGCTGGGCCTGGCGCCCGTCTCCTTCGAAGAAGGTGCGGTGCAGGTCACCGCCCTGCGCGCCATCGCCGGGGCGGAGCGCGACATCCGCGTGAACGCGCACGGCCGCGACCCCTCCGGCGCGATGCGGCTCTTGGACTCGATGCCGCTGACCTTCGCCGCGGACGCAACCGAGGCGACCGGAGAGATGTCCCTTCCCGCCGAACTGCGCGCCCGCGTGACGCATTTCGAGATCGGCGGCACCCGCAGCGCCGGGGCCGTCAGCCTGACCGACGACAGCCTGCGCCGCCGCGAGGTCGCGCTGCTGGCGGGCCGTGAGAACCGCGAGGGGCTGGAGCTGCTGTCGCCGCTGCACTACCTGCAGCAGGCCCTGGAGCCCTCCGCCGACCTGCTGCACGGCGCGCTCGAGGACATCCTGCCCGCCAACCCCGACGTGATCGTCCTGGCCGACGTCGCCACCCTCTCTCCCGGCGAGACGGAGCGGCTGACCGAATGGATGGAGTCGGGCGGCATGCTGCTGCGCTTCGCCGGACCCCGTCTCGCTGCCAGCGACGTCAGCCGTGAGGCCGAGGATCCGCTGATGCCGGTGCGCCTGCGCGCGGGCGGCCGCAACGTCGGCGGCGCGATGTCCTGGGGGGAGCCGAAGACGCTCGCCCCCTTCGATCAGGACAGCCCCTTCGCGGGCCTGCCGGTGCCCGGTGACGTGACGATTTCCTCTCAGGTCATGGCTCAGCCCGACCCGACGCTGGCGGACCGCGTGATCGCCCGGCTGTCGGACGGCACCCCGCTGGTCACCCGCAAACGCGTCGGCGAGGGGCAGGTCGTCCTGTTCCACGTTTCGGCCAATGCCGAATGGTCCACCCTGCCGCTTTCCGGCCTCTTCGTGCAGATGCTGGAACGGCTCGCCGTCTCTTCCGCCACCACCCTGCCGGAGCCTGCGGACCTCAAGGGGACCACGTGGCGCCCGGTCCGGACCCTTTCGGCCACCGGCATGCTGGAACCGGCAGGAACCCTGCCGGGGGTCGACGGGCAGACCCTGCTGACCGCAGCGCTCGGACCCGACCTGCAGCCCGGCCTCTACGAAGGGGAGGATCGCCGCATCGCCCGCAACGTCCTGACCGCAGACGCCGCACTGACCCCCGCAAGCTGGCCCGCCGGCGTCCCCGTCGAGGGGCTGACCCGGGCCGAGGAACTGCCGCTCGGCGGCTGGCTTCTGGGCGCCGCGCTGGTGATGATGGTGGCCGACATCCTCGCCACGCTGGCGCTGTCGGGCCGCCTCTCCGGCGGCGGCCGTGCGCCCGCCTCCGCCGCGGCTCTGCTCGCCGCGCTGCTGATGGTCCAGCCCGGACCGGGCCTGCGTGCGCAGGATGCGGCGGAAAACGACCGCGACGCCGCCCTCGCGCTCGCCGCAACTTCCGAGGTGGTGCTGGCCCATGTGGTCACCGGCAACAGCCAGGTGGACGATCTGGCGCAGGCGGGGCTGCGGGGCCTGTCGGAAACGCTCTTCTTCCGCACCTCGGTCGAGCCGGCGGCGCCGATGGCGGTGAACCTCGAAACCGACGAGCTTGCGTTTTTCCCATTCCTCTACTGGCCGATCACCCCCGACCAGCCGACCCCGTCGGAAGAGGCCTACGCCAAGCTCAACACCTACCTGCGCAGCGGCGGGATGATCCTGTTCGACACCCGCGACGCCGACATCGCCCGCTTCGGCGCTGCGTCGCCCAACGGGCGCAAGCTGCAGGAACTGGCCGCGCCGCTCGACGTGCCGCCGCTGGAGCCGGTGCCCTCTGACCACGTCCTGACGCGCACCTTCTATCTGCTGCAGGACTTCCCCGGCCGCCACACCGGCGGCGAGATCTGGGTTGAGGCGGCGCCCGCCGACGCCGAACTGATTGAGGGGATGCCGTTCCGTAACCTCAACGACAACGTGACGCCGGTGGTCATCGGCGGCGGCGACTGGGCCGCGGCCTGGGCGGTGGATGAAAGCGGCGCGCCTCTGGTCCCGGTCGGGCGCGGCTTCGCGGGCGAACGCCAGCGCGAGATCGCCTATCGCTTCGGCGTCAACCTCGTGATGCACGTGCTCACCGGGAACTACAAATCCGATCAGGTTCACGTGCCTGCGCTTCTCGACAGGCTTGGCCAATGACCGGCACCATCGTCTTCGACCCCCTGCTCCCCCTGCCGCTGCTGATCGCGCTCGCCGCGCTGACCGTGCTGGGCATCGTGCTTGCCCTCTGGCGCGGGCTGGCGGGCTGGGCCCTGCGCGGGCTGGCCGCGCTTGTGGTGCTGGGCGCGCTGGCCGGGCCGGTCTTCCGGCAGGAGGACCGCGCGCCGCTGACCGATATCGTTCTGCTGGTGGAAGACCGCTCCGCCAGCCAGGCCCTCTCCGACCGCCCGGCGCAGACCGACGCCGCGATGGAGGCGCTGGAGGCCCGGCTCGCTGCGCGCCCGAACACCGAGGTGCGGCGCGTCACTGTGCCGGACGGACAGGACGACGCCGGAACCGAACTGATGACCGCCGTGTCCGAGGCGCTGGCGGAAGAACCCCGGGCCCGCGTCGCCGGGACGATCATCGTCTCGGACGGGCGGCTGCACGATGTCCAGCGCGCGCCGGACCTGCCCGCCCCGATGCACCTGCTGCTGACCGGAGAGCCCGAGGACTGGGACCGCCGGCTGGTTGTCCGGAACGCCCCCGCCTTCGCCATCCTCGGGGAGCCGGTGACGCTGACCATCATGGTCGAGGACATGGGCGCTGCGCCCGAGGGTGCGACCGAGGCGCCGCTCGACATCTCTGTCGATGGCGGCGAGCCGCAGCGCTTCAACGTGCCGATCGGGCAGGAGATCGACCTCCCCGTCACGCTGCCCCATGGCGGCCGCAACGTGATCCAGTTCTCCGTGCCGGAAGCCGAGGGCGAACTGACCGACCGCAACAACTCCGCCCTCGTCCAGATGAACGGCGTGCGCGACCGGCTGCGGGTGCTGCTGGTCTCGGGCGAGCCGCATGCGGGCGGGCGCACCTGGCGGAATCTGCTGAAATCGGACTCCTCGGTCGACCTCGTGCATTTCACCATCCTGCGCCCGCCCTCGAAGCAGGACGGCGTGCCGGTCTCGGAACTGTCGCTGATCGCGTTCCCGACGCGGGAACTCTTCCTCGAGAAGATCGACGATTTCGACCTTATCATCTTCGACCGCTACAAGCGGCGCGGAATCCTGCCCTCGCTCTACCTCGACAACGTCAGGCAATATGTCGAGAACGGCGGCGCGGTGCTGGTCGCGGCAGGGCCCGACTTCGCCTCGGCCGACAGCCTGTACCGCTCGCCTCTGGGCGAGATCATGCCGGCCCGGCCCTCCGCCCGGGTCATCGAGAGGGGCTACCGCCCGCAGGTCACCGAGATGGGTCGCCGCCACCCGGTGACCGCCGGGCTGGTGAACGAATGGACCGGCGACTGGGGCCGCTGGATGCGCCAGATCGACGTCGCCCCGACCGAGGGCAGCGACGCGCAGGTCGTCATGTCCGGCGTGGAGGAAAGGCCGCTGCTGGTGCTCGACCGGGTCGGCGAGGGGCGCGTGGCGCTGCTCGCCTCCGACCACGCCTGGCTCTGGAGCCGCGGCTACGAGGGCGGCGGCCCGCAGCTCGAGCTGCTGCGGCGCCTCGCCCACTGGATGATGAAGGAGCCGGAACTGGAGGAAGAGGCACTCTGGGCCGAGCCCACCGGCCAGACCATGCGCATCATCCGCCGCTCGCTGGAGGACAGCGTGCCGCCGGTGACGGTCACGACGCCCTCGGGCGAGACGGTGGAGCTGGAGCTTGAAGAGGTCACGCCGGGCCGGTTCGAGACGCTGTGGCGCGGGCCTGAGATCGGGCTTTACCGGCTGGAGAACGGCGATCAGACGGCTGTGATCGGCCTCGGCCCCGCCGCGCCCCGCGAATTCGAGGCGACGATCGCCAGCGGCGAGACCCTGCAGCGGGTGATCGGCGAGCTGCGCGGCGGGGTCCAGTCCCTGTCCGACGGCATGCCCTCGATCCGCGACGTGCGCCCCGGCCGCCCGGCGGCGGGACGTGGCTGGATCGGGCTCACCCCGCGCGAGGCCTATGTGACGCAGGACGTGACGCTGACAACCCTCCTGCCGCCTTGGCTGGTGCTGCTGCTGGCGGCCGGTCTGATCGTCGGCGCCTGGCTGCGCGAAGGACGGCGCTGACGGAGAGCGTGGAGGGGGGGCCAGCCCCCCGCCGGCCTCCGGCCGCCTCTCCCCGGAGTATTTCGAACCACAGGAAGCATGGGGCCAGATCCTCTGCTTCCTGTGGTTCGAAATACTCCCGCCGGAGGCACCGCGATTTGGCCGCGCCAAATCGCCGAGTATCGTGTGCGGCCCCCGAAGGGGCCGCTCCGTAAGGTCAGCCGTGGACCTTGACGACCATCTTGCCGGTGTTGCCGCCCTTGAGAAGCGACATGAACGCCCTGGGCGCGTTCTCCAGCCCCTCGGCCACGTCCTCGACATAGGCGATGTCGCCGGCGGTAACCTTGGGGCCGACCTCGGCGAAGAACTCGGGCATCCGCTTCACGTGATCGGTCTGCAGCAGGCCCTGGATGGTCAGCCGGTTGACGAGGATCATCCGCCACAACTTGCCCGTCGGGAAGGCCGCGGTCTCGTCTTCCGCGCCGTTGTACCAAGCGATCATGCCGCAGACGATGATCCGGCCGTAGAGGTTCATCAGCGGCAGCACCCCGCCCAGCGTCGGCCCGCCCACGTTCTCGAAATAGACGTCGATCCCGTCCGGGCATTCCGCCTTCAGCGCCTCGCGCATCGCCTTTGCATCCTTGCCGCGGTGGTCGATGCAGGCGTCGAAGCCGAAGGTCTCTACCGCCATCCGGCACTTCTCGGGCCCGCCCGCGACGCCGACGACGCGGCAGCCCGCCTGCTTGGCCAGCTGGCCGACCATGGACCCGACCGGCCCGGTGGCCGCGCCGACCACCAGCGTCTCGCCTTCTTTCAGCTTGCCGTAGGCGGTGATCCCGGCCCATGCGGTGAAGCCGGGCATCCCCAGCACGCCGAGCGCGAGGGAAGGCGAGCCCATCGCGGGATCCCACTTGTAACACTGCTTCGCCGGCAGCACGCCGTGATCCGCCCAGCCGAAGCGGCCGACCGCGTAATCGCCTTCCTTGAACTCCGGGCTGTTCGATTTCAGCACCCGCCCGATCGCCCCCGCTTCCATCGTGCCGCCGACCGGCACCGGGGCGGAATAGCTTTTCACGTCGTCCATCCGCCCGCGCATGTAGGGGTCGAGCGACATATAGGCGGTCTCCACCAGGATCTCGCCCTCGCCCGGTTCGGGCATGTCCACTTCCTCGAGGCGGAAGTTCTCGTCCGTCGGTTCGCCCTGCGGGCGCGACGCCAGCACGATGCGTTTCATCTTGGTCATGGGATGTCCTCCTCTGGTCCGGGTGCAGCCTAGCCGTCCCGCCGGCCGTGCCAAGCGGAAACCAATTCCGCAGCCTGTGCGGCGGCGCGTGATGGACATGGGCGGCGGAATGCCTATATGGAGCGCCACCATGGCGAAGAAACCCGACAACCCCAATTACAAGGTGATCGCCGAGAACCGGCGCGCCCGCTACGACTACGCGATCGAGGACGACCTCGAATGCGGCATCGTCCTCATGGGGTCCGAGGTCAAAAGCCTGCGCACCGGCCAGTCCAACATCGCCGAAAGCTACGCCACCGTGGACGACGGCGAGCTCTGGCTGGTGAACAGCTACATCGCCCCCTACCAGCAGGCGATGTTCGGCCATGAGGAGCGGCGGCGCCGCAAGCTTCTGGTCAACAAGCGCGAACTGGCCCGGCTCTGGTCCGACACGCAGCGCAAGGGCATGACCCTCGTGCCGCTGGTGCTCTACTTCAACCACAAGGGCACGGTGAAGCTGAAAATCGGCATTGCCAAGGGCAAGAAGGCCCCCGACAAGCGCGCGACGGAGGCCAAGCGCGACTGGAACCGGCAGAAGCAGCGGCTGCTGAAGGAACACGGCTGAGCGCCCGCGTTGCAAGGGCGCGGCGAGCGGGCTATGCCACGACAACCTCATCTGAGCGGAACCGATCCTTGACCAATCACCTCTACAAGCGCGACCTCCCCGACGGGCTGGACCTTGGCCTCGTCGTGGCCATCGACTGCGAAACCATGGGCCTGAACCCGATGCGCGACCGGCTCTGCGTGGTGCAGATGTCGGGCGGCGACGGCCACGCCCATATCGTGCAGATCGAGAAGGGCCAGGCGCAGGCGCCCAACCTGGCGCGGATGCTGGAGGACCCGAATGTCCTCAAGCTGTTCCATTTCGGCCGCTTCGACATCGCCGCGATGTACCATGCCTTCGGCGCGCTGGCCGCGCCGGTCTATTGTACAAAGATCGCAAGCCGCCTGATCCGCACCTACACCGACCGCCACGGGCTGAAGAACCTGACGCAGGAGCTGATCGGCGTGGACCTGTCCAAGCAGCAGCAATCCAGCGACTGGGGCGCCGAGACGCTGTCCGAGGCGCAACTCGACTACGCGGCGTCGGACGTGCTCTACCTCCACCGCCTGCGCGAGGAACTGGACGCGCGGCTGGCGCGCGAGGGGCGGACGGATCTGGCGCAGGCCTGTTTCGACTTTCTGCCGACGCGGGCGAAGCTGGATCTTGCCGGCTGGCCCGACATCGACATCTTCGCGCACAGCTGAGATGGAGCGCGCCGCCATCTCCGGTTGGACCGGCTGACATGGCGCTGCGCGACCGCCATACGCGGATTGTCGGCTGGCTCAAGATCGCGCTGCCGCTGGCCGCGCTGGCGATTCTCTCTACCCTCTTCCTGCTGTCGCGGCGGATCGAGCCGCCCGACGACCTGCCCTTCGCCGAGGTCGAGATGGAGGACCGCGCCCGCCGCCAGCAGGTGACGCGGCCCAGCCTCTCCGGCGCGACCGAGAAGGGCGATCTGGTCGAAGTCAGCGCGGCCGAGGTGCAGCCCGGCCCGGACGACCCGCAGCGGGTGAGCGCGACAGAGGTGCGGGCCCGGCTCGATTTCGTCGACGGCGGCACGATGCGGGTGCGTTCGGACCGCGCCGTCTTCGACCGGGGCGCGGGGCGGGCGGAACTGACCGGCGACGTGGTCGTTGCCACCGCGACGGGACAGGAGATTCGCACCGAACGGCTCGACATCGCGCTCGACACGCTGGAGGTCGTGGCGCCCGGCGAAGTGCGCAGCACCGGCCCCGAAGGCGACCTGACCGCGGGCCGCCTCAGCGTCACCGACGGCCCCGACGGGGGTGCCATTCATTTGGTTTTCACCGGCGGGGTGAAGCTGGTATACGAACCGCAACGTTCCGAGGACTGATTATGCCAACTGCCTTTTCGACCGCGCTTCGCAATCTGAGCCTCGTGCTCCTGATCGCCCTTCCGGGCCATGCGCTGGCGCAGGGCCCCAGCCTTGCCTTCGGCAGTTCGGACAATTCCGAGGCGCCGGTCGAGGTGGAGGCGGAAAGCCTCTCCGTCAACCAGAAGGACGGCACCGCCGAATTCACCGGCAACGTGCGGATCGTCCAGGGCGAGATGCGACTGAACGCGCCCCGTGTGCTGGTCGAATACACCGAGGATCAGAGTGGCGTCGAACGGCTGGAGGCCACCGGCGGCGTCACCATCGTCAGCGGCGAGGATGCGGCGGAGTCGGATGTCGCCGATTACCTCGTGCAGGAGGGGGTCATCGTGATGACGGGCAACGTCACCATCGTGCAGGGTCCGAACACGCTCTCGTCCAACAAGGTCACCATCGACCTCGACGCCGGAACCGCGCAGATGGAGGGCCGGGTGCGCACCATCCTGCAGAGCGGCGGCAGCGACGAATGATGGACGGCGCGGATCTGCACGCGGTCGAGGGGTCGTCCGGCCTGCGCATCGTCAACCTGCGCAAGAGCTACCGCAAGCGCGTGGTGATCCGCGACGTGTCGATCGAGCTTGAGCGCGGGGAGGTCGTGGCGCTGCTGGGCCCGAACGGCTGCGGCAAGACGACGACCTTCTATTCCATCGCTGGCCTCGTGGTGCCCGAGGGCGGGCATGTCCTGATCGACGGGCGCGAGGTCACGGGCCTGCCGATGTACCGCCGCGCGCGGCTCGGCATCGGCTACCTGCCGCAGGAGATGTCGATCTTCCGCGGCATGAACGTCGAGGACAACATCCTCGCGATTCTGGAAATCGCCCAAAGCGACCCGATGAAGCGCCGCGAGCGGCTGGAAGAGCTGCTGTCGGACTTCTCCATCGAACACCTGCGCCGCGCCCCCGCCCTGGCGCTGTCGGGCGGTGAGCGGCGGCGGGTCGAAATCGCGCGCTGCCTTGCGGCAGAGCCGAAGTACCTGCTGCTCGACGAACCCTTCGCGGGCGTGGACCCGATCTCGGTTGCCGATATCCGGCACCTCGTGGCGGACCTCAAGAAACGGGGCATCGGCGTCCTGATCACCGACCACAACGTCCGCGAGACGCTCGAGATCGTCGACCGCGCCTATATCCTGCACGACGGCAAGGTGCTGATGTCCGGTTCCCCCGCCGACGTGGTCGAGAACGAGAACGTCCGCCGCGTCTATCTTGGCGACAGCTTCCGCATTTCCTGACAGACGCCCGGGCCGCGACAACCTTCCCGATACCCTGCCAGCCGGATTCCATTGACAGACCGGCGGGCTCTCGCCTCAAATGACGGGATGACAGTCGCGTCTCACGCCATTTGCCGCCGAGAGGGTGAAATGCCCGCCGGAGGCGATTGCATGGCAGGCGGACGGTCTTATCTCGGTAAGGAGGGCTGATCGGTTTCGCGCGGCTCTCGCGCCCCGTCAGCTCTTCATGCTCATCGTGAAGGAGACGACATGCGCTACCAGATCACCGGAAAGCAAATCGACATCGGCGACGCCCTTCAGACCCACGTGAGGGACGGGCTGAACGAAGCGATTTCCAAATATGCCGAACGACCTACCGAGGCGATCGTCATCTTTTCCAAAAGCGCACACGAATACGTCTGTGAAGCGACCGTGCACCTGAGCACCGGGCTGACGGCCCAGGCCAAGGCGCATTCCACCGAAATCTACGCCGCGTTCGAAGCCTGCAGCGCGAAAATGGAAAAGCAGCTGCGCCGTTACAAGCGCCGTCTGAAGGACCATCACAGCAAGCGGACAGACCCGGTTGAACATCTCGAAGCGTCCTCCTATATCCTCGCCGCGGATCAGGAGGACGGGGAATCAGAGCCCGACGATCTCCAGCCCATCATCGTGGCTGAAATGCAGACCCGGATACCGTCGCTTTCGGTCGGCGAGGCGGTCATGCAGATGGAACTGGCGGGGGCTCCTGTGTTAGTCTTCCGCCATGAGGGAAAAGACGGGCTGAACGTCGTGTATCGCCGCGAAGACGGTAATATCGGCTGGATCGACCCGCGTATGTAAGGGTATCGGTGCCGTTCCCTCTGCGGGACGGCAACAGGCCGAAGCGAGACAGGACACAATGAATCTTTCGGCAATACTGAAGGCCGAGGCCGTGAAGGTCATTGGCGCAGCTTCGAGCAAGAAACGTCTGCTGCACGATCTCGGCGATCTCGCCCATTCGGCCTACGGGCTCGATCCGTCCCGCGTGGTCGAGGCTCTGCTGGAACGCGAGAGCCTCGGCCCCACCGGCGTCGGCAACGGCGTCGCCCTGCCCCATGCCCGCATGGAAGGGCTGGAGGACGTGCGCGGCGCCTTCATCCTGCTGGAAAAGCCGGTCGAGTTCGATTCGATCGACCGGCAGCCCGTCGACCTCGTCTTCGCGCTTTTCGCGCCGCAGGACGCGGGCGTCGAGCACCTCAAGGCGCTGGCGCTGGTGGCGCGGACCTTCCGCGACGACAGCATCTGCAAGAAGCTGCGCGCCAATGCCGACGCCTCGACGATCTACGCGATCCTGACCTCGGATCAGGGGATGCAGGCGGCCTGACACCGGGCCGCCCGCCGCGTCACCGCCGCCAGCGGCGGAAACCGAAGATCATGTAATCCCGCTGATAGACCTCGGCCACTTTCGCCTCGATCTCCTCGTCGTAGAAGCCCGACAGCGGCACCAGCCCCGCATCCGACACCGAAACCGGCTCGGGCGCCTTCCGCACCCCCGCGCTTTCGGCCAGCAGAGGCAGCCAGCGCGGCATCTCCTCCTCCCGCACGACCATGTCCGGCAGGGCGAACTGGCCCATCCCCTCGACCAGCGCGGCCTGCGTGGACCATGACGGGTCGACCCGGATCGCGGTCTGCCCGGCAAGGTTCGCCTTCACGAAATCGAGGTAGGCAAGGAAGGCGGTCCGGTGCCGCGCGGCGTCCCAGTCCGCGCCCGGCGCTTCCGCCGGGATCGGCACCTTGTAGCGGTTGCGCAGGATGCGCCGGATCTCGGACAGGCTGCCATCGCCGGTGGACAGGATGCGGTCGCAGAAGGTCGCGTTGGCCCGCGCCACCGGGTGGCGGATCACGGTGAAGCTGCGGTGGCCCTTGTGCCGCCGCTTCCATTGGCGCAGCTCCTTCTGCGACAGCCGGGCCAGCAGCTCCTCCTCCCCCACCCCGTCCAACGCGGCTAGCCACGCGCGCACCTCGGCCTCGGGCCCGCCGCGCACCGGGAGGTACATCAGCGGCGCCTTGGCGGCGGCGACGTAGGAGGGCACGGCCGGCCCACGCCGGGGTTCGAAATTCGGGGTTCGGGACAGGTTGAACCGGTCGAGCCGGGCCAGCGCCGCCTCCATCTGCGGAAAGTTCGCCACCTTCTCGGACAGCGGCGCGGGGTTCTGCCGCTTCAGCTTCTGGTCGAGGTCCGAAAGCCGCGCCTCGACGCCCAGAAAGCGTGCCAGCCCGTTCATCACGCTGACGTCCTGCAGGTCCTCGTAGGCCACGTAGAACGCTGTCTGGCCGCTGCGCTGCAGCGCGTTCATCAGCCGGACCTGAAATGCCTGCAACGCCTCCAGATGCGCCTCGAACTCGGCCGCGTCGAAACCGGCCGGTTCATCCTTGCGGCGGCGCACGTCGGTCAGCTTCCACTGGCCGGTGGCCTGCGCGATCTTCCAGCTGACGTAGCTTTCCACCGGATTGCGGGTCAGCACGATCTTGGCGCAGCGCGGGTCGTCCATCACGATGTCGAAGACGCGGGGATCGTGATCGTGGAAATACCGGAACCCGCCCAGCCCCTCCGTCCGGTCGCGAATGGCGGCGATCAGCGCGGCCGGTTCGGCGTCGCGCTGGTCCAGCGTCAGGCCGAGAATCTCGTCCCGGTTGGGATAGCCGATGAAATGGGGATTGAACGCCTCCCCGTGGCAGGTGACGCCGTCGAGCGCGTTCAGATTCGCCTCGAGGAAATTGGAGCCGGTCCGCATCTCGGCGAACATGACGAAGTGATCGAAGGGTCCGCTCATGATGCCTTACTTCTGCACGAGATAGGGTTTCGGGGCCTTGCGCGGCGGGCGCTCCGGGTCGGGGCCCGCCGGGAAATCCCCCATCAGGTGGGGATGCATGCCCTGGTTCTTGAGGTTCTGCAGGAACTGGCCGAAGCCCGTCAGATCGACCATCGTCGGCGCCTCGGACAGCCGCCGGGTGCTGCGCGCGCCCAGTTCCGCCACGGCGTCCTGCAGGGCCTGCATCGGCGCCTCGACGAAATCGGCCAGCGTCCAGATATGCACCCGCGCCTTCGTCTCGGTCTGGCGCAGGGTTTCGATGAACTTCGCCTCGATCTTCTGCAGCCGCGCCGCTTCTGCCCGGATCTCGGCGAAATCGGCACGGGAGCGCGCGAGGGGCAGCGCCCACGCCCCCGAGATCACCGCGATCCGGGCGTTGCCGTCACGCGCGAGGTCCCACGCGATCTTCTGGTTGTCGGCGGGGCCGTATTGAAAGCACTGCTGCTCGCCCCGCGTGGCCCAGATGAGGTTGGTGAGAAAGCCGCGCGGGTTGTAGTCGCGGATCGCCGCGCTGTCTGGAATGGCCCCCGCGACAACGCTCTGCCCGCCCGAAAACGCGACCCCCCCGGGGGCGTAGAGGTGGCCATGCACGCGCATCCCGGTCTGGCCCTCCAGCCACGGCTCGAAATCCTCGAAGAGTTCGGAGAAGCCTTGGAACACTGCGTAGGGCGCGCAGGTGGCCCCATTCTCCCAGCCCCAGTTCGGCCAGCGCGACTGCATGTAAAGCCCCGGCCGCCCCCGCGTCCGCAGTTCCACCGCGCGGCTGAAGATGCGGTCGATCTTGCCGGGGTTCGGCTCGGTCTTTTTCCGGGTGGCGGGATCCTCAGTCAGGAAGGCACGGTAGAGACGTCCGGCATGGGGCCAGATCTTGCGCGCGACGAAACAGTCGGACCGGCGCAGAAGCTGGAGATGGTCGTCGTAGAAGATATGCGGCTTGCCCTGGAAATCGAATTTGGACAGCGTGAGCGAGCGGCTCTCGATCCGCCGGGAATGAATTCGCGCGAGGGTCTGGAAATAGCTTTCGTCGGGGATCCAGACGCGCTGGAAAAAGCGGTCGTAGGTCGGCCGCTCCGGATCCGCGAGGATCGCCGACAGCGTCCCCCGCGTCAGGCACCACCATTGCGATCCCATGTGCGGCACGATTCCGTTGGGCATCCGCCGCTTGAAGCCGACCCTACGCTGCAGCTCGACATAGCGGTCGAACAGGCGGCGGTGCTTTTTCCACGCGAAGGGGAAGCGCAGGGTGAAGCGTTCGCTGTCCAGCCCGCCGACCGTCCATTCCACATCCGCCGTCGTGGCGCTTTCGATGAAGTCGGTGTCGGGCCGGGCGGCGAGGTAATCGGTCAGCTCGGGCACCGGGCGCAGCGGCAGGCAGGAGCCGGAGGCGAGGTAGACGTGGCTCACCTCGGGGAAATCCCGCAGCATCACCTCCGCCCCCGCCTGCGTGGCGGCGACGATCCCCCATGTGCCCCATTCGCAGCGGTGGCGGTCCGAGAAGCGGATGCGCTCCACGTCCTCCAGCGACTTGCGGAAGGCGCGGAAGACCCGACGCGGCACGTTGGTGTCGGCGTGAATCACCACCGGGCAGCCGGCGGCGGCCCAGTGCCGCGCCACCTGTTCGGCCCGGTTCAGCGCCGTGTGGACGAGCATGACGATCCCGACCGTCACCGCCCGCCCCTCATGCCCAGTTGCCCTTGGACATCAGCCCGAGGATCTCGAGCTGGCGCCAGTTGATGTATTTCTCGGACCAGCGGCACCAGAGGTCCGGGTTCTCCTGCAGCGTCTCGGCATAGGCGCGGTATTCGACGGAAGCCGCATAATGCTGCCCGCGCTGCAGCTCCTCCGCCGCCTTGTCGGCGAAAGTGTGCAGGAACTTCGTGTGCAGGAGGATCCCCGAGGCCTTTTCGCCGCCCCATTCGTCATAGACAAGGTTCAGCCCCCGCGGCAGCAGCGTGTGGGTGGACGAGACCCAGGCATAGTCGCGGTGCCATTTCACCAGCGGGATCTTGTTCAGCGCCGGGGCCTTGGCGGGCGTGTCCGGGAAGAACACCCGCATCCGCGGCCCGCCCTGAATCCAGAGGTTGCCGTAACGGCTGTTCTTGGAGATCACGTAATTGCCCGCGTCGAACCAGCCGGCGATTTCCATGGGGTTCTGGCCGGGCAGGTAGGGCTGCGCGTCGATCCGGCCCTTGGGATACATGTCCAGCAGCATGGCCGAAAAGCTCTTGATCGACGAGGCGTCCAGCCAGTCGGTGAGCGCCGGCAGCGGGCGGGTGTCGCAGAACGGGTAGACGAAGAATTCGTCGGGATCGACCGTAAGCGTCCAGTGGCCGTGCGCGTGCTTCATCTGCAGCCAGGTCAGCCAGTCCACCCCGAAGCGCGCCCGCTTGTAGCTGGCGGCGGTGGTCCAGAGCGACACGTCCTCCTGCCCGGCCAGGTAATCGCGGGTGCCGTCGGTGCTGTCGTTGTCCACGAAGAGGAAATGCGACACGCCCATGTCGCGGTAGTATTGCAGGAAGAACGGCAGACGGATCTTCTCGTTCCGGCAGGTCGAGAACAGCAGGATATCGCGTTTGCGGATGCGGTCGGTGCGGTCCGCGACGCGCGTCAGTTCCCGCCGCTTGCGGAACGCGCGAATGCGCCAACGCTTGCGCTGAAGCCTGAGCCGATATGACTGCGCGAAACCCAAGTGAATGCCATCCGTACCGCGACGGGGCCGGTCTGTCGGGCGGCTGTCAGGTCACCTTCAAAACGATGTCGAAATGATCCCGCCATGAAGGCGGAACAAAGCCGCTCTGGGTGCCCGTCCCCGAAATCCTGCCGTCTTCCCGTGCAAGGTTCTTGATCTGTTTCAGCCACGATACGCGATCCACCGGGCTGAGGTAAACGGGAATGTCCCCCAGAACCTCATGATAGACCGCGAGATCTCCGCAGACGACAGGGGTGCCAAGCGCCGCCGCCTCGACCGGGGGCAGGCCGAAGCCTTCCGCGAAGCTGGGCTGAAGCAGGCCCGCCGCCCCCTCTATCAGCGCCGCGACCGCGCTGTCCGACAGGCCCGGGCATTCGCGGACCGGCCCGCCGGACGGAAGTGCGTCGAGCCGGGCGAAGACCGTTTCGTTCCGCCAGCCACGTGCGCCGCAGACCAGAAGCTCCGGCACCGGGCCGTCCGCACGCGCCAGGTCCTCCCACACGTCAAGCAGCAGGGCGTGGTTCTTGCGCGGCTCGATCGTGCCCAGCGTGACGAAATAGGGCCGCACGGGGGGCAGCCCGTCCGGCAATGCGGCGGGATCGGGCTTTGGCCGATCCACCCCCAGATGCGCCACGATGCCCCGCGCGGCGAGGTTGCGGCGGGCGAGGATGCGGTCCACATCGCCCATGGTGCGGGCGGAATTGTAGATCAGCAGATCGGCATGGCGGCCTGCCCGGTACAGCATCTCGCGGAAGCGGCTGACCGTGCCCTCGCGCTGGAACTCCGGGAAATCCAGCGGGATCGTATCGTGGATGAAGATCGTCACCCGCGCATCCCGGATCCCGCGCACGGCGCGGAGCACGCGGCTGCTGACGTTGGAATGCCCGGTATTGAGGTAGGCGACCCCCTCCGGCATCCGCCGCCGCAACAGCCAGCGCAGGCCGATGCGGCTGGCACGGGCGCAGGCCAGCCGCCGCAGGTCGGCGTCGGCCCGGCGCTGCATCGGTGTCAGCCGCCGCCCCAGCCGGGCCAGCAGGTCCTCGCGCCCCCAGTCCTGGCGGCCATCGACGCGGCCAAGCAGGCCGGCCAGCCCCTCACGGTCCAGCAGGGCGTAGCCCGTGACGGTGCGCGCCAGCCCGAAAAGCGGGGTGTCGAGGCTCAGCAGATGGACGAGATAGGCGCGCTCCACGCGGTCCACGCCCGTCAGGTTGCGGCCGGCGCGGCTGGCCAGACGTGTCACGTCCAGCAACCGCGCCGCGGGGGCCTGTGTCATGTCACCATCCGGCCGAGGTCGGCGCGACGGCGGTTACTGCGCCGCCTTGCTGAAGTTGACGATCTCGTGAAGGTAGTCCGCCAATTCGTCGCGCAGTTCCTCACGGGCCAGCCCGAAGGCCACGGTGGCCTGAAGAAAACCCGCCTTGGAGCCGCAGTCGAACCGCTGGCCCTGAAAACGGTAGCCATAGACCTTGCGACCCTCCGTCAGCTCCTGCGCGATGGCATCGGTCAACTGGATCTCGCCACCCGCGCCCTTGCTGCTCGAGCTGAGGTTGTCGAAGATTTGCGGGGTCAGCAGGTAGCGCCCGATGACGGCAAGGTTCGACGGCGGGTTCTCCTTCGGCTTCTCGACCATCCCGCGGATGGTGACGAGGTTGCCGTGATCCTCGGCCACGTCGAGCATGCCGTAGTTCTTGGCCTTGTCCATCGGGACTTCCATCGCGGCGACCATGTTGCCGGGGGCCTGCTCGAACGCTTCCACCATCTGCTGCAGACAGGGCTTCTCGGCCGCGATCACGTCGTCGGGCAGTATGACGGCAAAGGGCTCGTCGCCGATCAGCCGCCGCGCGCACCACACCGCATGGCCGAGTCCGAGTGCCTTGTGCTGGCGGATGTAGGCGATCTGGCCGCTGTCCATGTTGGTGGTCTTGAGCATCTCGAGAAGCTCGAGCTTGCCCTTGGCTTCCAGCTCGGCCTCGAGCTGCGGGGAATGATCGAAATAATCCTCGAGCGCGCTTTTCCCGCGCGAGGTGACGAAGATGAATTCGGTGATACCGGCGGCGCGGGCTTCGTCGATGGCGTATTGAATGAGAGGGCGGTCCACCAGGGTCATGATTTCCTTGGGCACCGACTTGGTTGCCGGCAGGAACCGCGTTCCCAGCCCGGCCACCGGAAAAATGGCTTTTGTAATTTTCTTTTGCATAACGGTCGTGTCCTTCGGTTCGCATTCCGGCAGGGGCGCCGTACCCTGCACTGTCTAGCATTTGATCGCGGTTCTTGAAACGTCAATACCGGCAGCCGGCGCTGTCCCGGCGGGTTAACAATCTATCCGGACGCTAAAGCCACACTTCTTCAGGCGGTCTACGCTGCAGTGCAACACGCGCGCGCTCTTCGGTGATTCGGGCGGAAAACCGCCGGAAGCGCAATCTCTCGGCGTTCCGGTTGCTCCGGCCCCAGAGTCCGCCGGTCTGCTCCCATACCCCGTCGGGCGTGAATCGCACCCGATGCGGCCGGACGCCCGGTGCGAAGAGGAAGAGCGTCACCGTCTCCCCGGCCGCCGCCGCCGCTCGTGCCGCGGCCCGGTGACGGCGGGCGAACAGGCGCCGCCCCGCCACCTCGGTCTGTCCGCCCGTGGCGCGGGTTTCGAAGGGGAGAAACCAGTGGCGCGGGTGCGGGATCGCCGGCATCTGGGACAGGGGGCGGTCGCGTCCCGCCTCCAGCCCCGCCTCCAGCCGCGCCATCAGACGGCGCAGGTCGCGCGGTTCGATCCGCCCCGCGACCATGTGGTCGAGCAGCGCGCGCCTCTGTGCCGTGCGCAGGTCCTGCATCACCTTCTCATGGGCCTGCGCCGGGCAATGCTTGCGCAGGAAGACCGCGGTGCTGGCCCCCACGTCGAACAGGTCGCGCGGGCCGCGGGTCCGGCTGCGCCGGGCGCTTTCGGCATAGGCATGGTGCACCTCGGCCAGCGGCACGATCGCGGTGGCCAGACCGGCGCGCGCCAGCCGCATGTTGAGGTCGGTTTCGTCCAGATAGAACCGGAAGGCCGGATCGAACCCTCCCATCTCGGCCAGAACCGTGCGGCGGACGGCCATGTTGGTGCCTTCGGTCTTGATCCCGCGCCCCTCGGCCGGGGTCAGCAGCACCGGTGTCACGTCCTTCAGCGCAAGATCGTGGGCGGCGCCGGTCTGATCGACGCTTCGCGCCTTCCACTGGAAGGAAATCCCGTTCCGCCCCCGCACGAAGCCTCCGGCCGCCGCCGCTTCGGGCCATGAGAATCCCTGCACCAGATGTGCCAGCCAGCCCGGCTCAGGCACCGCGTCATCGTCGATGAAGGCGACGATCTCGCCCGCCGCCTCGGCGATGCCCGCGTTGCGCGCGGCCGAGATGTTGGCCTCCTCGAACGCCACCAGCTTGACCTCGTCGCAGAACCCGGCGGCGCGGACGGCGGCGTGCCCCTCGTCATCCGTGACGACGACGATCTCGTAAGCGGGGTAGAGCAGCCGCGACAGCCCGGTCAGGCAAAGCTTCAGTGACCCGGGCCGCCCCCGGCTCACCACCACGACGCTGACCGTCGGCGCACCGCTCACAGGCGGAGCGCTCCGGTCCGGGGCGTGCCGATGATCGCGGGCGGGCGCATCAGGCAGGTTTCAGCTCCACCTCCGGCGAATAGGCGATGAAGAACGGGTTCGCGAACCCGTCCTTGCCGTAAGCCAGCGGCTGATGGTCGTCGAACCGCACCACCCGTCCGCCCGCCCCGGTGAGGACGGCATGGCCCGCGGCGGTGTCCCATTCCATCGTCCGCCCGACGCGGGGGTAAAGATCGGCCTCCCCGGTCGCGACGAGGCAGAATTTCAGCGAGGACCCCGCGCTCTTCATGTCCTTCACCGCGTATTTGCCGATGTAATCGTCCGTCGCCTGATCCCGGTGGCTTTTCGAGGCCACGACCATCAGCGCGCCGTTGTCCGGTGTCGAGACGCCGATCTTCCGCGTCGCGCCCGGCGCCTCTACCTCGAAGGGCCCCTCCTCCTCGACCGAGGTGCCGTCGGCGAGGGTGTAGAACATCCGCCCCTTGGCCGGAGCATAGACCACGCCGCGGACGGGTTCGCCGTTCTCGACGTAGGCGATGTTCACGGTGAAGTCGCCGCGCCGATTGACGAATTCCTTGGTACCGTCCAGCGGATCGACGATCAGGAAGGTCTCGGCCCGGGTGTCGTGCGTGGCGGCCTGTTCCTCTGTGATGAGGATCGTGCCCGGAAAGGCTTCCTCCAGACCGGCCGAAATCAGCGCATCCGCCGCCTCGTCCGCTTCTGTCACCGGGCTGGAATCGGATTTGACCTTCACCTCGAACTCGTCGGAGTCGTAGATCTCCATGATCTTCTCCCCCGCCTGAAGGGCGAGGCGGCGCAACACGGTGACAAGTTTATCATGATCCACGGGAAACTCCTTTTCCGGGCCGCGCGGGGAAAGCGGGCCCTTTGAAAACATCTTCGGGCCAAGTTATGGTGAAACCTCAACGAAACGGCAACATCCGGCTGCCATTCCGGCGGATGTGTGCGGAGCCGGCGACATGTTCGAACAGAACACCCCCAGAACCACCCTGCAGTCCGGGATCCAGCATCTCGAACTTATCTACCATTCGATCGTCCGCGACGTCCGCAAGGCGCATGGCAACGCGCTGCTGTCGATCCTGCTGAACATGCTGCAGGCGGCGCTTTTCGTGATCTCGTTCTACGTGATGTTCTCGGTCCTCGGGCTCAGGGGCTCGGCGGTGCGGGGCGACTTCCTGCTCTACATCATGTCGGGGATCTTCCTGTTCATGACGCACACCAAGACGCTGGGCGCGGTGGTGAATTCCGAAGGCCCCGCCTCGCCCATGATGAAACACGCGCCGATGAACACGCTGATCGCGATTCTGGCCGCCGCGCTCGGGTCGCTTTACATTCAGGTGCTGTCGATGGTGGTGATCCTGTTCATCTACCACACCGTGTTCGAGCCGATCACCATCGACCAGCCAATCGGCGCCTTCGGCTGCTTCCTCGTCGCGTGGTTCACCGGGGCCGCGCTCGGCGTCATGCTGCTGGCGCTGAAACCATGGTTTCCGCGCTTCGTCGGCATCTTCACCACGATCTACCAGCGGGCGAACATGATCGCCTCGGGCAAGATGTTCCTTGCCAACACGCTGCCGGGCTACATGCTGGCGATGTTCGACTGGAACCCGCTGTTTCACGCCATCGACCAGTCGCGGGGCTACATCTTCATCAATTATTTCCCGCGCTACACCAACTTGGAATATCCGATGTATCTGGGTCTGACGATGCTGATGATCGGCATGATGGGCGAATTCTACACCCGCCGGCACGCCTCTCTCAGCTGGGGAGCGCGGCGATGAGGGCCGTGGCCTTCGCTCTTGTCGCGGGGCTGCTGGCGGGACCGGCGGCGGCGACGCAGGACGCCTTTCCGGCGCTCTATGACGTGGCGGGCGTGGCGTCGGACGATGTGCTGAACGTGCGGGCGGAACCGGATGCCTCGTCCGAGATCATCGGCGCGCTGCCGCCGGACGCGCGCAACGTCGAGGTGATCGAACTTGCCCCCCGTGTGGATTGGGGCCGGGTGAACGTGAACGGCACCTCGGGCTGGGTGTCGCTGCGGTTCATGGAGCGTCATCCGGGCCAGTATCTCGGCGCCGTCCCGGAGGTCGCCCGCTGCGCCGGGACCGAACCGTTCTGGAGCCTGAGCCGGGAGGGGCGCGATTACGTCTTCTCCGGCCCCGATCTGGATGAAACCGCTTATTCGCCCGGATGGCGCGGCGCGGCCGAGGGCCGGCGCGACCGCTACGCCGTCACCCTGCGGAACGGCAGGGCCGAGGCGACGGCGGTGATCGCCTACGCCCGGTGCTCGGACGGAATGTCGGATTATCGCTACGGGCTGACGCTGGACCTGATACGCGAAGGCGGGCCCGATGGACCCGCCCTCTATTCCGGCTGCTGTTCGCTGTCGCGCTAGTTCGAGGTCGCCTCCAGCCCCTCGGGCTTGCCCGCGACCACGAAGGTCAGCTTGTCGGGCTGCATCAGCTCCCGCGCGACGCGGTTCACCTGCTCCAGCGTCACGGCGTTCACCTTGTCGTTCCGGGTCGCCGCATAGTCGATCGGCATCCCCTGGATCTGCATCCCCGCGATGATGTTGGCGATCGGACCGTTCCCGTCGAAGCGGAGCGGGTAGGCGCCGGTCATGTATTTCTTCGCCGCCTCCAGCTGTTCCTCGGTCACGCCTTCTTCGGCAATCCGCGCCCATTCCGCGCGGATCACCTCGATCGCCTCGGCCACCCGGTCGTTGGCGGAGGAAACCGAGCCCATCCAGATGTTCGCGCCGTCCTTGTCCAGCAGGTAGGAATAGGCGCCGTAGGTCAGACCGCGCTTTTCCCGGACCTCCTGCATCAGCACGCTTTCGAACCCGCCGCCGCCGACGATGGTGTTCAGAAGATAGGCGGCGAAGAAATCGGGATCGTCCTGGCTCATCCCGGGCTGTCCGAACAGGGCCACCGACTGCGGCGTGTCGAATTCCACCACATGGGTGCCGCCGTCGAAGTTCAGGTCGGCCGCATCCGGCAGGGCGGGCCCGTTCTGCGGCAGATCGCCCAGCAAATCGTCAAGCAGGGTCTTCAGCTCGTCCGCCGTGATGTCGCCCACCACGCCGATGAAAAGCCGGTCCTTCACCAGCGCGTTCTGCCACGCCGCGACCAGATCGTCGCGCGTCAGACCCGCGACGCTCTCCAGCGTGCCTTCCCCGGCGGTGGCATAGGGGTGGTCGCCATAGACCTGCTTCGAAAACGCCTCGCCCGCGATCTCGTCGGGGTCGGTCAGGTTCGACCGGATGATCGACAGCACCTGTGCGCGCACCCGTTCGACCGCAGCGTCGCTGAAGGTCGGCTCCACGAGGGAGGAGCGCAGAAGGTCCACCGCCTCGTCCCGGTTCTCGGTCAGGAACTTGGCGGAGACGGTGAAGGTGTCGTCGTAGGCGTCGTAGTTGAACGTCGCGGCCAGTTCCTCTACCGCGCGGGTGAAGTCGCGCGCATCCAGATCGCCCGCGCCTTCCTCGAGCAGGCCGGCCATCAGGTTGGTCGCCCCGCGCTGGCCCGGCGCGTCAAGGGAGGTGCCGCCCCGGAACCGCAGTTCCAGCGCGGTGAAGGGGATCGAATGCTCCTCGACCAGCCATGCGGTGATGCCGCTGTCCGAGGTCACTTCCTGAATGTCCACCTCGGCCCGTGCGGGCAGCGCGGCGAGGGTCAGCACGATGGCGGCGGCGTAGCGGATCATTGGGTCATCTCCTCGGTCATCAGCCAGCCGGTCACCGATTTCTCGGGATCGAAGACCTCGCGGGCGGCCTGCATGATGTCTTCCTCGGTCACGGCGGCGAGGATGTCTGGCCAGGCCTGCACGTCCTCGACCGTCAACCCCTGCGTCAGGGCCGCGCCGTACTGGCGCGCGATGGAGCCGACGTCGTCGCGCATGTAGATCTGGCTGGCCTTGAGCTGCATCTTGATCCGGGCAAGCTGGTCCGGATCGACGCCCTCTTCCATGAATTCCTTCAGCGCTTCGTCCAGCGCGTCCTCGGCCTCCTGAAGGCTGACGCCCTCGGCGGGCACGATGTAGACCCCGAAGGTCGTGTCGTCGAGCGACTGGCCCGAATAGTAGGCCGAGGCATAGAGCGCCTTCTTGTTGCCGAACTGCAGCTTCTCGCTCAGCACCGAAGCCTGCCCGCCGCCCAGCACTTCGGCCAGCATGGTCAGCGCCGCCGCCTTCTCCTGCGCGCCGGAATCGCGTTCCGGCGCAAGGTAGGAGCGGCTGACATAGGGCTGTGCCACCCGCGGATCGGCGAAGGTCAGGCGCCGGGCCGAGGTCTGCGGCGGCTCCTGCGGGCGGATCCGGTCAGGCAGCGACAGGTTTGGCGGGATCGAACCATAGTGTTTCTCGGCCAGTTCCCTGACCTCGTCCGGCGTCACGTCGCCCGCGACCACCAGCACTGCGTTGTTCGGCGTGTAGTAGCGGTTGTAGTAGTCGAGCGCATCGGCGAGCGAGAGGGTTTCCATCTCGTGCTTCCAGCCGATCACCGGCACGCCGTAGCGGTGGTTGAGGTACTGCGCCGCGCGGGCCTGTTCGTTGTAGAGCGCGCCGGCGTTGTTCTCGGTCCGCTGGTTGCGTTCCTCGATGATGACGTCGCGCTCGGTCAGGATGTCCTCCTCGTCGAGGCGGAGGTTGACCATCCGGTCGCTTTCCATCTCCATCATCAGCTCCAGCCGGTCGGCGGCGACGCGCTGGAAGTAGCCGGTGTAGTCGTAGGAGGTGAAGGCGTTGTCGTTGCCCCCGTTCTCGGCCACCACCTTTGAGAATTCGCCGGGAGCGAGTGTGTCGGTGCCCTTGAACAGCAGGTGTTCGAGAAAATGCGCGACGCCCGAGACGCCGGGCTTCTCATCCGCAGAGCCGGCCCGGTACCAGACCATGTGCACCACGACGGGGGCGCGGTGGTCCTCGATCACGACGACCTCCATCCCGTTCGAAAGCGTGAAGTCGGTGACCATGTCCTTGAGCTCGGCCGCCCTGAGCGGCAGGGCGAGCGTGGCGAGTGTCAACGCGGCGGCGACGAGCCGTTTCATCGGCGCTCCTTTCCGATCTGGTTCAGGCGGGGCAATGCGCCCTGCGCGCGAAAGATACGCGGGCGGGGCAAAGCTGCAACCGGCCTGACGCGGTTCTGACGCAGACGTGCGCGGCAGGGCCCGCGGCGTGATCGCCCCCGGTTCCGCCCAGAACGACAAACCCGCTCTCCCCTAGGGGGAGAGGCGGCGCTCTGCCTCAGCGCGACCGCGGCGGCGCGGTCGGGGTCGGCGCGCCGGCCCGGCGCCATGCGGCGGCGGCGGCCTGGCTGTCGAGGCTCTGGCGCTTGTAGGCTTGGTAGTAGCGATCGACCTTGAACAGGCGGATCTTGGTCAGGAACGACTGGCGGCGGCGGAATTCCTCGTCTTCCTGCGCCAGCGTCTGGCGGATCGCCGGATCGCGCCCCTGCCGGGACGCGTAGTTCACCAGCCCGCCCTCGCTGGCCGGCACACCCGTCGGCTGCAGCGCCGAGGGCCGTCCGCCCAGCACCGCGACGGCGTCGGCTTTCGGCGTCAGGTCGGTCCGGTTCGCCCCGCCCGGGGTCGGCACCGGCAGCTCGTTGTAGCTGCGCGGCTGTTCGAGCGGCTTGTTCGGCAGCACCGCGAATTCCTCGGGCCCGCCCGAGCTGTTCTGGAAACTGCGCAGGGTGATGTCGCGGTCCGACCCGCAGGCCGCCAGCGCGGGCAGTGCCAGAAGTGCCAATGCGCGAAAGGATCTCATCGCTCGCTCCGTCCTCATCGGTCCATTCTCTACCGCATCATCCCGCGCCCGTCACCCGGCCTTTTGGTCCGCCGGGATCAGCACCAGCGCCGCCGCGCCGAGGAATATTGCAATATCGGCGACGTTGAAAGCATAAGGGTTCTCGATCCCGCAGCAGGACATGTTGAGAAAGTCCGCCACCGCGCCATAGATCACCCGGTCGATCACATTGCCGATCGCCCCGCCGACGAGCAGCCCGGCGGCGATCATGCCCGCCCGGCGCGGCCGTTCGCGGTGGATCCACCACAGCACGGCGAGGCTGATCGCGATGGCAATGGCGATCAGGATCCAGCGCATCAGGTCGTCCTGCCGCGACAGGAGGCCGAAGTTGATGCCTTCGTTCCACGCCATGCGGAAGTTGAGATAGGGAGAGAAGACGTCGATCTCGCCCCGGTCCTTCAGGTTCAGACCGTGTACCACGGCCAGCTTGGTGATCTGGTCGATCACAAGCACGACAAGGGCCGTGATGAGGGTCAGCCGCATGGTCCCGCCTCAGTGCCGGAAGTGCCGCATGCCGGTCAGGACCATCGCCAGACCGGCCTCGTCCGCCGCCGCGATGACCTCATCGTCACGCATCGAGCCGCCGGGCTGGATCACCGCCGTCGCACCCGCCTCGGCCGCCGCCAGAAGGCCGTCGGCGAAGGGGAAGAAGGCGTCGGAGGCGACGACCGATCCCTTGGCCGGGGTCTCGGGCAGGCCGATCTCCTCGGCCATGCGCTTCGCCTTGAGCGCCGCGATGGTCGAGCTGTCCACGCGGGACATCTGCCCCGCGCCGACGCCGACGGTCGCGCCGTCCTTGACGTAAACGATGGCGTTGGACTTCACGTGCTTGGCGACGGTCCAGGCGAAGAGCATGTCGCGCATCTCGGCCTCGGTCGGGGCGCGTTTCGTCACGACCTTGAGGTCGTCCGCCGTGATCCGGCCGTTGTCGCGGTCCTGCACCAGCAGGCCGCCCGCCACCTGCCGCCAGGCCAGCCCGGCCGCGGCCGGATCGGCCAGCCCGTCGGTCAGCAGCAGGCGCAGGTTCTTCTTCTTCGCCAGCAGTTCGACCGCCGCGTCATCTGCTCCGGGGGCGATGATGACCTCGGTGAAGATCTTCGAGATCTCCTCGGCCGTCGCCACGTCCAGCGTGCCGTTCAGCGCGATGATGCCGCCGAAGGCGGAGGTGCGGTCGCAGTCGAAGGCGCGGGCATAGGCCTGGGCGAGCGTGTCGCCCCGCGCCACGCCGCAGGGGTTGGCGTGCTTGATGATCGCCACCGCCGGCCCGTCCTCGGGGCGGAATTCGCTGACCAGTTCGAAGGCCGCGTCGGTGTCGTTGATGTTGTTGTAGGACAACTCCTTGCCCTGCACCTGCCGCGCCGTGGCGACGCCGGGGCGGGCCGAACCGTCGCGGTAGAAGGCCGCCTGCTGGTGCGGGTTCTCGCCGTAGCGCAGCGTCTGCGCCAACGCGCCCGCGAAAGCGCGGCGGCGGGGCGCGGTATCCTCCAGCGCGCCGGCCATCCAGGCCGAGACGGCGGCGTCGTAGGCGGCGGTGCGGGAATAGGCCGTCAGTGCCAGCCGCTGGCGGAAGGCGTAGGTGGTGCGCCCGCCATTCGCCTCAAGCTCGGCCAGCAGGGGTTCGTAATCCTCCACGTCCGTCACCACGCTGACGAAGGCGTGGTTCTTCGAGGCCGCGCGGATCATCGCCGGGCCGCCGATGTCGATGTTCTCGATGCAGGTCGCGTAATCGGCGCCCTGCGCGACGGTGGCCTCGAACGGATACAGGTTCACCACCAGCAGGTCGATTGCCGGGATCCCGTGTTCCAGCATCGAGGCGACGTGCCCGTCGTTGTCCCTGAGCGCCAGCAGCCCGCCGTGCACCATCGGGTGCAGCGTCTTGACCCGGCCGTCCATCATTTCGGGAAAGTTGGTGACCTCGGACACGTCCTTCACGGTCAGCCCGGCCTCGCGCAGCGCCTTCGCGGTGCCGCCGGTGGAGAGCAGTTCGATCCCGCGTTCGGCGAGGGCTTCGGCAAGCTTCACCAGCCCGGTCTTGTCGGACACGGAAAGCAGGGCGCGGCGCAGGGGCTGCAGGCCGGGGTCTTGGTCAGTCATGGGTGTCGGTCGTTCCGTTACTGTTCGTCACTGGCGCTCGCATCCGCATCGTCCCGGGCCAGATCCCGGATCGAGACCGGCGTCTCCTGCGCCTTGGACAGGGACCAGCGGATGCGCGTCGCATACTCCATTGCGCGCCCGGACAACACGATCTGTTTGGTCGCACGCGGCTTGAGGCGGTTCTTTTCCAAGTAGACCGAGGCGTCAAGCCGCATTTCCGCGCGCCCGTCGTGCCGGAAGATCCAGATCTCGCCCGACCGCAACGCGATCGAGATCGCCGCGCCGCCCAGATCGACCTCGGCATCGGCCTCCGGGTGCAGGTGGAAGCGAATCTGGTAGGGGATGCCGCGCAGCTTGACCGCATCCATCGCCTTGTCGAAGCGGCGCTTGTCGCCATCCTCCAGCGCCAGAAGCATGTCCTCGCCCGCCATGCCCCGCCCGTCGAAGGTCATCTCCAGCAGCCGGGCGTGGGTCAGCCCGTAGGACCGGACATAGCCGTCATGCCCGCCCTCGAACCGGATTCCGTCGCTGGCGTGGCTGATCTGGATCGGCACCCGCTTCGGACCGTCGACCAGCCATTCGCGCATCGGCTGGCCTTTCGCCGGGTCGATCCGGCCGGTCGAGGTCCCGTCGAGGCACAGCGTCGAATGGCTGGGCGTCGCCCGTCCGGCGCGGCGCCAGTCCGGGCCGAAGCTGATCCCCGAACCGCAGTTCACCACCACCGGCCGCCGCCCGGAGGTCAGTTCGAACGCCAGCGTGGAGGCGTGGGCATTGCCGCTTGCCCGGCCCTCGGGCGGGCGGCTGGCGTCGATGATGACGCTGGTCCGCCCCGCGCTGATCCGGGCAAAGCCCATGGCCAGCCCGTCGGAATGCCGCCCCTTCACGCCGCTCGCCGCCAGCGCATGATCCAGCCGCCCTTCCAGCCCCTTGCCGCCGCCGTGGAACCGCGCCAGCCCGCCATCGGCATGGCGCAGGGTGCGCAGCGTCGGCGCGATCCGCTCGATCGCCTCCAGATGCGCACGCCCGGCCTTGCGGCCCGCCTCGTGCAGCGCTGCCGCCGCCCATGTCAGCAGGGTGAAGACTTCGAGCAGCTCTTCCGGGTTGCGGGTCGGCAACCCGCCCTGCGCGTCGATCTGGGCAGCGCATTCCCGCCCGAACGCCTTGATCGCCGGTTCGGCCAGATCCTCCATCCCCTCCAGCGAGAGGCCCGCGTAGATCAGCCCGGTCAGCGCCTCGAACCGCGGCAGCCCGGGGGCCACGCCCTTCCAGCGGCGCGAGAGGAAGATCGTCTGCTGCGCGAGCGAGCGGTAGAAGGCGCGGCTTGGCTCGCTGCCCTGCGCGCGGAGGACGAAGAAGGCGTGGTTGATCCAGCGGATCAGCCGCCGTCCCGCCAGATCCGGCACCCAGCCCGGACCGCTGCCGCGCCCGTAGCGGCGGATCCAGTCCCACAGCCATTGCTGCGCCAGATCCCGCGCCGCCGGATCGCCAACGGCCGCCAGATCGTCCAGCCATGCGAATCCGTGCAGCTCCTCCTCGAACCGAAGGTCGGGCATGGGAATGTCCCACATCGAGGTGCCCGGCGCCTCCACCAGACTGCCCGCGAACAGGAAATTCCCCACCATCAGCTGCCGTCCCTTGGCAAAGCTGCCGATGGTGCGCGGTTCGGGGTGCGAGACGAAAGCGGTGGCGGGGCGGGACAGTACGCTCAGACGCGCGTGCAGGCGGTCGAGAAAACGACCGCGCCGTGCCGAACTGATTTCGGGACGTGACATCCGACCTGCCTCTTCACGCTCTCGTGGCGTCTTTCCGCCGAGTTTACTTCCGACGGGGTCGAAAGTCATGGTGAATCGCCGGGGGCGGACCATGGCCCGCCCGCGGCGCGCGGGTCAGCGCCGAAGCACCGCGATGTAGAACCCGTCGATCCCGCCCCGGCCGGCCCAATGATCGGGCCGGATGCGCAGGCCGCCTTCGGTACTGTGCCACGCCGCCTCCACGCCCGGCAGGTCCCGCGCGGCGGTGTCGACGGTCAGGCCCGGATGCCGCTCCAGCGCCGCTTCCACCTGCACCTCGCCCTCGTCGGGCAGCAGCGAACAGGTGCAGAAGACCAGCCGCCCGCCGGGGGCGAGGAGCGTCAGCGCGTGGTCGATCATCCGCGCCTGCAGCTCGATCAGCCCGGCGAAATCGCTGCCGTCCTTGGCGTGCGGCAGGTCCGGGTGCCGCCGGATCGTGCCGGTCGCCGAACAGGGCGCGTCGAGCAGGATCGCGTCATAGGGCCCGCCCCCGTGCTCCAGCGCGTCGCCGGTCACGCACTCCGCCGTCAGCCCGGTGCGGGCGAGGTTCTCCTTCACCCGCGTCATGCGGCGGGCGGAGATGTCGAGCGCCGTAACCTCGGCCCCGGCAGCGGCCAGCTGCATCGTCTTGCCCCCCGGCGCGGCGCAGAGGTCGAGCACCTTCTCCCCGGTCGTCGCCCCGAGGATCACGGCGGGCAGCGCGGCGGCGGCGTCCTGCACCCACCACGCGCCCTGCTCGAACCCCGGCAGCGCGCTCACCTGCGTGGAGCCGGTCAGCCGCAACGAGCCGGTCGGCAGCAGCTCCGCACCCATGTCCCGCGCAAGCGCCTCGGCCTGCGCCGGTTCGCGTGGCGTGAGGTCGAGCGGTGGTGCCACGAAATGCACCTCTTCCATCGCGGTGACGGCGGCATTGCCCCAGGCCTCGGCCAGCGGGTCGCGCAGCCATTTCGGCAGGCGCGGCACGCGCAGCGTCTCCCAGACGGCGGGGCCGTTGTCGGCGATCTTGCGCAGCACCGCGTTGACCAGGCCCTTCAGCGATTCGCTGCCCGGCACATTGGCGGCGAGGTCCACGCAATCGTTGACCACACCGTGCGCCGCGCCGCCCGCGCAAAGCTCCCACGTGCCCAGACGCAGGATGTTGCGGGTGGTCAGCGGCGGGTATTTCGTCATGTGGCGCTGCAACAGCCGGTCCACGCGCTCGAGCCCGCGCAGGGTTTCGGCGGCCAGCCGCTGCGCCCGCGCCTTGTCCGAGGGCGAAAGCCGGTCGAGCGGGCCGCCGGGCGCGGTCAGGTCCGACAGCAGCCGTTCCCGCCCCAGCACCCCGTCGAGCAGCGCGACAGCCCCGCCGCGCGCCGTCACCGGCAGAGCGGCGCGGTCGCTGCGTCCCGGCTCCGGCCTGCGCGGCCCGGTGCGGTGATCGCTGTGATGCCGGTCCGGTCGCTTGTCGGGTCCGGCATCCCGCCGCGCGGCGCCCTGCGGCGGCTTGCCGCCGGGGCCATCCCGGCGCGGGGGCTTCGCACCCGCGGGCCGGTCACCGTCCGAACGCCGCGGCGGCTTGCCTCCGCCAGGCCTGTCCCCGCCCTCGCGGCGCGGGGGTTTGCCCGCGGCGAACCTCTCACCACCGTCTCGGCGGGGCGTGCCGGTGCCCGATCTCTCGCCGCTCTCGCGGCGCGGTCTTCCGGTACTCGCCCCCGGACCGCCCTCACGGCGCGAAGGCGTCCCGGTGGCCGGCCTCTCTCCGCCCTCACGGCGCGGCCGGCCCGCGCCTTCGCCACCCTCACGGCGCGACTTCCCGCTGCCCGGTCCCGCGCCACCCTCGCGACGGGGTCCCGTCCCACGGTAGGGCCGGTCGCCGCCCGCGTCGCGCCGAGGGCCCTTGCCGGAAGCTGGCCGATCGCCGCCGCCGGCCTTGCGCGGCCCCTTGCCCTGCGCTGCCCTGTCGCCGGCGGCCTTGCGCGGCCCCTTGCCCTGCGCTGCCCTGTCGCCGCCGCCATCGCGGCGGGGTCCCTTGCCCGACGACCCGCGCTCTGACGCGCCCTTGCCGCCCGCGGCTTTCCGGTCCCCCGTCCGCCGGGCGGGGCGTTCATCGCTCCGGCCGCGGCCGGGTTTGTCGTTCTCGGGATCTTTCGCCATCGGGGCGGACTCCTTGCACAGCGCAGGCCGCGGCGTATATCAACCTCATGACCCGGAAGGAAGCCGAGATGAGTGACACCGCGCAAGACCGCCCGGACCTCCCCCCCGCCGCCCTGCGGGCGCTGGCGGAGGCCGAGGAACGCCGCCGCACGGCGAAACCGCAGGACCTGCCGAAGGAACTCGGCGGCCGCGACGGCCCGGAGCCCGTGCGCTACGGCGACTGGGAGAAGAAAGGGCTCGCGGTCGACTTCTGACCCTAGCCCCGGCCTTCCTCTGGTCAATGTATCCCGGGGGAGTCGGGCCGCAGGCCCGGCGGGGGCAGCGCCCCCTTTCTCCGGATCCCGCGTTCAGGCCGGAACATGGCCCTGACGAAAGGTCGCCCCGCCGTCACCGCAGTTGCAGACGCGCCGAATCCCCCGTGCCGCGGTCCGAGGTGAACCTCAGCCCCGCACCTTCCAGCTGCACTGCCTGGCAATTGTAGCTGTCGATGACCTTGCCGCCCCACTTGAGCACACGGCAGAAGTAGGCGCCGTCCCACTCCCATGTCCCGGTGACCGCACGCCCCAGGGCGGAGCCGGTGATGCGGCCGTCCCCGGTGACGTTCAGCGATATGCCGAGGCGCGTCAGCTCCCGCCCCTGCACGAGCGACAGGAACGCGGCGCGGTCGGTGACGGGTCGGGCCCCATTGGCCAGCACGGGCGAGGCGGCCAGGATGGCGAGGGCGGCGAAGGCAAGGCGCATGGCGGGTCTCCTTTTCCGTTGCCCGCATTACGCAGCGGCACCGGATCCGGATCACCCGCCGTTCAGAACCCCAGCACGTCCGCCATGTCGTACTGCCCCGGCGCCCGGCCCTGCCCCCAGAGGGCGGCCCGCAGCGCGCCACGGGCAAAGATCGCCCGGTCGGTGGCGACATGGCGCAGGATCACCCGCTCGCCCTCGCCCGCGAAGATGACGTCGTGCTCGCCCACGATGTCGCCGCCGCGCACGGCCGAAAAGCCGATGTGCCCCCGCTCCCGCGCGCCGGTGATCCCGTCGCGGCCCCGGTCGGCGACCTCGGCCAGCGCGATGCCGCGGCCCTCGGCGGCGGCCTCGCCCAGCATCAGCGCGGTGCCCGAGGGGGCGTCGACCTTGTGGCGGTGATGCGCCTCGACCACCTCGACGTCGAAATCCGCGTCCAGCGCCTGCGCCACCTTCTTCGTCAGCTGCACCAGCAGGTTCACGCCCAGGCTCATGTTGCCCGCCCGCACGATCACCGCGTGGCGCGCGGCGGGCTCCAGCTTGGCCAGATGCGCCTCATCCATGCCCGTGGTGCCGATCACGTGGACCAGCCGGGCCTGCGCGGCCAGCGCGGCATATTCGACCGTCGCGGCGGGGGCGGTGAAATCCAGCACCGCCTGCGCCTCGGCGAAGGCCTCCAGCGGATCGTCGGTGACCACCACGCCCGGCGCCCCGCCCATCACCTCGCCCAGATCCCGGCCGATCCAGTCGTGGCCCGGGCGCTCCACCGCGCCGGAGACGCGGGCCTTGCCCGAAGCCTCGACCGTGCGGATCAGCATCTGTCCCATCCGGCCCGATGCGCCGGTCACCACGATATTCGGCCGTTCCGCCATCGCCCCGTCCCTTCCTGTCGCCGCCGCGGCCCCCGCGCGTCCCGCGCGCCGCCGCGACGGAATGTGATCGCGCGGCCTGCTTACAGCCTGCGGCCCGCCTTGGCAAAGGGACCGCGAAGGCGTAGATGCGGAGGCATGAGCAACCCATCCGCCTCAGGGGGCCGCGGCCCGTCGCAACGTCAGCTGCGCGTCGGCGAGCTGATCCGCCGGACCCTGTCCGAAGCCCTGATGCAGGGCGAAATCCACGATCCCGACCTGAACCGCCTGTCGATCACCGTGGGCGAGGTCCGCGTGACCCCCGACATGAAGATCGCCACCGCCTATGTCCTGCCGCTCGGCGGCGACCACCAGGAGGAGGCGATCGCCCTGCTGGCGAAGAACAAGGGAGAGTTGCGCCGCCTGCTCGGCCGTAAGACCGAACTGCGCTTCACCCCGGATCTGCGGTTCCGGATCGACGACACCTTCGAC
>Ga0310345_10000721_pt1 | contig 44097 bp, 23 predicted proteins | sample HC15DNA20500_MG_FD_204667 | JGI IMG/M metagenome (GOLD analysis project Ga0310345, IMG submission 204667) | Marine microbial communities from station ALOHA, North Pacific Subtropical Gyre - HC15-DNA-20-500_MG | ecosystem: Environmental > Aquatic > Marine > Oceanic | place: Pacific Ocean: North... | reverse complement strand
ACGATCCCCGGCAAGATGCATGCCTGCGGCCATGACGGCCACACCGCCATGCTGCTGGCGACCGCGAAGATCCTGGCCGAGACGCGGGACTTCGCCGGCTCAGTCGCGCTGATCTTCCAGCCGGCGGAGGAAGGCGGCGGCGGCGGGCGCGAGATGGTCGAGGACGGGATGTTCGACAAGGCCCCCTGCGAGACCGTCTGGGGCCTGCACAACATGCCCGACCAGCCGCTGGGCACCTTCACCGCGCTGCCCGGGCCGACCATGGCCGGCATCGACTATTTCGACATCGCCTTCGAAGGGCAGGGCACCCATGCGGGCGTGCCCCATGCCGGCGTCGACACCGTCCTGACGGCGGCGCATTTCGTGACCACCGTGCAGTCGATCCCGGCGCGCAACCTCTCGCCCTTCGAGGCGGTGACGGTCGGCATCTCGATGATCAAGGGCTCCGACGCCTACGTGGTGATGGGGGACCGGGCGGTCGTGGGCGGCTCGGTCCGGTTCTTCTCCGACGCCGCGCGCGACAAGACCGAAGCGCGGCTGCGCAGGCTGGCGGGCTCGGTCGCCGAGGCCTTCGACTGCAAGGCGGTGGTCGACTACCGCCGCAACTATCCCCCCTGCATCAACCCCGAGGCCGAGGCGGAGATCGCAGCAGCGGTCGCCGAGACCGTGGTCGGCGAGGCGCAGGTGTCGCGCACGGCCGAGCCCTGCATGGCGGGCGAGGACTTCGCCTTCATGCTCAACGCCCGGCCGGGGCATTACATCTGGATGGGGACCGGGTCGGAGGAGCATGTCTCGGGCCGGCTGCATTACCCCGACTACGACTTCAACGACGCCTCGATCCCGCTCGGCGTGGCCTACTGGCTGGCGCTGGTCGACCGGCTGCTGCCCGTGGACGCGGCATGATCGACTTCTACACCTGGGCGACGCCCAACGGGCGCAAGGTCTCGATCCTGCTCGAGGAGCTGGGCTGCGCCTACGAAACGCACGCCGTGAACATCGGCAAGGACGAGCAGTTCGCGCCCGAGTTCCTCTCGGTCGCGCCCAACAACAAGATCCCCGCCATCGTCGACCGCCAGACCGGGCAGACGCTGATGGAGTCGGGCGCCATCCTGCTCTACCTCGCCAAGAAGCACGGAAAGTTCCTCACCGAGGGCGGCGAGGAGTGGCGGGTGGTCGAGTGGCTGATGTGGCAGATGGCAGGCTTCGGCCCGATCCTGGGCCAGGTGCACCACTTCCGCTTCTTCAACCCCGGCAAGTCCGAGTATGCCGAGGCCCGCTTCGGCGCCGAGGCGCGCCGGCTCTACGGCGTGCTCGACGCGCGGCTGCGGGGGCGGGACTTCGTGGCCGGGCAGGGGGCGGGGGCCTATTCCATCGCCGACATGGCGATCTGGCCCTGGGCCGCGCGGTTCGAACGGCAGGGCATCGACCTGACCGAGTTTCCCGGCGTGCTCGCCTGGTACCGCCGCATCGCGGAGCGGGAGGCGGTGGTCCGCGGCTACGACGTCCCCGCCACGGGCGAGGCGATCCCGATCCCCTGAAAAGCCGGCCCTGAAACGCCGGCGGCGCGCCCCCCGGTCAGGGAGGCGCGCCGCCGATCGCGTCCCGCGCGCTTCGCGGGCTCAGCCCGCCGTGCGCGGCCGGCTCCGGGCGCGGGCGGCCAGCGCCACGACGCCCGCCGCCAGCATCATCCCCGGCAGCGGCAGGGGCACCGCGCCGATCGGCGGGTTCGACCAGATCGTCGCGTAGCCGAGATCCTCGAAGCTCGCGATGGTGGTCATCGAGACGTAAAGCGGCGTGTTGAGGTAGCCCGTCATCAGCTCCGGGTTGCCGGTCGACCCGGCGACGGGGGCCAGGGGATCGTAGTTGGCGAAGAGCTGCTCGTCCCAGTGGGCGTAGGCGGTCCCGTCCTCGCCCTCGTCCTCGATCGGCACGAAGGTCGCCAGCGGGTCGAACTCGTTCTGATAGGCCGTCAGCCCGTTGACCCCGGTGTAGGTCAGGTCCGTGCCCGAGCCGTCGGTCGCCGCCACGAAATCCCAGAAGAACGGCAGGAAGCCCAGCACGTGGGCCATCTCGTGGACGATCACCGCCTCGAGGCTGCCGCCGATCTCGAGCGCGTCGATGTCGGCGGTGTCGAAGTTCATCACGCCGTTGGTGGCGACGATCACGTTGCTCGTCGACGGCGCGATGCCGACGTAGCCGCCGGTCGCCAGGATCTGCGTGGGGCCGGCCTGGGCCAAGATGCCCGAGGGCCCGTCGATGGCCCCGAAATAGGCGTCGATCAGGACCGAGCCGCCGTTGACCCCGGCCATGGCGGTGGCGAGGCCCGGGTCCTTGTAGCCCAGGATCACGCTTTCCCAGAAGGTCTCGGCGGCCTGGAAGGCGGCGATCTGGTTCAGCGTCGGCGTGCCGGTGAAGTTCACGCTGATGTCGAAGGCGCCGTAGGCGACGCTGCTCGCGGGCGGCGAGACCGCGGCGGTCCCGAAGCTCGCCGAGGCCGGATCGACCTCGGCCTCATAGGTTCCCAGACCCAGCTGCAGGGCGGAGGCCGGAGACCCGACCAGCATCGCCAGAACCCCCAGGCCCAGCGGGCCCGACCACCTCAAACGCATTGCACCCCCCACGACAGGCTTACGCTGCACCGGGTCGAATCGATATCACCGGGCTCACGCGGCGTCCAATCGAAACCGCCGTCGCGGCGCCCTCGGGGACGGGCCTCAGTCGGCGGGGGGCGCGGCGGGGCCGCGGGACGGCGTCGCCACGATGCGCACGTCGCGCTGGGGGAAGGGGATCTCGATCCCCTCGGCCTGGAAGGCGTCCCACAGGGCCAGGAACACCGCGCCGCGCACGTTGGTCAGCCCCTGCGCCGGGTCGTGGATCCAGAAGCGCAGCACGAAGTCGACCGAGCTGTCGCCGAAGGCCGTCACATGGCACACCGGCGCCGGGTCGTGGGAGACGCGCGTCACCCCCTTCGCCGCCGCCACCGCGATGCGCCGCACCGCGTGGGGGTCCGAGGCGTAGGCCACCCCGAAGGTCACGTCGAGCCGCACCAGCTCCGAGGAATAGGACCAGTTCACCACCTGGCCGGTGATCAGGTCCTCGTTGGGGATCAGGTACTCGCGCCCGTCGCGGGTGACGACCGAGACGTAGCGGGCGTTCAGCCCCGAGATCCAGCCGAAGGTCTCGCCCAAGGAGATCACGTCCCCGGGCTTGATCGACTTGTCCACCAGCAGGATCACCCCCGAGACCAGGTTCGAGACCACCTTCTGCAGCCCGAAGCCCACCCCCAGCCCGATGGCGCCCGAGAACACCGCGAGCGAGGTCAGGTCGAACCCCGCCACGTTCAGCGCCGCCGCGGCGGCGGCGAGGAAGATGGCGAAGGCCGAGACCTTCTCGGTCAGCACCCGCATCGAGGGCGAGATCTCCTCGATCCCCGCCAGCCTGCGGCGCAGCACCGCCAGCGCCCAGCGCGCCAGCCAGATCAGGGCGATCAGCGCCAGCAGCCCGCGCGCGGCGGTCAGCAGCGAGACGCGCCGCTCGGCCACCGTGACCGCGACCCCGTCGAGCGCCTCGATCAGCGCGCCGGCCTGGCCGAGCACCAGGGCGGTGGCGAAGATCAGCGCCCCCCAGCGGGCGGTTCGGCGCAGGAGCGGGTTGCGGATCAGCCGCACCGCGATCCCCACCCCCGCCCAGACCGCGGCGAGCTGGGCCGCGAGCGCCAGCAGGTGCGAGCGCGAGGGCCAGGTGACCTCGGCCATCCCCGCCGCGACGCCCCAGGCGAGGGCCGCGAAGGCGATCAGCCCCAGCCGGTCGCGCACCAGCACCAGCGCCCGCGCCGCCGGCGGGGTCAGCGGGCGGGCGCGCATCCAGGCGTCCATCCGCGGATGCGCCCAGCGCCCGATCCCCCAGGCGACGAGCGCCAGCAGGCCGATCAGCGCGACCTGCGCCAGCCGCCACGGCTGGACCAGCGCCGTCAGCTCGTTGCGCAGCCACGGCAGCAGGAGCTGCGCCTGCGCGAGAAGCTCTTCGAGGTCGGTCATCGTGGCGCCAGCGTCGCCGGGAGCGGGGCCGCTGGCAAGAGGCCGCGCGGCCGCCCCCGCCGGCCGGCGCGCGATGCGCCGCGCGCGCCGCCCGTTGCGCGCGGCCCCGCCTCCGGTCCATCGTCGCGCGCCTGCAAGGGAAGGATGCGATGAGCGGACTGCGCGAACTTCACCCCCCGATCGAACCCTACGAGACCGGCTTTCTCGACGTCGGCGAGGGGCACCGGGTCTACTACGAACGCGCGGGAACCCCCGGCGCGACGCCGGCGGTGTTCCTCCACGGGGGGCCGGGGGGCGGCATCGCGCCCGACCACCGCCGCTTCTTCGACCCCGCCCGCTACGACGTGCTGCTGTTCGACCAGCGCGGATGCGGCCGCTCGACGCCCCACGCCTCGCTGGAGGGGAACGACACCTGGCGGCTGGTGGCCGACATCGAGCGGCTGCGGGAGCTCGCGGGCTGCGAGCGGTGGCTGGTCTTCGGCGGCTCCTGGGGCTCGACCCTGGCGCTGGCCTATGCGCAGACGCATCCCGAGCGGGTCTCGGCGCTGATCCTGCGCGGCGTCTACACGGTCACCCGGGCGGAGATCGACTGGTACTACCGGCGCGGCGTCTCGGAGATGTTCCCCGACGCCTGGGAGAAGTTCCTGGCCCCGATCCCGCCCGAAGCGCGCGACGGCGACCTGGTGGCCGCCTACCGCCGGCTGCTGACCTCGGAGGACGAGACGGAGCGGCTGGCCGCCGCCCGCGCCTGGTCGATCTGGGAGGGCACGACGATCACTCTGCGCCCCGAGGACGCCGACGCGAAGTTCGGCGACCCGCATTTCGCGCTCGCCTTCGCGCGGCTGGAGAACCACTTCTTCCTGCACGACTGCTGGCTGCGTCCGAACCAGCTGCTGGAGGACGCGCACAGGCTCGCCGGCATTCCGGGCGAGATCATCCACGGCCGCTACGACATGCCCTGTCCGCTGCGCAGCGCCTGGGAGCTGCACAAGCGCTGGCCGGAGGCGGAGCTGCACATCGTCGAGGGGGCCGGCCACTCGGCCATGGAGCCGGGCATCCGCGACCGGCTGCTGCGCGCCACCGACCGCTTCGCCGAGGGCTGAGACCCGGCGCCGGCGGAGCCGGAACCGAAAAGGCCGCCGCGGGGGACCGCGGCGGCCTTTCGGTCCTGCGGCCGCCCTCAGCCCCGCGGGTCGACGGGGGCGATGGGGCCGATGCCGCGCTCGATCACGGCGCCGGCGTTCAGCAGGGCGCGGTCGCCGTAGCGGGCCGCGATCAGCTGCACGCCCATCGGCTTGCCGGGGACCGTGTCGACGGGGATCGAGAAGCCGGGCAGGCCAAGGGTCGGCGTGCCGGTCAGCGGCGCCATCGCCGCGAAGAAGGCGTCGGCGTCGAGGTCGTCGCGCTGGTCGAAATCCTCCTCGAAGGGCTTCGACCAGCAGGTGGCGGTCAGGATCAGCGGGTAGTCGGCGAGGAAGCCCTGCCACTCGCGCAGGAGCGTCGAGCGCTTCGCGATCAGCTTCAGCATCCCGTCGCGGTCGGAGACGTCGGGCACGCCGCGCAGCGTCACCTCCAGCGCCTTCTTCATCTTGGCGTCGCCGATCTCCTCCATCAGGCCCGCCAGCCCCGCGCGCATCTCGTTGCCCAGCACCAGGCGCCAGAATTCCACCGCCTCCTGGAACGACGGCGTGGGGACCTCGACCACCTCGTAGCCCGCGTCGGCGAGGATCGCGCCGGCCTTGCGGATGGCGGCGGAGACTTCGGGGTCGGTGGGGAAATCGGGGCTCTCGGCCGCCATCGCGACCTTGCACGGCGCGTGCCCGAGGGGCGCGAACATCCCCGTCGAGGGGGTCTGCCAGATGTCGCGGGGGTCGGGCGTCGCCATCGCCAGCATCGCCAGGCGCACGTCCTCGACCGAGCGGGCGAGCGGGCCCTGCACCGAGCTCATCTGGCTGACGATCATCCGCTCGGCGAGCTGGGAGGGGCTGTAGGCGCCCGCGATCCCCGCCGTGGGCCGCAGCCCGTAGACCCCGCAGTGATAGGCCGGCCCGCGCACCGAGCCGCCGATGTCGTTGCCATGGCCCATCGCGCCGATGCCCGCCGCGGTGGCCGAGCCCGCCCCGCCGGAGGAGCCGCCCGGGGTGATCGCCGGGTCGTGCGGGTTCACCGTCATCCCGTGCAGGTCATTGGAGGTGAAGGCCCGCATCGAGAAGCAGGGCGTGTTGGTGCGCCCGAGGATCACGCCCCCCGCCGCCCTGATCCCCCGCACCACCGAGCCGTCGGCCGGCGCGATCAGGTCCTTGAACTTCACCACGCCGTTGGTGGTCGCGCGGCCCTCGTAGTCGACGTTGATCTTCACCGTCACCGGCACGCCGTGCAGGGGGCCGGAGGGGCCCGAGGTCCGCAGCGCCGCGTCGGCGGCCTTCGCGGCGGCCATCGCCTGCTCGGGCAGCGGGTCGACGACGGCGTTGAGCGCGGGGTTGACCGCCTCGAGGCGGGCCAGCGCGCTCTCGGTCGCCTCGACCGAGGTGATCTTGCCCGCGGCGATGGCCGAGGCGAGCTCGGAGGCGGTCCAGGACCAGAGTTCGGAAGACATGCGCGCGCTCCTGCGTTGCAGGCCCGCGCGGGGCAGGGCGGCGGGCCGTCCGGGGGCCGGCGGCTCCGGGCAGGCGGAGCGGCGCGCGGGCCCTGCGGGCGGCCGCGCCGGGCGCCGGTCCCGGCGGGCGGAAAGGGGGCGCGGTCCGCCACGGGCCGCGCTCGCCCGGCAGCCTGCGCCGCAATCGTCGCGGGCGCGAGCGGGAAGGCGGCGGAGCGACCGCAGGACGCATACGGGCGTATCGGAGAAGAATTCTCGGCCATCCCTTGACCTTCGCCCCGCGCGCCCGCCTCCTCGCCTCCTCGCCTCCTCGCCTCCTCGCCTCCTCGCCTCCTCGCCTCCTCGCCTCCTCGCCTCCTCGCCTCCTCGCCTCCTCGCCTCCTCGCCTCCTCGCCTCCTCGCCTCCTGCCTTCCGGCTCCCGCCTCCCGCGTCTCGGGTCCCGCCTCCCGGGACTTGCTTCCTGGCTCCTGCCTTCTGCGTCCTGGCCCCTGCCTCCCGAAATCCGCCTCTCGTCCTCCGTCCCCCGTTCCCCGGCTCCCCCGCGCCTCTCCCTGCGCCGTCCCCCGGAGAGCCCTCCGGCGCGTCCCGGGCGCGCCCCGGGCCTGGCCCGGGGCCTCTCGCGGCCGGCCGCCTGCGCGAACGCCGGAGGGGCGCGCGCTCCCCTCACCTTTGCGTGCAGCCCCTCGCCTCGGCCCTCCCGCCGCGCCAGGATCGCAGGACCGCAACGGAGCCCGCCATGACCGTCCAGCCGACCGAGACCCTCGCCGACAGCACGACCTCCGCCGACGCCATCGCGCGGCGGCTGCATGCGGCGGGCGTGCGCCATGCCTTCGGGGTGCCGGGCGGCGAGGTGCTGGCCCTGATCGCGGCGCTGGAGCGGGCCGGCATCGCCTTCCGCCTCGCCCGCCACGAGAACGCCGCCGGCTTCATGGCCGAGGCCGCCTGGCACGCGACCGGCGCGCCGGGGGTGCTGGTGGCGACCGTCGGCCCCGGCATCGCCAACGCCGTCAACGTGGTCGCCAACGCCCAGCAGGACCGCGTGCCGCTGATCGTCATCTCCGGCCGCATCCCCGAGGCGCAGGCCCTGACCTATTCGCACCAGGTGATGGACCACCAGGCGGTGCTGCGCCCGCTGGTCAAGGCGAGCTTCGAGGCCCGCGCCGGCGCCTGCGCGCCGATGATCGACAAGGCCGTGCGCCTCGCGCTCGATCCCCGCCCCGGCCCGGTGCACATCGACCTGCCGATCCCCGTCGCCGCGGCGCCCGAGCCCGGGGCCGGCGGCGCCCCCCTGCGCCCCGCCCTCTCCCTCGCCGCCCCCGCGCCCGGCCCCGACCTCGACCGTGCGCGGGAGATGTTCGCGCGGGCGGAGCGGCCGGTGATCCTCGCCGGCCTCGACCTGCTGGCCGAGCCGGGCGCGGCGCAGGCGGTCCGCCGCCTCTCGGCCGCGCACGGCATCCCGGTCGCGACCACCTACAAGGCCAAGGGCGCGCTGCCGGAGGACGATCCGCTGAGCCTGGGCGGCCATGGCCTCTCGCCCAGGTCGGACGCGCAGATCCTGCCGCTGCTGCGGGCCGCGGACCTGGTGATCTGCGCGGGCTACGACCCGATCGAGATGCGCGCGGGCTGGCGCGATCCCTGGGATCCGGCCCGCGCCGTCGAGATCGCCCACGCGCCCGACCGCCAGTACCTCCACCACGCCGCCGTCTCCTGGTCCTGCGGGATCGCGGCGGGGCTGGAGGCGATCGCCCAGGGGCTCGCCCCCGCCGCCGCCTGGCCGGGGGGCGAGCCCGCCCGCACCCGCGCCGCCCTGGCCGAGGCCTTCGCCCCCGGCGGGGCCTGGGGGCCCGCGCAGGTCATGCACGTGCTGAACGCGATGAAGCCCGCGGGCGCGGTGACCACCGTCGACAGCGGCGCGCATCGCATCCTGCTCTCCCAGGTCTGGACCTGCGCCGCGCCGGGGGAGCTGCTGCAGTCCTCGGGCCTGTGCACCATGGGCTGCGCCCTGCCGCTCGCGGTGGGCGCGAAGCTGACGCGGCCCGAGGCGCCGGTGATCTGCGTCATCGGGGACGGCTGCCTCGACATGACGCTGGGCGAGCTCGCCACCCTGCGCGACCTCGGCCTGCCGGTGGTGGTGGTGGTGCTGGTCGACGGCTCGCTGGAGCTGATCGCGCTGAAGCAGCGGGCCGAGGGGCTGCCCCCGGCCGGGGTCGCCTTCGGGACCTCCGACTACGCCGCCGTCGCGAGGGCGCTGGGCGGGCGGGGCGCCACGGTCGAGGATGCCCCCGCCCTGCGCGCCGCCTTCGCCGAGGCGCTCGCCGCCCCCGGCTTCAGCGTCATCGCCGCCCGGATCCCCCCCGGCGGCTACGAGGGGCGCATCTGAGGGCGCATCCGAGGGCGCGTCCGGGCGCGGACGCTTCCGCCTGGCGGAAGCGCGAGGGCCTCGCGTCGTCTTGACCGGAGGGGCCTGCGGGTCGATTTCCGGAAGCAGGCGGACCCCACCGCCCCTGACATCCAGGAGATCCGGCATGTACATCGCCATGAATCGCTTCCGCGTGGCCCCGGGCCGCGGGGCCGAGTTCGAGGACGTCTGGCGGCGCCGCGACAGCCGCCTGCGCGAGGTTCCGGGCTTCGTCTCCTTCCGCCTGCTGCGCGGGCCGGAGACGGCCGAGGATATCCTCTATGTGTCTCATACCACGTGGACTTCCCGCGCCGCCTTCGAGGCCTGGACCCGCTCCGAACAGTTCCGCGCCGCCCATGCCGGGGCCGGCGAGACCAAGTCGCTCTACCTCGGCCCGCCGCAGTTCGAGGGCTTCGAGGCCGCCATCGAGATGTGAGCGCGAGCCCGTCCCGGCGGCCGACGCGCCGGTCAATTCCTGACGAATCACCTAGGAATTGACATGACCTTGCGAAACCGTCAGGTAATCGGCGCGCCCTGTCTCGGGCGCGCCGGCCCCCGCGCGACCGCGGCCGGGCCGGCCGGACAGGTCGAACGCAGGAGAGCGATCCGACATGCCTCGAACTTTTTCCCGCGCAGTCCTTGCCGGCGCGCTGGCGCTCGCCGCCGCCGCCGCCTCGGCGCAGGAGGTGAACCTCTATTCCTCCCGCCACTACGACACGGACGAGCGGCTCTACACCGACTTCGAGAAGGCCACCGGCATCAAGGTGAACCGCATCGAGGCCGGCGCCGACGAGCTGATCGAGCGGATGAAGGCCGAGGGCCGCAACTCCCCCGCCGACGTGTTCCTGACCACCGACGCCGGCCGCATGTGGCGCGCCGAGGAGGCGGGCATCCTCGCCCCGGTCGAGAGCGAGTTGCTCGACGAGAAGATCCCCGAGCACCTGCGCCACCCCGACGACCTGTGGTTCGGCTTCTCCCAGCGCGCGCGGATCATCTTCTACGACAAGCAGGACGTGACCGAGCCGCCGCAGACCTATGCCGAGCTGGCCGATCCGAAGTGGAAGGGCCGGGTCTGCACCCGCTCGGGCTCCAACATCTACATGCTGTCGCTGCTGGCCGCGAAGATCGCCCATGACGGCGAGGAGGCCGCGACCGAGTGGGCGCAGGGCCTGTGGGACAACCGCGCCCGCGACCCGCAGGGCGGCGACACCGACCAGCTGCGCGCCATCGTCTCGGGCGAGTGCGACGTGGTGCTGGCCAACACCTACTACTTCGCCCGCGCGCTGCGCACCGAGGTGGACGGCGTCTCGGCCCATGTCGACCGCATCGGCTGGGTGTTCCCCGACCAGGACGGCGCCGGCGCGCATGTGAACGTCTCGGCCGGCGCCATGGCCGCCCACGCGCCGCATCCCGAGGCCGCGAAGGCGTTCCTGGAGTATCTCGCCTCCGACTCCGCGCAGGCCTATTTCTCCAAGGGCAACGACGAGTATCCGGTGGTCGAGGGCGTCGAGCAGGCCGAGTCCACCGCCCAGCTGGGCGAGTTCAAGGCCGACGAGCTGAACCTCGCGGAGCTCGGCCGCAACCAGGCCCGCGCGCAGATGATCTACGACAGCGTCGGCTACGAGTGAGCGCGGCCCCGGTCGCAACGACCGGGCCGACATGCGACACGTCCGGGGCGCGGCGCAGGCCGCGCCCCGTTTCCATTTCCGTTTCCCGTCCCCCCGACCCCGAGGCCCCGATGACCGCTGACGAGTACGCCCGCCGCTTCTCCCCCGAGGATGCGCCGGGACAGGAGGCGCTGGAGGCGCATCTCGCGGCCCTGCTGGGCGCGCCGCACCGCCGCCTGCCGCTGCCGGCCGCCCGGAAGCTGAAGGCCGCCCTCGACCCCGAGGCCGCGCCCGAGCCGATCGAGGCGGTCGCCCTCTGGGCCCGCGACGCGGCCGAGGGCGCGCCCGCGCATCTCCTCTACGTTGGCTTCGGCCTCTCGACCCTGGGCTACGATCCCGAGGCCGCGGGCGGCGAGGCGAGCGGGCTGGGCATCGAGCCCGTGTTCCGCCTCGCCGTGCCCTCTCCGGACCCGGCCGAGGCCCCAACCTGGCCGCCGGAGATGATGACCCGCCTCGGCCGCTATGCGCTGGGCGACCCCGAGGCGGTGGTCCCCGGCTTCCTCGCCGCCTTCGGCGAGCCGCTCTCGCCCGAGGGCGAGATCACCGCCCTGCTGATGGTCCCCGACCCCGAGCTGGGCGCGGCCGAGACCCCGCATGGCGAGGTCGCCTTCCTGCTCGCCCTCGGCGTCACCGAGGCCGAGGCCGCGGCGCTCGCCGAGAAGCGCGTCACCGTGCCGGCGATGCTCGAGGCCCTGCAGGCGGCGGGCCACGGCGTCGTCACCGATCCGGCGCGGCGCGGCTCGGTCCTCTGACCGGCGCGGCCCGTTGGGCGCGCGAGCGGGTCGGAAAAAGGGTGTCGCTACGTAAGAATCCGGTGCATCCTCCCGGGCGTGGAGCGCGTTGCACAGGATCGGGACGATGAAGCATTGCGGAATGGCCATCCTGGCGGCGACCCTTGCAGCGGGGGCCGCGGCGCCCGCGCAGGCCCTGCCCAGCTACACGCGGGAGCTGGCGGTGCAGTTCGTCGAGGTCTGCAGCGACGCCGGCGCCACCTGCCGGTTCCCCGAGCATGACCCGAACCTGCTGCAGAGCATGTTCGACCTGGCTGGCATCCGCCTCGTGTTCCCCGCGCCGCTGCAGCTGCTCGACGTCTCCTATGCCGAGGTCGCGCCCCATGTCGTGGATGGGGTCGCGGCGCTGGGCGACTTCGCCGACGCCTTCGCGACGCCGGCCGCGCACACCGTCTATGTCGGCGGCGCGCCGGACATGGCGGACGGTCTGGTCACCGCCTACCGCTGGCCCGGCGAGCCCGCGGCGCAGACGCCGTGGAGCCTGGTGGCCGATCCGATCGGCGTGGTGGCGCTGTCCCACAAGACCGCTGCGGTCGCCCATGCCATCGGCCACAACCTCGGCGCCCGCCACGACGGCGACGGCAACACGGCGGCGGCCACGGGCTACCTGATGTCGGGTGGGGACTATTCCCTGGCGACGCAGTTCTCGACCGTCAGCCTCGAGGTCTTCGCCGACTCGCCCTTGCCCGCCCCCGCGGGGACCTTCGCGAGCCCCGTGCCGGTCCCCGCCGCCGGAGCGCTGCTGGCGACGGGCCTGGGCGCGCTGGCGTGGCTCGGGCGGCGGCGGCTCAGCTCCCCGGCCGGCTCTTCCTGATCGAGCGGGCGAGCAGCAGCACCGGCGCCATGCCGACGGCGGCGATGGCGAGCGAGGGCGCGGCCGCCTCGCTCAGCCGCTCGTCCGAGGCGAGGCGATAGGCCTGCACGGCGAGCGTGTCGAAGTCGAAGGGGCGCAGCATCAGGGTCGCCGGCAGCTCCTTGGTCACGTCCACGAAGACGATCAGCGCCCCGGTCAGCAGCGAGCCGCGCAGGAGCGGCGCATGCACCCGCCCCACCACGCCCCAGACGTTGCAGCCCAGCACCCGGGCGGAACTGTCGAGGTTCGGCCCCAGCCCCTCGAACCCCGCGCTCACCGCGTTCAGCCCGGCGGCCATGAAGCGCGAGAGATAGGCGAGCAGGATCCCCCCCACCGTCCCGGTCAGTATCAGCCCGGTCGAGACCCCCAGCGCCTCCCGCGCCCAGGCGTCGATCGTGTTGTCGGTGAAGGCGAGCGGCCCCAGCAGCCCCACCGCGATCACCGAGCCCGGCGCCGCATAGCCGACCGAGGCCGCCAGCTGCGCCGCCTTCGCCCCCGGCCCGGGCGCGAGGCGCACCGCATAGCCGATCAGCAGCGCCGCCCCCATCACCAGCACCGCGGCGGATCCGGCCAGCATCAGCGTGTTGGCCGCGAAGCCCCAGTAGCGCTCGACCCCCAGCCCGGACCAGGAGCTCCAGGCCATCCAGCCCAGCATCCCCAGCGGCACGACGAAGCCGAAGGCGACCGGCACCGCGCAGGCGAGCGCCGCAAGCCGCCCCTGCCAGCCGGAGAGCTCCACCTCGCTCAGCCGCTCGTAGCGTCGCCCGGCCTGGTGGCGGCGCGCGCGGCCGCGCTGCGCCCGCTCCAGCGCCACCAGCGCCACCGCGAGGCTCAGGAGGCACAGCGAGAGCTGGGCGGCGGCCACCCGGTCGCCCATCGAGAACCAGGCCCGGTAGACGCCGGTGGCGAAGGTCTGCACGCCGAAATGGCTCACCGCGCCGAAGTCGGCGATGGTCTCCATCATCGCCAGCGCCAGGCCGCCGACGATGGCCGGGCGCGCCATCGGCAGGGTGACCCGGAACAGCACCCCCCAGGGCCCCAGCCCCAGGGTGCGCGCCACCTGGGCCGCGGTCACCGACTGGTGGATCAGCGCCGCCCGGGTCAGGAGATAGACGTAAGGGTAGAGCACCAGCGACAGCATCAGCGCCGCGCCGCCCAGGCTGCGGATCTCGGGGAACCAGTAGTCCCTGGGCCCCCAGCCCATCAGCGCCCTGAGCGCGCTCTGCACCGGGCCGGGGTGGTCCAGCGCCCAGGTGTAGGCATAGGCGAGCACATAGGCGGGGAAGGCGAGCGGCGCGATCAGCGCCACCTCGAAGACCCGCCGCCCCGGGAACCGGCAGGCGGTGACCAGCACCGCCGAGCCCACCCCCAGCAGCAGCGACCCGGCCGCGACCAGCAGCGCCAGCTCCACCGTGGTCCAGGCGTAGCGCGGCAGGACGGTCGCCATCAGCAGCGACCACAGCGACCAGTCCCCGGTCACGGCGGAGACGGCGACCGAGATCGCCGGCAGCGCGCAGAGCGCCGCCAGCCCCCAGGCCGGCCAGGTCAGCCCCCGGCTCGACGCGGCCCTGGGCCCGCGCCCCCGCCCGAAGCGCAGCCGTCGCGCGACGGGAACCGAGGCGGCCTCGAGGCTGGACTGGCTCATGCGGGCTCCGCGGGCGGCAGGAAGGACGCTCTCTCCCTATCCAACCGCGCCCTGCGCCTCAACTCCCGTCCCCCCGGCCCGCCCCAGGCCCCGGCCCGCCACGAGCCCCGCCGCGAGCGCCTGTTCTCCGGAGCCGTCCGTCGCTGATGCCGATCAGAGCGACTCGCCCGCCCCGGTCAAGGATCGCGAAGCGACCGCGCTTTGCGCGGCTCGTCCTTGACCGGGGCGGGCGAGTCGCTCAGGCATCAGAAGCGACGGACGGCTCCGGAGAACAGGCGCGGGCCCTTGTTCTTGGGTGAGTTCAGAAGCGCCCTGCGCGTCTCCCGGCGCCCCCTTGCCACCAGAGCCGACGCAGCCAAGCCCGCCCGCAGGGCGCCTGTAGACCGCTCTCCCTCGGCGTCGAAACGCTGGACGCCCGGGCCGCTCTGCGGCAGGCTCCCCGCCATAATCAAACAAGCGCTTCATACAGGCGCTCGGACGCAGGGAGGCTCGAACATGCCCCGCAAGCTCGTGGATCTGTCGGTGGCGCTGGAGGCGGGGATCGCCTCGGACCCGCCGGGCAGCCTGCCGGAGATCGAGTATCACCCCCATGCGCAGACCGCTGCCCAGCTCGCCGCCCATTTCCCCGGACTGACGCGCGAGGATCTGCCGGGCGGCGACGGCTGGGCGGTGGAGCGGCTGGCGATCTCGACCCACAACGGCACGCATCTCGACGCGCCCTACCACCACCACTCGACCATGAACCGCCGGCTCAACGGCGGCGAGCCCGCCTGGACCATCGACCAGGTGCCGCTGGAGTGGTTCTGGAAGCCCGGCGTCAAGCTCGACTTCCGGCACATGGAGGACGGCTACGTCGCCACCCCCGGCGACGTGGAGGCGGAGCTGAAGCGCATCGGGCATGACCTCCAGCCCCTCGACATCGTGGTGGTCAACACCGCCGCCGGCGGGCGCTACGGCGAGGACGACTACGTCCTGCGCGGCTGCGGCATGGGCCGCGAGGCGACGCTGTGGCTGCTGGAGCGGGGCGTGCGCGTCACCGGCACCGACGGCTGGTCCTGGGACGCGCCCTTCACGCTGACCCGGAAGAGGTGGGAGGAGACGCGGGATCCCTCGATCATCTGGGAGGGGCACCGCGCCTCGATCGACATCGGCTACTGCCACATGGAGAAGCTGGCGAACCTCGACCGGCTGCCGGACCACGGCTTCGAGGTGATCTGCTTCCCCTACAAGATCAAGGCGGCCTCCGCGGGGTTCATCCGCGCGGTGGCGGTGCTGGAGGGCTGAGCCGGGCCGCCGGGCGACCGGCGGCGGAGCAAGGGAGGATGAGATGCGACTGATCACGTTCCGCTTTTCGAGCGCGGACGACGCCCGCGACCGCGTGGGCGTCTGGATGGAGGACGACACCGTCGCCGACCTCTCGGCCACCGGCGAGGACGGCTTCGTCTCGATGCAGGCGCTGATCGAGGGCGGGCCGGCGGCGCTGGAGAAGGCGCGCCGGCTCTCGGCCTCGGCCCAGCGGCGGCCGATGGAGGCGGTCAGCCTGCGCGCCCCGGTGCCGGTTCCCGTGCAGATGCGCGACTTCATGCTGTTCGAGAAGCATGTGCGCCAGTGCGCCCGCACCGCCCAGGCGGTCGCCGCCCGCAAGCGCGGCGCCAGCCAGGCGGAGATCGACGCGATCGAGCTGCCGATGGCCCCCGACCAGTGGTACAAGCAGCCGATCTACTACAAGGGCAACCGCTTCGCCGTCTCGGGCCCCGGCGAGGACGTGCCGCGCCCCTCCTACAGCCGCCGCATGGACTACGAGTGCGAGCTGGGCTGCTTCCTGTGGAAGGGCGGGGTGAACATCAAGGCCGAGCGGGCGCGCGAGCACATCTTCGGCTTCACCGTGTTCAACGACTTCTCGGCCCGCGACGCCCAGGGGCTGGAGATGCTGGGGCGGCTTGGGCCGGCGAAGGGCAAGGACTTCGACAAGGCCAACGCCATGGGCCCCTGCCTCGTGCCGCTGGAGGATCTGGGCGACTACAAGGGCCTCGAGATGATCGTGCGGATCAACGGGGTGGAGATGTCGCGCGGCAATTCCGGCGACATGTACTGGAGCTTCGAGCAGGTGATCGAGTGGGTGAGCCGCGACGAGACCCTGCACCCGGGCGAGTTCTTCGGCTCGGGCACGGTGGGCGACGGCTGCGGGCTGGAGTTCGACCGCTATCTCTCCGACGGCGACGTGGTGGAGCTGGAGATCGAGAAGATCGGCGTCCTGCGCAACCGCCTGGTGCCCGCCCGGACCTGAGCCGCGCCCTGAGCCGCGCCTCGACCTGAGCCGCGCCGGCCGCGGGCGCCGCGTCGACCCGCGCGCCCCGGTCGGGCGTCCGGCCCGCGGCGCCGGACGGGCGTCGCGCCCGGGGCCCCTGCGGCCGGCCTCGCGCCGAGGCGGCGCCGGGCCCGCGCAGGGCGGGCCGGGGAGCGCCGCGTCGGGCGGGGCGCCGGCGTCGGCCCTCGGGCCCGCGGCGCGGCGGCGGGCCGGCGCGCGCGCGGCGAGGGGCGCCTGGGACGGTCGGAGCGCAGGGCCGGCGGCTTCGGCGCGGGCGGGCAGGGCGCCGCCGCGTCGGGCCGCGCGACGGCGGCGATCGTCCGGCCCGCGGCGAAGGCGCGGCGGCGCGCCGGCGGCGGTCGCGGGTCTGGCGGCGCGGGCAGGCGATGTGCGGCCGGGACCGCGGAGGCGGGGCCGGGGAGCAGGCCTGCGGCGGGGGCGCGGCGGTCGAGGGGGCAGGCGGCCCGGGCAGGCGCGGCGCGCAGCGTCGTCTGCGCGTCGCGCGCGGGCTCGACCTTGGCGCCGGGGCGTTGCATTGTCCGACACTAGAAACGCATCCCAACGGAGGAGCCCCATGTCCGAACTCCTGATCGACGCGCCCATCCCGACCTTCGAGGCCGCGCCGCTGGCCACGCCCGAGATGCGGGTGCCGCCGGAGTGGATCGACTACAACGGCCACATGAACGTGGCCTATTACTCGATGGCCTTCGACAAGAGCTCGGACGTGATCTTCGACGAGGTGCTGGGCGTCGGCGGCGCCTATGCCCGGCTGCTGAAGATGGGCCCAATGATCCTGCAGCAGCAGATCCACTTCGTCGGCGAGCTGCTGGAGGGCGAGCGCTTCCAGTGCCATTGGCAGCTGCTGGACTGGGACACGAAGCGCCTGCACTTCTTCGGCGAGATGACCAACCTCGAGGACGGCTCCACCGCCGCCTACACCGAGACCATGGGCATGAACGTGGACCTTGTGAAGCGCCGCTCGGCCCCCTATCCGGACTGGGCCCAGGCGCGGATCGACGCGCTGGGCAAGGCCCATGCCGGGCTGCCGCGGCCCGCGCTGGCCGGAGCCGTGATCGGCATCCGCCGCAAGGGCTGAGGCCGGGCGCGGGCGATCCGCCGGCGGGGCGGGCGCGACGGCGCCCCTCCCGCCCGGCGGAGAGGGGAGGCGGCCGCCCCCGGCGGGGGGCGCAGGGAGCGACGGCGGCGACATGGCGGGCAGGCACGAAGCGGGCGATCAGCCCTCGCACCCCCCCGGCGAGGCGGGGGAGGCCGACCCCGCGGCCGCGAGCTGGCGGGCCCGGCTCGCCCTCGGCGCCGCCGCGCAGGGCCGCGCGCTGAGGGCCTGGGCGGTGGAGCACGGGCCGACCGGCCTGTTCTTCTGGCTGCTGGCGCTGGCGGTGGGGGTGGCGGCGGGATACGCGGCCATCGGCTTCCGCCTCGCCATCTCCGCCATCCAGAACGCGATCTACGGGGCCGACGACCACCGGCTGCACAGCACGCTGACCGGGCTCGACCCGCTGGTGATCGTGGCGACGCCGGTGATCGGCGGGCTGATCGTGGGGGTGATCCTGCACCTGTTCACGCCCGAGGGGCGCGCCGGCTCGGTCGCCTCGGTGATCGAGGCGGCGGCGCTGAAGAACGGGCGGCTGCCGCTGAAATCGGGGCTCGCCTCGGCGGCGGCCTCGATCGTGACGCTGTCGACGGGGGGCTCCACCGGGCGGGAGGGGCCGGTGGTGCATCTGGCCGCCACGCTCTCGTCCTGGGTCTCGGACCGCATCGGCGCCTCGCCGATCACCGCGCGCGACCTGATGGGCTGCGCGGTGGCGGCGGCCGTCTCGGCGAGCTTCAACGCCCCCATCGCCGGCGCGCTCTTCGCCATGGAGGTGGTGCTGCGCCACTTCGCCCTGCACGCCTTCGCGCCGATCGTCATCGCCTCGATCGCCGGCGCCGTGGTCAGCCGGGTGCACCTGGGCGACATCACCGAGTTCAGCCTGCCGGGCCACTCCCTCGCCTTCTATCAGGAGCTGCCGGCCTTCCTGATCCTGGGCCTGGTCTGCGGCTTCGCGGCGGTGCTGGCGATGAAGGCGATCCTGATCACCGAGGCCTGGGGCGACCGGTTCGAGCGGCTGATCCGCTGCCCCCGCTGGCTGCGCCCCGGCGTGGCGGGCCTGCTGCTGGGGCTGATCGCGCTGCAGTTCCCCCATGTGATCGGCGTGGGCTACGAGACGACCTCGCGCGCGCTGACCGGCGACCTGAGCCTGCACGAGGCGGTGATCTTCGCCCTGATCAAGGCCGCGGCGCTGGCGATCACGCTGGCAGGGCGGATGGGGGGCGGGGTGTTCTCGCCCTCGCTGATGCTGGGGGCGCTGACCGGGCTCGCCTTCGGCTACATCGCCGTGGGGGTGTTCCCCAGCGTCTCGGGCTCCGAGATCCTCTATGCGCTCGCGGGAATGGGGGCGGTGGCGGCCTCGTTCCTGGGCGCGCCGCTGTCGACCGGGCTGATCATCTTCGAGCTGACGGGCGACTGGCAGACGGGGGTGGCGGTGATGGCCTCGGTCTCGATGGCGACGGTGGTCAGCGCGCGGATGGTGGACAAGAGTTTCTTCCTCAGCCTGCTGGAGAGCCGCAACGTGCACCTCGCCCGCGGGCTCGAGTCCTGGCTGCCCGGGACCATCGCGGTGACCCATGTGATGCGCGTGCGGGGCGCCGACGACGGCGCGCCCGACGGGATGTGCTGGAGCCTGGTCGAGCAGGGGGCGACGCTGGCCCCGACCGACACGCTCGAACAGGCGCTGCCGCAGTTCGAGCGGCGCGGCGCAGGCCCCTTCATCCCCGTGGTCGGGCAGACGGCGGAGGGCGAGCCCGAGCTGCTGGGCGCGGTCTTCCACCTCGACGCGCTGAAGGCCTACAACCGCGCCCTGGTCGAGGCGCATCGCGAGGAGCATTCCTGAGCGGAGCGCCGCGCGCGCGCCGCTTCGCTCTCGCCTTCGTGATGGCGAGACCGCCACATTGCGCCCCGCAATGATCCCGCGGCTGGCGCCAAGACGCCGCAACCGGCCTCCACCTTCCTCTTCGAGCCGACGCCGCGGCCTCCGCCGGCGCGGCAAGACGAGAGAGGAGTAGAATAGATGCTGGGTTGGGCCCTGACTTTCCTGGTCGTCGCGATCATCGCGGGCGTTCTGGGCTTCGGCGGTCTGGCGGCCGCTTCGGCGGGGATCGCCAAGATCCTGTTCTTCGTGTTCATCGCCCTGTTCCTGATCGCGATGATCGCGCGCGCCGTGCGCGGCCGTCCGCCGGTGTAACGCGACGCCCCCTGCATCCCGCCCCCGCGCGCCTGCCGCGCCGGGGCGGGACGCGGCCGGGCCCCGCGGGCGCCCGCCTGCCCTCCGCCGGAGGGACCAGGCGGACGCCCGCGGGGCCCGGTGCGTTTCGGGCAGGCTTTTCGGGAGGCGCCTCGCCGGGCGGGGCGGTCAGGAGCCTGGGGTCACTCGCAGGGCCAGGCGGCGGCCTCGCCGAAGGCGGGGTGGCGGACCACCGCGCCCTTGCCGATGCCGTAGCGCTCGGCGAGCCCGCCGTTCACCTCCAGCACCGCCAGCGCCACCCCCTCGGAGGGGCGGGGATCCTCGGTGAACGGCTCGGCGTTGGCGATCACGTTCAGCACCGTGCCGGTCTCGTCGATGAAGATCATGTCCAGCGGCAGCGGCGTGTCCTTCATCCAGAAGGCGACAGCCCGCGGGGGATCGAACAGGAACAGCATGCCGTGGCCCAGCGGCATCTCGGTGCGATGCATCAGCCCCCGGGCGCGTTCGAACATGTCGTCGGCGATCTCGACGGTGAAGCGGGCCGAGGCGTCGCCGGTCTTCAGGTCGACGACGTCCTCGCGGCAGGCGGCGACGGCGGGCGCGGCGAGCGCCGCGGCGGCGGCCAGCCCGAGAATCGATGCGGTCCAGATGCTCATGGCCCGCATCTTCCGCCCTCGCCCCGGCATTGCAAGGGCCGCGCCCGCACGGTTCCGGCGCCAGGCGCGGGGCAGGGAGGAGGCGGCCCGGGGAGATCCGGCGCGCACGACGACGCCCCCGGCCGCGGAGGGCGGCCGGGGGCGTCGTCGCGATGCAGGGATCGGACGTCGTCCCCGGAAGGGCCGACGCGGGGCCGTCGCGCGGGTCAGACCCGCACGACCTCCTCCCAGCGGCAGATCTCGCCGGCCATGTTGCCGCGCGGACCCGAGACGAGGCGCACGCACAGCGCCTCGCCAGGCTGGAGATCCTGGAAGCCGTGACGGCGCAGGGTCTCCATGTGCACGAAGACGTCGGCGGGATCCCCGAACACGTTGAGGAACCCGAACCCCTTCTGCTTGTTGAACCACTTCACGCGGGCGGGGAGAAACTCCCCCTCCGCCTGCGCCTCGGCGGCGATCTCCGTCGGCCGCGCTTCCTTCGGCTCGTCCGGTGCGGTCGCGGGCTCTCCGGCCGAGACGCTGATGACCTCCGTCGCCTGCAGTCCGCGGTCTCCCCTGACCACGGTCAGCGACACGGTCGCGCCTTCTTCCAGAGACGACAGACCCGCGGCGCGGACGCAGGCGGCATGCACCATGACGTCCGGACCGCCCTCGGACGGCACGACGAAGCCATATCCTTTCTCGGCGTCGTACCACTTGACCTTGCCGGTCACGAAGCGGGACACCTTGACGACTTCCCCAGTCAACTACCTAACCCCAGACTCTGAACGTGCTGTACTCGTCCCGCCGATATACGTCATTCATGTGACGTGCCGCAACAAAATGCGAGTCCGGCCGCCTCTGACCCAGGATCGCCCTCCCGGCATCGGAAAAAGCGTTGAAAATCCAGTCTGTTAAAATTTTCGCCGGAATCTGCCTCTTCGCGGCCGGCGCCTGCAGCTCCGTTCATCCTGTGCAGCCGGCGCCGAATCCGGGGGCGGTTCCGTTCAGATTCGCCGCCCACGGCACCGCGCCGCAGGCGCTGATCGCGCCGGATCGGGGCGCCGTTGCGGAAGTCTCCGAGCGCGCCGCCCGAATCGTCTCCCGCACCCCGTCCGAGATGGGCCCGCGCCCGCCGCGCCCGGCCGAGGCGGCGGCGCTGCCGCTGCTGTTCGGCTCGCCCGAGGGGCGGCGGTTCCTGTCGCGGCCGGCCGGGGGCGCCGCCGGCTCCCGCGCCTTCGCGCTGGGCGAGCCGGCGCAGAGCTGCCCGGCCCGGATCGAGGCCGGCGGCCCCTCGCCCCGCGGCGCGGCGCAGGCGGCGCTCGAGGCCTGCTTCGATGCGCTCGACGCCGCTGGGGCTGGGACAGTGGCGGGCGGCTGCGGCTGCCGGGTCGCGGCGCTGGACGACGCGGCGCTGGCGGGGCCCGACACGTTCGACTACGCGCCCGGCGTCTCGGCGCGGCTGGTCTCGACCGATCTCGACATCGACGTGGACCTCGCCGCCTCCGAGGCCGATGCGCAGGACGGCGAGCGGCTGCTGGCGCTCTACCCCTCGCCCGGCACGCCGGCGCTGGTGCTGGTGGCGCCGGACGGGCGCGCGCGGATGCTGCTGCACGGGCGGGAGTGGACCGGAGAGCGCACGGTCGAGGGCCTGTCGCGCGGCCGCTTCCGCGAGCGTCTGGCCCTGGTGCGCGACGACGGGGCGCGCGCGATCCTCGCCATCGGCTGGGACCCGGTCGCCTTCGCCGCCGAGCGCCGCCGCCTGACCCGCTGGAGCGGCGCCTGAGCGCGGGCCGGGCGATCCCGCCCGCCCGGCGTCGTCGCCTTGCGCCCCCTCTTTCACCCCCCTCTTTCACCGTCGCCGCTTTCGCCCTAGCCTCCGCGCGAACCGTCAGGGGGTCGACCATGTTCCAGAGCTTCGAGACCCAGGGAAACCGCGCCGCCGGCCCCGCCCGGCTGGCCGCGCTGCGCGCGCGCATGGCCGCCGAGGGCGTGCACGGCTTCCTGGTGCCGCGCGGCGACGCCCACATGGGCGAGACCGTCGCCGCCCGCGACCAGCGCCTCGCCTGGCTGACCGGCTTCACCGGCTCGGCCGGGATCTGCGCGGCGCTGGCCGATCGCGCCGCCCTCTTCGTCGACGGCCGCTACACGATCCAGGCCCGCGAGCAGGTCGACGAGGTCTTCGAGCGGGTCGGGATCGAGAAGACCCCCCTCTCCGCCTGGCTGAAGACCGCGCTGAAACCCGGCCAGCGGCTCGCCTACGACCCCTGGCTGCATGGCCGCGAGCAGGTCGAGGCGCTGGAGCGGGCCTGCGCCGAGGCGGGGGCCGAGCTGGTGCCCACGGCCAACCTCGTCGATGCGGTGTGGGAGGATCAGCCGGCCCCCCCGATGGGCGCCCTCGCGGTCCATGCCGAGGCGCTGGCGGGCGAAAGCTCCGCCGCCAAGCGGGCGCGGCTGGGGCGCGAGCTCGCCGAGGCCGCGCGCGACGCGGCGGTGCTGACGCTGCCCGACAGCCTGGCGTGGCTCCTGAACGTGCGCGGCTCGGACGTGGCGCGGATGCCTGCGCCGCACGCCTTCGGCCTGCTGCGCGCGGACGGGACCGCCACGCTCTTCGTCGCGGCCGCGAAGCTTTCCGACCCGGTGCGCGCGCATCTGGGCAATGCGGTCGAGATCGCGGCGCCCGAGGCGCTGGGCCCCGCGCTCGACGGGCTGGCGGGGCGCACGATCCTGCTCGACCGCGCCACCTGCCCGGTGTGGATCGCCCATCGGCTGGAGGCGGCGGGGGCGAAGATCGACTGGGGCCAGGACCCCTGCATCCTGCCCAAGGCGCGCAAGAGCGAGGCGGAGCTCGCCGGCGCCCGTGCCGCCCACCTGCGCGACGGCGCGGCGCTTGTGCGCTTCCTGCGCTGGGTGGACGAGACCGCCCCCGGCGGCGGCCTGACCGAGATCGCCGCGGTCGAGAAGCTGGAGGCGCTGCGCGCCGAAACCGGCGAGCTGCGCGACATCTCCTTCGACACGATCTGCGGCGCCGGGCCAAACGGGGCCATCGTGCATTACCGCGTCACCCGCGACACCGACCGCACCGTGGTTCCGGGGGACCTGCTGCTGGTGGATTCGGGCGCCCAGTATCTCGACGGGACCACCGACGTCACCCGCACCCTCGCCACCGGCCCCGCGCCCAAGGGGGCGGCGCGCGCCTTCACCCTGGTGCTGAAGGGGATGATCGCCATCGCCCTGGCGCGCTGGCCCGCCGGGCTCGCCGGGCGCGACATCGACGCGCTGGCCCGCCGGGCGCTATGGGCGGGCGGGCTCGACTACGACCACGGCACCGGCCACGGGGTCGGCTCGTATCTGGGCGTGCACGAGGGGCCGGCCTCGATCTCGCGCCGGGGCCTGGTTCCGCTGGAGCCGGGGATGATCCTCTCCAACGAGCCCGGCTGCTACCGCGAGGGCGCGTGGGGGATCCGGCTGGAGATCCTGGTCGCCGTCACGCCCCCCGCCGTGCCGGAGGGCGGCGAGCGGGAGATGCTGGGCTTCGAGACGCTGACGCTGGCCCCCATCGACCGCCGCCTGATCGTCCCCGAGCTGCTGGACCCGCCGGAGCGGGCCTGGCTCGACGCCTATCACGCGCGGGTGGCGGAGGCGCTGGCGCCGCTGCTGCCCGACCCTGCCGACCGAGACTGGCTGGCCGCGGCCTGCGCGCCGCTCGCCGATTGAGGGAGAGACCGATGCCCCACGAGGATCAAGCCCCCGTCGCCTCGATCCGCCCGGCCGAGGGCGTGCGCGTGGTCCGCGCCGCCGGCGCGGTGATCGCCGAGAGCGCCCATGCCCTGGAATCGCGCCTCGGCGACGACCCCGCCGGCATGATCTGGCTGCCCCGGGCCGAGGCCGGCGAGCCGTTCCTGGAGCGCACCGAGGCGACCTTCGAGCTGCCGGGCCTGGGCCACGCCCGCCTGCTGGACGTGATCGGCGTGAACGAGGCCCTGCGCGCCGCCGCCTGGATCCTCGAGCGCCCGGCCGAGGGCGCCGAGTCCCTCGCCGACCACATCGCCTTCGACCCCGAGCAGGTGACGCTGGAGCGTCTCTGACGCCCCCGCGCCGCGCCTCGATCCCCGACGCCGCGCGCCGTCCCCGCGGAGCTTCGCGTCGCCGACGACAGCGCCGGAAGACGAGGCCGGCCCCTTCGCGCGCGCCCCGGGCCTGGCCCGGGGCCTCGCACGGCCTGTCGCCTGCGCCGGCGGCAGGAGAGGACTCGCCGGCCCCTTCGCGCGCGCCCGGGGCTCGACCCGGGGCCTCGCGCGGCCCGCCGCCCGCTTCGGGGCAGGGGGGAGGCGCCGGCCTCCGGTTTCTCCCCTCCCTTGCGGCGCCCTTCGGCGCGGCTTGCTCCGGCTTCGGCGGCGGGGTATCGGGGGCCGGTCGGGGCGTAGCGCAGCCTGGTAGCGCGCCGGTTTTGGGTACCGGAGGCCGCGAGTTCGAATCTCGCCGCCCCGACCAGCCGGTCCCCCCTCCGCGCGCCGCCGGGGCTCGCCCCCCGGCTTCGACCGATGCATGATGCCCCTCCCCCACGAGACAGGCGCCCATGCACGACCACCCCTATCCCGAGGATCCCTGGCTGGAACGCTTCACCGGCGTCGCCGCCCTGCGCGCGGCGATCGCGCTGGGCTGGCTCGACCGGCTGGCGCAGGGCCCGGCGCCGGCGGCGGCGCTGGCGGCCGAGGGGCCGGCGGCGGCGGAGCTGCTCGACATCCTCGCGGCCGAGGCGGTGATCGCGCGCGATGGCGCCTCGGTCGCCCTCGCCCCCGCCTTCGCCCGGGTCCATGCGGCGCGGGGCCGGGCGCTGCGGGCGCGGCTGGAGTTCCTGGCCCGCGCCGCGGCCGACCTGCTGGCGGATCCCGCGGCGGTCTTCGCCGACCTGCCGCGGCACATGGCCCGCTCGGAGACCTTCCGCCTCTACCGCTACGACCTCGCCCAGGCCGACGACGCCGCGGGGCGCGAGGCGGCGCGCCCCTGGGTCGAGCATGTCTGCGCCCTGACCGAGGCCGAGGCGCCGCGCCTGGTCCCCGCCCTGCCGCTGCCCGAGCGGGGCCGCCTGCTGGAGATCGGCGGCAACGCCGGCGAGATGGCGCTGGCGATCCTCGCCGCCCGCCCGGGGCTGAGCGCCGCCGTCCTCGACCTGCCCGCCGTCTGCGCGCTGGGGGCCGAGCGCTGCGCCGGCCGGCCGGGGGCGGAGCGGCTGCGCTTCCTCGCCGGCGACGCGCGGCGCGATCCCTGGCCTGCGCCCGCCGACGCGGTGCTGTTCAAGTCGGTCCTGCACGACTGGCCCCCCGGGGAGGCCGAGGCGCTGCTGGCCCGCGCCCGCGCCGCCGCCGCCCCCGGCGCCCCGGTGATCGTGACCGAGCGCGCGCCGATCGAGACCGCCGCGCCCGCGCCCTTCCACCTGGCGGCGGAGCTGGTCTTCGCCCCGTTCTTCCGCCCGCCCGAGGCCTATGCCGCGATGATGGCCCGCGTGGGCCTGACCCCCGAGGCGCCGCGGCGGGCCCATCCCTCGCTGCCCTTCTTCGTGATCGCGGGCCGGGCGCCGTGAGCGGGCCGGTGATCGCGATCTGCGGGCCGCCCGGGGCCGGCAAGTCGACCCTCGCCGCGGCCCTGGCGGCGCGGCTGCCGGGGGCCGCGCGGCTCGACTGGGACGACCACGAGACCTTCACCCACCAGCCGCCCGAGGCGGTGGAGGCCTGGCTCGCCCGCGGCGCCGATCCCGGCGAGATCGCGGTCCCGGGCCTCGCGGAGGCGATCCGCGCCGCCGCCGCCCGCGGGCCCGCGCTGCTGGAGACGCCCTTCGGCCGCGCCCATCCCGCCACGGCGCCCCTGATCGACGCCATGGTCTGGATCGAGACGCCGCGGGACCTCGCGCTGGCACGCAAGCTCTCGGCGCTGGCGGCGCGGCCGGGGATGCCGGCGGAATGGCTGCGCGGCTGGCTCGCGGCCTATGCGCGGATCGTGCGCCCGGCGCTGGAGATCCAGGCCGCCCGGGCGCGTCCGTTGGCCGACCTGGTGGTGGACGGGGAATCGTCGCCCGCCGCCCTGGCCGAACTGGTTCAGGCCCGGTTCACATCCGGCGGTTGAATCGCTTCGCATCGGGACAGTCTTCCAACCGTTCCACCGGCCTTCCAACATATTCCAAACTTCCCAGGGCTCCCTCGGACAATCAGGCTGAATTTTGTCTTGCCCCAGCGGAAATGCGACACGAGTATGGCGCGTCCATGCATCCCGGTCGCAGGGAGGCATGGAGCAAGGCGTTGATCGCACATGAATTCAACATGAATTCGGGTGCGAGGCGTTCAGGGGGAGGTCAGAGTCATGTCGTCGCCGTTCAAGCCGCAGGAGGCGGGCTCGCTGCCCCGTCTGCCCTTCAACCGAAAGGCGAGGAGCAGGCTCCGGCATCGGGATCCGCGACGACTCCGGCGGCTGGAAGAGGCCGCGCGACGGCTGACCCTCGACCCGCTGGAGCCGCGGATCCTGCTCAACGCGGACGTGCTCGCGCTCGACGTGGGGGCGCTGTTCCCCGACCGCCGCGAGGCGGACCTCCTGATCCGGATGCACGAGGAAGCGCAGGGCGAGGGCGATGCGGCCGCCGTCGTCCAGCGGGTGGAGGTGCTGGACCGCAGCGGCGGCGCGCTGCTGGCCTTCGGCGATCTTGCGGAGATCTCGGCCGTCACGATCAAGGGCGGGGAGGGGGACGATTCCGTCCTCATCGACGCGCTGTCCTTCGGCGACGCGGGCGTGCCGGAGCTGAGCTTCGACGGCGGCGCGGGCTCGGACCTGCTGGGCTTCGCCACCGCCGAGGACATGCTGTGGACCATCGACGCGCTGAACGGCGGCTCCGCCGACGGCGGCCGGTTCAGCTTCACCGGGGTCGAGCGGCTGGAGGGCGCGGCCGGCAACGAGGACGAGTTCGTCCTGGTCGACGCCGCCAACATCACCGGCGGGATCGAGGGCGGCGACGGCGGCTTCGACACGCTGGTCTTCGAGGGCGAGATCGGCGCCCTGCGCTACGACGTCGACGGGCCGCAGTCGGGCACGATCTGGCGGGGCGGGGCGGGGCTCGCCTTCTCCGGCTTCGAGCCGATCATCATCACCGAGACGCTGGCCGAGGTCGAAGTCTACCTCAGCAACGCCGCCGATCCCGACGCGACGCTCAGCTGGGACGGGTCCGAGTTCACGCTCGACGGCTCCAGCTTCGAGATGATGACCTTCGACGTCACGGATTCGATCACCATCCGCGGAGGCCCGGGCTTCGATTCCCTCGAGATCCTCAGCTTCAACCCAGACTACACCGGCTCGCTGCTGGTGGAGGCGGAGTCGATCCTGGTCGGCGCCGGCGCCGACCTGGGCGCCAACGGCGCGATGAGCTTCGTGACGCTGACCGCCGCGGATACGGCCTCGGCCACGTCCGGCGCGGCGCTCTCGTCGGGGGTCTCGGCCTCCGCCACGGCCTCGGTGGTGGTGCTGGGCGACATCCACGCCACGGGCGCGGTGACGCTGAGCGCCTCGGCGAGCGCGACGGCGGGGATGGGGAATTCCATCTCGCCGGCGCAGACCGTCTCCTCGACCACCTCGGCGACGGTGCAGGTGGGCGCGGGTTCGACGATCCGGGCGGGCTCGCTCGGGCTGACCGCGACGACCACCAACACGGTGACGGCGTTCGCGACGCTGGACCTGGGCGGGTCGACCGCCGAGGTCGTGGCGCAGACCCGGGCCGAGGTGCTGGGCGGCGCGACGCTGGAGATCGCGGGCGACGTCTCGGTCGCCGCCTCGAACGAGACCGACGTGGCGGTGGTGGTGACGGCGGGGACGCTCTCGGACGTCACCGGCTTCGACGTGCTCTTCGCCGACATCGAGATGGACCGGCAGACCATCGCCCGGATCGGCGACGGCTCGGCCGACGTGGTGGTCGGCGGGCCCGGCGCGGCGCTGGGCGGGATGCTGAGCATCTCGGCGACCAACTCGGGCTCGCTCGCGGCGACCGTGGCGTCGAACTTCGTGGGCGTGACCGTCCTCGACGTGACCAACGATTCCGCCGTGGCGCGCCTGGTGCGCGCGGACGTGGACATGGGCGCGGTCTCCCTGATCGCGCTGAACACGACCCGGTTCGAGACCGCCTCCAAGGTCGCGAGCAACGACGTCTTCGGCGCCACGCGCGCGAAGATCGTGGACTCGGACGTGGTCTCCGGCGCGGAGATCTCCGTGAGCGCCACCGACGCGGCGGTGATCTCGGCGACGTCGGCCGGGCTCGAGGAGGACATCGACACCATCCTCGACACCATCGCCGAGGTGGGCCTCGGCCTGCCCGACGTGACCTTCGAGGTCGCCGCCTCGGTCAACGAGGTGGCGCGCGACGTCGAGGCGTCGATCTCCGGCTCCGAGATCCTGGCCCAGGACGGCGACGTGACCGTCGAGGCCTTCAACGAGATGCAGCTGATCGCCGTCACCGAGGTGATGGCGATCTCCAACAACTCCGATGTCGACCTGACGGCGCCGAACATCGGCCTGTCCTTCGGCGGCGTGCTCGCCTCGAACGAGATGCGCGGCGACGTGCTGGCCTTCATCGCCGCCTCCGGCGTGCGGGCGATGGGGACGGGCGCCGACGTGAAGGTCCGCGCCGCCAACACCCAGCTGATCACGGCGCGCACAGACGCGACGCAGAAGGTGATCGGCGGCTCCAACGTGGCGGGCGGCATCGCCGTGGCGGTGAACGTGCTGGGTCGCGACGTGACCAGCATCGCCGGGCAGGCGGTGGACTTCTTCTTCGGGACCGACCTGGGCCTCTCCGGCGCGCCGAGCGCCACCAAGGCCTGGATCAGCCAGTCCGACGTGCACGCCGACCGCGACGTCGACGTCTCGGCGAGCTCCGGGATGCTGATCGACGCGGTGACCTCGAACGCGGCCGAGTCCAGCGCGGGCGGGACCGACGGCGACTATCTCTATGGCGCGCAGGGCATGGGCGCGAGCGCGGTGATCGCGTTCAACGTGCTCGAGGCCGAGACGCTGGCCTATGTCGAGGACGCGCGCACCGCCGCGGTGGACCTCGGCGACGACGGCGTGACCGAGATCCGCGGCGGCCGCCATGTCGGCGTCGCGGCCGAGGACGTCTCGAAGATCCTGTCCGAGGTGACGCTGGTCGCGAGCTCGGCCACCACGTCCGACGGCGGGCTGACCCAGATCAACGAGACGCTGGGCCTGTTCCTGCCCAGCGACTTCGTGGTTTCGGGCGACGGCGCGCCGGACGCGTTCGGGACCGGCGGGACCGCGGACGTGACCTCGGTCGACCTCGAATACGGCGACCGGGTGCGCCTGACCCGGGGCTACGTCCCCGCCGGCGCCGGCGCCGGGACCGAGGGGCTGATCTACAAGTTCATGGGCGACGCCGCGACCGGCGTGAACCTGGACGAGACCGACTTCACCAATCTCGACCTGTGGCAGGAGGTTCCCGAAACCTCCACGATTCCGACCGGCTACAACCTGACGGAGTCGGATTCCCTCGCGGTCGGCGCCACCCTCTCGCGCAACCTGCTCGACGTCGAGACCGAGGCGCGGGTCCTGCGCTCCGACCTCGTGGCGGAGCGGGACGTGACGGTCTCCGCCAGCCAGGAGGCCGAGATCGCGGCGGTGCTCGACACCTCGGTCGAGTCCTCGGGCGGCAGCGTCTGGGGCACGGGCGAGTCGGTGGCCGGAAACGGCATCCTCGCCTTCAACTCGGTGCAGAACGCCGCCACGGCGCGGGTCGAGGACGGCTCGGCGACGGCGGGGCGCGACGTCTCGGTCACGGCGAAGAACAGCGGCCTGCTCGACGCCGAGGTGCACAACGCCACCACCACCGGCGGCGACGCGGCGGCCATCGTGGTCGCCTTCAACACCGTGGGCTACAAGCCGGGCGACATCGTCACCCAGGCGCTCGACACCTATTACAAGACCGACATCGCCTCCGAGGATCCCTCGGACGTGACGGCGAAGGTCTCGGGCTTCGCGATCCACGCCGACGGCGACGTCTCGGTCACGGCGGAGAACGCGGCGAGCATCGACGCGATCATCGACACCAGGGCCAAGGCCGACGCGGCCGCCTTCTTCGGCGCCTCGGGCTTCGCGGCCTCGGGGGTGATGGCCTCCAACCGGATCTCCGCCTCCGCCGTCGCGGTGATCGAGGAACTGGACGGCTCGGCCATGGGCGTGGTCGGCAGCCGGACCGAGGACACGCCGGATGCGAACTTCCTCGACGCGGTCACGGTCTCGGCCACCGACGCGGTGCTGCTGAAGACGCGCACCGACCTCGACACCACGGTCAAGAAGACCAATGACCTGGGCGCCGGGCTGATCAACGACTTCGCCCAGAGCCTGCTCGACAACTACGAGTATACGGACGAATCCGGCCTGCAGACCCTGCAGTTCGGCGACCGCGTCTGGGTCGGCAGCGACGTCCCGGGGGAGGAGAACACCGGCCAGCTCTATCGCTGGATGGGGCCGAGCGGGACCGCGCTCGACCTCGGCGCGCTGCCGGCGGACCGGGCCTATGACGACGCCGACTGGTGGAAGGCCATCGACGCGACCAACGTGGTGCCGGGGGTCGTCGCCTCGTCGCTGATGAAGATGCTCGACCTCTCGACCGGGGATTCGGAGGCGCTGACCGGCCTCGTGACCCGCAACGAGGCCACGGGCGGCGCGTTGGCGCGGGTCGAGAACATCGACATCGCCGCGACCGGCGACGTGACGGTCTCCGCGACCGAGCGCGCGACGCTCTCGGCCATCGAGACCTCGTCCATCGCCGCGGTCGAGGCGACCGGCGGCATCCTCGCGATGAACGAGCTGAACTCGTCGGCCGAGGCGCGCGTCATCGACAGCTCGATCGATACCACCGCGGGGACCGACGCCGACATCTCCATCACGGCGCTGAACCTCGCCGCGCTGGACGCGCGGACCGAGACCTCGATGTCGGCCACGACCGAGGGGGCGGCGGCGACGATCGCGCTGAACGCGGTCGGCTTCGACAGCTCGATCCTGTATTTCCAGGTCTTCGACGCGCTGCTCGGCTCCGACTACCTGCTCGAGAAGACGCCCGCCTCCGCCACCGCCGCGGTGGTGAACGTCGACCTGCTGGCGAGCGGCGACGTGGCGGTGACCGCCGACAGCCGCGAGGTCCTGTTCGAGTTCGGCCCGTCCGAGGTCGAGACCATGGCCCAGGCGCTGGACGACGCCGGGACCGTGGACGGCGACGGCGAGGACGAGGAGGGCGACGCCGCGATCCTCGCCGCGCTGGCCGACCGCTTCACGACCGAGGGGATCGCCTTCGACGCCGAGGGCGGCCTGAGCGTCGAGACCGTCGAGACCGGGGCCTTCTGGTTCGTCACCGACGCCGAGGGCCGGGCCTGGCAGGTGAAGCGCGACTTCGGCGCGCTGGCGGGCGACGCCTCGGACGACGTGCTCGAGGTGGCGCTGGTCAACCTGGTCAACGCCCGCGTGGGCAACGAGGTCGCCCAGGAGGTGACCAACAGCAAGGTGCTGGTCGACCGCGTGGCGGCGCAGCAGAAGCTCGACAAGTCCAAGGACACCGACAAGAAGCTCAAGTACGGATCCAACGGCCAGGCCTCGGGCGGGGCGCTGGCGACGAACCGGATCAACTCCTCGACCTCGGCGGTGATCGTCTCGGCCGCGCATGACTCCGAGTCGTCGCAAACCGTGGACGCCCTGCGCGAGGGCGACCGGGTGCTGCACGCGGGCCAGGTCTACGAGTATGTCGGCGAGGATCAGGCCCCGGTCGAGACCTTCGACTACACCTCCCGCACCCGCCTGATCTCGGTCGACGGCCCGATCACGGTGCGCCTGCACGAGGATGCGGGCGGCTTCTCCGAGGGCGACATCCTGCGCTACGACGGCGCCGGCATCGCCGCGCTGCCCACCGTGGCCAGCGACGCGAGCCCGGCGAGCCTCGCCACGGGGGCCATCGTCGAAGTGGCGGCCGAGACCGGCGATTTCGCCGAAGGGACGCTGCTGCGCTACGTGGGCGAGGCGGTCGCCACGCCCGACATCGCCGCGCTGCTGGTCTCCGCGCCCGAGGATTTCGAGCGCTACGACGGCGAGGACCTGGTCGCGCTGATCGCCGACGCCGCCGCCGACTGGACGGTGATCAACGCGCCGATCTCGGTGGACCTCGGGAACGCGACGCAGGCCTATGCGACGAACGCCGACTGGCGCGCGGCCTCGGTCTTCGGCGGCGGCACGGTGGACGCGGGCGGCGCGGTGCGCGTCGAGGCGGTCGACAGCGCCAACGTGGTCGCCAACGTCTCGCTCGACGTCTCCTCCTCCGTCTCCAACAACATCGACGGGCTGGTGGGGGTGGCGGTCGAGCTGCTGACCTCCGACTACGACTTCACCACCAATTCCGGGCCCCAGCTCGTGCTCGAGGGCCAGCGCGTGCGGGTGGCGGCGGAGCATGGCGGCGACGACGCGCTCAAGGGTCGGGTGTTCGAGTGGCAGGGCGCGCCGCTGCAGTCCATCGCCGACTGGGACGCGGTCGGCTTCACGCCCGCCGAGGGCTGGGTCGACGTCACCACGCTCGACGACGTGATCGGCGACGCCTTCCCCAACGTGGGCAACCTCGCCGACAGCAATTCCCGCGCCGTGGGCGGCCTGATCGCGCTGAACGACGCGCGGGGCGAGGTCTATGCCGGCGTGATCGGCATGGACGTGGACGCGGGCGGGCCGGTCTCGGTCACGTCGGAGGCGCAGACCGCGATCCTCTCGACCCTGCTCTCCAACGTTTCCTCCTCGGGCGGCAGCGCCTGGGGCACGGGCGAGAGCCTGGCCGTCAACGGCCAGATCGCCACCAACCTGGTGCAGAGCCAGGCCCTGACCGAGGTCACGGACAGCGACATCGCCACCACCGGCGCGGGCGCGCTGGGGAACGTCGACATCTCGGCGACGAACGCCGCCACGCTCGACGCCACGCTCTCGCCCTCGACCCAGTCGGGGGACACGGCGGTGTCGGTGACGCTGGCCTTCAACACCCTGGGGTGGGAGAGCTCCAACGTCCTCTTCAACCTCGTCGAGGCGGTGCTGACCGATCCGCTGATCTCCGAGGAGCTGCTGGACGGGCTGACCTATTCCTCCGCCCGGGCGCTGGTGACGAATACCGACATCGAGGCGACGGGCGCGGTCTCGGTCGAGGCGGAGTCGGCCGAGCTGCTGAACGCCACGCTGTCGAATTCCACCGTCTCCGCCGCCTCGGCGCTGAAGGGGGCGGAGGGCAAGTCGATCGGCTTCGCCGTCGCCTCCAACAAGATCGCCGGCAAGGCGGTGGCCGAGATCGACAATTCCGGCGCCGCGCCGGGGACCGAGGTCTCGGGCGCCGCGGGCGTCTCGGTCGTCGCGCGCGACGACATCCGCGCCTTCGCCAACACCAAGCTCACCTCCGACAGCTCCACCTCCAACGACGGCGGCGCGGCGGTCTTCCAGGAGACGCTGAACGACCTGACGCCGGCCGACTGGGTGGCGACGAACGACGCGCAGGAGGTGTTCCTCCAGCACGGGCAGGTGGTGCGCCTGTCGGACGATTTCGCGGGCTCGGGCGAGGCCGGCAAGGTCTACGTCTGGCTGGGCGACGACGACGTCGCGACCGACCTCGCCGCGGTGGACTACACCGACCTGAATTTCTGGAAGGAGTTCGCGCTCTCCTCGATCGTGCCGACCGGGTTCAACGTCACCGACTCCAACTCCACCGGCGCGGCCGGGCTGCTGGTCTACAACGAGCTGCGCGGCGGCGCGACGGCGCGGATCGTCGGGGCGGACGTGGATGCGTCGGACGGCGCGATCCTGGTCGAGGCGGTCGAGAACGCGCGGATGGAGGCGAAGACCGACTCCATCGCCTCCTCCTCCGGCGGCAGCGCGCTGGGCGACGGCACCTCGCTCGCGGTCAACGGCGTGATCGCGACCAACCTGCTGCTCGCCTCGGCCGAGGCGACGGTGGTCGACAGCGACCTCGAGGCCGGCGGCGGCGAGGGCGGCGACATCACCGTGCGCGCCGCCAACACCGGCGAGCTGATCGCCGAGACGCGGGCCGACACCTCCACCGGCGACACCGCCGTGGGCGTGGTGATGGCCTTCAACAGCGCCGGCTGGTCGCCGACCTCGCGCTACCTGCTCGTGCTCGAGGCGCTGATCGGCTCGCCCGAGATCTCGGACGCCGAGTTCACCGACAGCTTCGCCGGCGAGGAGCCGGTCTCGGCCACCGCGCGGGTGATCAACTCCGACCTCGACGCCTCCGGCGCGGTGCTGGTCGAGGCGACCAACACCTCGCTGATCGACGCCGACACCTCGGGCGACACCACCTCCTCGGCCGCGGCGCTGACCGGGGCCTCGGGCAAGGCCTTCGGCGGGGTGATCGCCTACAACCGCCTTTCGTCCGAGAGCCGCGCCATCGTCGACGTCGCCGACTGGCGCGAGGGCGACGGCAAGCGCTGGGTGCGCGCCGGCGACCGGTTCGAGACGGAGGCGGGCCGCATCTACGAGCTGACGGGCGGGGACCGCCGCGTCGACTTCGACGACGACTTCGACCCGGCGAGCGAGAGCGGCTGGAGCCTGGTCGCGGGCGGGCTCGCCCAGCGCAACGACGTCGACGGCGACCAGGGCGTGACGGTGACGGCCACCGACTCCGCCACGCTCGAGGCCGACAACACCATGGAGGCGATCACCACCGTCGCCAACGACGGCGGCATCTCCACCGCGCTGTCGGCGCTGGACGGGCTGGCGAACGAGTATCAGTTCACCCAGAACTCGGGCGAGCGGAAGCTGCGCTTCGGCCAGAAGCTGCTGCACGCGCAGGGCACCGCGGACGCGGCCGACGACAAGCTCTACATGTTCGTGGGCGAGGATCCGGCCCTCGCCAGCGACGACGTCGACGGCTACGTGACGGTCGATCTCTCGACCACCGATTTCACCGACGAGACCCTGTGGCGGGAGATCGATCCCCTTGATCTGGCGGGGATCTTCGGGATCCTCAACGACGTCGGCTTCAACTTCAACATCTCCGAGAGCGACGCGACGGCCGCGGGCGGGCTGATCGCGCTGAACGACCTGCGCGCCGGGACCGACGCCATCGTCGGGCGCTCGGACGTGGACACGACCGACGGCTCCATCGCGATCTCGGCGAGCGAGGCGGCGCATATCGCCTCGACCAACACCGGCATCGTGGAGGCCGACGGCGGCTCGGTCTTCGCGGCGGGCGAGGAGTCGAGCAGCGTGGTCGCGGTCAACGCGATCATCGCCACCAACACCGTGCTGGCCGAGGCGCGCGCCATCGCGCGCGACGCCGACATGACCGCGCGCGACGCCGAGGACGGCGTCGACGGGGGCGACCTGACGGTCGCGGCCGACAACTCCGCCACCATCGCGGCGACGACCACCACCACCACCCGCGTGCAGGGCGGCGGCGGCAGCTCGGTCGGCGTCGGCGTGGCGATGGCCTTCAACTCGGTGGGGATCGAGCCGCAGAACGTGCTCTTCAACACCGTCGACGCGCTGCTGGGGACCGGGATCGGCGACGTCGACCGGGCCCGCGCCTACGCCGCGGTCGAGGGCGGCTCGGCCGTCGCCGACGACGCGCTGTCGGTGACCGCGACCAACGCCGGCTCGATCACCGCCGAGGTCGAGAACACGGTGATCGTGAGTTCGATCTCCGTCGGCTCGTCCGAGGACGAGAAGGCGATCTCGGTCGCCCCGATCGTGACCCTGAACCGGGTCGCCTCGGGCGCCGTGGCCAATGTGGTCGAGGCCGGAGAGCTGCGCTCCAACGACGGCTCGATCACCGTCTCGGCCGCCGACATGGCGGCGATCCGGGCGGAGGTGCTGGCCGCCTCGGCGTCGGTGTCGCTGAACCTGGGCTCGGGCAAGTCGCTGAGCTTCGCCATCGCGGCCTCGATCGCGCGCAACCAGATCGACGCGATCGTGGATGCGGCGATCCTGTCGACGGGGACCGACGCGGCCCCGGTCTCGGCGGTCGCGGGCGGGGTCTCGGTGCTCGCCTTCCAGAACGCCACGATCGAGGCGATCGTGCGCGCCGTCGCGGCCTCGGTCTCGGTCGGCGGCGGCGGGGCCTTCGGGGCCTCGGGCGGGGGCGCGATCTCGGCCAACTCGATCCAGGGCTCGACCACGGCGCGGCTGATCGACAGCGTCGTGCAGGCCTCGGCGGTCGCCGTCGACGCGCAGAGCCTGGCGGCCATCGACGCGGACGTGCTGGCCGCGGCGGTGACCGCCTCGGGCGGGCTCGACAACACCACGGCGGTCGCCGTGGGGCTTTCCATCGCCGACAACACCATCGGCTTCGGCACGGTGGCGGTGGAGGAGTCGGACATCCTCGCGCCGGCCGAATTCCACGACTCCGACGAGACCGTGGCGCTGGCGACGGGCGACGTGGTGCGCATCGTCGGCGACTTCCTGCGCCTGGGCCAGGTCTTCGAGTTCGTGGGCGACACCCCGCCCGAGGACGTGGACCTGTCGCTGCAGGACTACTCCAACCCCGACCTGTGGAAGCGGATCGACCTCGCGCGCAGCGGCTTCGTCGTGCAGGCGCTGATGGAGAACACCGCGATCCTCGACAACGGCGACGCGGACGCGGACCTGGTGGTGGAGGCGACGGGCGAGCAGACGATCTCCGCCTCGGTCCTGGCGGCCGCGGGCGCGGTCGCGGTGGGACTGGGGGGCAACGCCGCCGCGGTCTCCGCGGCCGGCGTCTTCGCGCGCAACCGCATCGGCACGGACGTCTCGGCCCGGATCTCGGGCGCCGACGCCACGGGCAGCGCCACGGACGGGATCGTGGTCTCCTCGGCGAAGGTGAACGCGCAGGACGGCTCCTCCATCGGCTCGCTGGCCGGGGCGGCGGCGATCTCGGTCGCCATCGGCACGGGCAACGCGACCTCGGTCGCCATCGGCCTCTCGATCGCGATGAACGAGATCGAGAACGACGTCGCGGCCGAGATCGTGGGCGTCGGCGCGCTGACCTCCACCGGGACCGACGCCGGGGACGACGTCAGCGTCACCGCCACCACCGACGGGGGCGAGCTGACCACCATCGCCGCGGGCGACCTGAGCGTGAGCGTCGCGGACCTCGACGACGCGGCCGAGGAGACGCCGGACGACGCCTCCACCACGCCCACCGACGAGTTCGCGGAGGATCATGCCCAGGATCAGGCGATCCTCGACGCGCTGACCGCAGACCTGCGCGCGGCGGGGCTCGACATCGAGACCTCCGACATCCTGCGCTTCGCCAAGGCCGCGGACGACGCGGGCTGGACGCTGATCACGCTCGACGGCGTGGTCCACCGGATGAGCCTGACCGGGAGCGGCGACCTGGAGATCGAGCGGGCGACCGTCTCCTCTGTCTCCGCGGCGGCGGCCTTCGCGGCCTCGATCTCGGGCGGCACGCCGGTGGCGGTCGCGGGCGCGGGCGCCTATTCGGAGAACGTGATCAACTCCACCACCTCGGCGCTGATCGAGGGGGCCTCGCTCGACGTCGAGGGCGACGTGCGCGTGAACGCGACGAACGCGGCCTCGATCCAGGCGCTGGTGGTCGCGGCCTCGCTGTCCTTCGCGGCGGGCGCGAACAGCGCGGTCGGCGCCTCCATCGGCGTCTCGGTGGCGCGCAACTTCATGGGCAAGGAGCGCGACGGGTCCGCCGCGGGTTCCGGCGTCTCGGCCGAGATCGTGGACAGCCGCGTCGACGCGGAGGGGGCGCTGAGCGTGCTCGCGACCTCGACCCAGACCATCGAGTCGATGGTCGTCGCGGGCTCGGTCGCCATCGCCGCGGGCGGCGGCAACGGCGTCGGCGTCGCCGGCTCCGGCGTGGTGGTGATCAACGAGATCGACAACGACGTGCGCGCCGCGATCTCGGGCGACGACGGGGGCGCCGCGCCCGCCATCGCAGCCGACACGATCACGGTGGACGCGGACGACGCCTCGGCGATCTCGGCGCTGGCGGCGGCGGTCGCCGTCTCGGGCGCCTTCTCGGGCGGCGCCTCGGTGGCGGTGTCGCTGGGCGTCTCGGTGGCGATGAACACCATCGAGGGCGTGACGGAGGCGGTGGTCGAGGGCGTCGACGCCGGCCTCGACGCCGAGACCGGCCTGGTGCGGGTCGAGGCGACGGACACGGGCGAGATCTCGGCCCTCTCCGCCGCCGCGGCGGTGGCCTTCGCGGTCGGCGGCACGGCCGGCGTCTCCATCGCCGGCGCGGGCGCCTGGTCGGAGAACACGATCCTGTCGGACGTGCGGGCGCGGGTCGACGGCTCGGACGTGGACGCGGCCGGCGACGTGACGGTGCGCGCCGAGTCCTCGGGCGACGTGACGGCGCTGGTCGCCTCGGTCGCCTTCGCGCTGGGCGTGGGCGGGACCGCGGGCGTGGCCCCGGCGCTGGGCCTCTCGGTCGCGCGCAACTTCATCGGCTATGGCGAGCGGACGGTGGCGGGGACCCCCCTCGCCACCACGACCTTCAACCTGCTGACCTTCGAGGCGGAGGCGACGACGATCCGGCTGGGCGACCTCGCCGCGGCCGATCACGCGGGCGCGCCGACGCCGACGCTGGTCGAGATCTCGGACGGCGTGCGCGCGGGCGACGTCTACGAATACGTGGGCGCGGACTACGACGTCGAGGATCCGGACGATCCCGACCGCTTCGACCAGCGCAACGACGTGGTGCGGCTGCAGGACCTCGACTTCGGCAATCCCGACGCCTGGAAGCTGGTCAGCCGCGGCTCGGCGCCGGCCGAGGTCTCGGCGGTGGTGAAGAATTCCTCCGTCGACGCCGAGGGCGCGCTCGCCGTGGATGCGGACAGCGAGCAGGGCATCGTCTCGGCGGTGCTGGCGGCGACGGCCGCGGTCTCGGGCGGGACCGTGGGCGTGGGCGTCTCGGGCGCCGGCGCGGGTTCGGAGAACCGCATCGCGACCGAGGTGCTGGCCTCCATCGACGGCTATGTCGGGGAGACGACGACCCCGGACGGCGCGACCACGATCGAGGCCGACGGGGTCTTCGTCGAGGCGAACGACGACTCGACCATCGACAGCTTCACCGGGGCGGCCGCCGTCTCGGCCTCCTTCGCGGGGGTGGGCGTGGCGGTGTCGCTGGGCGTCGCCGTCTCGATCAACGAGATCGCCAACGACGTGACCGCCGAGATCGTCGGCCTGCGCCATCTGGACGCCGGCGCCCAGGGCGTCGAGGTGATCGCGAAGAGCCCCGAGGCCGGGGCCGCGCCCTTCGACCTCTCGGGTCTCGCGGACCTGCCGACCGGCTACGGGCTGGTCGCGCCGACCTATTCCGACGACTCCGACGAGGACGACGGCCGCCTGCCGGAGAACCCGACGGCCGCCGACTATCTCGACAACGCCGCCACGCAGGAGGTCTACGCCGACCAGGACGAGGATGCGGCCGGCGTGCAGGACGGCTCCGGCGCCACCATCGCCGGGGCGGTCGAGGGGGCGCAGACCGCCGCCGACGCGACCCGCGACGGGATCGTGCTGGGCGCGGTGCGCGACCTGCTGGTCGCCGCGGGCGCCGAGGTCGAGGGCGAGCTGCGCCTCGCCGTGATCGAGGCCGGCGAGGCCTGGGTGGTCGTCGATGAGACGGGCCACGCCTGGAATCTATTCCGCGACGGGTCCTCCTTCACCGCCGAGCGCGCCTCGATCAACGCGATCTCGGCCGCGGCGGCGCTGGCGGTCTCGGTCGGGGCCATCGGCGTCTCGGTCGCGGGCGCGGGGGCGGTGTCGCTGAACTCGGTCCTCTCGACGGTGGACGCGCATATCGCCGACGTGGGCCGCGTGGACAGCGACGGCGGCGTCGAGGTCTCGGCCGAGAGCGCGAGCGCGATCAACGCCGCGGTGCTGGCGGCGGCGGTCTCGGTCGCGGCCGGCGGCGGGGCGGTGGGCGTCTCCATCGGCGTGGGCGTCGCGCGCAACCACCTGGGCCGGGATCTCTCCGGCGACCTGGTGGCGGGCGCGGGCGACGTCACCGCCTATATCGCCGACACCAGCCTCGACGCAGCCGGCGCCCTGGTGGTGCATGCCGAGGCGGAGCGGACCATCCGCACGGTGCTCTTCGCGGGCGCGGCGGCGGTGGCCGGCGGCGGCTTCGGGGTCGGCGGCGCCGGCGCGGGCGTGGGCGGCGCGAACCGCATCGCCTCGACGGTCGAAGCCTCGATCGAGGGCGACGGCGACGGCGACTACGGCTTCGCCCAGGGCGTGAGCGCGGGGTCGGTCGAGGTCTCGGCCGAGCAGGCCTCGCGCATCGAGGCGGCGACCGCCGCGGTCGCCATCGCCGCGACCATCGGCTATTCGGCCGGCGCCTCGATCTCCATCGCCGTCGCGCTGGCGGAGAACGAGATCGAGGGCGGCGCCCATGCCGAGATCGCCTCCGCCACGGTGACCGCCGACGCCGGCGGCATCGCGGTGACGGCGGACGACGTCTCGACGGTGCGGGCCTTCACGGCGGCCGCCTCCTTCGCGGCGGGCTTCGGCCTCGGCGCGGGGATCGGCCTCGCGGGGGCGGGCGCCTCGGCGGTCAACACCATCGCGACGACGGTCTCGGCCGACGTGATCTCCGCCAGCCTGACGGCGGAGGGCGGCGCGCTGGGCGCGGGCGACGTGCGCATCGAGGCGACGAGCGAGGCGACGATCGAGGCGCTGGTGGTCTCGGCCGCGGTCTCGCTCGGCGCGGGGCTCGCGGGGATCGGCATCTCCATCGGCTCGTCCCTGGCGGAGAACGTCATCGGCGACGGCGCGACCTCGGGCGTCTTCGCGCGGGTCGCGGGCAGCCGTATCGACGCGGCGCGCGACCTGACCGTGCGGGCCGAGGCGGACGCGGTCATCGACGCCGACGTGGCGGGCTTCTCGGTCGCCATCGCCGGCGGCTTCGTGGGCGCGGCGGTCGCGGCCCAGATCACCGCCGCGACCAACGCCATCGCCTATGCGGTCGAGGCCTCCATCGTCGGCCAGAGCGGCGACGGCATCGACGCGCGCGACGTGACGGTCGAGGCGAAGGACGACGCGCAGATCGACTCCTACGTCGGCGCCGCCTCCATCGCGGGCTCGGCCGGGGCCTTCACCGGCTCGATCGCCATCGCCACGGCGGAGGCGGCCAACACGGTCGAGAACGCGGTCGACGCGACGGTGAAGAACGTGAAGATCGAGGCGCGCGACCTGACGGTCAGCGCGCTGGACGAGGGCTCGATCGAGGGCGCGGGCGAGGCCGCGGCGGTGGCCGTGGCGATCAGCCTGGGCCTGTCGCTCGCCGGCGGCGGCGCGCGGGTCACGGCCACGTCCGACACCGACGTCACGGCTTCGGTCGACGGCGACGGCAAGCTGATCGGCCTGAGCCGCGACATGCGGGTCGAGGCCGACAGCAAGGCCTGGGCCTCGGGCTCGACCGGCGTCGCCTCCGTCTCGCTGGGCCTGATCTCGGCGGCCGAGAGCGGCTCTGAGGTCGAGGTCGACGTGCTGGGCGACGTGGTCGCCGAGGCGGTGGACGCGACCTTCCGGGTCGACGACACGCTGACCGTGCAGGCCGACAGCCACGCCGGCGGCGCGGCCACGGCGAAGGGCTTCTCGGTCTCGACGGGCCTGTCGATGGCGGGCTCGCTCGCCGACGTGGACGTGGCCTCCGACGCGACCGCCACCCTGGGCGGCACGGTGACCGGCGGCGACGTGGAGGTGCGCGCGCGGCTGCTGACCTCCGACCGCGGGACCAACGCCTCGGCGAGCTCGACCGCCTCGGCCGGCGGCCTGCTGGTGGGCGCGAGCTCGACCGAGGCCGACGCGCGCGTCACCGGCGACGCGACCGCGACCTATGCCGGCGGCACGATGACCGCGGGCGCGGTGAAGATCGTGGCCAAGACCGACCTGACGCTGACCGCCGACGCCTCCGCCTCCGCCGGCGGCCTGATCGGGGCCGGCTCGGCCGACGCGCAGACCCGGGCCGAGGTGAACACCATCGCCCGCGTCGCCGACGGCTCGACCGTCATCGCCGACTCGCTGGAGATCACGGCGACGGGCGACGATTCCCAGCTGCTCGACGTGGTCACCGGCTCCGGCGGCCTGGTGGCCGGCGCCGCCGGCGCGGCCGAGAGCGACACCATCGCCGAGACCCGGGCCGAGGTCGGCGACGCGACCGTGGACCTGACCGGCGACGGCTCCGGCGCGCTGATCATCGGGGCGGAGCACACGTCCTATTTCTCGGCCGAGATCGACGCGGTCTCGGGCGGCCTCCTCGCCGGCGCCGGCGCGGAGGTGGAGCATGACGTCGTCTCGACGGTGATCGCGAAGATCGGCGCCAACGCCGACGTGGACGCCAAGTCGGTCGAGATCACCTCGGCCAACAAGGCCGATAAGCCCGACGTGGGCGACAACATCCAGGGCGACACCGGCGGTCTCGCCGCCGGCGCCTCGGCCGACAGCGACACCGACCTGACCTTCGTCACCAAGTCGATCATCGGGACCGACGCCGAGGTCGACGTGTTCGACAGCGCCTTCAACCCCGGCACGCTGACGATGAGCGCCTACAACGAGGTCGTGCACCACGACACGGTGAACCTGTGGACGGCGGGCGCGCTGTCGGGCGCGGGCGCCTTCTCGACGCTGGAGACCAAGAGCTTCCAGGCCCGGGTGAAGATCGCCGACGGCGCCGACGTCGAGGTCGAGGGCGACGTCGACCTGACGGCCAACGCCTCGTCGGACGTCTACATCAAGTCGAACTCCGAGACCTACGGCGCGGCCACCGTGGCCAAGGGCATCGGCGAATCCGACATCCGCCCGCTGAACGAGGTGGTGTTCGGGACCGACGTCGACCTGATCGCGGGCGGGGACCTGAACGTCTCGACCGGCGGCGACGTCGACCTGCGCGCGGACTCCCACAAGATGGAGGTGCGCACCGACAACTTCGCGGGCTCGGCGATCCCGATCAACAAGCTGACCGCCAACGCCTTCCTGCTGACCGACAACGTGGTCGAGATCGGCGCGGACTCGACCGTCGAGAGCTACCGCAACATCCGCATCGTCGCCGAGGACACCGGCATCGCCGATCTGGTCGGGCGGGCGAAGGGGGTGAACTGGGCCTCCTCGATCGCCGACGGGATCAACAAGCTGTCGGGGACGGAGGAGCTCTACTCGGGCGCCGCCACCTACGAGGCCTACGGCAAGGTGCGCAACGACGGCGAGCTGAAGACCGGCGCGCAGCGGGCGAAGTTCCTGAAACTGATCGACATCGTCGACAACGGCTCCGGCGGGACCTCGTCGGGGGCCTTCTCCGAGGACGCGGCCTCGGCCGAGGCGGCGGCGGCGAACGTCACCGTGATCACCGAGGCGCCGAGCAACGGCGAGACCGAGATCGGCTTCACCGTCGAGGTGGAGGCGGTGGCCTCGAGCCTGGAGAAGTCCTGGCGCGACGCGATCGAGAACCTCAACCGCTACAAGATCCCCAACACCAACACCGCCGATCCGAACGACTACGTCGACCAGGACCTGGTGGACTTCTACGAGGCCGAGATCGCCCGGCTCGAGGCGCGGATGCTGGCCGAGGGCGTCGCCGAGGAGGTCGTCACCGGCGCCGGGACGCCGAGCGAGACGACGGTGATCCAGCCCATCGAGCAGTATGCGCTGACCATCGTGGTCGATCCGACCGTGGCCCAGGCGGGCACGGTGCAGATCTTCGGCGACCAGCTCTTCGGCGCCGGCTCCTTCGACACGCCCGGCGACGCCTCGATCGAGATCATCAACGACACCACCGCGTTCCTGAAGATCACCACGCTGGAGATCCCGGAGGTCAACGGCGGCGTGTTCTTCAT
>Ga0310345_10000720_pt1 | contig 44128 bp, 40 predicted proteins | sample HC15DNA20500_MG_FD_204667 | JGI IMG/M metagenome (GOLD analysis project Ga0310345, IMG submission 204667) | Marine microbial communities from station ALOHA, North Pacific Subtropical Gyre - HC15-DNA-20-500_MG | ecosystem: Environmental > Aquatic > Marine > Oceanic | place: Pacific Ocean: North... | reverse complement strand
AAGCCGCGCAAGCGCGGTCGCTTCGCGATCCTTGACCCCTGCGGACGAGTCGCTCCGATCGGCATCAGCGACGGACGGCTCCGGGAAACAGGCGCTCCGCGAGGGGGTCCCTGCGGGGCGCCCGGGGGCGGGGCGGGTCAGGCGCCGAGCATGCGGGTCACGATCTCGGTCATGTCGCGGCTCAGCGAGGGGGCGCGGGCGATGCGCTCCAGCTCGGCGCGGATCAGGGTCTGGCGGGCGTCGTCGTAGCGCCGCCAGGTCTCGAAGGCGCCGGCGACGCGGGCGGCGGTCTGCGGGTTCAGCGGGTCGAGCTTCAACAGCCAGTCGGCTAGGAACCGGTAGCCGGAGCCGTCGGCGGCGTGGAAGCAGAAGTGGTTCATCGAGAACGCCGCCACCAGCGAACGGAAGCGGTTCGGGGTCTTCCAGGCGAAGGCCGGATCCTCGGAGAGCGCCTTGACCCGCGCCAGCGTGCCCTCCCGCGGGGTGGTGGCCTGGAGCATGTACCACTTGTCCATCACCAGCGGGTCGCCCTTCCACTCCTGCGCGAAGGCGGCGAGCGCGGGCTCGGCCGCCGGCGCGCCGGCGTGGAGGAGGGCGGCGAGCGCCGGCAGACGCTCGGACATGCTGGCGGCCGCGGCCTGCGCCTCGGCGAGCGCGGGGCCGACCGGGCGGCGGGCGAGCAGGCCCAGGCAGGCCGCGCGCAGGGCGCGGCGGCCGGCGGAGGCGGCGTCGGGGGAATAGGGGCCCGAGGCCTCCATGGCGGTGTAGAGGGCGCGCAGCTCCGGCTCCAGCGCCTCGGCCAGCGCCGACTTCGCGGCCTCGGAGGCTGCGTGGATCGCGTCGGGGTCGGCCTGGCGGCCGCGGGCCCAGGTCTCGCGCGCCAGCTCGTCGTCGCCCGGCAGGGTCAGGAGCAGGGCGCGGAAGGCGGGGTCGAGCTCGGCGTCGGCGACGGCGAGGCGCAGGGCCTCGGCGAAGGGGGCGACGGGCTCGGTCCCCATCAGCGCCTCCAGCGCCATGGCGCGGGCGGCCTCCCAGCGGTTGAACGGGTCGCTGTCATGGGCCAGCAGGAAGGCGCGCTCGGCCGGCGAGGACCTGCGGTCGAGGATCACCGGGGCCGAGAAACCGCGCAGCAGCGAGGGCACGGGCCGCTCGTCGAGCTCGAAGGTCCAGGTCTGCTCGGGCTCGGTCAGCTCGAGCACGCCGGGTTCGACCAGCTCCCGCCCGCCCTTGCCCAGCAGGCCGAAGGCGATGGGGATCACCATCGGCTTCTTGGAGGGCGCGCCGGGGGTGGAGGGGACGTCCTGGCGCAGGGTCAGCGTGTACTTGCCGGGCTTCCAGCCCTCGGAGACCGTGACCCGGGGGGTGCCCGCCTGGGAATACCACAGCTTGAACTGGGTCAGGTCGCGGTTGGTGACCGTCTGGAACACGTCCAGCCACTGCTCGATGGTGCAGGCCTGGCCGTCGTGCCGCTCGAAATAGAGGTCCAGCGCCTGGCGATAGGCCTTCGGGCCGACCAGCAGGTGCAGCATCCGGATCAGCTCGGCGCCCTTCTCGTAGACGGTGGCGGTGTAGAAGTTGTTGATCTCGATGAACTGCTCGGGGCGCACGGGGTGCGCCAGCGGGCCCGCATCCTCGCGGAACTGGCGGGCGCGGAGCATCTTCACGTCGTCGATGCGCTTCACCGGCTCGGAGCGCATGTCGGCGGAAAATTGCTGGTCGCGGAAGACCGTGAGGCCCTCCTTCAGGCACAGCTGGAACCAGTCGCGGCAGGTGATGCGGTTGCCGGTCCAGTTGTGGAAATATTCGTGGGCGATGATGCCCTCGATCAGCTCGTAGTCGCGGTCGCCGGCGGTCTCGGGCGAGGCGAGCACGTATTTCGAGTTGAAGATGTTGAGGCCCTTGTTCTCCATGGCCCCCATGTTGAAGTCGTCCACCGCCACGATGTTGAAGACCGAGAGGTCGTATTCGCGGCCATAGGCCTCCTCGTCCCAGCGCATCGAGCGCTTCAGCGCGTCCATCGCGTAGGCGCAGCGGCTCTCGTCCCCGGGGCGGACCCAGATGCCGAGGTCGACCTCGCGGCCCGAGGCGGTGGTGAAGCGGTCGCGATGGGCGACCAGGTTGCCGGCCACCAGCGCGAACAGGTAGCTGGGCTTGGGCCAGGGGTCGTGCCATTCGGCGAAGAGCCGGCCGTCGGGCAGCGCCCCGGTCTCCCCCGGCTCGCCGTTGGAGAGCAGCACGGGGGTCGAGGCGGGGGCCTCGATGCGCACCGAATAGGTGGCCATCACGTCGGGGCGGTCGGGGAAATAGGTGATCTTGCGGAAGCCTTCCGCCTCGCACTGGGTGCAGTAGACGCCGCCGGAGAGGTAGAGGCCCTCCAGCTCCGTGTTGGCCTCGGGGTCGATCTCGACCGTGGTCTCCAGGTCGAAGGCGTCCGGCAGCGGGCCGGCGAGCGTCAGGCCGTCCTCGTCCAGCGTCACCTCGTGGAACACGTCGCGGCCGTCGAGTTTCGCGGCCATCAGCATCAGCTTCTGCCCGTCGAGGTGCAGCGGCCCCTCCGGCCCGTCGCCGCGCGTGAATCGGATCTTCGCATGCACCTTGGCCCCCCGCGGGGCGAGGTCGAAGACCAGCCGGACCGTCTCGGCGCGCCAGGCGGGCGGCGTGTAGTCGGCGAGGCGGATCGGCTGCGGGGCGTCGGGACGCATGAAGGACTCCTCCTGGACGTTCGCCCCAGACTTGCAGCGCCGCGAGGGCGGTGCAAGCGCCGCCGGGACGCGACGCGGGCGCAGGCGACGCCCCGGCGCTTTCCGACAGGTGAAAACCCGCTCCGCAACCGCTGGTCGTGCGGGCGCGGCGCGGTCATGGTGCATCAGCCGACTCAGTTCCAGGATCCCCCAATGCCCGACCGCATCGACGTCGCCGGCCTGCGCGTGGCGCGCCCGCTCCACCAGTTCATCGAGACCGAGGCGCTGCCCGGCTCCGGCGTGACGTCGGAGGCGTTCTGGGAGGGCCTCGCCGGCATCGTGACCGAGCTCGGGCCCAAGCGCGACGCCCTGCTGGCCCGGCGCGACGAGATCCAGGCGAAGCTGGACGACTGGTGCCGGGCCGCGAAGGGCCGGCCCTGGGACGCGGCCGCCTATCGCGCCTTCCTCGACGAGATCGGCTACGTGGTTCCCGAGGGCGAGCCCTTCGCCATCGAGACGCAGGACGTGGACGCCGAGATCGCGGAGATCGCGGGGCCGCAGCTGGTGGTCCCGGTGATGAACGCGCGCTATGCGCTGAACGCGGCCAACGCGCGGTGGGGGTCGCTCTACGACGCGCTCTACGGCACCGACGCGCTGGGCGACCTGCCCGCGGGCAAGGGCTACGACCCCGAGCGGGGCGCGCGGGTGATCGCCTGGGCCAAGGGCTTTCTCGACGAGAGCGCGCCGCTGGCCGGCGGCCGCTGGGCCGACGTGACCGCGATCCGGGTCGAGGGCGGGACGCTGATCGTGGACGGGACGGCGGGGGAGACGGGCCTCGCCGATCCCTCCCAGTTCGCGGGGCATACGGGCGAGGCCTCGGCGCCCGCCTCGGTGCTGGTGCGGCGCAACGGGCTGCTGGCGCAGGTGGTGATCGACAAGGGCCATTCCATCGGCGCGACCGATCCCGCGGGGATCGCGGACGTGAAGCTGGAATCGGCGCTGACCGCGATCATGGACTGCGAGGATTCGGTCGCCGCGGTCGACGCCCAGGACAAGGCGCTCGCCTATCGCAACTGGCTGGGCTTGATGAAGGGCGACCTGGCCGAGGAGGTGACCAAGGGCGGCGAGACCTTCACCCGCACGCTCGCCGAGGATTTCGAGGCGACGGCGCCCGACGGCGCGCCCTTCACGGTGCGCGCCCGCGCCCTGATGCTGGTGCGCAACGTGGGCCTGCTGATGGACACGCCCGCGGTGCACGGGCCCGGCGCGCGGGAGATCTCGGAGGAGGCGCTCGACGCCATGTGCACGGTGCTCTGCGCCCTGCACGACCTGCGCGGGGCGCGGCGCAACTCGCCTGCGGGCTCGATCTACGTGGTCTGCCCGAAGATGCACGGGCCGGAGGAGGCCGCCTTCGTCTCGGAGGTCTTCGACCGGGTGGAGGACGCGCTGGGCCTGCCGCGCCACACGGTGAAGATGGGCATCATGGACGAGGAGCGGCGCACCACCGTGAACCTCGCCGAGTGCATCCGGGCGGCGAAGAACCGGGTGGCCTTCATCAACACCGGCTTCCTCGACCGCACGGGGGACGAGATCCACAGCTCGATGGAAGCGGGCCCGATGGTGCGCAAGGCCGACATGAAGGCCCAGCCCTGGATCAAGGCCTATGAGGACTGGAACGTGGACGTGGGGCTGGCCTGCGGGCTGGCGGGCCGCGCGCAGATCGGCAAGGGGATGTGGGCGGCGCCCGACCTGATGGCCGACATGCTGGCGCAGAAGATCGGCCACCCGAAGGCCGGCGCCAACTGCGCCTGGGTGCCCAGCCCGACCGCGGCGACCCTGCACGCCACCCACTACCACGCCGTCGACGCCCGCGCGGTGCAGGCCGGCATCGCCGCCGGCGGACGCCGCGCGAGGCTCGAGGACATCCTGACCGTGCCGCTCGCCGACCGGCCCAACTGGTCGGCCGAGGAGATCCAGGCCGAGCTCGACAACAACGCCCAGGGCATCCTGGGCTATGTGGTGCGCTGGGTGGATGCGGGGGTGGGCTGCTCGAAGGTGCCCGACATCCACGACGTGGGGCTGATGGAGGATCGCGCGACCTGCCGCATCTCCTCCCAGCACATCGCCAACTGGCTGCGCCACGAGGTGGTGGACGAGGCGCAGGTGATGGAGACGATGAAGCGCATGGCCGCCGTGGTCGACCGCCAGAACGCGGGCGACGCGGCCTACACGCCCATGGCGCCGGGCTTCGACGGGCCGGCCTTCGCGGCGGCCTGCGACTTGGTGTTCATGGGCGCCTCCCTGCCCTCGGGCTACACCGAGCCGGTGCTGCATCGCCGCCGGCTGGAGCTGAAGGCGATGAAGGCGGCCGGCTGAGCGCGCCCACCGGGAGACACGGCAAGGGGGCGGCGCGTCGGCGCCGCCCCCTCGTCGTTCCCGGCCCCTGCGCTCAGGCGGCCAGCAGGCCGCGGATCTCGTCCAGCAGGGCCAGGCGCTTCTTCTTCAGGGTCTCCAGCGCCAGGTCGTCCATCGGCTGCACGTGGGTCTCGGCGCGGTGAATCTCGCGGTTCAGCACGTGGTAGTCGTCCGACAGCCGCGCCAGGCGCGGCTCCTCCCGCCGCCGCTCGGCGAGCCGGTCGGCGAGCTCCGGCAGGGCTTCGGACAGTTCGTGCGGAACGTGGGACATCTGGGGTCTCCCTTGCTGCTCTCTCCCGCCGGCCGGCCCCGGCAGGGGGCGTCGCGGGGGCGTCGGGAAGACCGTCGCCCGTCCCGCGCCGCGGCGCCTTGATCCCGGTCAACCGTCGCGCAGAACGCGGGGTCGCGGGCCGCGGCGGCGCGGCGCCTCGACGTCGCGGCCGGGCCCGGGTATCGTGACGGTTCAGCGACGCAACGGCCCGCGGCCGGCCGCCTCCGGCGCCGGCGGGGCCCTTCAGGACCCGGATCCCCGAGAGCCCATGCCCGGCAGAGCTTCCCGCCCCGTGATCGGGGTCATCGCCAACGCCTTCATGATCAACGATACCTTCCCGGTGTCCGCGGCGGGCGAGATGAACCTCCAGGCGGTGGCGAAGGCCGCGGACTGCCTGCCGCTGGTGATCCCCGCCCTGCCCGAGGCGATGTCGGTCCCCGACCTGCTGGACGCCTGCGACGGGTTCGTGTTCACCGGCGGGCGCGCCAACGTGCATCCCTCGCACTACGGCCATGACGAGACCGAGGCCCACAAGCCCTTCGATCCCAAGCGCGACGGCGTCTCGCTGCCCCTGATCCGGGCGGCGGTGGAGGCCGGGGCCCCGGTGCTGGGCATCTGCCGCGGCTTCCAGGAGATGGCGGTCGCCTTCGGCGCCACGCTCCACCCCGAGATCCGCGACCTGCCCGGGCGCATGAACCACCGCATGCCCCCCGACGGCACGGTCGAGGAGAAGTTCGCCCTGCGCCACAAGGTCGAGTTCCTGAAGGGCGGAGAGTTCCACCGCATCCTCGGCGTCACCGAGGCGATGACCAACACGCTCCACGGCCAGGGCGTGATGGAGACCGGGCCCCGCGTGGTGATCGAGGGCACGGCCCCCGACGGCACGCCCGAGGCGCTGTCGATCCGCGACGCGCCGGGCTTCGCGCTGGGCGCCCAGTGGCATGTGGAGTGGATGGCCTGGGAGAGCCCGGTCGGCCAGGCGGTCTACCGCGCCTTCGGCGAGGCCGCCCGCGCCCGCGCCGCCCGCCGCCTCGCCGCCTGATCCGGACGGCTGGGCGTCTCTAGCCCAGCCAGTGATGCACGCCGGGGTCGAGATCCTCGAGCGCGACGCCCAGCAGCAGGAGCGAGGCGCCGCCGGCCGAGACCGCCACCCCGCGGCCCACGTCCTCGACCCGCGCCTCGCCCAGCGCCCGCTGCACCGAGAGCCAGTCCGCCTCCGGGTCGAAATCCTCGACCACGTCGGTCCCGCCGCCGCGCTGCAGGCGGAAGACGTCGGCGCCGGCGCCGCCGAACAGCCGGTCCCGCCCGCCGCCGCCGTGGAGGTGATCGTCGTCGCCGCCGCCCCTGAGGACGTCCGCCCCCGCGCCGCCCTCGAGCCTGTCGGCGCCGCCGGCGCCGTCGAGCCGGTCGCGCCCGCCCCCGCCCCAGAGCCGGTCGCGGCCGGCCTCGCCGTCGATCCGGTCGCGGCCGCCCTCGCCCCACAGCCGGTCGCGGCCGCCGTCGCCCTCGATCCGGTCGGCCCCGCCGCCGCCCCGGGCGCGGTCGCCGCCGGCGCCGCCGTGGAGCGCGTCGGCGCCGGCGCCGCCCTGCAGCCGGTCGGCCCCGCCGTTCCCGAACAGGCGGTCGTCTTCGGCCCCGCCGTCGAGCCGGTCGCGCCCGCCGCCGCCCTGCAGCCGGTCGGCGCCGCCCTCGCCGGCGATGCGGTCGGCGCCGGCGTCGCCGTGCAGGCGGTCGCGCCCCTCGCCGCCGAAGATGCGGTCGGCGCCCCAGCCGCCTTCGGCCCGGTCGCGCCCGGCGCCGCCATAGATCCGGTCGTCGCCCACCGAGCGGCCGGGATTGCGGGCGGGCTCGATCAGCAGCATGTCCGGCCCCGCCCCGCGCAGGTCGCCGTAGAGCGTGTCGGCCCCGCGCCCGCCGCGCAGCACGTCCGCGCCGGGCAGGATCGAGACGAAGGATTCCAGCAGGTCCTGCGCGTCGCCGAACAGGATGTCGTCGCCCCGCCCGCCGCGCAGCTCGTCGTCGCCGCAGTAGAGGTAGCTGTCGCGGTCGCCGCTCAGCACGTCGCCGGTCAGCGCCGCCCCGGCCGCGCGCGGGGCGATCAGGAGGTCGTCGCCGCCGCGGAAGCTCCAGCCGGCGCCGACCGCGCCGACGTCGCCGATCAGGACCGCGGGATCGGGGCGGCGCACCCCCTCCTGCGCGTCGCGGGCGTCGATGCGGTCGTCGCCGCCGCGGATCAGCGCGCCGTCGGCGCCCGCCTTGTCGAGGCTGGAGACCGCGTCGCCCCAGACCTCGATGCGGCCGCGCGATTCGATGCGCAGGTCGTCGTCGCCCATGCGCACGTCGTAGACCGTGGAGGGGATCAGCCAGAAGTCCCCCGCCGCCTGCCGCCAGCCCTGGCCCGTGAGCTCGAAGACGTCGGCGCGGCCGCGGGCGCCCTCGCCCGCCATCAGCCCGTCGCCGAAGAGCCGGGCGAGGCCCTCGCCCGTCGCCCGGATCCGGTCCGCCCCGCGCATCACGTGGTCGAGCGCGGCGCCCGGCGGATCGCCGCCGGCGAGCAGCCCCAGCCGGATCCAGGGCCGGTCCGCCTCCACCACCAGCCGCGCGTCGGCGGAGACCTGCAGCACGAGCCGATCGGCCCGGCCGGAGGGCGTGCCGGAGAGGTCGACGGAGAGATCCCCCGGCGCCCCCTCGGCCACGGCCTCGCGGCCGGCGGGGGTCGTCCAGGCGTATTCGGCGCGGTCGGTCTCGACCAGGACGCCGGGGCCCTCGCGGCCGAAGCCGGCCGACAGGATCAGGAAGTCGACGGTCTCGCCGCCGCGGGTCGTCACTCGGACCATCCTGCGTCCCTTGCAGGTCCGCCCCACGTCTCCCTCGCGCGTAGGGTGAGGGGCCGGGGGCGATCCGTCAACCTTGAAGCGAAGATGTGGGGCGGAAGGGCGGCGGCTTGCCGGGCGGCCGGTCGGCGCCTAGGCTGCGCCCGGGGCCGCGGGCCCCGACACGCGCCGCAGAGCGCTGCATGGGAGGACGAGCGATGACCCTGACCGCGGCTGAGCGGGCGCTGGTGCACAAGGCGCGCGCCTTCACCGACGAGGTGCTGGTCCCCGCCGCCGAGACCTGCGAGCGGGAGCGGCGCGCCCACCCCGAGGCCCTGCGCCTGGCGGCGGAGGCGGGATTCGCCGGCATCCAGGTGCCGCAGGCGCAGGGGGGCCTCGGCCTCTCCTTCGCGTGCAAGTCGGAGATCGCGGAGCAGTTCGCCCGGGCCTGCTTCGGCTTCTCGATGGCGATCCTGAACACCCACAACACCGCCTGGCGGCTGGCGCGGCTGACCGACAACCCGCTGGCGCAGAGCCGGGTCGGGCCGATGCTGAGGGGCGAGGCGACCGGCTGCGCGGCGCTGACCGAGCCCGGCGCGGGCTCCGACTTCGCCGCGATCCGCACCACGGCGCGGCGGCTCGACGACGGCTCGTGGGTGCTGAACGGCGAGAAGGCCTGGATCACCAACGCCCAGCACGCCTCGACCTCGATCTGCTTCGCGCAGACCGGCGAGATCGGCGACGCGTCCGGCATCGCCGCCTTCCTGGTGCAGGCGGAGCGGCCGGGGTTCAGCCGCGTCGCGGGCTCGGGGACCTGGGGGATCTTCGCGAACGGCGTCGGCGGCTATCGGCTGGAGAACTACGAGGCGCCGCCGGAGGCGGTGATCTCGCAGCCCGGCACGGCCTTCAAGCAGATCCTGACCGAGATCAACGGCGCGCGGATCTACGTCGCCGCGATGTGCCTCGGCATGGTGGACGCGGGGCTGGATTCGGCCGCGGCCCACGGGCGCTCCCGGCCCCTCTTCGGCGCGGCGCTGGAGGCGAAGCAGGGCTGGCGCTGGCGGCTTGCGGCGGCGGAGGCCGAGCTCGCCGCCGCGCGCGCCCTGGTGCGCCAGGCCGAGGCCGCGCATTCGGCGGGCGAGGACACCCAGCTGATCGCGGCGCAGGCGAAATACGTGGGCATCCAGCTCGCCAACCGCTGGGTGCCGGAGCTGCTGCACGCCCACGGCGCCTCGGGGCTGGGGGAGCGCTCGATGTTCGCCCGCCACATGGCCGGGATGCAGGCCGCGAGCTTCGCCGACGGCTCGACCGAGATCATGCTGGAGCGGATCGGGCGGCTCTCGGGCCGTTGAGGGCGCCCGGGCGGGCGATTGAAAGAGGGCTCGCCGGCAGGCGGGCGTTTGAAAGGGGGCCCGCCGGCAGGCGGGCCCGGGGCTCAGACCGCCCGATAGGGTTCGGGGATCGTGAAAAGGGCGTCGGCGCGGTGGTATCCGCCGTCCTTCACCTCCTCGATCAGCACCATCGTGTGGGGCCGCGCGGCCTCGGAGAAATATTCGACGAGGAGCTCGGTCACGCGGTGGGCGATGTCGGTCTTCTGGGCCGGGGTCAGCGCGGCCTCGGGGGTCTTGATGTTGACGAAGGGCATGCGGGGTCTCCTGTTGCGGGGCGTCAGACCATGCCGCCGTTGGCGCGCAGGACCTGACCGTTGATCCAGCCGGCCCCGGGGCCGGCGAGGAAGGCGACGACGGGGGCGATGTCGCCGGGCGCGCCGAGACGGCCGACGGGGCTCATCGCGGCGATGCGGGCGATCTCCGCCTCGCTCTTGCCCTCCAGGAACAGCTCGGTGGCGACCGGGCCGGGGGCGACGGCGTTGACCGTGATCCCCTTCGCGCCCAGCTCCTTCGCGAGCACGCGGGTCGCGGCCTCGAGCCCGGCCTTGGTCGCGGCGTAGACGCCGTATCCCGGCTGGTTCAGCCCCACCACGGAGGAGGAGAGGGAGACGATGCGACCGCCCTCGGGCAGCCGCCGCGCCGCCTCGCGCATCAGGCGCAGGGGGGCGGCGAGGTTGAGGGCGAGCTGCGCCGCGAGCGCGTCCTCCGCCAGCCCCTCCAGCGGCGAGAGCCGCAGCATGCCGGCGTTGTTGACCAGCACGCCGACGGGGCCGAGGGCGGCGGCGGCGGCCTCGAACAGGGCCGCGGCGGCGGCGGGCTCGGCGAGGTCGGCCTGCACCGCCTCGGCCCGGCCGCCGGCCTCGCGGATCGCGGCGACGACCGCCTCGGCGGCCTCGGGCGCGTGGGCGTAGTGGACGGCCACGGCGAAGCCGTCGGCGGCGAGGCGACGGGCGATCTCCGCCCCGATCCCGCGCGAGGCGCCGGTGACGAGGGCGGTTCGAAGGGGCTGTTGCGTCATGGGATGCTCCTTGTGGCCTGGGGCGAGATCTGGACCCCGGCCAGCCTCGGAACAATCCGCGCAGGATTGACATCAGAATTCGCTTGGGGCGAATGATCGGTCATGGACCGTCTCGACCGCCTGGAACTCTTCGTCCGCATCGTGGAGGGCGGCAGCTTCGCCCGCGCGGCGCGGGAGCTGCGGGTGGCGCGCTCCTCGGCGACCCAGGCGATCCAGGCGCTGGAGCGGGAGACCGGGGTGCGGCTGCTGGCCCGCACCACCCGCCACGTGGCCCCGACGCCCGAGGGGGTGGAGTTCCACCGCCGCGCCCGCCGGATCCTGGCCGAGGTCGAGGACGCCGTGGGCCGCTTCGCCGCCAGCCCCTCGGGCCACCTGCGCATCGAGGCGCCGGGGCTGCTGACGCGCAGCTTCCTGGTCCCCCGCCTGCCGGAGTTCCTGGCCCGCCACCCCGGCCTGACCCTGAGCTTCTCGCAGGGCGACCGGCTGGCCGACATCGTGCGCGAGGGGGTGGACTGCGCGATCCGGGCCGGACGGCCGCAGGATTCGAGCCTGCGCATGCGCCGGCTGGGCGAGCTGCCGGAGATCACCTGCGCGAGCCCCGCCTACCTCGCCCGCCACGGCACGCCGCGGCATGTCGACGACCTGGCGGGGCATCGCGCGGTGGGGTTCGTGTCGTCGCGCACCGGGTACGTGCTGCCGCTGGAGTTCGTGGTGGAGGGCCGGGCGGTGACCCGCGCCCTGCCCGCCACGGTCGCCACCGACAACTCCGACACCGCCGCGGCGTTGGCCCGCGAGGGGCTGGGCCTGATCCAGGCGCCGCGCTACCGCTTCGCCGAGGACCTGGCCCGCGGCGCCCTGGTGGAGGTGCTGCCCGAGACCCCGCCCGAGGCGCTGCCGCTGAACGCGCTGCACGCGGGCGACCGGCTGGTCTCGCGCCGGCTGGAGGTGTTCCTGGACTGGGCGAAGGCCTGCCTCGCGGAGGCGGGCGCGAGACCCGCCGCATGAAAAAGGCGCGCCCGGGGGCGCGCCTTGGTCCGGAGCGGACGGTCCCTCAGTACCAGGGGCCGCGGATCACCTCGACGTCCCCGGCCGCGGCCTTCAGGGCGGTCTCGAACTTGTCGAGGTCGGAGTCGCGGTAGTGGTAGGGATAGACCACCGCCGGCTTGAACTCCGCCACCGCCGAGGCCGCCTGCTCCTCGGTCATCGTGTAGGGCAGGTTGAAGGGCACGAAGGCGATGTCGATGCCGGTCAGGGCGCGCATCTCGGGAATGTCCTCGGTGTCGCCGGCGATGTAGACGGTGCGGCCGTCGATCTCGAGGATATAGCCGTTGTCCCGGCCCTGGGGGTGGTACTGCAGCCGCCCCTCGGTGGTGTTGTAGGCGGGGATGGCGCGCAGCGGGACGCCGGCGGCGTCCGCCGTCTCGCCGTTGGCGACCGCGGTGGCGTTGGAGCGGAGGTCGGCGGGCAGCATCTCCATCACCGCGGGATTCACGATCAGCCGCGCCCCGCTGCGGTCGACCAGCGCCGCCAGCGTCTCGGGCGCGTAATGGTCGCCGTGCTGGTGGGTGATCAGGATCACGTCCGGGTCGGGATGCTCGGCGTAGGCCGAGGGCTCGCCGACCGGGTCGACGTAGATCGTGGGGCCGGGCGTGGTCATCACGAAGGAGGCGTGGGAGACCGGGTGCACGCCGATCTCGCCCCCGTCGGTGGCGTGGGTCTGCGCGGCCCGGGCCCGCCAGGGCATGATCCCGATCGTGCCGACCCCGGCGAGCGCCGCCGCCCCCAGTCTCATCGCTTCGCGCCGCGTGCGGTCCATGTCGATCTCCCTCTCCCGGACGGGTTGCTTCAGCGGGCTGGATGGTGGGGCGACCATGCGTCAAGGCGAATGACATGGGCGTGAGCCCGCGCCCGCCGCCCCGGGACCCGGCGCCGCCCTTCAGGCCTCCGCCCGGGCGGCCTCGCAGGCGCGGGCGAGGTCGCGGCCGATGGCGGCGAGCTCCTCGGCCACCGGAGCGCAGAGGTTGTGCAGGCGGATGAAGCCGTGGGTCAGCCCCTCGGCCTCGCGCAGGGTCACGGGCACGCCCGCGGCCTCCAGCGCCCGGGCGTAGGCGAGCCCCTCGTCGCGCAGCACGTCGTATTCGGCCAGCGTCACCACCGCCGGCGGCAGGCCCGAAAGGTCCTTCGCCCGCAGCGGCGAGATGTCGGGCCCGGCCCAGGCGTCGCGCGGGGCGTAGTGGGCGAAGAACCACTCCATGTCCTTGCGCTTCAGCGGCATCCCGTCCGAGCGCTCGCGGTAGGAGGGGCGGTCGAAGTCGCAGTCGGCGACCGGGTAGATCAGCGCCTGGCAGGCGAGCTCCACCCGCCCCCGCAGCCGCCGCGCCGCGATCGTGGCGAGGTTCGCCCCGGCGCTGTCGCCGGCGACCGCCACCGGCAGGGGGCGGGAGAACTCGCGCCCCGCCAGTTCGGCTACGAACAGCACCGCGTCCTCGCTGTCCTCGAGCGGCGCGGGGAACGGATGCTCGGGCGCGAGCCGGTAGTCGACCAGCAGCACCGCGCAGCCGCTGTCATGGGCGAGCTGGCGGGCGAGCGTGTCGAAATCGTCGATGCAGCACAGCACCCAGCCGCCGCCGTGGAGATAAACCACCAGCCCCTTCGGATCGGCCGAGGGGACCAGCAGCCGGCCCGGGATCTCGCCGCTGCGGGTGGGAATGGCGAGGTCGCGGACCTGCGCCATCCCGGGCCCCTTGCCCACCGCCTCGCGCCCCGCCGCGACCTGGGCGCGGCCGGCCTCGGGCGACTGGTCCGAGAGGCCGGGCATCTGGGCGAGCTTCTCGAGCATGACCTCGATGAACGGGTGCAGGGGCATGGCGGTCGTCTCCTCCCATGGCGCGCGGGATCCGGCGCGCGGCGGCGGAGGGGCCGGCGCCCCCGCCGGCGGCCTCCGCCCCTGGCGATCAGACTCGCTGCGGTCGAACGACGCGTCAAGAACACTTGCCGGGCGGTCGGTCGGGAGTTAGTAAGGCAACCAACGGATCGCAAAGCGCCCGCTCCTCCCTGTGCGGCCGCGACGCTCGGACCGGGCGGCTATGGGACCTCCCTCCCTGGCCGCACCTGCCGGACCGGCCGATCCGCTCATCGCCGGACGGGCCCTGCGCCCGCCCGGCGTTTTTCTTTCCGCCGCCGGCCGGGATGGCGCCAGGTGGAATCGGCTCCGCCTGACGGAAACTTGCGAATCGCCGGATCCGCCTTGCGGGCGTTGCGTTCCGCCCATCGTTCGGGCGCCGCCTGCCGGGATGCCCTTGCATCGGGCGGTTTGACATCCTTGCCCAGCCCCGCATGTTTACGCGCATTGCACATGCGCGGCGGCCCCGGCGCGGAGGATCCTCCCGGCCCGGGCCCGTCGTGCCTCGAGATCTGGAATGGAGCGCCGGCCCGTCCGGACGCCCCGCCGTCAGGAGGAACCGCCGCATGAGCCGCCCCGTCCGTCCCTTCGCGCTCGCATCCGCGCTGGTCGCGCTGACCGCCCCGGCCTTCGCCGCGGAGCTCGCCGTGGTCTCCGGCCCGGTGGGCCGCGACAACGAGGTGCTGCGCATGAACCTCGACAAGTTCGAGGAGCAGACCGGCCACACCGTCGAGATCGTGGAGATGCCCTCCTCGACCACCGACCAGTTCGCGCAGTACCGGCTGTGGCTGTCGGCGGGCAATTCCGACATCGACGTCTACCGCACCGACGTGGTCTGGGCGCCGCAGCTGGCGAGCCATTTCGTCGACCTCTCCGCCGCCGCCGAGGGCGAGGTGGAGAAGCACTTCGATTCGATCATCCAGTCCCAGACCGTCGACGGGAAGCTGGTGGCGATGCCGATGTTCTCCGACGCGCCGGCGCTCTACTACCGCACCGACCTGATGGAGAAATACGGGTTCGAGCCGCCCAAGACCTGGGCCGAGATGGCCGAGCAGGCCAAGGCCATCCAGGACGGCGAGCGGGAGACGGGCGCCTCGGACTTCCACGGCTTCGTCTTCCAGGGCGCCGCCTACGAGGGGCTGACCTGCGACGCGCTGGAGTGGGTGATGTCCCACGGCGGCGGCCAGATCGTGGAGCCCGACGGCACGATCTCCATCGACAACCCCGAGGCGGCCGAGGCGCTGGACACGGCCGCGGGCTGGATCGGCACGATCTCCCCCGAGGGCGTGCTCGCCTACAAGGAGGAGGAGAGCCGCGGCGTCTGGCAGACCGGCAACGCCGCCTTCATGCGCAACTGGCCCTACGCCTGGGCGCTGGGCCAGGGCGAGGATTCGGCGGTGAAGGACAAGTTCGCCATCGCCCCCCTGCCCTCGGGCGGCGCGGGCTCGGCCGCCACGCTGGGGGGCTGGAACCTCGCGGTCTCCAAGTATTCCGACGAGCAGGAGGCCGCCATCGAGCTGGTGATGTTCCTCGCCGGCGAGGAGGCGCAGAAGACCCGCGCCATCGAGCTGACCCGCCTGCCGACCATCGAGGCGCTCTACGACGACCCGGAGGTGGCCGAGGCGCAGCCCTCGATCCCGCAGTGGAAGGAGATCTTCCTCAACACCGTGCCGCGGCCGTCGGCCCCCACGCAGGGCGCCTACAACGAGGTCTCGAACGAGTTCTGGGACGCGGTGCACGCGACCCTGTCGGGCGAGCGTCCGGCGGCGGCGAGCCTGAAGCGCCTGTCGGCGCGGCTGGAGCGGATCAAGGGCTCGGGCTGGTAAGCCCCGCGTGAGCGATCGCGCGACGGACGGGCGCGGGTCCGGGGGCGGGTCGCCCGCCCCCCGCGGCCCGGGGCCCCGGACCACGCCCGGCCGCTCGCGGCTGCGGGGGCAGCGGCTGCGCTCGGCGGGACTGTTCCTGCTGCCGATGCTGGCGGTGCTGGCCTTCGTGGCCGGCTGGCCGCTGTTCCGCACCATCTGGTTCAGCCTGACCGACGCCTCGCTGAACGATCTGCCGGGCGCGCAGTGGTACGGGCTGAACAACTACCTCGAGTGGTTCGACTACGGCGACGGGGACGGCGAGTGGTTCGGCCTGCTCGCCTCCGCCGACTGGTGGAACGCGGTCTGGAACACGGTGCGCTTCGCGCTGGTCACCGTCAGCGTCGAGACGGTGCTGGGCATGGCCATCGCCTTGGTCCTGAACCAGGAGTTCCGGGGCCGCGGCTGGGTGCGCGCCGCCGTGCTGATCCCCTGGGCGATCCCCACCATCGTCTCGGCCCGGATGTGGGCCTGGATGCTCAACGACCAGTTCGGGGTGATCAACGACATCGGCATGACGCTCGGGCTGATCGACCGGCCCGTCGCCTGGATCGCGTCCGGCGACACGGCGATGATCGCGGTGATGCTGGTCGACATCTGGAAGACCACGCCGTTCATGGCGCTGCTGATCCTCGCAGGGCTCCAGATGATCCCGCGCGACATCTACGAGGCCGCGAAGATCGACGGCGTGAACCCCGTGAAAGTGTTCTGGAAGGTGACGCTGCCGCTGGTGGCGCCGGCGCTGATCGTGGCGACGATCTTCCGCGGGCTGGACGCGCTGCGGGTCTTCGACATCGTCTACGTGCTGACGCCCAACAACGACGAGACCACGACCATGTCGGTGCTCGCCTACCAGAACCTGTTTCAGTTCGACAAGTTCGCCTACGGCTCGGCCGCCTCGACCATGCTGTTCCTGACCATCGCGCTGATCACCATCGGCTACATCCGCCTCGCGCGGCTGGACCTGGAGGGGAGCGGGAGATGAGCGACCGTCCCCGCCCCAACCTCGCCCTGCGCCGGGCGACCCGGGCCCTGAAGGCCGTCGGCTTCTGGGCGCTGGTGGCCTTCGTGGTGCTGTTCTCGGTGTTCCCATTCTACTACGCGATCCTCACCAGCCTGGAGAGCGGCTCGGCGCTGTTCGAGGTCAACTACCTGCCCTCGACGCTGGATCTGTCCAACTACGTCTCGGTGCTGACCAAGGGGCCGTTCCCGCTGAATTTTCTCAATTCGGTGCTGGTGGCGGTGGCGGTGGTGGCGATCTCGCTGTTTCTCGCCGTCACCGCGGCCTTCGCCCTGTCGCGCGTGCGCTTCCGGGGGCGGGGGCTGCTGCTGCTGACCATCCTCTCGGTCTCGATGTTCCCGCAGATCGCGGTGCTGGCGGGGCTGTTCGAGATGGTGCGGGCCTTCGGGCTCTACAATTCGCTGGGCTCGCTGATCCTGAGCTACATGATCTTCACCCTGCCCTTCACGGTCTGGGTGCTGACCACCTTCATGCGCGACATGCCCGCCGAGCTGGAGGAGGCCGCCATCGTCGACGGCGCGACGCCCTTCCAGATCGTGTGGAAGGTGTTCCTGCCGCTGCTCTGGCCCGCCATGGTCACCACCGGCCTGCTCGCCTTCATCCAGGCGTGGAACGAGTTCCTCTTCGCCCTGACCTTCGTCGCCTCCAACGAGACGCGCACGGTGCCGGTCGCCATCGCGATGCTCTCGGGCTCCTCGGGGCAGGAGGTGCCCTGGGGGGAGATCATGGCGGCCTCGGTCGTGGTCACCGCGCCGCTGGTGGTCATGGTGCTGGTCTTCCAGCGCAAGATCGTCGCCGGGCTGACCGCGGGAGGGGTGAAGGGATGAGCGGGCGCGACGACTGGTGGCGCGGCGCGGTGATCTACGAGATCTACGTCCGCTCCTTCCAGGACGCCGACGGCAACGGGGTCGGCGACCTCGCCGGCGCGCGGGCGCGGCTGGGCCATGTGGCGGCGCTGGGGGCGGACGCGGTGTGGCTGACGCCCTTCTACCGCTCGCCGATGAAGGACTTCGGCTACGACGTCTCGGGCTTCACCGAGGTCGACCCGATGTTCGGGACCGACGCCGATTTCGACGCGCTGGTGGAGGAGGCGCACGGCCTGGGCCTGAAGGTCATCATCGACCTGGTGCTGTCCCACACCTCCGACCAGCACCCCTGGTTCGTCGAGAGCCGCTCGGGCCGCGAGGGGCCGCGGGCGGACTGGTACGTGTGGGCGGAGGCGAAGCCCGACGGGACCGCGCCGAACAACTGGCTCTCGATCTTCGGGGGGCCGGCGTGGGAGTGGGACACCACCCGCCAGCAGTACTACCTGCACAACTTCCTCGCCGCGCAGCCGGACCTGAATTTCCACAACGCGGAGGTGCAGGAGGCCGTTCTGGGCGTCGCCCGGCACTGGCTCGAGCGGGGGGTGGACGGGTTCCGGCTGGACACCGTGAACTTCTACTTCCACGACCCGGCGCTGACCGACAACCCGGTGCTCGCGCCCGAAAAGCGCAACGCCAACACCGCGCCCTCCGAAAATCCCTACAACTGGCAGGACCACCTGCACGACAAGACGCAGCCGGAGAACCTCGCGTTCCTCAAGCGCCTGCGCGCCCTGCTCGACGAATTCGGCGGCGAGGGACGCATGCGGGCGACGCTGGGCGAGGTCGGCGAGAGCCAGCGCGGCCGCGAGGTGATGGCCGACTACACCGCCGGGTCGGACAAGCTGCACATGTGCTACGACTTCGACTTCCTCGCCCCCGACGTGCCGGACGCGGGCCGCGTGAAGGCGGTGATCGCCGGCGTGCAGGCGGCGGGCGGGGCCGGCGGCGGCTCCTGGCCCTGCTGGGCCTTCTCGAACCACGACACCGTGCGCCACCCCAGCCGCTGGAAGCTGGACGAGCCGGCGCAGATCCGGCTGATGGCCGCGCTGCTGCTGTCGCTACGCGGCTCGGTCTGCCTCTACCAGGGGGAGGAGCTGGGCCTGACCGAGGCGCATCTCGCCTACGAGGACATCCGCGACCCCTACGGCCTGCGCCTGTGGCCGCAGTTCAAGGGCCGCGACGGCTGCCGCACGCCGATGCCCTGGGCGCATGACGCGCCCAACGCCGGCTTCTCCGACGCCCGCCCCTGGCTGCCGCTTGCGCCCGAGCATGTGGCCCATGCGGTCGACGTGCAGGAGGCCGACCCCGCCTCGACGCTCCACGCCTATCGCCGCCTGCTGGCCTTCCGCCGCGCCCATCCGGCGCTGGCGCGCGGCGGGCTGGAGCTGGAGGAGGCGCCGGACCCCGTCGTCGCCTTCACCCGCTCGGAGGGCAATTCGCGGATCCTCTGCGCCTTCAACCTCTCGGACGAGACCCGCGCCCTGCGCGCGCCCTGGGCGGCGCATGGGCTGAACGGGCACGGCTTCGACGGCCGGCTGATCGACGGCTCCCTGCGGCTCGGCCCCTGGGACGCCTATTTCGGGGCCGAGGCGCCGGAGGCCGCATGACGAAAGGACACTCATGGCTCGCCTGACGCTGGAGAAACTCGGCAAGCGCTACGGCCGCGTGCAGGCGCTGAGCGACATCGACCTCGCCATCGAGAAGGGCGAGTTCGTGGTCTTCGTCGGCCCGTCGGGCTGCGGGAAGTCGACGCTGCTGCGCTGCATCGCGGGGCTGGAGGAGATCTCGCAGGGCGAGCTCGCCTTCGACGGCGAGCGGGTGAACGAGCTGACCCCGGCTGAGCGGGGCGTCGCCATGGTCTTCCAGTCCTACGCGCTCTACCCGCACATGACGGTGTTCGAGAACATGGCCTTCGGCCTGCGCCTGGCCAAGGCCGGCAAGGGCGCGGTCGACGAGCGCGTGCGCGAGGCCGCGAGGATGCTGCAGCTCGAGCCGCTGCTCGACCGCCTGCCCCGCCAGCTCTCCGGCGGGCAGCGCCAGCGCGTCGCCATCGGGCGGGCGATCGTGCGGGACCCGCGGGTTTTCCTGTTCGACGAGCCGCTCTCCAACCTCGACGCCGCCCTGCGGGTGCAGACCCGGATCGAGATCGCCGGCCTGCATGAGCGGATGGCCGACACCACGATGATCTACGTGACTCACGACCAGGTGGAGGCGATGACGCTCGCCGACCGCATCGTGGTGCTGCGCGACGGGCGGGTGGAGCAGGTCGGCTCGCCGATGGAGCTCTACCACCACCCCGCCAACACGTTCGTCGCGCGCTTCATCGGCTCGCCCTCGATGAACCTGCTGGCGGCGGAGCCCACCGACGCCGGGGTGCAGGTGAAGGGCTTCGCCCCCGCCCCCCTGACCGCGCCGAGGGGCGCGCGGGGCCTGTCGCTCGGCGTGCGCCCCGAGGACCTGCGCCTCGCCGACGACGGCGAGGCCGCGTTCTACGAGGGCGACGCGAGCCTGGTGGAGAAGCTGGGGGAGAGCCAGCTCGTCTATTTCGACATGGGCGCGGATGCCGAGCCGCTGGTCGCCCGCCTGCCCGGCGCGCTGCCCGCAAAAAAGGGCGACCGGATGCGGCTGGCGACCAACGCCGCGGCCCTGCGCCTCTTCGACGACGCCGGCAAGGCGGTGCGCCCGGCGTAGGGCGCATCTCGATGCGCCTCCCCGGGCCCATGCCCAGGCGCAAAGGCGCATTGAAATGCGCCCTACGGCAGCGTCCGGCGAGGCGCCTCCACGCCGCGCCGGCGGATCAGGGGAGCTTCGAGAGCAGGCGCACGATCCGCTTCGGCCAGGGGCTGCCGAAGAGGCGGGGGGTGAAATAGGACCCGGCGGCGCGCTTGGAGATCTCTCCGCGCGTCGGGTAGGGGGCCACCATCGAGGTGATGGCCGTCAGCTTCAGCCCCGCCGACATCGCCAGGACCCAGGGCTGGATCAGGTCGCCGGCGCCCCGGCCGACGAGGGTCACGCCCACCGGGCGGCCCTTCACGGCCATCAGCTTCAGGAAGCCCGCCGTCACGCCCTCGGTCACCGCGCGGTCGTTCTTCGCGAAATCCTCGCGGATCACCTCGAGCCGGTCGCCATGGGCCTCGCGCGCCTCGGCCTCGGTCAGGCCGACCTGGGCGAGCTCGGGCTCGGCATAGGTCACCCGCGGCAGGGGCGTGCGGTCGGTGCGGATCGGCAGGCGGAAGAGGGCGGAGCGCACCACCAGCCCCCCGTGCCAGCCCGCGACATGGGTGAACTGCGGCCCGCCGGCGGCGTCGCCGATGGCGTAGACGCGGCGGTTGGAGCTGCGCAGGCCCCGGTCGACCGTCACCCCGGTCGGGCCGGCCTCGATCTCCGCCGTCGCCAGGTCCAGCCGGTCGAGGTTCGGCCGGCGCCCCGCCGCCACCAGCAGCGCGTCGCCCTCGTGGCGGGCGCCGTCCTCGCCGACCAGGGCGACGCCTGCGGGGGTGGCCTCGGCCCGGGCGACGGGGATGTGCTCCAGGATCTCCACGCCCTGCGCCCGCAGCGCGGCGAGGACCACGGCCGCGGCCTCGGGGTCGTCGCGGCCGAGCGCACGGCCCGCCTCGACCACCGTCACCGCGCAGCCGAGGCGGCGGTGGGCCAGCGCCATCTCGATGCCGATGGGGCCGCCGCCGAGGATCAGCAGGCGCTCGGGCCGGGGGCGGGGCGCGAACAGGGTCTCGTTGGTGAGGTAGGGGACCGCGTCCAGGCCCTCGATCGGCGGGGCGGCGGGGGAGGAGCCGGTGGCGATCACCACCCGGCGCGGGCGGATGCGGGTCTCGCCGACCCGCAGGACGTCCGGGCCTGCGAAGCGGGCCCAGCCGCGGATCACGCTCACGCCCAGGCCCTCGAAGCGGTCCTGGGAATCGTGGGGGGCGATGGCCGCGATCGCCTCGCGCACATGGGCGAGCGCCGCCTCCCAACCCAGCCCGCGGGCGCCGGCGGCGAGCAGCGCCTTGGAGGGCACGCAGCCGTAGTTGAGGCAGTCGCCCCCCATCTCGCCGCCCTCGACCAGGACCACCGAGGCGCCCAGCTGCGCCGCCCCCGCCGCCACCGAGAGCCCGCCCGAGCCCGCGCCGATCACGCACAGGTCGGGGGTCAGCTCTGTTCCGCTCATGCCTCTCCCTCCAGGCTGGCGCGCCGTCCGCGGACCGCGCGCAGGACCGCCGGCAGGGCCGCGAGCGCGGCCAGCGCCAGCAGCGGGCCCAGCACCTCGATCCGGAAGATCAGGCCCAGGTCCGGCTCGCCGCCCGCGTCGAAGACCGCGCCCAGCCCCGCCCCGGTCCAGGAATAGACCGCCGTGCCGGGGATGATGCCCACGAAGGTCGTCCAGATGTAGGTCCGCGTGCGCACGCCCAGGAAGGCGGGCGCCAGGTTGGCGATGAAGAACGGCACCGCCGGGATCAGGCGCAGCGTCAGCAGGACCGAGACCTCGTTCTCCGCCACGCCGGCGCGCAGGCGGGCGAGGAAGCCGCCCCGCCCCTGCAGCCTGCGCTCCAGCCCCGCGCCGAGCGAGCTGCGCGCGGCGAGGAAGATCGCGGTGGCGCCGAGGGTGGCCGCGACCACCGTCAGGCCCGTGCCCGCCACGGCCCCGAACAGGAAGCCGCCGGCGAGCGTCATGATCGCCCCCCCGGGCAGCGAGAAGGCGACCACCGCCACATAGGCCAGCGCATAGGCCGCCGCCGCCTCGGCCCAGGCCGAATCGCGCCAGGCGACCAGGGCCGCGCGATTCTCCCGCAGGGTCTCGAAGGACAGCCGGTCGCCCAGCAGCCACCAGCCCAGCGCCGCGCCCGCCAGGATCAGCGCCAGCGGCGCCCAGCGCCGCCAGGGCGGGCGCGGATCCGGTCGCGGAGCGGTCCCGTCGGGGGGAATCGGGGCCTGCGTCATCGCTCGTCTCCCTGTCGCCCCCGGGGATCGCCGCGGGCCTCTGCGGCATATGCACGGGGGCGGCGCGCCGGGCCACTTCCCTCACGCCGGGTTGATGGCGCAAGTTTCGCGGGCGCGGGCGCCTCGTCCGCCTCTGCGCCATTGACAGCGCGGGGCGCGGCGCTTATCCGACCGGCTCCGGAATTTTCGAGGCCCCTCCGTCGCGCGAAGACGCGGCCGTGCGGGCGAGGTCCGGGATCGCGGCGGGCGCCAGGGGGCGTCGGTCGGACGATCCGGGGCCCCGACTAAGGAGCGACACGAGATGAAGCGCACGTACCAGCCGAGCCGGCTCGTCCGCAAGCGCCGCCACGGCTTCCGCGCCCGCATGGCGACCAAGAGCGGCCGGCAGATCATCGCCCGCCGCCGTCGCCAGGGCCGCAAGAAGCTGAGCGCCTGATCGCGTCCCGCCCGCGGGCTCCGTCCCGCGGGTCGACGCTCAGCGACGCCGCGCAGCCGAGAGGCCAGACGGTGATGTCCGCCGCCGAGCCGCCCCGTCCGTCCGGAGCCGACGCGCCCGCCGCGCCCGCTCCCGACCCCTCGGGCGCGGCCGGCGGCGCATCCGTTTGCGCATCCGCAGGCGTTGGGCCGGGCGGCGAGACGCCTCCGGCTGGGGTCGGAGCGCGTGCGCGCCGGCCCGCGGTGATCAAGCAGCGCCGCGATTTCGTGCGGGCGGCCAACCATGGCCAGCGCCTCGGCCTGCCCGGCCTGAACCTGCAGGCCCGCCGCCGGCGGGCGGAGGAGCCGGCCGAGGCCCCGGTGCGCGTGGGCTACACCTGCTCGAAGAAGGTCGGCGGCGCGGTGCAGCGCAACCGCGCCAAGCGCCGCCTGCGCGCCGCCGCGGCCGAGGTCCTGCCGGGCCTCGCGCGGCCGGGCTGGGACTACGTGCTGATCGGCCGCCGCGACGCCACCGCCGAGCGGCCGTTCCCGGAACTGCTCGCCGATCTCGCCGCCGGCCTCGCCCGCCTCCATGCGCGCGAGGACAAGGCCGACGCGGCCCGCGCCAGGGGCGAGACCCCGCCGGAGCCTGCGCCCCGCCCGCCCCGCAAGCCGGGCGGCAAGGGCGCGGGGCCGAAGCCGCGGGCGCCCCGGCCGTGAGCCTCGCCGCGCGGCTCCTCGCCCGCCTCCTCGCCGTGCCGGTGCACGCCTACCGCCTGCTGGTCTCGCCCTGGCTGGGCCGCAACTGCCGCTTCGCGCCCTCCTGCTCGGAATACGCGCTGGAGGCGCTGGAGACCCACGGGCCGCTCCGCGGATCCTGGCTCGCGGCCCGCCGGATCTCCCGCTGCCACCCCTGGGGCGGCGAGGGCCACGACCCGGTGCCCCCGCGCCGCGGCCCGCCCCCCCGCGCCCGCTGACCGCGGGCCGCGCGCCGCAGGCGCCGCCCGCCCCAAGGCGCCCCCCTCCGCCCAGCCGCGGCGAGCCGACCGCCCGCCCCGCGCGCGCCCGTCGCGCCGCGGCGCCGCCGGCCCCGCGCGCCTCCGCCCGCAGATCCGGAACCCACGCGCCCCACGCGCCACGCCGGCCCTCCCGCGGCGAGCCCGACGCCAGCCCCGGGCGCGAGCGTCGCGCCGCGGCGCCGCCTGCCCCGGGCTCTCTGTTCAGGGTATCTCGCGCCCTCGGCCCCGGGCCCCCGCGCCCCGGGCGCGCCGCCCGCCCCGCCGCGGCGGGCGGACGCTCCGCCCCGGGCGGGCGCGTCGCGCCGCGGCCCGGCCGGCGGCGGGCGGGGCGTCAGCCGCCTTCGCCGAGCTCGCGCAGCAGCAGGGACGTGCCCACGTTGGGGGCCATGCGGTCGACCAGGGCGTCATGCGCGCGCTCGTCGATCTCGGAGCGGAAGCTCAGCGCGCCGCCCCGGCGGGTCCAGACCGGGCGGCTGAGGTGCATGGTCTCCCCCGCGCCCAGGCGCAGCTCGTCCTCGGCCTCGGGCGCGCCGGCCAGCGGGATCGCCTCGCCCGGGGCGCCGCCGGCGGGGATCAGCGCCTCCACGTTCCAGCGGCCCGGCGGGATCGCCCCCCAGGCCACCGCCCCGTCGGCGCAGTCGAGCGAGGCCGTCTCCCCCGTGGTCTGCTCGCGCAGGCGCAGGCCGACGGGGCGCGCGGCGCCGTTCTCGACCAGCGTCGGCTCGGCGATCAGCAGCGCCACGTCCTGGGCCGCCAGGGTCGCCGGCGAGGCGGTGGCGAGCAGCCCCCGGCACTCGGCCTCGGCCATCGGCGGGCGCGGCGGCGGGCCGGCGTCGCCGCCCGGCGTTCCGGCTGCGCAGGCGGCCAGCGTCGCAAGCCCCACGAGCGGCGCGCCGAGGCGCGACGCGGCTGGATGGATCGGCATCGTCCCCGTCCTCCTCCTGGACGGGCGGACGATAGGCCCCCCGCGCCCCCGACCGCAAGCCCGCGTCCCCGCCCGCGCCCCCTGCGGCCCTCCGCCTCCGCCCCTGCGGCCCTCCGCTCCCGTCCCCGCGGCCCTCCGCTCCCGCATCCCCACGGTTTGCCGGCGCCGCGCGCGAGCGGGATTCCGGTTGCGCGCCGCCCCGCGATCCCCTATCGCGGCCTCATGCCCGAGCCCGAGATCCACGCCGAGACCGACCTGCCCGCGCTGCTCCGCGGCGCCCCCGGAACCACCGAGTTCCGCAAGCTGCGCAAGCGCGTGGTCCGCGAGACGCGCGAGGCGATCGAGACCTACGGCATGGCCCGCAAGGGCGAGCGCTGGCTGGTCTGCCTCTCCGGCGGCAAGGACAGCTACACCCTGCTCGCCACCCTCGTGGAGCTGCAGTGGCGCGGCCTGCTGCCGGTGGAGCTGCTCGCCTGCAACCTCGACCAGGGCCAGCCCGGCTTCCCCGCGACCGTCCTGCCCGAATTCCTGACCCGCATGCAGGTCCCCCACCGGATCGAGTACCAGGACACCTACTCCATCGTGAAGGAGAAGGTCCCCGCCGGCCGCACCTACTGCGCGCTCTGCTCGCGCCTGCGCCGCGGCAACCTCTACCGCATCGCGCGCGAGGAGGGCTGCCAGGCCGTGGTCCTGGGCCACCACCGCGACGACATCCTCGAGACCTTCTTCCTCAACCTCTTCCACGGCGGGCGCCTGGCGACCATGCCCCCGAAGCTGGTCAACGAGGACGGCGACCTGACCGTCCTGCGCCCCCTCGCCTTCGTCGCCGAGCAGGACTGCGAGCGCTACGCCCGCGCCATGGACTACCCGATCATCCCCTGCGACCTCTGCGGCAGCCAGGAGGGGCTGCAGCGCCAGCAGGTCAAGGCGATGCTCGACGAGTGGGAGCGCCGCGCCCCCGGCCGCAGGGGCGTGATGTTCAAGGCGCTGACCAACGTGCGCCCCTCGCATCTCGCCGACCCCGCCCTCTTCGATTTCGCGGGCCTCGCGGCGGGGATGGGCGCGGCCCTGCCCGACGCCCTGCTGCCGGGCGGCGCGCTCGGCGACGGCTACGAGGCGCCGCCCCGCCTGCGTCCGCAGGCGGCCGAATAGGCCGCCCGGGCGCGTCCCGCGCCCCCGACCCGAGAAGGACCCGAGCCATGACCGACGCCCCGCCCCGCGTGCTGGAGACCTGCCTCTACGCCCAGGACCTCGACGCCGCCGCGCGGTTCTACGGCGAGGTGCTCGGGCTGGAGATGATCCAGTCGGTCCCCGACCGCCACCGCTTCTTCCGTGCGGGCGGCGGCATGCTGTTCGTGTTCAACCCGCTGACCACGCCGATCCCTCCCGGCCCCGACGCGCCCTTCCAGGTCCCGCCCCACGGCGCCCACGGGCCCGGCCACGTCTGCTTCTCGGCCGAGGGGCCGGGGATCGAGGGCTGGGCCGCGCGCCTCGCCCAGCACGACGTCGAGATCGAGAGCCGGGTGGACTGGCCCAACGGCGCCGTCTCGATCTACTGCCGCGACCCGGCCGGCAACTCGGTCGAATTCGCCGAGCCGAAGATCTGGGGGCTGTGAGCCGGCGCTGATCCGGCCCGGGCCTCGCGCCCCGAAACGCGTCGCCCCCGGCCGCGCGTCGGCGCGGCCGGGGGCGGTGGGTCGGGCCGTCCCCGCAGGGGGGACGGGCGCGAAGGGCGCTCAGGCGGCGACGGCGAAGTCGATCCGGGTGCGCACGCCGACGTCGGGCTCGCCGCCCTTGAGGTTGGCCTTGGCGATCTCCCAGCCGAACAGCGTGGCGCTGTCGGTGGAGGCCCAGACGTCGGCCTCGCGCAGGTCCATCTCCAGCATCACCAGCTGGGGGTCGTCGCGGCCCTGCTCGAACCAGCTCGCCACCACCGGGTTCCACAGGTCGTCGAGCACCTTCTCGTCCCGGTTCTGCCGGATCGGGCCGGAGGCGCAGGCGTGGAAGTCGTGGTCGTCGCCCACCACCACGTAGCGCGCGGTGGCGCCCTGGCCGACCTCGGCCACCAGCTCGGCGTCCTTGCGGGTGACGAACCACAGCTTGCCCCGGGCCGGCTCGGCATGGTGGGACATCGGCTGAAGGTTCGCCTTCATGCCCTCGACGCCCAGCATCCCCGCGGTCACGTCGTCGAGCTCCTCCCAGAACAGGGCCTGGGGATTGCGTTCGGCCTTCTTCAGGTCGGTCATGTCCGTCTCCCTTGGAGTTCGCGGCCCCGCCGACGGGGCCTTCGGGAGCGCATCTGTCGTCGGACATGGCGATTTCCGGGCAGCCGGCGGGCGTTTCCGCACGCCGGCGCCCGCGTCCCACGCCGCGGGAGAGGCGGGCCGCCCGGCACGCGCCGGGCGGAGGCTCAATGCGCCGCCACGGGCTCCGGCAGCATCAGCTTGCGGGCCTCGGCCAGCATGAACTCCGGCAGCGGCCGGGGCCGGCGGGAGGCGCCGTCGCAGTAGACGTGCACGTAGCGGCAGATGGCGTTGGCCCGCTCTTCGTCCTCGCCGAACAGCGCCAGCCCGTAGGTGATCGAGGAGGAGCCGATCCGGTCGATCCGCATCCCCACCACCACGTTCTGCGGCCACTTCACCTCCGACAGGTACGAGCACTGCGTCTCGGCGATGATGCCGATGTAGGGGCCGTTGGGCAGGGTCAGCCCGCAGTCCCGGATCAGCCACAGGTTCACCACGGTGTCGAAATACTCGTAATAGACCGTGTTGTTCATGTGCAGGTACTGGTCGTTGTCCTTCAGACGGGTGGTCATCGGGACGAACCGGACGTACTGGTCGCGCAGCGGACGTTCGCGGGGCATCGGGGCTCCTTCTCTCTCGGGCCGGGTTTCCTCCGCGGGCAGCCTGCGCCGAAACCGGCGGCGTTGTTAAGCTTCGCCTCGGTCACACCCCGTGGGGCGCGTGGTCCGGCGCGGCTTTCCCTGCCCGGCGGCGGCGGCTAGACACGAGGTCGGAGCACGGCGCGCAGGCCGCCGCGGGGGAGGGACGCATGATCCGGGGGATTCTCTTCGACAAGGACGGCACGCTGCTGGACTTCGAGGCCACCTGGCGCGGCTTCGTCGAGGAGTCGATCGCCGCCGTCGCGCCCCACGACCTGGCGCTGCGTCGACGGCTGGGGGACCTGGTGGGGCTGGATCCGGACACCCGGCGCTTCCGGGCGGGCTCGCCGGTGGTCTCGGGCTCGACGGCGGAGGTGGCGGCTTTGTGGGCGCCGCACCTGCCCGGGCGCCAGGCCGAGGACATCGCCGCCGAGATCGACGACCGCGCCGCCGCGGCGGTGCTGGACGCGCCGACGGCCGCGGCGCCGGACCTGCCGGGGCTGCTGGACGGGTTCCGCGCCCGGGGCATGGCGCTGGGGGTTGCGACCCACGACTCCGAGCGCGCCGCCCGCGCCCACATGACGATGCTGGGCGCGCTGGAGCGCTTCGACTTCATCGCCGGCTACGACAGCGGCCACGGGCTGAAGCCGGGGCCGGGGATGGTGCTGGCCTTCGCCGCCGCGACCGGCGTCGCCCCCCAGCAGGTGGCGATGATCGGCGACAGCCTGCACGATCTGGGCGCCGGGCGCGCGGCCGGGGCGGGGCTGGTGGTGGGGGTGCTGACCGGACCGGCGGAGGCGCATGAGCTCGCCCCCCACGCCGACCACGTGATCGGCTCCATCGCCGAGCTGCCGGGATTGCTGGAGCGGCTGGACCTCGCCTGACCCCGCGGGTGCAGGGCGTCGAGCGCGTCCGGAAGACCGCGGGACCGGCGCCCCGCTTCAAGGGGGCCGCGGACGCCGCAAAGCCCCTTCAGGGGCCAGGGTCGTTGCAGGGCCCCGGGGCGGGGCCGGGCTCAGCGCTCCGGGGTCGCTGCGCCGTCCTCGTCGGGCGCGAGCGAGCCCAGCGCGGTCGTCAGACCTGCGAGGGGGCGGTCGCCCGCGGCCGGATCGGCCTCGACCGTGAAGCCGGAGCCGCCGGGCGCCATCGAGACCTCGGCGTCCGAGGGGCGCGTCGGCCGTTCCGCCAGGCGCAGGATCGGGGTCTCGGTCAGGCTGGAGGCGGTCTCGACCGGCGAGATCCTCAGGCTGACCTCGGCGCCCGGGCACTCGTCCCCGCGGGCGACGCAATAGGTCAGCCGCTGGACGCCCGCGCATTCGCTCCCGGCCTGGTAGACCACCTGGTCGCCAGAGCGGTAGGCCACGCCGCAGGTCGGCGCGGTCATGATCAGCACCCGTCGGCCGTCGCCCTCCACCGCGCCGCGGTCGTTGGCGACCACGTCGATGGCATAGGCGTCGCCGGCGGCGAGCTCGACCACGTCGTCTCTGGGATGAATGCCGGGGCCGGCGCCGAAGCGCTCCATCAGATCGTCGCTCTGGACCACGGCGCCCAGCGCGATCGTCAGAACGACTCCGGTCAGAATCGTCATCAGTCTGTCGTCACCACGCACGCAACTCACTCCACCCGCATGCACGCACACAACACGCTCGATACACTGTCGAAGATTAACGTCGCGCTTCTATGAACGCCAGTGAAATCGTTCACGCAATCTTCAGCTACTGTCGCAAGGGGGCCGACTCATCGGCCCGTTGCACAGCCGGACCCGACAATAGTAACGTCCAGCGCCGCGCCGCGCGACCCTCCGCGCATCTTTCCGCAAAATTCGGAGCCCGCTGATGAAATTCGGTCTCGGCCAGCCTATCCGTCGCCGCGAGGACGTGCGTTTCCTGAAAGGCGAGGGCCGCTATGTGGACGACATCCACGCGGCCTCCGACCTGCACGCCTTCTTCCTGCGCTCCCCGGCCGGCCACGCCCGAATCGCCTCGCTGGACGTCTCCGCCGCGCGCGAGGCGGAGGGGGTGAAGCTGGTGCTGACCTGGGCCGAGATCGAGGGCCGGCTGAACCCGCTGACCAACGATTTCCCGCTGGAGAGCACCGGCGAGGGCGTCGAGCCGGCGAAGCCCGTGACCATGCCGCATCTCGCGAAGGACCGGGTGCGCTTCGTCGGCCAGCCGGTGGCGATGATCGTGGCGCAGACCCTGACCCAGGCCCGCGACGCGGCCGAGCTGATCGAGCTCGAGCTCGAGGAGCTGCCGGTGGTGGTCGAGCAGCGCGCGGCCCTCGAGCCCGGCGCGCCGGAGCTGCATGACGAGGCGCCGGGCAACCTCGCCTACGACTGGGGCATGGGCGACGCCGAGGCGACCGACGCGGCCTTCGCCAGGGCCGCGAAGACCGTCTCGGTCGAGGTGATGAACAACCGCATCGTCGTCGCCTCGCTGGAGCCCCGCGCCGCCCGCATCGGCTGGGACGGCCAGCGGTGGGAGATCCATGCGGGCACCCAGGGCTCCCACAACCTGCGCGGCAAGCTCGCCCGGCAGCTGGGCGTGGACGCGGGCACGATCCGGGTGCTGACCCCCGACGTGGGCGGCGGCTTCGGCATGAAGCTGCAGGCCCACCCGGAGGACGCGCTGATCGCGATCGGAGCGAGGGACCTCGGCGCCGTGGTGCGCTGGACCGCCGACCGCTCCGAGGCGTTCCTGTCCGACGCCCAGGGCCGCGATCTGGTGACGCTGGCCGAGGGGGCGTTCGACGCGGACGGAAAAGTCCTGGCGATGCGCTTCCGCTCGGTCTCGAACCTGGGCGCCTACTACTCGACCTTCGGCGCGGCGATCCACACCTTCTTCTCGGTGCCGATCTCGGGGGGCATGTACGACGTGCCGGTCTGGCGGCACGAGGTGAAGGGCGTCTTCACCAACACGGTCCCCACCGACGCCTACCGCGGCGCCGGGCGCCCGGAGATGATCCACATCACCGAGCAGCTGATGGAGACCGCGGCCCGCGCCTTCGGGGCCGACCGGGCGGAGTTCCGCAAGCGCAACCTGATCACCTCGGACCAGACGCCCTACACCAACCATGGCGGCTGCGTCTTCGACAGCGCGGATCCTGCGCGCAACGTCGACGACGCCATCGCCGCCGCCGACTGGGCGGGCTTCGAGGCGCGCCGCGCCGAGGCCGCCGCCCGCGGCAAGGTCGCCGGCATCGCCGCGGCCTATTACTTCGAGCGCACCGGCGGCGGCCCCGCCGAGAGCGCGCTGATGGACGTGAAGCCGGACGGGGAGATCACGCTCGCCGTCGGCACCCAGTCCTCGGGCCAAGGCCACGAGACGGTGTGGCCGCAGATCGTGCATGAGGAGCTGGGCGTCGACCCGATGAAGATCCGCCTGCTGGCCGGCGACTCGGACCTGCTGACCGCGGTGGGGGGCACCGGCGGCTCGCGTTCGCTGATCATGGCGAGCCGGGTGCTGATGCTGGCCGCCAGGGACGTGATCGAGAAGGCCAAGGACGGCGCCTCGGCGCTGCTGGAAGCTGCGAAGGCCGACATCGAGTATACGGTCGAGGACGGCGGGCGCTTCCGCATCGCGGGCACCGACCGCTCGGTGACGCTGTTCGAGGCGGCGAACCACATGGGCGGCGTGCAGGGGCTGGGCGAGGTCAACGACCGCGTCGCCACCTTCCCCAACGGCTGCCACGTGGCGGAGGTCGAGCTCGACCCCGAGACCGGCGCGGTGGAGATCACCCGCTACTCCATCGCCGACGACTTCGGGAAGATCGTCAACCCGCTGCTGGTCGAGGGCCAGGTGCATGGCGGCCTGGTGCAGGGCGCGGGCCAGGTGATGGGCGAGGTGATGGTCTTCGACCCGCAGACGGCGCAGCCGCTGTCGGGGACCTTCATGGACTACCGGATGCCGCGGGCCTCGGACTTCCCGCCGATCTCGTTCAAGCTCAACGAGATCCCCTGCACCACCAACCCGCTGGGGGTGAAGGGCTGCGGCGAGGCCGGGGCGGTCGGCGCGATCCCGGCGCTGGCGCTGGCGATCCAGGACGCGCTGCTCTCGGCCGGGGTCGAGGTGGCGGCGCCGCCGTTCACCCCGGTGCGGGTCTGGAGCTACCTCAACGCCGCCTGACCGGGCGGCGCGGCGCCCCCTGCCCCGCCGCGAGGCGGAGGCGGGAGGGGCGCCGGAAAACGAAAGGCGCGCCCCGCGGGGCGCGCCTTCATTCGTTCCGGGCCGGCGTCTCGGCCGGCGCCGCCGGGCGTTCAGGGCCTCTGGCGGGCGAGGGACGGGGCTGCGGGCGTCTCGCCGGGCGGTCCCCGTCGCACGTCCGTCCGGCGGCGGGACCGCTCGGGTCCCGGCCCGGCCGGCGCCGCGGGCGGCTCAGGCCACGGCGGCCATGGTCAGGCGCACGGCGCCGTCGCCGGCGGCGGCGCGGTCGGCGGGCGTCCAGGCGCCGTCGCCGCAGGCGCAGGCGGCGTTGCGCGGCAGGCGGCCGTCGGCGACCAGTTCGAAGGACAGGCGCCCGCCCTCGTCGCTGAGCACCAGCATCGACTGCGGACGGCCGGCGCCGCCCTGGGCCTCGAAGGCCGCGGCCGCGGCGCGCACGCCCTCGGCCAGTCGGGCGGCGGCGGCGGCCGCCTCGGCCTCGGGGACGCCGGCGCGCGCCAGCGCGCCCCCGGCCCACAGTTCCGCCTGCTCCGCGGCCTTGGGGCCGCACTCCATGAAGATCAGGTCGCGCATCTGTTCCTTACGCTCCGCTCGCTCCTGCGGCGCCGTTGCTCTCGGGCCGCTCCCACCGGGTTCATCTGCCACGTCGGGGGTAAATGAGGCGCAAACCGGGCGGCGGTCAGGAGGAAAGAATGACATTCGATCCGGCTCCCGTAGCATCGCGGGATCGGCGCCGGCCCGGCGCCGACCCGACACGCGCCCGGCGCCCGCCCGGCGCCGGGAGGCCGCCCCGGGGCCGCTTTCGCCGCGATGCAGCGATTCCCTCCCGCGCGCAGCCGCCTCTTGCGCAGGCGCGCCCCCGCCCCCCAAGTTCCCTGTCCCCGCCTCCCGTCCGGAGTTCCCCCGGCCCCCGCGCCGCCGCCATGACCGAGCCCGCCTCCCCCTCCCGCCCGCGCCGCACCCATGTGTTCATCGTCGACGGCACCCTCTCCTCGCTGGAGCCGGGGCTGGAGACCCACGCCGGGCGCCTCTACCGGATGTTGACCGAGGCGCGAAGGCGCGCCGACCTGCGCGTCGACCACCACCCCGGCGTGCAGGGGCGGGGGCCGCGGGGCTGGCTGCGGGCGGCGATCGGGCTGGGGCTGAACGACGCGATCCTCGACGGCTATGCGCGCCTCTCTTCGCGCTGGCGGCCGGGGGACCGGATCTTCCTCTACGGCTATTCCCGCGGCGCCTACGCGGTGCGCTCGCTGGCCGGGCTGATCGGCTTCGTCGGCCTGCTGCGCCCCGAGCGGGCGATCCAGCGGCGGGTGGAGCGGGCCTTCCGCCTCTACGAGGCCGGCGACCGCGACCGGGCGGCGGCGTTCCGGGCGCTGCACGGGCACGACGAGGCGGCGCGCATCGACCTGGTGGGCGTCTGGGACACGGTGAAGGCGCTGGGCATCCCCTGGCCGGTGCTGTCCTTCCTGCACCCGATGGCGACCGAGTTCCACGACCACCACCTGGGCGCCCACGTCGGCCACGGCCTGCACGCGCTGGCGCTGGACGAGGACCGGGTGGCGTTCCGGCCGGAGGTCTGGCGGCTCGACCACCTGCACCCGGGCCGGGTCGAGCAGGTGTGGTTCCCTGGCTCGCACGGCGACGTGGGCGGCCACATCGGCCATTTCCGCGCCGCCCGGGGCGTCGCCGACCTCTCGCTGAACTGGATGCTGGAGCGCTCCGAGGCGCTGGGCCTGCCGCTGCCCCCCGACTGGCGCGACCGCGTGCACCCCGACGCCGCCGCCCCGATGCGCGGGTCGCGGCGCGGCTCGGGCCAGATGTTCCTGATCCGCGAGCGACGGCGCGTGCATCCCGAGAACGGCGAGGTGCTGCACCCCTCGGCCGCGCTGCGCATGGTGCGGCTGGGCTACCGGCCGCTGGCCCGCGGCGTCTCGCCCCCCACCCCCGTCCCCGGCCTCGCCGAGGAGGCCTGAGCCCCTCCGGCGGCGCGATCTCCCGCCCGCGAATGCCCGCTCCGGCTGTTTCGCCGCCCCCTGCCGCCACGAAAAGTTGCACAGCGCCCCGGCCCGTGCCTATCCTTCAGCTTACGGTCAGGAGCGTCCGCCGCGATGAGCGAGCCCATCGAACCGCTGGAGATCACCCCCACCCTGCTTCTGCGGGCCTATTCGGCCGGCGTGTTCCCGATGGCGCAGTCGGCGGATGCGGACGACATCTTCTGGGTCGACCCCAAGCGCCGGGGGATCCTGCCGCTCGACGGGCTGCATGTGCCGAAAAGCCTCGCCAAGCGGATGAAGCGCGACGGCCACGTCTGCACCGTCGACCGGGCGTTCGAGCAGGTGCTCGACGGCTGCGCGGCGCGCGACGAGACCTGGATCAACCCCGAGATCCGCGAGCTCTACGGCACCCTGCACCGGCTGGGCTACGCCCATTCGGTCGAGATCTGGATGGACGGCGAGCTGGCGGGCGGCCTCTACGGCGTGCAGCTGGGCGCGGCCTTCTTCGGCGAGTCGATGTTCTCCACCCGCACCGACGCCTCCAAGATCGCGCTGGTGTGGCTGGTGGCGCGGCTCAGGGCGGGGGGGTTCAAGCTGCTCGACACGCAGTTCGTCACCGCCCATCTCAGCCGGCTGGGCGCGATCGAGATCTCCCGCGCGCGCTACCACCAGATGCTGGAGGAGGCGGTGAAGTCGCGGGCCGACTTCTACTCGCTGCCCGGCGACGCCTCGCCGGGCCTGGCGCTGCAGCTCAGCACCCAGACGTCGTAGCGGGCGTGGTCCATCGCCGACAGCGCGGGGGAGGAGGCGAACATCCACCCCGCGAAGCGGGGCTTGTCCTCGCGCAGGTCGCGGATCTCGAGATAGGCGAAGGCGTCCTGGCGGACGTCCTCCTCCGGCGCGCGGCAGGTCAGCAGGGCGAGCTCGAGGCGATCCTCGACCCGGGTCTCGCCGACCTTGAGGTCGATCTCGTCCACCTGCCCGGTCATCTTGTCGAGGACCTTGAGCCGCGCCCCCTCCATCGCCACCGAGGGGCGACGTTCGGGCTTGGGCGGCTCGTATTCGCGCAGGCGCCCGCTCTCGTCGCGGGGGACCTGGCGGAAGTTGTCGTTCAGCGCGCCGCGGTCGCCGGCGTCCAGGTCCTGGCCGGGCGTGGTCCCGTCGAGACCCAGGGGCCCCTGGGTGTTCTGCAGCGCGGCGCCCTGGGGGCCGGGCGCGGCCGCCTCGGGCTCGGCGCGGCGCTCGGTCCAGGTCTCGATCCCGGTCGAGGCCTGGGCCAGCGACACGGCGGGGGAGGTCGCCCCCTGCGCCTGGGCCAGCGCCAGGGCCGGCATGCTCAGTCCCAGCGCCAGCGCGAGGCCGGCGCGGGAGCGGGGGGTGCGGATCGGTCCGAGGGTCATTCGGCTCTCTCCAGTCGCGCGCGAAAGCGCAGACGCACGTAGTCGGCGGTCCAGTTCCCCGCGCCGTCGCGCAGCGCCGGGGCGGCGAGGGCGGCGACCCGGGCGCGGGCGGCCTCGCGCCGCGCTTCGGGGAGCTTGGCCATCGCGGGGGCGGCCAGCACGGCCAGCCACTGCTCCATCCCCGCGGCGACGGGGGTGGGGCGGGGGATCAGCTCCATGCTTTCCACGACGAAGCCGGCGGATTCCAGCGCCGCCGTCTGCTCGGCGGGGGAGGGGAAGCGCCAGACGTCGTGCAGCGTGGTCTCGACCCCTTCCTCGGCCAGCACCGCGATCAGGGCGGTGCGGATGGCCGCGACGTTGCCCATGCCCCCCTGCTCGGCCACGAAGCGGCCGCCGGGGACCAGGGCGCGGGCGACGCCGGCGAGCACCGCCTCGGCGTCGGTCATCCAGTGCAGGGCGGCGTTGGAAAAGACGGCGTCGAACTCGCGCGCGAAGGTCAGGGCGGCGGCGTCCATCACCTGCGCCTCGATCCCCCGCTCGCGCGCCGCGGCGACCATGTCGGGGGAGGCGTCGACGCCCCGCACCTCGGCCCCCGCCTCGGCAAGCCGCGCGGTCAGCGCCCCGTCGCCGCAGCCGAGGTCCAGGATCCGCTCCCCGGGCCGGGGATCCAGCAGCGCCACCACCGGCGCGCCGAGGTCCGAGACGAACCGCGCGGCGCGGGCGTAGCCCCGGGCGTCCCAGTGGTCGGGCCGGTGGTCGGGGGCGGCGGAGGTCACTCGGAGGCTCCGGCCGAGGAGATCGCCCGCCCCACCAGGTCCATCAGGTTCACCGAGCCTTGCGTGTAGAGGATCTCCTCCCCCGGGGCGAGCATCAGGTCGGAGCCGCCGGGGGTGATGGCGACGTAGTTGCCGCCCAGCAGGCCTTCGGACTGGATGGCGGCGTCGGAGTCGTCGGGCAGCTGCACCGAGCCGTCGATGCTCAGCATCGCCACCGCCTGGTAGGTGGAGGCGTCGAGCTCCAGCGAGGAGACCGAGCCGACCTTCACCCCGGCGATCTTGACGTCGGAGCCGACCGTCACACCTTCGACCTTGCGGAACGCGGCCTTGAGCTCGTAGCGGTCGGAGCCGCCGGGCCCGAGGTCGGCGGTCTGGGCGCCGTAGACGAGGAATCCGGCGGCGACGGCGATCACCGCCGCCCCGATCAGGGTCTCCGCCGCGCTGCTCGCCATCGTCTTCCTTTCCGCGCCCGGGCGCGCCTGCCTGCTCTGTCGCCTGCCCCCCGGGACCACAGGACCCGGGCGAAATTTCGGCGGCAGGTTGCCGCCTGCGCGGGGATTCCGCAATCCGCGACGCCGCCGCAACCCCGGGCCGTGAACCCCGGGTCGTGCCGGCGCCCGGGCTCCGCCCGACACATGGGCGCCCCCGCCGCCGACGCAACCCCCCGCCGCCCGCAGCGCGCGCCACGGAACGGCTCCCTCGCGAAGCGCCTGTTCCCCGGAGCCGTCCGTCGCGGATGCCGTAAGAGCGACTCGTCCGCCCCGGTCAAGGATCGCGAAGCGACCCCCCGCAGGGGGGCTTGTCCTTGACCGGGGCGGGCGAGTCGCTCAGGCATCAGCAGCGACGGACGGCTTCGGGGAACAGGCGCGGCCCTGTTCCCTGGTGAGTCAGGAGCCCGCCGGAGGCTCCCGCCCACGCCCCTCCAGGCGCCCCGCCCGCAGCAGGCCCAAGCGCGCCCGCAGGGCGCCTGCGCCCCCGGTTCAGATCTTCTGGTCGTACTCCCCGACCGTCGGCTCGGTGCGGATGATCGCGTCGAGGTCCTCGAAGATCGCCCGCATCTCCGCCTCGGATTCGGGGCTCTCGCAGACCACCACCAGGTTGGGCGTGTTGGAGGAGGCGCGCACCAGCCCCCAGGCCCCGTTCTCCAGCATCAGGCGCGCGCCGTTGACGGTGATCGCCTCGACGATCTTGCGGCCCGCCAGGGTCTCGCCCGCATCCGCCATCGCGGTCAGCTTCGCGGCCAGCCGGTCGATGACGCCGTACTTCTCCCCGTCCGGGCAGAAGGGCGACATGGTCGGCGTCGACCAGGTCTTGGGCAGCGCGTGCTTGAGGTCGGACATCGACTTGGTCGGATTGCGGTCCAGCGCCTTGCAGATCTCCACCGCCACCCGCATGCCGCAGTCGTAGCCGCGCCCGATCGGCTCGGCGAGGAAGTAGTGGCCCGACTTCTCGAACCCCGCCAGCGCCCCCGTCTCCTTCACCCGCCGCTTCATGTGGCTGTGGCCGGTCTTCCAGTAGTCCGCCTTGATCCCGTGTTCCTTCAGCGCGGGGTCCGAGGCGAAGAGCCCGGTCGACTTCACGTCCGCGACGAAGGTCGCGCCGGGGAACATCGGGGCGAGGTCGCGGGCCAGGATCACCCCCACCTTGTCGGCGAAGATCTCGTCGCCCTCGTCGTCCACCACCCCGCAGCGGTCGCCGTCGCCGTCGAAGCCCAGCGCCAGGTCCGCGCCCGACTCCTTCACCGCCCGCGACATGTCATGGAGCATCTCCATCGCCTCGGGGTTGGGGTTGTAGTTGGGGAAGGTGTAGTCGAGCTCGCAGTGCAGCGGCACGACCTCCGCCCCGATCCGCGCCAGCAGCTCCGGCGCGAAATGCGAGGCGGTCCCGTTCCCGCAGGCGCACACGACCTTCAGCGGACGCGAGAGCCGGAAATCCCCCACCAGGTCGTCGAGATAGGCCTCGCGCACCCCGTCCACCCGCTTGATGGACCCGCCGGGCCGCTCGATCCCCTCGCCGTTCAGCACGATCGCCTTCAGCCTGGCCATCTCGTCCGGCCCGTGGGTCAGGGGCCGGTGAAAGCCCATCTTCACCCCGGTCCAGCCGTTGGGATTGTGCGAGGCGGTGACCATCGCCACCGCCGCATCCAGGTGGAACTGGGCGAAATAGGCCATCGGCGAGACCGCCGGCCCGATGTCCAGAACCTCGATCCCCGCCTGCATCAGCCCCAGCATCAGCGCGTTCTTGATGCTCAGCGAATAGGAGCGGTAGTCGTTGCCCACCGCGATGCGCAGCGGCACGCCGGCCTCGTGCATCTGGGTCCCGAGGCCCAGGCCCAGCGCGGTCATGCCGGGAAGGTTGATCTCCTCCGGGAAGCGCCAGCGGGCGTCGTATTCGCGGAAGCCCGTGGGCACGATCATCGGCTCGCGCAGCTCGTCCCAGGTGTTGGCGGCGACGGCGGGAAGCGGCTTGGGCATCTCAGGGCTCCGGCGTTCTTCGGGGCAGGCGGCGCGCCGGGCGTCCCCCCTGCGCGCGGCAAGTTATGGCCCGGCCGCCTCGGCTTTGCGAGCGTCGATGCGGCGCCGCGGCAAGGCGCCCGGGGCCCATTAATGGTTTCGTCATCCGCGACGTGCAGACCGGGCCCGCGCCCGTCCCGCGTCACCCGGCCCGCTGGACGCGCGCGCGTTTCATGGTAGAAGCCCCGGGAAGGCAGCAGACCGAGGCGGCGATGATCGACACGCTCAAGAGCATCTTCACCTGGTGGAACGGCGCGCCCATCGTCACGCGCCTGACCGTCAGCAAGCAGAAGAAGGTGGGCGAGGACGAGCTCGGCAACACCTACTGGCAGACCGCCGACGGCAAGCGCCGCTGGGTGCTCTACAAGGGCGAGGCCGAAGCCTCGATGGTGCCCCCCGACTGGCACGGCTGGCTGCACTTCACCTGGGACGAGCCGCCGACCCAGAAGCCGCTGCCGACCAAGAGCTGGGAGAAGCCCCACCGCCCGAACCTGACGGGCACCGAGGCCGCCTACCACCCCCCCGGCTCCGTCCTGACCCCCGCCACGCGCCCCCGCGTCGCCGGCGACTACGAGGCCTGGACGCCCGAGTAAGGCGCCCCACGCGACCCCGAAGAGGCGGCCCCCGGGCCGCCTTTTTCGTTTCGCCGACGCCCTCTCCCCTCGCCGCAAGCGCCCCGCGCCGCGGGCCCGCCCTGCCCGCAAGAGCCGCCCCCGACACGGCGCCTCCCCGGCCTTCGCCTGGACCGCAGGCGCCGGAGACCCTGACGCCCGCCCCGCACGCCCCTCGCCGCAAGCGCCCCCGCCGGCCCCGCGCCGCGGGCGCGCCCTGCCCGCAGGAGCCGCGCCCGACGCGGCGCTCCCCCGGCCCCCGCCTGCGCCGCAGGCGCCGGAGACCCGGACGCCCGCCCCGCACGCCCCTCGCCTCAAGCGACCCCGCCCGCCCCGCGCCGCGGGCGCGCCCTGCCCACAGGCGCAAGGCCCGACGCGGCGCTCCCCGGTCTCGGCCCGCGCCGCAGGCGCGGGGAGGTCCCGCGCCCCGCCTCGCTCGCCCCGCGCCCCGGGCGCCGCCGCCCGCCTCGCGCCGCGGGCGGAGCCTCGCCGCCCGCGCGACGCCGGACGCGGCGGTGCCGGAGCGGCCGGGCTCAGCGGGTGAAGATCAGGGCCGAATAGGCGCCGATGGCGAAGGCGGCGGAGGCGGCGGCGCCGTCGGGACCGCCCTCCACCCCCTCGAGATCGGTGGAGGGGAAATTCGCGAAGTCGGGGCTGTAGCCCTCCCAGTCCGTGTTCAGCCGCAGCCGCCAGGCGCCCCCGGCGGGGAGCGGGATCGAGACGTCCTCGGCCGGCTGGTGGGCGAAGTTCAGGGCCACCACGGCACCGTCGTCGCCCTCCCCCTCGAACCGCCGGTAGACCAGCAGCTTGCGCGCCTCGTCCAGCAGCAGCACCTCGGTCTCCCGCCCCGAGAGCCCGGCCGCCCCGCCGGCCCGGTCCAGCCGCAGCGCGATCAGGTCGCGGTAGAGGCGCGCGATCCCGCGGTAGGTCTCGTCCAGGTCCCAGTCGAGCGGCACGGCGTCGTCGAACCACCCGCCCTGCAGGAACTCCTGCCCCTGGAACAGCATCGGGATGCCGGCGGCGGTGAACATCAGCGCCGCCCCCAGGGCCGAGCGCTTCTGCGCGGCCCAGCCGGCGGGCCCTTCGCCGTCGATCTCGTGGGGCACGCGGGCGCGGCCGTTGGCGACCTCGTCGTGGCTCTCGGTGTAGACCACCCGCCGGAACGGATCCGGCGCGCCCGCGTCGGTCAGCGCCGCCGCCACCGCCTGCATCGAGCGGTCCTCGTCCTGCGCCGCGATCAACGCCTCGCGGACCGGGTGCACGAAGCCCGCGTCCCACTGCGCGCCGAAGCCCGCGCCCCCCTCCGCCGTCGGCGCGGTGATCGCGGCGCAGCGGCGCAGGTCCTCGGCGATGGCGATGCGGCCGGGGAAGCGCTCGGCCATCGCCGAGGTGATCTCCTGCATCAGGCTCCAGCCGTCGGGGATCTGGTCGCCCTCCGAATGCTCGTCCCCCGAGATGGTGCGGATATAGAGCGTCATGTCGAAGCGCAGCCCGTCCACCCCGTAGTCCGCCAGCCAGTGCAGCGCGTTCTCGAGGATGAACCGCCGCACCTCCGGGCGCCCGTAGTCGGGGCGCGTGTCCCCCCAGGGCGTGTCCGAGCGGTGGTCGTTGTAGAAATAGATCCCGCCCTTCTCCCCCTCGCCCCAGCCGTCGAAGCGCCAGAGGTCGAGGTCCGAGGGGCCGAAGTGGTTGTAGACCACGTCCATCAGCACCGCGAAGCCGGCCGCGTGGGCGGCGCGCACGAAGTCGCGGAAGGCCTCCGGCCCGCCATAGGCGGTCTCCACCGCGAAGATGTGGGCGGGGTTGTAGCCCCAGCTGAGGTCGCCGGCGAACTCGGCGATGGGCATCACCTGGATGGCGTTGACGCCCAGCCGGCGCAGGCGGTCGAATTTCTCGATCGCGTCGGCGAAGCCCCCCGGCCGCTCCGGGTCCGGGCGGTGGAAGGTGCCGATGTGCATCTCGTAGATCACCATCCGGTTCCAGTCGGGGGGCTGGAAGCCGTCGTCGGGCGGGGAGGGCGGCGGGACCACGATGCCGTTGCCCACCGAGTTGGTCACCGCCCGCGCCCAGGGGTCGATCCGCGACAGCGTCTCCTCCCCCGCCGCGACCAGGTAGCGGTACTCGTGCCCCGGCGCGGCATGGGGCAGGTCGGCGGACCAGCAGCCGTCCTCCTCCCGGGTCATCGGGTCGGCCTCGGCCGACCAGTCGTTGAAGTCGCCGGTCACGTGGACGGCGTCGGCGTGGGGCGCCCAGACGCGGAACGAAACGCCGCCGTCATGCGCGACCGCGCCCATCGCGGGCGCGGAAGGGGCCTCGGTCATGGCCGGTTCTCCTGGAGACGCCGCGGGCGGGGAGGACGCCGCGGGGGTTGCATCCCCCTGATATGGACCGCCCCGCCCGCCCGGCCAGCGCCCGCCCCACGCCGCGCGCCCCGCGCGCGTCTCCCGCAGTCGGGCCGGGGCGCAGAAGCCGGAGCGCAGGGGCCGGGGCGGACGGGCCGGAGCGCCGCGCCGGCCACGCGGGAGGGGCGCTCGGGGGGGCCGCCCGCGGGCGTCGCTGGGAGCCCCCGGGGCGCCCTGCCCTCTGGACCTCGGCGCGCGAACCCCTAGACATGGGGGCCCGAGACGACGGAGATCCTGCATGGCCAAGGCCGCCGCCCCCGCCCCGGCCGCATCCGCCCCGGCCGCCCCTGCATCGGCCGCGCCCGCATCGGCTGCGCCGCCGCGCGCGCCGGAGGGACGCTCGCGCGACGTGATGATGCGCATGTGGCGCGACTGGCTGTCGCCGCACTGGAAGCGGCTGGCGGTCAACCTCGCGCTGATCGGGCTGGTGGCGGGGACCACCTCGGCCTATCCGCTGATCATCAAGAACGCGCTCGACGCCTTCGAGACCCGCGACGCGCAGATGATCGCGCTCGCCCCCTGGCTGGTGATCGCGGCGGTGGCGGCGAAGTCGGCCGCGCTCTACGCCCAGCGGCTGCAGACCAACAAGATCCTCTCCGAGGTCGACCGCAACCTGCAGGTGGCGATGTACGGCGCCCTGGTGCGCGCCGACCTCGCGCGGCTGGATCGCGAGGCGCCGGCCGCCACCGCCTCGCGCTTCACCACCGACATCCTGGTCCTGCACACCGCCTGCGAGAAGCTGATCACCGCGCTGATCCGCGACGGGCTGACGGTGATCGGCCTGCTGGGCGCGCTGCTGTGGATCGACTGGGAGCTGACGCTCTACGCGCTCGCGGCCCTGCCCGCCGCCGCCATCCCCATCGGCAACATCGGCCGCCGGCTGCGCCGCATCGCGCGACGCTCCAACGAGGAGGCCGCCGTCATGGCCGGCCGGGTCGCCGAGGGCCTGGGCGGCATCCGCCTCTCCAAGACCTACCGGCTGGAGGGCTACCTGACCGACAAGGCCGGCGAGACCTTCGACAGCCTGCGCCGCCTGCGGGTGCGCGCCGCCGACCAGCGCGCGCGCATCGACCCGTTCCTGGAGATGCTGGCGGGCCTCGGCCTCGCGGTGATCTTCTGGGTGATCGGCGCGCGCATCGCCTCGGGCGAGAACTCCATCGGCGAGTTCATGGCCTTCGTCTCTTCCTTCCTGATCGCGGGGCAGAGCCTGCGCGGCTTCGGCACGCTCTATGCCGAGATCCAGCAGGGGGCTGCGGCGGGCGAGCGGATCTTCGACGTGATCGACGCGACCCCCGCCATCTCCGACCGCCCCGGCGCCACGGCCCTGCCCCGGCTGCGCGGCGAGGTGCGCTTCGAGGACGTCTCCTTCCGCTACGAGGGCGGGGCGCCGGCGCTGTCGGGCGTGTCGCTGACCATCCCGGCGGGGGCGAAGGTGGCGCTGGTCGGCCGCTCCGGCGCGGGCAAGACCACGCTGATGAACCTGATCCCACGGCTTTATGACGTCTCCGGCGGCCGGGTCGCCGTCGACGGCCACGACGTCCGCGAGGCGACGCTGGCGAGCCTGCGCGGCCAGGTGGCGGTGGTCGGCCAGGACGCGGTGATCTTCGACGACACCATCGCCCGCAACGTCGGCTTCGGCCGGCCGGAGGCGAGCCGGGAGGAGATCGAGCAGGCCCTGCGCGACGCCAACGCCTGGGACTTCGTCTCGGCCCTGCCCGAGGGCATCGACACCCCCTGCGGGGAGCGGGGTCTGCGCTTCTCGGGCGGGGAGCGGCAGCGGCTGACCATCGCGCGCGCCATGCTCAAGGACGCGCCGATCCTGCTGCTGGACGAGCCGACCTCGGCGCTCGACGCGGAATCCGAGGCCAAGGTGCGCGCCGCGCTGGACAGGCTGGCGGAAGGGCGCACGGTGGTGGTGATCGCGCACCGGCTGTCGACCATCCGGGACGCCGACCTGATCGCCGCCATGGACGGAGGACGCATCGTGGAGACCGGGCGCCATGACGAGCTGCTGGAGCGGGGTGGCCTCTACGCCGACCTGCACCGCCTGCAGTTCCGGGAGGGGGCATGAGCCGCGGCCAGGAGCCCATCGAGCGGCTGATCGAGCTGCTGGCCCGCCTGCCCGGCCTCGGCCCCCGCTCCGCCCGCCGGGCGGCGCTGCACCTGGTGCGCAAGCGCGAGATGCTGCTGGCGCCGCTGGCCGAGGCGATGGCGGAGGTGGCGAGCGCTGTGCGCCCCTGCCTCGACTGCGGGAACCTGACCACCGCCGAGCGCTGCGCGATCTGCACCGACCCCGCGCGGGACGGCGCGATCCTCTGCGTCGTGCAGGACGTGGCGGACCTCTGGGCGATGGAGCGCGCCTCGGCCTATCGCGGGCGCTACCACGTGCTGGGGGGGCTGCTGAACGCGCTCGACGGGACCGGGCCGGAAGAACTGGGCCTGCCCCGCCTCGCCGAACGGGTGCGCGAGGGCGTCTCGGAGGTGATCCTGGCGCTGCCCGCGACCATCGACGGGCAGACCACGGCCCATTACGTCGCCGACATCCTGCCCCATGGGGTCGCGGCGACCTCGCTCGCGCAGGGGGTGCCGGTGGGCGGGGAGCTCGACTTCCTCGACGACGGGACCATCGGGGCGGCGCTGAGGGCGCGCAGGCAGCTCTAGGGAGCCGAGCGGTCTACAGGCGCCCTGCGGGCGGGCTTGGCTGCGTCGCGCTCGCGAGGGGCGTGTCTCGGGATTGGCGAGGAAGGGACCTTCGGCGGGCGGTGCAGCCTCCGGCGGGCTCCTGACTCACCAAAGAACAAGGCCCGCGCCTGTTCTCCGGAGCCGTCTCTCGCTGATGGATGCCTGAGCGACTC
>Ga0310345_10000719_pt1 | contig 44136 bp, 40 predicted proteins | sample HC15DNA20500_MG_FD_204667 | JGI IMG/M metagenome (GOLD analysis project Ga0310345, IMG submission 204667) | Marine microbial communities from station ALOHA, North Pacific Subtropical Gyre - HC15-DNA-20-500_MG | ecosystem: Environmental > Aquatic > Marine > Oceanic | place: Pacific Ocean: North... | reverse complement strand
CGGCTCGCCTTCGGCTTCCACTCTCATGCGCCCCTGATCGCCCTTGCGATGCTCAAGCTCGGTGGGCTCTGCCCCCCTCTTCCTGCACGACCGTGACCCACGAATGGGTGAGGAGAGCCAAAAAAAGCGGCGGCCTTCTTCGCGAAGGAAAGCGAGTGAAGTTCGACTTCATCCGCGCGGAGAAGGATACGTTCCCGGTCTCGGCCCTGTGCCGGAATCTCGGAGTCTCGCGTCAGGGCTACTACGCCTTCCTCAAGCGGCCTCCGAGCGACAGGCACAAGAGCGAGCAGAAGCTACGAGCAGCGGTCACGCGCCTCTTCAAGGCGAGCCGGGGGACTTACGGGAGCCCGCGGATCCTCGAGGCGCTGAGGACCGAGGGCTGGCGTGTAGGCAAGCGGCGCGTGGAGCGGGTCATGCGCGACCTCGGCCTCCAGGCCCGAGTTCCGAAGCGTTTCCGGCGCACGACTCTGCGAGACCAGGCTCATCCCGTGGCCGACAATCAGCTCGGCCGCGACTTCACGGCCAACGAACCGGACAAGCGCTGGGTCACCGACATCACGTACATCTGGACGGCCGAGGGCTGGGTGTACCTGGCAGCCATCGTCGACCTCTTCAGCCGCGCCGTGGTCGGCTGGGCTCTCGAGGACGACCTCTCGACCGAGCTGCCTCTGCGCGCCCTCCAGAACGCCATCACGCGGCGCGAGCCGGACGCTGGTCTGCTGCACCACTCCGACCGGGGCTGCCAGTACACCAGTGCTGCCTACCGCGACGCTCTCGCAGCACAGGGCATCGAGGTCAGCATGAGCCGCAAGGGCAACTGCTGGGACAACGCGGTGGCCGAGTCCTTCTTCGCCACCATCAAGGCCGAGCTCGTCAGCCGACAGAGCTGGTCTACTCGCAGCGAGCTACGCGCCGCTGTTTTCGACTACATCGAGACCTTCTACAACCGTGAGCGTCTACACTCGACGCTCGGCTATCGCTCCCCGGCGCAGGTCGAGGCCGAACACGGCATCGAGTGCGCCGCCTAACTGTCCACGGAATCGAGGGAACTCCAGGTCGCGGTAGCGGCAGCGGGGGCGGTGGCGGCAGCGGGGGCGGTGGCGGCAGCGGGGGCGGTGGCGGCAGCGGGGGGCGGCAGCGGGGGCGGTGGCGGGCTCACACACCTATTCCTTTTCGCCTCCCACCTCCTCTCTCCCCTGAAAACCGCGTAGACAACGAGAGCGTCGGAACCGAGCCGGAGCTCGGTCTCGGAGGCGGTCTCGGAGGCGGAGTCGGTCTCGGTCTCGGAGTCGGTCTCGGAGTCGGTCTCGGTCTCGGAGTCGGTCTCGGTCTCGGAGTCGGGTGCGGTTTCGGAACCTGGCGCGCGCTGGGCCAACGCTCGAGTCGGCGGGTGCGTAGACGGAATCGTGGCGACGCCCGTGACCTCCCCGACAAGTGAGCGTGCAAACAGCCGGCGCCCCCTGCGCGGCCCTCGCGGCCGCCCCCGCGACCCTCTCATCATCGCCCCCCGCCACCGCCACCGCCACCGCCACCTCCGCCGGCAGCCGCTACCGCCGCCGCGACCCGCTGCCGCGTCCGCCCCGCTGCCGCTCACCGCTGCCGCCCCCGCAACCGCTGCCGTCTCCGCCCCCGCGACCGCTGCCGCTCACCGCTGCCGCCCCCGCGACCGCTGCCGCTGCCGCTGCCGCAACCCGCTGCCGCCTCCGCGCCCGGCTGCCGCGACCCGCCGCCGCTGCCGCGACCCGCCGCCGCCTCCGCGCCCCGCCTGGCACCCAGAACGAAAGCACCAGCGAGAACGGGCTGCGGCCACCAGCGCGAAGAAGCCCCGCCACGAAGCAGCCCGGGCCTCGTCCCCGAGCCGGACGAAGTCCGAGCACCGAGAGAAGACGATCGCCGCCGCCGGCTGACGACCACCGCCGCGTCGAGCTCCCGTCTCCCAGTCCCCCCAAGAAGCCCGCGGCCCACGAGCTCCCACCCCCCAGGTGGGGGCTTTCCCCATTGCCCACGGAGACGCCGCGATGCAGCCTCCCGATCGGGTGCGGAACCTCAGGAGTGGAATGCGGCAGATCGAGCTCTCGACCTCTCACGAAGACATCTCCGCCGGACTCGACGCCCTCGCCTCTCACGTCAAGCGTGAGCGGGTGCGCGCGGTGGCGACCGAGCAGGTCGACGCCGGCGAGTGGGTGCGTTTCCGATGGACGCTCTCGGATGGCTCGCCGCTCTGGGAGGGCGTGGGACGGTGTGAGCGCTGCGAGCCGCTGGGCGGGGCCGCGTTCGAGCTCGATCTGCGGGAGCTGACGCTCGACCCGCGCAACGAGGCGCTGCACGAGCGCATCCTGCTCGTCGGCGAGGCGGGGCGGGCGACCGGGGCGCACGAGGCGGTGGCGCCGGTCGAGCGCATCCCGAGCGAGGCGCCGCCCCCCGCGGAGCCGAAGAGGACCGGGTACGCGTCGGCGCCGACGAGGGCGAGCGCGAAGCTCTCCGCGCCGCTCCGCGACGCGCTCCGACCCAAGCCGCGCTCGGGCGACGGATGGGCGGCGGTGCCGAAGGCGAAGGCGCGCGAGGTGCAGGTCCCGGCCGAGCTCGTCGAGCGCGCGCAGCAGATGGTGCGGCGGCTGAAGCTGGGCGCGCCGGCGCTCGCGCGGGGCCGCTGGGACGAGCAGCGGGTGCTCGAGGTCGCGCTGCGCATGGGCCTCGAGTCGCTCGAGGGGCTGCTGAAGACCCGCGACGAGCTCTGACACCACCGAGTGGTCTCGAAAACGGAGCGGCGGCTCGGAAACGACAACAGGTGGTCCTGGAGACCCGGCGCTCCGTTCCAAACACTAATACTTTGACATTCTGGCGAGCTCTCCGTTTTAAAGACTAACTATTTGACATTCTGGCGAAGGTTTGCCTCGGAAACACTAATAGTTCGTGTTCCAAACCGGCTGGCGCGTTTTCTCGAGGACTTCGCGACGCCCGGAGCGGGCTGAGGCGGTTCTTACGCCGCCGGTCTGGCGTGCTAGCGTCAGCCATGAAGTTCGAGCGGCTCGACCGGCGCATGCGGGTCTTCGAGACCGCGCACGACCACAGCGTCCTCCCCGGCGTGCACATGGTCGCGCGCATCGACGGCCGCTCCTTCTCGCAGCTCACCCGGGAGGGCGCCGGCTTCGACGCGCCCTACGATGAGCGCTTCCGCGACGCGATGGTGGCCACGCTCGAGCACCTGATGACCGGGTGCGGCTTCGGCCTTCTGTACGGCTATACCCAGAGCGACGAGCTGTCGCTGCTGTTCCGCCGCGAGGAGGACACCTTCGGCCGCAAGCTGCGGAAGCTGATCAGCGTGCTCGCGGGCGAGGCGAGCGCGAAGTTCGCCCTCACGCTGGGCCGCCACGCCGCCTTCGACGCGCGCATCTCGCAGCTCCCGCGCGACGAGGACGTGGTCGACTACTTCCGCTGGCGCCAAGAGGACGCGTACCGCAACGCGCTCAACGGCCACTGCTACTGGCTGCTCCGAGGCCAGGGCCAGACGGACCGCGAGGCGACCCAGGCGCTCCGCGGCATCTCGGTGCCGGAGCGGCAGGAGCTGCTCTTCCAGCACGGCGTCAACTTCAACGATCTCCCGAGCTGGCAGAAGCGCGGGATCGGCGTCCGCTTCGAGGACGTCGTGGTGACCGGCGAGAACCCGAAGACCGGCGAGACCGTCGAGCGCACGCGGCGCCGCGCCGTGGTCGACTTCGAGCTCCCGATGAAGACCGCCTACGGCGACTTCATCCGCGAGATCGTCACTCGCCAGTGAGCGCGTCGAGGAGCGCGGCCGGCCGATGCACCTCGACCGGGAGCGCCTCCGCCGGGAAGTGCTTCACGTTGCCGGTCACGATCGCGGCGCCCGCGGCGTGCGCGACCTCGACGAACATGCGGTCGTCGTCGTCGATCATCTCGCCGCTCCACGGCGGCACCCGCTCGAGGCGCGTCCCCCGCCGGAGCGCGGCGAGGAGCCGCTCGCCCCGCTCCCGGGGCACGTGGGCGAACTTCTTCCGCGCGATCACCCGCGCCCACTCGTCCTCGATGCGCGCGTCGAAGACCACCTCCACGTCGCTCCCCTCGAGCCGCGCGAGCAGGCGGTCGGGCACGCTGCCCGGCTTGAGCAGCGCCGAGACGAGCACGTTCGTGTCCACGACCAGCCTCACGCGAAGCCCTCCTCCAGCGCCTCGAGCCACCGGCGCACGCACGTCTCCTCCACCACCGCGCGGGCCGTGGCCCTGAGCGTGTCCGAGCGCAGCGCGAAGGTGGCCGCGTGCTTCCCGGTGCCGAGCACCAGGTCCTCGGCGTCCGGCGAGATCCGGACCGAGGCGCGCTCTCCCAGCGACACGAGGGTCTCCACCGGCTCCCTCAGCCACGCCTCGAGCGCCGCCTTCGCGTCCTCGAGGCCCTCCCGGGTGAGCGCAGCCCGCGACACCCGCGCGCGCGCCCTCCCCTCACGCAGCTCTGCGTCCGCGAGGTACTCGTCGGCGACGAGCTCCAGGTCGACGAGCCAGCCGTCTTCGTGCGCCGTCGCCTGCGAGAACAGGAGCCGGATCCGGCCGCTGTTCGTGGGGAGCTCCACCGTCACCTGGCGCCCGCCGCGCGCTGCCGCTGCTTCATGGGGTGGATCATATCCCGAGCAGGGAACTGTGGGCGGCACCGTCAGCGCGTGAGAGTGTACTCCGCGGCCGCCACCGAGTAGCGGTGCTTGAGCTCGGGGACGGAGCCGTGCACGAGGCGGTCGTAGGCCGTCCCGATCCCCGGGGGTCGGGACGTCGTTCTCCGGTCCTTCGGTGACGTCCGCCTCGAGCGCGTCGTAGGAAGCGCTTCGCGGCGCATATGCCGCTCCAGGGGCGCGGCCTCCTACTTGCGGCCGGTAGCTCGAAACTTGACGCCCTCGATGACCGACGCCGTGTAGCGGGAACGAAAGGTATTGCGATTGTTGCACTCGCGAAGGAGGGCCTCTGCCTCCTGCCCGAAGCGCTCATCCTGCGAGTGCAGAAACAGAACCGGAGACAGGTCGTTTGGGTCCTCTCGCAGGAGGGCGACGCAGTCCGCCTCATCCAGCGGCGCACCTACATCGATCCATGCAGTGTACTTCGCCCAGAAACGAGCGCCGGTGCTATGAGGAAAACGCTCCAGCGTGAGGCCAAGGATCTCTCGATAGCGAACGCCGGCAAGCTGGAAGAACTCTTTCCGGAGTCCCTGGGTCGCTGAGAACCCGAAGTCGGTCGCCTGCCAATAGAGGATGGCGAGATCCAGCATGGAGTCCAGCGGCAGCCCAGCATCGGCGAGGACCGCTTCGTAGAGGTGCGCAGCCTCGACCATGCGACCCTCCTGATCCGCTTTGATTGCGTTCTCCAGAGTCACCGTATCGCCCTAACATAGTTGACGCCCAGGGCTAGGATGAGGCCGTCCCTCACAGCGACTTCACCCTCGGCGCGAACGAATACCACGGCACCCAGCCTTCAAGACTCGGCGGCCTCCTCCCCGTCGAGTCGCCAGATGTCGTGGCGCACGGCCTCGGTGACGGACGGAGGGCACTTCGGGTCTGCCAGACACGCACGGAGATGGCTGAGGGCGACGTCGAAGGACCCCTCCGGCACCAGCTCGGAGATGGCGTCCGACGCGCGAATCGCGGTCACGGTGTCGGTCGGGTCGAGCAGGTACGGCAGCAGCTCGGTCCAGTCTTCCTCCGCCGCGCGCACCAGCGCCTCCAGCGCCAAGACGCGCACGGGGCGGCTCTCGTCCGAGGTGGCCTCGCGGAACGCGGAGACGGGCCCACCCAGCGCCTCGTACGCGCGAAGCGCGTACATGCGAACCAGATCGTCCGGGTGACGCCGCATCAATCGGCTCATGAGCGCAGCGCCCGATGGCTCTCGAGTCGCCTGGAAGAACCGGCAGACCTCGACCACGGCGAGCTCATCCTCCACCTCTCCCAGCTCGATCATGCACGGGGCGAGAGACCGGAGCTCGGGACGACGAGCGAGCACGTCGGACAGCGCCCGCAGCATGACGAGCCGTGGCTCCTCACCGAGGCCGCGGAGGCACGCGGCGAGCGAGGCCGGGTCCGAGAGGCGCACCGCGACGTCGCACAGCCAGCGAACGACGTTCTCCGGCTCTCCGGCCTCGTGAGTCGGCTCCACCAGCGCGAGCGCGGCGTCCCCCAGCTGTTCGGTCGGCGCTCCGCCGTGCGGCGCCAGCCGGTGATGCACGCCGGGCGACCGCTCCGCGATCTGCGCCATGGCCTCGCGCACCGCCTCGTCCCTGGCTTCATCGCTCATCGTTCACCCGTACAGGAGGCGCGTCGGCGTACTCGATCTCGAGGAGCAGCTCGCCGTCGTCGTCGTGGAGCCGCAGGACCCAGCCACCGTCGGTCCGGGTCGTGCGCGACGCCATCGTCTCGTAGACGAGCAGGTCCTCGCTGGCCTCGCAGCGGGTCACCCCGGTGAAACGAACGGTGACGGGCAGGCCCAGGTAGTCGAGCAACTCGAGCCGGACCTCGTCCCCGTCCCGCTCGAGTCCGGTCACTTGCCCGTCCGTCCAGATGAGATGGCCAAGCGGGTCGCGCCTGCCCCTCATGACTCGGCTCCCGGCAGCGCCTCGAGCAGGCGCACGGCGCGCTGGACGGCGTCGAGGACGGACCTCGGGGTCCTCGGGTCCGCCAGCGTGGCTCGGAGATGCGTCAGCGCGAGCTCGGCGGACGCCTCGGGCACGAGGTCGGCGATGGCGGCCGCGGCGTGAATCGCGGGGATGTGATCGGTCGGGTCGAGGAGATACGGCAGCAGCGCGGGCCACTCCTCCAGCCCCGCGCGCACGAGCGCCTCCATCGCCGCCTCGCGGACCCAGCTGCTCTCGTCGGCGCTCGCCTCGCGGAAGGCCGAGACGGGCACGCCCAGCGACTCGAGGGCGCAGAGGGCGTACATGCGCACGAGCTCGGACGGATGGTCCTTCATCAGGCGGCTCATGAGCGCCGTCCCGGATGGCTCTCGAGTCGACTCGAAGAACTCGCAGACCTCGACCACGGCGAGCTCATCCTCCACGTCTCCCAGCTCGATCATGCACGGGGCGAGAGACCGGAGCTCGGGACGACGAGCGAGCACGTCGGACAGCGCCCCCAGCATGACGAGCCGTGGCTCCTCACCGAGGCCGCGGAGGCACGCGGCGAGCGAGGCCGGGTCCGAGAGGCGCACCGCGACGTCGCACAGCCAGCGAACGACGTTCTCCGGTTCCCCGGCCTCGTGAGTCGGCGCCACGAGCGCGAGCGCGGCGTCCCCCAGCTGCTCGGTCGGCGCTCCGCCGTGCGGCGCCAGCCGGCGATGCACGTCGGGCGCCCGCTCCGCGATCCGCGCCAGGGCCTCGCGCACCGCCTCGTCCCTTGCTTCATCCTGCATGGCTCACCGCCCCCAGCATACCCCACGTGCCTTGCACGTCTGGAGGTCACACCGCCAGCAGGAGCAGCACGGTCGGGAGGACGAACAGGATGAGGGCGGGGACGGCGAAGAGGGAGGCGCGGCGAGAGGCGCGAGCGACGAGGTGGGCGGCGGCGCGGTCGAGGGGGCCGAGGACCAGGCGGGCGTCGGCGGGGAGCGGGGCCGGGCCCTGGCGCAGGTTCTGGGCGGACAGATCGCGGAAGTGGCTGAGCAGGGTGACGACGCCGGGGGGCGGGGCGCCCTCGGGGGGCTCGCCGACGAGGGGGACGCGGGGCGGCAGGCGGAAACGGAACGCGTCGGTCTCGAACCAGGCGTCGCCGACGACGAGCTCGCCGGACTCCACCCGCGCGGCCTGACCGTCGGCCAGACGGAGCTCGCCCTCGAGGCCGCTCAGGACGCCGCGGCCGCCCTGCTCGAGGCGGGGGGCGTCGAGCGCGCGGGCCTCGCCGATCTCGCGGCCGAGCACGAAGGCGAAGCCGAGCAGGCAGAGCACGCCGAGGCCGAGCGCGCCCGCGCCGAACGCGCCGAGGCGGCCGAAGGTGCGGGTCAGGACGCCGTCGTCGAGGCGGACTCCGTCGGCGTCGACGAGCGTCATGCGGTAGCGCTCGGGGCCGCCCAGGATCTCCTGGCCCGAGGCGACGATGGCCAGGCTGCCCGGCGGGCCGCCCACGAGCGTTCCGTCGCCGGCGACCATGGCCATCGGCGCCAGGTCGAGGTCGAATTCGATCGCGCCGGTCCCGCCGCCGTCCCACGCCTCGACGTACACGCGCCCCTCGTCGCGCCGCACCCCGAACGAGGCGCCGGGGACCCCGCGCGGGCTGCCCTGCGGCACGGTGAAGGCGTCGGCGCTCGCCGCGATCACCCGCACGCTGCGCTCGTCGGTCTCCCCGAGCGGGGTCGGGGTGAAGGCGGCGACGGTGAGGGCGACGAGGAGGCCGACGCCCACCGGCAGGAGCAGCGCGGCGATGGCCTCGAGGCGGCGGCTCGGGGCCACGTCGTGATCGGTGGCGTCGCGGGAGACGACCTCGGCGTAGCGCGCCGCGATGCGCGCGGTGACGAGCGGCGCGGTCATCACCGCGAACGGGCCGGCGAGGAACGCCGCGGCCGAGAGGTCGACCTCGCGGCCGGCGCCCAGCGCCCAGAGCAGGATCAGCGCCGGGAAGCCGATGGTCGCCGCCGCCGTGGCCCCGAGGAGGGCGGTGCGGCGCGGGCCGAGCTGGCTGGCGATCGCGAACGAGCGCCAGGGGGCGGCGAGCGGCGGGGCGCCGTGCGCGACGCAGTAGGGGGTGAAGAGCAGCGGCCCGAAGGTGGCGCCGGCGCCGAGGCAGGCGAGCGCGGCCGCGACGTAGGGCGGGACCCAGCCCTCGAGCCCCACCCGGGCCGCGAGGTGACTGGCGACGCTCGCCGCCGCCCCGACCACGAAGATCAGGGCTGCGAGGCCGAGCACCGACCAGGCGCCGACGCCCTTGCGCGCCAGCTCGGGCGGGGGCTCGCGGCGCGAGAGGCGGAGCGCGGCGCCGAGGTGGGCGCGCACCAGGACGTCGAAGCCCCACGCGAGCACGAGCACGCCGAGGAGACAGAAGCTGCTGAGCACGCCGAAGGGGAGCGCGACCAGCGACACCGCCGCCGCGCGGCCCAGGTCGTCCTTCAGGACCTCGCTCGTCTTGATCACGCCGCCTCGCGCAGGGGCGCCGGGGTCTTCGCGCGCTTCCGCTTCGCGCGGAGGCGCTCCCGGGCGCCGGCGATCATCACGTAGAGCACGGGGATCACGAAGAGGGTGAGCACCGTGCTCGCGATCATGCCGCCGACCACCGCGCGGGCCATCGGGGCCCAGGTCTCGGCGCCGTCGCCCACCCCGACCGAGAGGGGGAGCATGCCGAGGATGGTGGTGAGCGCAGTCATCAGGATGGGGCGCATCCGCGTGCGGGCCGCCTCGAGCGCGGCGTCTTGCAGCGAGAGGCCGTCGTCGCGCCGCCGCTTGATGACGTCGATCAGCACGATGCCGTTGTTGACCACGACGCCGCCCAGGAGGATCACGCCGACCAGGGCGGTGACCTGGAGCGAGGTGCCGGTGAGCGCGAGGGCGAGCACCACGCCGATGATCGCGAGCGGCACGGTGAACATGATGACGAACGGCTCGAGCAGGCTCTCGAACTGCGACGCCATCACCATGTAGACGAGGATGAGCGCGCTGAGCAGCGCCATCGCGAGCTTGAAGAAGGCGTCGCGCAGGTCCTCGGCGGTGCCGCCGATCTCCACGTACATGCCCTCGGGCACGCCCTCGGCGTCGATGCGATCCTCGACCCGCGTGATCAGGCTCCCGAGGTCGGTGCCGTCGGCGCGGCTGACCTCGACCTTGGCGAGGCGGCGCTGGTTCTCGCGCTCGATGTCGACCGGCCCGAGCTGGTCGCCGACCTCCACCAGGCTGCCCAGAGGAACGGTGCCGCCGGCGGGCAGCGGGATCGGCAGGTAGCGCAGCTCGTCCAGGTCGCGGCGGCTCTCCGGCGGCATGCGCACCCGGACCGCGTACTCGTCGCCGCCCTCGCGGAACACCGTGGCCGGCACGCCCTGGTAGTAGGCGGCCACCGTGGACGCGACGACGCCGGGCGAGACGCCGAGCACCCGCATGCGCTCCCGGTCGTAGCGCAGCGCCAGCTCCGGCGCGCCGTTCAGCATCGAGAAGCGCGCCTCGCGCACCCCCTCGACCTGCTCGAGCTCGCCCCGCAGCCGCTCGCCGAACTCGCGGAGCTGATCGAGGTCCTCGCTGAAGAGCTTGACCACGATGTCGCCGCCGCCGCCGCCGAGCGAGAAGCCGGCGATCTTCACCTCGATGCCGGGGATGTCGCGGAAGCGCTCGGTCAGCTCGGACTCGATCTGCTGCTGGGTGCGCTCGCGCTCGGTGGGGATCGGCAGCCGGGCCCGGAGCGTGCCCTTGTTCGCCGTGCCGCCGAAGATCGCGCCGAAGCCCTCGGCGGTGCCGTAGTCGGCGGTCACGACCTCGGCCTCGGGCACCGCGTCGCGAATGGTCGACTCGACCACGCCGACCAGGTGGCGCATCTCCTCGAGCGCGGTGCCGGGCGCGGCGGTGACCTCCACCCGGATCTCGCTCACGTCCGCCGCCGGCAAGAAGTCTTGCCCGAGAAAGGGCACCAGCGAGAGGCTGGCCGCGAAGGCGAAGAGCGCGAAGCCGAGCACCCGCTTGCGCCGCTCGAGGGCCCAGAGCAGAGCGCGCTCGTAGCGCGGGGCGAGCCGGTCGAGCCCGACGGTGATCCGCTTCAGGAAGCGCTCGAAGCGGTTCGGCTCGCGCTCCTCGATCATGCGCGAGGCCATGAGCGGCACGAGGCTCAGCGCGACCACCAGCGAGGCGAGCAGGGTGATGCAGATGGTCAGCACCATGTCGCGGAAGAGCTCGCCCGCGATGCCCTCCACCAGGAGGATCGGCATGAAGACCACCACCGTGGTCAGGGTGGAGGCGACGAGCGGCATGCCCATCTCCTTCGCCCCGGCGAGCGCCGCGTCGGCCGGCCGGGCGCCCCGCTCGATGTGCTGGAACGCCGCCTCGAGCACCACGATGCCGTTGTCGACGAGCATGCCGATCGCGAGCGCGAGGCCGGCCATCGAGATCAGGTTCAGGGTGACCCCGAGCGCGTCCATCGCGACGAAGGCGACCACGATCGAGGTGGGGATGGCGATGACGGTGATCAGCGAGGTCCGCCAGCTGCGCAGGAAGAGCAGGAGCACGAGGCCGGTCAGCAAGAACGCCTGCAGCATCGTCTGCGAGAGGTTTCCGATCGAGCGCAGGATGGGGCGCGACTCGTCGAAGAGCGGGACGAGCTGCACGCCCTCCGGGAGGCGCTCCTCGATCTCGGGCAGCGCCTCGGCGACGTTGCGCGCGGTCTCGACGGTGTTCGCGTCCGACTGCTTGCGCACCGCGACCATCACCGCGGGCGCGCCGTCGGCGGTGACCACGTGGGTCTCCTCCTCGAAGGTGTCGACCACCTCGGCGACCTCGCGCAGCCGGATCGGGCGCCCGCCGCGCTGGCCGACGATCACGTCGCGGATCTCGTCGACGCTGGTGAAGAGGCTGGTCGGCTGGAGGTTCAGGCGCTGGGTCCCGTCGTCGACCGCCCCCGAGGGCATGACCACGTTCGCGCCGCGCAGGGCGTCGGCCACGTTGCCGGGAGAGACCCCGTTGGCCTGCAGCCACGCCGGGTCGAGCCGCACCTGGACCTCGCGGTCGAGGCCGCCCATGACCTCGGCCGCGGCCACCCCGTCGACGCGCCCGAGGTAGGGCTGCACCTGCTCGGTCGCGATGCGCCGCAGCTGGTGGCCGTCGAGCGGGCCGTCGAGCGCCATGAACATGACCGGGGCCAGGCTCGGGTCGAAGGCGAAGGTCAGCGGGCGGCTCGCCTCGTCCGGCAGGAAGTCCTGGGCGAACAGCTCGAGGTTCTTGCGCACCTCGACCTCGGCCGCGTCCATGTTCGTGCCCCAGGTGAACTGGATGATCACGATGCTGGTGCCCTGCCGCGAGGTGCTCTGCACCGTCTCGACGCCCTCGACGCTGGCCACCGCGCGCTCGATCGGCTCGGTGAGGAGCGTCTCGACGTCCTGCGGGCCGGCGCCGACGTAGGTCGTGACCACCGCGATGACCGGGAGGTCGACCTCGGGCAGGCGGTTGAGCGGGACCCGCGAGAGCGAGAAGAGGCCGAAGCCGACCAGGCAGAGGTAGACCATCGTGGTGGTCACCCCGCGCCGGATCGAGAAGCCGCTGAGCCCCGAGCGTTCGCGCAGCCACTTCGAGAAGGCGCGCCGTCGGCCGGTGTCCTCCTCGGACGGTGGGTCGAGCCCCTCGTCGCTCACGACGCCTCCGCCACCGGGGCCGCGTCCTGCACCCGGATGGGCGCGCCGTCGCGGAGGAGGTGCTGCCCCTGCACGACCAGCTCCTCGCCGCCCTCGAGGCCGTCCTCGATCGCGATGCGCCCGCCGTAGCGCGCGCCGAGGATCACCCGGCGACGATGCGCGGTGCCCGCCTCCCGGTCGACGACGAACACGTGGGCCTCGCGCTCGGTGTCGGTGCGCGAGCTGAGCACGAGCGCCCGCGAGGGGGCGAGCACCTCGTCCGGGTGGCGACCGAGCACGATGGACGCCTCGGCGACCATGCCCGGCCGCAGCCGGCCGTCCTCGTTGTCGACCGCGACCTCGACGAGCGCGGTGCGGGTCATCGGGTCGAGCACCGGCGAGATGCGGCTCACCGTGCCCTCGCGGCGCACGTCCGGGAGCGCGGGCGGCACGAGCTCGACCGGCATGCCCTCCCGGAGGCGCACGTAGTCCTGCTCGGTCACCCGGAGCTGCACCTTCAGCCGCTCCGCCTGCACGACGCTGCAGATCGGCACGCTCGGCGCGACCATGTCGCCCTGCTGCACCGAGAGCAGCGCGACGATTCCGTCGATCGGCGCGCGCACGACCGTGCGGGACCGCTGCTCGCCCGCGGTGCGTCGCGCGGCCCGCATCTGGGCCACCTGGGCCTCGCTGGTCCGCAGCTGCGCCTCGAGCGTCTCGAGCTGGGTCCGGGGCAGCGCGCCCTCCCCCACCAGCCGCCGCACGCGGGCGAGGTCGGCGGTCAGCTGGTCCCGGGCCGCCTCCGCCGCCTGGGCGGCCGCGCTCGCCTGCTGCACGCTGCTCGCCTGGAGGTCGGCGTCGAGGGTGACGAGCGGATCGCCCGCCGAGACCCGGTCGCCCTCCTGGACGTGCAGCACCCGGATGCGCTCGGGCATCTGGGCGAAGACCCGCACCTCGTTCTCGCCGCGCACGTCGCCGAGGAGCCGCACCCGATCGACGGCGTCCTCGACCACCACCGCCTCGGTGATCACCAGGCGCGGCGGCTCCTCCGGCGGCGGTTCGTCCACGAACCGGTCACAGCCGAGAGCCACGACAAGGGCCAGGAGCGGTGCGGCGCGGTGCATGGGGCTGGTCGAACGCCCGGCGGACGGACCCTCTTCCGCCGCGGACTCCGCAAAGCTAGGGCTCGCTCGGGCCGATGGCTACTCTTGCCGCTCTAGCCAGCGAGCGTCTCGAGCTCCGACGCCTCGCGCACGACCCGGACCTTCACCCGGGGGAGCTGGAGGGACAGGGTCGAGCTCATGAAGCCGATCGACGGCGACGCGTGCACGAGCACGACCTCCTGGAGGCCGACCCGCCCGCGCAGCGCCGGGGCGAGGTGCTCCATGACCTCGCGGGTCGGGCGCTGCTGCCCCTCGAAGAGGATCGCGATGCGGGGCGCGAGCCCGAGCTCGGCCAGCGACGCCGCGATCGACGCCTCGTTGGCGTCGCCGGCCAGCTGCACGATCGCGTAGCGCAGCCGCTCGCCGCTCTTGCGCAGCCCATCGCCGCCGGCCACGCCCGCCTCGGCGCGCTTCATCGCCCGCACCGAGACCCGGGGCAGCCGGAGCTGCAGGCTCGAGGCGACGAAGCCGATGGAGCTGGCGTCGTGCACCAGGATCAGCTCGGCGAGGCCGGGGCGCGCGACGGCGGCGCTCACCACCGCCTCGGCGAAGGCGGCGTCGGGCCGCACGGTCGGCGCGAGGACGAGCACCCCGCGGGTCACGCCGCGGTCGGCGAAGCGGGCGAACGCGGCGTCGAGCTCCGCGATGTCCGAGATCCGGACCTGCTCACTGTCCCCCGAGTCCGCTTTCACGTCGCCTTCCGTCTCAGCGCTCGCAGAGCCCGCGTGAGCTCTGCGAGGTCACTGTCTGGTGTACCACGTCCAGCGGAGACCCGCAGCGCTCCTTCGTGGCCACTCCCGAGGTAGGCGTGGGCCCGCGGCGCGCAATGGAGCCCGGCGCGGGTCACGATCCCGAAGCTGCGATCGAGCAGCTCCTCGAGCACCAGCGGCGGCCAGCCCTCGACCGCGAAGCTCACCACCGGCAGGGCGCCCGCGCCGATCGGCGAGAGATCGGCGCGCCGCACCGCCTCCCGGAGCGCCCGCCCCGCCGCCTCCCAGTCCCAGGGCTCGGCGACCCGGGCCGCGGCGCCGAGCGCGGCGATGCCCGGGAGGTTCGCGGTGCCGCTCTCGAGCCGGGCCGGGAGCGCGTCCGGGACGTCGTCGGCCGCCGAGTCGAACCCCACGCCGCCGCGCACCAGCGGCTCGAGCTGCACCTCGGGCCGCAGCACGAGCGCGCCCGCGCCCGGGATCGCGGCGAGCCCCTTGTGGGCCGAGAACGCGACCGCGTGCGCCTCGGGGAGCGGCACGGTCCCGGCGGTCTGCGCCGCGTCGACGATCAGCGCGGCCCCGAGCCGGGCGGCGCGCTCGAGGAGGGCCTCGACCGGCTGCAGCAGGCCGGAGACGTTCGAGCCGTGGGTGACCACGAGCAGATCGAGGTCGGGCGGCCACTCGGCGTCGAGCGCGATCCGGCCGTCGGGGTCGGCGGGGAGGTCGAAGGTGGGCGCGCCCAGGGCCCGCGCGGGCCGGAGCGCGGCGTTGTGCAGGAGCGGCCCGAGCCCCACCCTCCGCGGTCGCGGGCGCCAGCCGAGGATCGCCTGGTTGAGCGCGTGGGTCGCGCCCGGGGTGAAGCAGACGACGCCGCCTCCGCCGAGCGCGGCGACGCTGGCCCGCGCCTCCTCCACCAGGGCGCGCGCCGCCTCCTGCGGGCCGTGCCGACCGCGCCCCGGCGAGGCCATCTCCATCGCCGCGGTGGCCGCGGCGATCGCCTCGGGGCGGCGCGGGAGCGAGGTCGCGGCGTGGTCGAGGTAGATCACGACGTCGACCGGGCGGCGAGGCGCTCCGCCGCTTCGAGGGCGAGCTCGAGCGCCCGGTCGCGCACCGCCATCCGGACGGTGAAGCGGACCCGCGGGTCCGACACGATGCCGGTGAGCAGGAAGCGGCCGGGCACGTCGAGCCGGAAGAACGGCCGGGGTAGGTGCGCGAGCACGGTGCGCGTCTCGACGCCCTCGATGCGGTCGAGGTCCTCGAGGCGCACCGGCCGGGGGAGCTCGATCTCGACGATCCGCTCCCCCCCGAGGCAGTCGCGCTGGACCAGGACCTTCACGCGCGGCGCGCGACGACCTCGCAGCGCTCGGCGCCCGCGGCTCGGCAGGCGACCTCCTCCGCCACGAACCGACCGGTCCCGGCGAAGAGCTCCGCGTAGTAGTCCGGGGTGAGCGCGGGGCGGGCGAGGATGTCGCCGTGGTAGATGAGGTTCATGATCCCGGCGACCCCGCCGGTGGCCAGGAAGCAGACCGAGCCGACCTTCGAGGTGCCGTGCGTCTCGAGGTAGCCGGTGCTCTCGTAGCTGTTGTCGACGCGGACCCGCAGCTCCTCGCCCGGGGTCAGCCCCTCGAGGCGCCAGCGGCCCCACCCGAGCGCGTTGATCACCGAGACGATGCCCGGGACCCAGTCGTCGCGGCCGCTCAGCATCGGCCCGACCACCGCCTCCCACTCCTGCGACAGCATGATGCCGCCGAAGGTGTTGAAGGCGCAGACGTGGCCGGCCTCGATCAGCGCCGCGCGCGCCTTCGCGACCGCCTCCGGGCCCTCCTGGTGGGCGGCGTGCAGGTAGGCGTAGGAGACGTGGTTGTAGTAGTCGGCGTAGTGCCGGGTCAGGTAGAGGCCGAAGGCCGGGATCAGCCCCTCCTCGTTGCCGACCAGCGGCAGGCCCCCGACCGCCTCCACGATCGCGCGCTCGTCGACGCTCATCGGGCCACCTCTCCTTCGGACACGCGCACGTCGAAGACGCAGTCCTCGGCGCCGGCGGCGTAGCAGCCGCGCTCCTCGACCGTGACCGACTCGAGCGGGAGGCCGTGGGCGACGGCGACCGCGCCCTGGATGAAGCCGGCCGGGAAGAAGCAGGCGGGCGTCTCGCGCGGCCCGTGCACCGCGGTCCAGCCCATCGCGTAGTGCGAGGCCTGCACCTTCGCCGCGCCGCCGCGCGCGCCGACCCCGGAGAGATCGAGCAGCCCGAAGCCCAGCTCCCGGAACGCGGCCTCCGCGAACGCGGGGATGTCCTCGATCGCGTCTCCCAGCCCGGTGAGCTGTGCGTGAATCGCGCGGGCGGCGCCTTCGGTGAGCACCTTCGGAGCCCGCTCGCCCATGCCCTCCTCGATCGCTCGCTGCAGGGCGCAGTTGTAGAAGTGGCAATGGAACACGAGGCTCCGGCCGCCGGAGAGGACGACCGCGCGCTCGGCGTCGAACTGGATGGGAACGCTCAACCCGGGACCTCCAGCTCCAAGATACGCGGGCGTGGCCCCGTCTGGAAGCGCGCAGTTTTCTCCGAGCCTCCCGCGCAGCGCTTGCGCAGCGACCGACCCGAAGGCCCCTGTCCTCGGGCTGGGTCCGCGCATTGCTCCGCCATCGAAACGGCACGCGGGATGCCTAGCCCGCGGACACGACCAAAGGAGGTCCCCGAATGCTCCACCCGAAGACCCGCCTCGCCTGGATCTCGGACGAGGTGGGCTATGGCGTCCTCGCCACCGAAGACATCCCCCGCGGCACGATCCTCTGGGCGCTCGACCCGCTCGACCGTGTGCTCTCCCCGGCCGACGTGAAGCGCCTCGATCCCGCCCTCTGGCCGATCCTCGAGACGTACACCTACGTCACCGGGCGCGGCGACCGCATCCTGTGCTGGGACCACGGCCGGTTCATGAACCACAGCTGCGAGCCGGTGTCGCTCAGCCCGGGGGTCGACTTCGAGCTGGCGGTGCGAGACATCCGCGCCGGCGAGGAGATCACGTGTGACTACGGGTCGCTCAACCTCGAGCACGACCTCAACTGCCTCTGCGGCAGCCCGATCTGCCGGGGCGTGATCCGAGCGTCGGACTTCGAGGCGCTGGCCCCGAGCTGGGACGCGCGTCTGCAGGCGGCGGTGGTGCACGCGACCGAGGTCTCCCAGCCGCTGCTCCCGTTCGTGAAGGACGCCGAGCAGCTCGCGCGCTGGGCGGCCCACCCGGCGGAGCTCCCGTCCGCGCTGCGTCACCGCTACCCGATCCGCGACGTCATCGCGGGCGCGCCGCGCCTGAACGATCGCATCGCCTGATCGGCGGTTACCCTCGGAGCATGGCCAAGGGCAAGCGGGGCGCGAAGAGCCCCTTCAAGCTGCGCCGCGCGCGGCTCGCCGACGTCGAAGGACTGTGGGCGTGTCAGCGCGCGGCGTACGCGTCGATGCCGGAGAGCGGCCTCTGCAGCCGCCGGCAGCTCGAGATGCAGCTGCGCACCTTCCCGGAGGGGCAGCTCGTCGTCGTGCACGAGAAGGTCGTCGTCGGCTACGCGATGAGCCTCATCGTGACGCTCGACGAGGAGTCGCCCTGGTACAGCTACGGCGAGATCACCGGGCAAGGCAGCTTCAGCACCCACACCCCGAGCGGGGACACGCTCTACGGCGCCGACATCGCCGTGCACCCGGACTTCCGCGGCCGCGGGGTCGCGAAGCTCTTGTACGACGGCCGCAAGGCGGTGCTCGAGCGCTTCAACCTCCGCCGCATGGTCGCGGGCGGCCGGATCCCCGGCTACCACGCGCACGCCGGCAAGCTCACCGCCGAGCAGTACGTGGCCGAGGTGGAGGCCGGCGCGCTGCGCGATCCGGCGCTGAGCGTGCACCTGAAGGTCGGCTACCGGGTGCGCGGCGTGCACCACGGCTACCTCCGGGACGAGCAGAGCCTCGACTACGCCACCTACCTGGAGATGGACAACCCGCGCTTCCACTCCCAGCGCCGCCGGATCGCCGCCGCGCCGCTCAAGCGGCCGGTCCGCCGCATCCGGGTGTGCACCGCGCAATACCAGATGCGCCCCATCGAGGGCTGGGAGGCGCTCGAGCGGCAGGTCGCGTTCTTCGTGCGCACCGCCGAGCAGTACCACTGCCACTTCCTGGTGATGCCCGAGCTGTTCACCTGTCAGCTCTTCAGCAGCTTCGCCCACGGCACCTCGGAGCGCGAGGGCATCGCGCTGCTCGCCGACGAGGCGCCGCGCTACGTGGAGCTGTTCCGGCGGCACGCCCGCCAGAGCGGCCTCTTCATCTGCGCGGGCAGCCACCCCACCCGGGTCGAGGTCGAGGGTGAGACCGAGATCCAGAACGTCGCCCACTTCTTCACGCCGGCGGGCGAGGTGCACACCCAGGCCAAGCTCCACGTCTCGCCCACCGAGCGCGACGTCTACGGCATGACGCCCGGCAACGGGCTGCGGGTGTTCGACACCGGCCACGCGCGGGTCGCGATGCTCCTCTGCTACGACATCGAGTTCCCGGAGCTGTCGCGCCTCCTGACCCTCGCCGGCGCCGAGGTCCTGATCGTCCCGGTGAGCACCGACGAGCGGAAGGCGTACCTGCGGGTCCGCTACTCGGCCCACGCGCGCGCGGTCGAGAACATCGTCTACGTGATCCTGAGCTGCAACGTCGGCAACCTGCCCGAGGTCGACAACTTCCTGATCAACTACGGCCACTCGGCGATCTGCACGCCGAGCGACTTCGCCTTCCCCACCGACGGGCTCGCCGCGGTCGCCGACACCGGCGTCGAGACCGTGGTCATCGCCGACCTCGATCTCGACGCCCTGCATCAGTCGCGCGAGATCGGCAGCGTGCGACCGCTCCGCGATCGCCGCGCCGATCTCTACGAGCTCGTCGCCAAGACCCCGGTCGAGGTCATCCGCACCGAGTGAGGGCGTCAGCCCTCGGCGCGATCCTTCGTCTTGCCGGGCTTGGCGTTCTTCTCGAGGAACTCGATGATGGCGCCGGCGACGTCCTTCTCGGTGCTGCCCTCGATCCCCTCGAGGCCGGGGGAGGAGTTCACCTCCATGACGACGGGGCCGTGGTTGCTGCGCAGCATGTCGACGCCGGCGACGTTGAGGCGGAGCACCTTGGCGGCGCGGACCGCGGTCTGACGCTCCTCGGGCGAGAGCTTCACCTTGGTGGCGCTGCCGCCGCGGTGGAGGTTGCTCCGGAACTCGCCTTCGGGGCCCTGCCGCTTCATCGCGGCCACGACCTTGCCGCCGACGACGAAGCAGCGGAGATCGCTGCCGCCCGCCTCCTTGATGAACTCCTGGACGAGGATGTTCGCGTCGAGCTGACGGAAGGCGCTGATGACCGACTCGGCCGCCTTGTCGGTCTCGGCGAGGACCACGCCCACGCCCTGGGTCCCCTCGAGCAGCTTGATCACCAGCGGCGCGCCGCCGACGATCTCGATGAGGGAGTCGATGTCCTTCGGGCTGCGCGCGAAGCTCGTGACCGGCAGCCCGATGCCCTCGCGGGCCAGGAGCTGCAGGCAGCGGAGCTTGTCCCGCGAGCGGCTGATCGCCTGCGAGGTGTTGGCGCTGTAGATGCCCATCATCTCGAACTGCCGCACCACGGCGGTGCCGTAGAACGTCATCGAGGCGCCGATGCGCGGGATGACCGCGTCGAAGTGCAGCGGCTCGCCGCCCAGCAGGACCTGCGGGCGATGCGAGGTGATGTTCATGTAGCAGCGCGCGTAGTCGACCACGCGGACCTCGTGCCCGCGCTTCTTCGCCGCCTCCTTGAGCCGCGAGGTGGAGTAGAGCGACGCCTTCTGAGAGAGAATTCCGATCTTCAAGCCGGTCCCCTTTCCGCTGGAACCACCTCCATGTAAACACGGCCGCCCACCGGCCGGCCATACTCTCGGAAACCGCCGAAAGGTGACATTTCGCTGGCGTCCCTGGTGAAATGGCGCTCGACTCCCCCCTCCCCCGACCCGAGCATGACCCCGCCGTCCCGATGGCCCAGCTGGATCGTCGCCGTGGCGCTCGCCGCGGTGGCCTCGTTCGTCCTCCCGAACGTGGCGTTCGCCGCGGGCGGCGGCGGCGGCGACGGCTCGACCCTCGTCGTCGTGGCGCTGATCGCGGTCGTCGCGGTCGCCTACCTGCTCACCCACTTCGTGGTCGAGCGGCTCCAGAAGATCTTCCTCGTGCTCGCCGGGGTCGAGTACATCCTGCTCGGGGTGCTCCTCGGGCCGCAGATGCCCTACCGCATCCCGGCGTTCTCGAACCTGCAGGACCTGATGCCGATCATCGCGCTGGCGGTCGGCTGGGTCGGGCTGCTGCGCGGCATGGAGCTGTCGCTGCGGCGCATGCGGGGGTCGGTGCCCACCGGGAACAGCCGGGTGGTCGTGGTGCAGGCGCTGGTCGCCGGCGGGCTGACCGCGCTCCCGGCGTGGTGGACCTTCACCCAGGGCTGGTTCTTCTCCTTCGGCGGCGAGGCGGGGGTCGGCAACCAGGAGGTCTGGATGGCGGCCGGGCTGCTCGGCTGCGCCGCCGTCGCCGGGTCGAGCGAGCCGGTGGAGCTGCTCCGCAAGCGCTACCGCCTCGAGGGCGAGCTGGGGGAGCGCATCCGGCGCATGGCGGCGAGCAGCGATCTGCTGGCGATCGCCGTCTTCGGGCTGCTCTTCTGCGTCTTCCACGAGACGCACGAGAACGCGCTCGTGCAGCCGAGCCCGACCGAGTGGGCGGTGATCACCATCCTGCTCGGCGCCCTGCTCGGGGTGCTGTTCACCCCCTTCCTCGGCGAGCACGACACCGAGAACGGCCGCTTCCTGGCGATGGTGGGCATCATCGTGCTCGCCTCCGGCGCGGCCTACTTCCTGGATCTCTCGCCGCTGCTGGTGAACCTCTGCCTCGGCGCGGTGCTGGTGAACACCGCGCGCGCGGGGACCGACATCCGCAAGACCCTGGAGCGGACCCGCCGCCCGATGGCGCTGGTGCTGCTGGTGTTCGCGGGCGCGCTCGCCAACCCGGTCGATCCCCTCGACGCCACCATCGTCACCGTCGCCTACATCGCGCTCCGGCTGCTCGGGAAAGCGATCGGCACCGGGCTCGCCGGCTGGCGAAGCCCCCAGCGCGGCGACTACTTCCGCGGGCTGCTCGCGCACGGTGAGGTCACCGTCGCGATGGCGGTCTCGCTCCGCCTCGTCTACGAGGGCCCGGCCGTCGACCTCGCGTACGCGGCCATCCTCATCTCCGTCTTCTTCAACGACCTCATCGCGCCCCGCGTCCTGCGCGGGCTCTTCGTCGACACCGGCGATCTGCGCGGGGAGCGCACCGAGGAGGTCAGCCTCTGATGTACATCGTGATCATCGGCATGGGCGAGGTGGGCCGTCACCTCCTCCGAACCATGGAGCACGAGGGGCACGACCTCGTGGCGGTCGACGCCTCGAGCGACGCCATCCAGTTCGTGGAGGACCACCACGACGTGATGACCCTCGTCGGCTACGGCGCGAGCCACGACGTGCTCGCCAAGGCCCAGGTCGAGCGCGCCGACCTCGTCGTCGCGGTGACCGACCACGACGAGGTGAACCTGATCGCCGCGCTCGCCGCCAAGCAGCTCGGCGCCCAGCGGGTGATCGCGCGCGCCCAGGGCAACGCCTGGACCTCGCACATGGAGGGCGTCCGCTACGGGCTGCTCGGGGTCGACGTGGTGATCAACCCGCGGGTCCTCGTGGCCCACGAGCTCGCCCGCATCGCCCGCTCGCACGGCGCGGTCGACGTCATCGACCTCGCGCAGGACCGGCTCGAGCTGGTGCAGCTGCAGCTCAACGAGGACGCGCGGCACCTCGACAAGCCCCTGATGAAGCTCAACCTGCCGCGCGACACCCTGGTCGCCGCCCTCGTGCGGGAGGGGCAGCTCGTGGTCCCCGGCGGCGCCGACGTGCTGACCCAGGGCGACCGGGTCTACATGATCGGCAAGCCCGACGCGATCCTGCAGGCGGAGGAGTTCTTCACCAGCAAGCGCGAGGCGCGGCGGGTCATCATCATCGGCGGCGGCGTGGTCGGCGGCGCGCTCGCGGGCAGCCTCGCGGCCGACGGCACCGAGGTGCTCGTCATCGAGCACAACCGCGACACCGCCGAGGCGCTGAGCGTGAAGGTGCCCAAGGCGACCATCGTGCACGGCGACGGCACCGACCGTCAGCTCCTCGAGGAGGAGGAGGCGGGCACCTACGACCTGGTGTGCTGCGTGACGAGCGAGGACGAGGTCAACCTGATGGCCGCCCTGCTCGCGCAGCGGGTCGGCGTGCCGCGCACCGCCGCCCTGGTGCACCGCGGCGACTACATGCCCATCTACAAGCAGCTGGGCGTGGACATCGTGCTCACCCCGCGCGCGGTCGCGTCCGACCAGATCCTCCGCTACTGCCGCGGCGGCGGCGTGCAGAGCCTGACGTCGCTCGAGGACGGGCAGGCCGAGGTGGCGGAGCTGCGCGTGCCCCGCGGGGCCCGGGTCGTCGGCGTGCCGCTCAAGCGCATGGGGCTGCCGCGAGGCGCCCTGCTCGGCGGCATCGTGCACGGCGACCGCGTGATCATCCCGCGCGGCGACGACGTGGTCGAGGCGGGCGACACGGTGGTGCTGCTCCTGACCGAGTCCGCGCGCCCGATCGTCGAGCGCCTGTTCCGGAGCCGACGGAGCGAATGAGCCGAAGGGTCCAGAGGCGCTCGCGGTGGCGCGACTTCCGCGGGGTGCTGCGCCCGGCCGGCGCGGTGCTCGGCGGCGTGGCCGTGAGCCAGCTCCTCTGCGCCGTGATCGGCGGCGCGGTGGAGTGGCTGACCGTCACGCCCGCCCGGCGCCAGACCGACGACGTCCTCTGGCTCCTGCTCGCGGCGGCGATCACCGGCCTCTCGGCGACCCTCTTCTATCTCTACGGCCGGCGGCACGCGACCGAGAACCTCACCCGCCGGGAGGCGGTGCTCGCGGTGGCGCTGATCTGGCTCGGCGCCGGCGTCTTCGGCGGCCTGCCCTTCACGCTCGCGGCGAACATGAGCCCCATCGACAGCTTCTTCGAGGCGGTCAGCGGGCTCACCACCACCGGCGCCACGGTGATCACCGACATCGACGGGAGCCCGGTCGAGGGCGCCGATGGAAGGATCGGCGGGCTCAGCCACCCCGTCCTGCTGTGGCGCTCGCTGATCCAGTGGCTCGGCGGCATGGGCATCGTCGTGCTCTTCGTCGCCGTCTTCCCGAGCGTCGGCGCCGGGGCCAAGCACATGTTCCGCGGCGAGGTGCCCGGCACCAGCGCCGAGGGCCTCAAGCCGCGCATCGCCGAGACGAGCTTCACCCTCTGGAAGCTCTACGCCGCGCTCACCGCGCTCGAGGCGTTCCTGCTGATGCTGCTCGGCATGACGCCCTTCGAGGCCGTCTGTCACGCCTTCACCACCATGAGCACCGGCGGCTTCTCGACCCGGGACGCGTCGATCGGCGGCTTCGACAGCTACTCGATCGACATGGTGGTCGCCACGTTCATGCTGCTCGGCAGCCTGAACTACGGGCTGTTCTACGCGCTGCTGCGCGGCCGCTCGTGGCGCGCGGTGTTCCGCAACACGGAGCTGCGCGCCTTCCTCGCCGTCAGCGCGCTCTTCACCGCGATCCTGACCCTCGGCATCCTGCCGAACCACGACCGCGACATCGTCCAGTCCTTTCGCTACGCGTACTTCATGGTCGGGACGACGATGAGCTCGACCGGCTACGGGACCGACGACTACATGGCGTACGGCGCGCCGATGCTGATGGTCGTGATCCTCATGATGTTCATCGGCGGCTGCTCCGGCTCGACCGCCGGCGGCATCAAGGTCGAGCGCATCGTGCTGATGGCCAAGCTCTCCTGGGCGGAGTTCCGCGAGAGCTTCCGCCCGGCGGTGGTCCAGGTCGTGCGCATGGGCCGCACCGCGGTGCCGCCGGAGATCCTGCGTGACGTGGCCGTCTTCGTCGGCGTCTACTTCGCCACGATGGGGCTGGGGATGCTCTTCGTCGCCTTCACCGACGACATCTCGCTCCCCACCGCGTTCGGCGCGATGCTCACCTGCCTGTCGAACATGGGCCCCGCGCCCTTCTACGAGGGCTCCGACAACTTCGCGACGTACAGCCCGGTCGCCAAGGGCTTCTTCAGCGTCGCGATGCTCCTCGGGCGCCTCGAGTTCTTCACCCTCTTCGCGCTCCTCGTGCCGGACTTCTGGAGGCGTTAGTCGATGAGCGGCGGCGGACATTCCAAGGCGGACGGCGGCGGCATCCGCAAGATGGTCATCGTCCTGCTCCTCGTGGGCGGGATGTTCCTCATGCACCGCTTCGCGAGCCGGCCGGACGCGTTCGATCCGAGCGCCATGCTCGCGCTCGGGTTCGTCATCCTGGCGAGCTACGCGTTCGGCTCGCTGGTCGAGCGGATCGGGCTGCCGCACATCACCGGCTACCTGATCGCCGGCCTCGCGCTCGGCCCGTCCACCGCGCACCTGCTGCCCGAGTCGTGGGACGTGCCGCCGTTCGACGCGGGCATCCTCAGCCAGAGCGTCATCGACCAGCTCTCCCCGCTGAACACGCTCGCGGTCGCGCTCATCGCCCTCACCGCGGGCGGCGAGCTGAAGATCGAGTCCCTCAAGAAGGGGCTCGCGACGATCGTCGGGGTGCTCGGCGGCCAGATCGTCGTGCTGCTCGCGCTCTGCGTCGCCTTCGTGGTCGGCGTGAGCGGCGTGATCCCGGGCGTCGAGCTGCCCGGGCTCGGCCAGCTCGACATGAGCGCCGCCCTCGCGCTGGGCTCGGTCGTCGGCGCGATCTCGATCGCCACCAGCCCGGCCGCGACCATCGCCGTCATCAACGACCTGCGCGCGCGCGGTCCGATGACCTCCTCGGTGCTCGCCACGGTCGTCCTGAAGGACGTGGTCGTGGTGGTGCTCTTCGCGGTCGTCAGCACCTTCGCGGCGCAGACCCTCGGGGTCGGCGGCTCCGACCAGGCGCTCGGGCTCTACCTCCTGAAGCACATCGGCGGCGCGCTGGTGATCGGCGCGGCGATCGGCGCCGGCATGGCGCTCTACCTCCGCTACGTGAACGCGGAGGTCCTGCTCTTCCTGGTCGGCGTGGTCTACACCGCGGCCTACCTGGCGGGCGCGCTCGACGTCGAGGCGGTGGTCCTCTTCATCACCGCCGGCTTCGTGACCGCCAACTTCTCCAGCGAAGGCGACCACCTCGTCGAGACGGTCGAGAAGCTCTCGCTGCCCGTCTACGTCGTCTTCTTCACGCTCGCCGGGGCCAAGCTCCACCTCGAGGAGCTCTTCCTGCTCTGGCCGTTCGTGCTCGTGCTCGTCGGCCTCCGCACCGGCGGCATGTGGGTCGGCACCGCGATCGGCGGGGCGCTCGCGGGCGCGCCGGAGGTGATCCGCAAGCGCGGCTGGCTCGGCTTCGTGTCCCAGGCCGGCGTCGCGATCAGCCTCGCCTCGATCATCGGCCGCCGCATGGGCCCGGCCGGCGAGGCGCTCTCCACCCTCATCATCGCCTCGATCGCGATCAACGAGCTCATCGGCCCGGTGATGCTCAAGGTCGGCCTCAGCGGCGCGGGCGAGGCGGGCGGCGCCGACGAGGGCGGGGCCGAGGAGGAGGAGCCCGAGGAGACCGCCGACGAAGAGGCGGACGTCGAGGTGAAGGAGTGGCCGCAGCCCGAGCGCGGCCGGGACGCGTGGGGCCCTCCCCTGGTGCTCGCGGGGGCCGAGCTCGAGGACGTCGCGCGCGAGCTCCAGCTCGACCTGTCCCACGTGGCGCGAGACGTGGCCGAGGAGCCGCTGGCGCGCTTCCGGGACGACGCGCTCGGCTACGTGCGAGAGCTGCGGCGGGAGTTCCTGCGCCACCACCGGCGCATCACCGTGCAGGCGCAGGGCGAGCCCACCGAGCTGAGCGCGGCCGAGGCGCTCCGGCTCGAGCAGGCCGAGCTCGCGGAGAAGTGGCGCGGGGCGGTGCTCGGCCGGGCCGCCCGGGTGCAGCAGACGCCGGGCTGGGAGGCCGCGCCGATCGTCGCCGCGGTGGACGCGATCACCGACGGGCTGCCCGAGAAGGTCTCCGCCCCCTACGAGCAGGAGAGCTTCCAGAGCCGAGAGGACGACGGGCTCCTGACCACGATCTCGCGGGTGGGGCTCCGGGCCCGCCGCGGCGCGCGCAAGATGTTCGGCGACGACATGGCGCCTCGCACCGTCGAGGTCCGCGCGCTCGCCCGCTACCACCTCTGGGGCATGCTCCCCGCGCGGCTCGAGCCGGTGGCGGCGCTCTACGTGCAGGCCGAGGGGCACCTCGTCTCGCGCACGCGCAGCATCTTCGAGGGGCTCGTGCAGGCGTACGACACGCTGGCCAGTGACGTCGAGACCGCCCAGCGCGAGGCGGCGCGCAAGCCCGAGGAGGAGGGCGAGGAGGCGCCCGAGACCGGGATGCCGCAGGAGGAGCTCGAGCGGCGGCTGCGCGAGGTGCGCACCCAGGTCGACGAGGAGCTGGTGCTCGCGGTGCAGGAGATCGACCGCATCGCCGACGATCTCGCGATCCGGACGAGCCTCGCCATCGGGAGCTGCCTGCGCGAGCTGAAGGCCGACCTGCCGCACGTGGCGACGCCGGACCTGCCCATGCGGCGGCGCGCGGCGAGCAAGCTCTACAAGCGCCGGGACGAGGCGCTCCGCTGGCTCGAGCGCGGCACCGCGGCCGCCCGGGAGACCTCGAGCGCGGTCTACAACCGGCTCGCGCTCGAGATGGAGCTGCACGCCCTCGAGGGCCGGGTGAAGGACGCGCTCGAGGAGCACGCCACCGCCCTCGGGCGCGACGTGCGCGGCCGGGCGCACCGGCAGGTCCAGCGGGTGGAGAAGGCGCTCGCGGAGGCCCAGGCCGAGATGCCCGAGGTGCTCGCCGAGGAGGACGCCGCGGCGATGGCCGAGCGCGTGCGCGGGCTGACCGAGCCGCTCGTGCGGGTGGCGGCGGAGGCGAGCCGGGTCGCGACCCGCCTGCGCGATCAGCTCTCGGACGAGCGCAGCGTCACCCCGGTGCTCGACGCCCTCACCCGCGCGGCCCAGGGCCTGACCGACCGCTACCGCGTGCCGGCCGGCCCGATGCCGCGGGGCGAGCACCGCCTCCCGCCGCAGATCGGCACCGTCGAGGTCCCCTTCCGCGACTGGGTGATGGCGCGCATCGAGACCTCGCTCGCGCCGCGCCTCCTCACGAGCACGCGCGACGTCGCCCAGAAGGTCGAGCCGCTCTCCCACGCGCTCAGCGAGCTCGAGCGGCGCGTCGCGTTCAACGTGGAGCTCGCCGTCAACGAGCTGACCGTAGTCGAGGGCGAAGAGGTGCCGGCGCAGACCCGCCGCCTCGTGCGCGACATGATCGGCAGCGCGCTGGAGCGGAACCGCGAGCTCTTCGAGGGCTACTCCGACGACAGCAAGCAGTGGGGCGACGAGGTGCGGCGCGCGGTGCGAGACGCGGTGCTGACCAGCCTCGACGAGCTGCGCGGCGGGCTGGTCGACGGCGAGGTCGGCCGGATGCGCTCGCAGATGAAGCGGGACGTCCGCGGCCGGCGCATCGTCCGCGTGGCCCGCCAGACCCGCTCGGCGCTGTCGCGGTCCTGGGCCATCGCGCGGCGCGCGGTCCGCGAGGCGATCGGCGAGACCCGGCTCGACGGCGCGCGTCAGCGGCTCGGCCTCCCCCCGCACACGAGCGACGAGGAGATCGCGCCGCAGGGCTTCGCGCCGCCCGAGCCGCCGTCGTCGATCCCGATGGTCTACCGCCGGCTCTTCTCGGCCCAGGCGCTCGAGGCGGGCGACATCCTCACCGGGCGGGACGACGCGCTGCAGCGGGCCACCTCGCTCCTCGAGGACGGGCCCAGCGGCAGCCTGCGCACCGTGGCCGTCGTCGGCCCCGACGGGGTCGGCAAGAGCGCGTTCGTCAACGCGATCATGCGGGCGAAGCGCTGGCCCAAGGTGCGGGAGCTCGCGCTCGAGGAGCCGGCCACGCTCGAGCAGGTCGACGCCCTCTTCGAGCCGCAGGGCGAAGGCCACCTCGTGGTGATCAGCGGCGTGCACTGGCTGCGCGCGCTCGAGCCCGGCGGCTTCTCGCCGCTCCGCCGCTTCGTCGCCCGCGTCATCGAAGACGGCGGCAAGAACGCCTTCCTGGTGCGCGCGGACACGCTCGTCTGGGAGCAGAGCCTGGAGGCCGCGCCGCTCCGCGACGCCTTCCCGGACGTCATCACCCTCGGCCCGCTCGCCCCGGACGCGCTCCAGGCCGCGGTGCTCGCCCGGCACACGGTGAGCGGCTACGGGCTCGTCTTCCGCCAGGGCATCGAGCCGGAGAGCCGCCTGGAGGAGATGGTGATGCAGGCGACCGCGCCGCTGAGCCGCCCGCAGCAGAGCTTCTTCCGATCCCTGCACGCGGCGAGCGGAGGGCTGCTGCGCGACGCCCTGCGCCTCTGGCTCGCGTCGGTGGAGGAGGTGGACGAGGCCGGTGACTTCGTGCACCTCGGCCCCGTGCCCACCTCGAGCCTGTACGCGCTGCGGCGGCTCGGCGAGGGCGAGACGCTGACCCTCTACCAGGTCGCGCGGCAGGGATGGATGACGCCGGAGGTGTGCGCGTCGCTGTTCCGGATCGACGAGACCACCGCGCGGGCCCGGCTGATGGCGCTCGCCCACGTCGGCATCCTCGAGCGCCGGGGCGCGGTCTGGCGGATCGCGCTGCACCTCCGCGGGACGGTGCAACGACTCTTGCGAGAGAAGGGGTTCGTCGCGTGAGGTGGCTCGCTGCGGTCGCGTTCGCGACGATGCTCGGCGTGGCGCCGCTCGCCGGGGCGCAGGACGCGGGGGTCCCTGCCGCCGACGCCGGGGTGCGGAGGGCGCCGAGGCGAGACGCGGGGATCCGGAGGAGGCCTCGACCTCGTCCGGCGCCGGAGACCACGTCGGAGGCCGGGTCCGAGGCCGAAGCTGGGTCCGAGGCCGAAGCTGGATCCGAGGCCGCGGCTGGGTCCGAGGCCGCGGCTGGGTCCGAGGCCGAAGCCGCGGCCGAAACCGAGACCGGGCCCGAATCCGAGGCCGAATCGGAGACCGGGACCGAGACCGATTCCGAGGTCGGGACCGGGGACGAGCTCGGCGCCGAGCCCGGGACGGACGCGCTCCTCGTGGACGCGGGGGTGGCGGAGGCGATCGTCGACGCGGGCGTCGCGGGAGACGGCGACGCGGGGCCGGCGGACGGCGGCGTCGAGGCGGCGGCGCCCGTGGTGACGGCGGAGGAGGACGACGACGAGTCGCTCCTCGGGGTCGTCGAGGCGCTGCTGTTCGAGCGGGCCGAGCGGGCGGAGCTCGAGGCGGCGCGGGCCCGGGACGAGCTGGCGCGGCAGGGCGGCGCGCGGGGCGAAGAGCGAGGGGAAGGAGACGCGGAGGCGCCGGCGAGGCTGCCCTCGGACGTCCGGGTCGTCGGCTGCGCGCCGGCCGCCGACGCGATCGGGCTCAGCCTGCCCGAGCGGCAGCTCTCGACCGTGGGGCTCGTCTTGCTCCTGCTGGTCACCCTCCTCGGGCTCGCGGTCGTGGACCGGCTCCGACGCCCGCTGCCGGAGGACGGCTTCTTGCCGCGGGTCCTCGGCGTCACCCACCTCGGGCTGCGGCTCGCCGCGGTGGTCATGGTGCTCAACGTCGCCTCGCGGCTGCTCCCGACCTGGCTCGCGCCGTTCCTGCTGATCGGCGTCATCGCGGCCGCGCTGGCCATCGGCGTCGGGGCCGTGTGGCCGTGGCTGCCGGACGTGGTGGGCGGCGTCCTGCTGCTCGCGGAGCGGCGTGTCCGGGCCGGCCTCTGGTTGATCGGCGACGGATTCGCCGGGCAGATCGAGCGGGTCGGGCCGCGGGTGACCACCCTGCGGGCGGCGGACGGCTCGCTCTTCACCATCCCGAACCGACAGCTCGTCTCGCGCACCGTGCACACCAGCGCGCAGCGGTTCGCGGAGACGCGGGTCGTGCTCGAGGTCCCGGACGCGGCGGCGACCCGAGTGCGAGGCGCCATTCGAGACGCCGTGCTCTGCTCGCCGTTCGTGCCCTCGCACCCGGTGCTGGGCATCGCGCGGGACGCCAGCCACCCGCGGCGCTGGACCGTCACCGTCCGGCTCCTCGACGCGCGGTTCGGCCCCGACTTCGAGGGGCAGCTGCTCGAGCGGGTGGAGGAAGCGCTGGCGGAGCCCTCGGCCGAGCCGGGGTGAATGCGAAGCGGACGCGGGCCGTCCGCCTTCCACCACCCGCTCTCGCTGAGGCATGATCCTGCCATGACGCTTCGCCGACTGTTGCCCGCGCTCGCCCTGCTCACCTTCGCGCCGCTCGCCCACGCCCAGGGTCACGGCGGCGTCGCCCGCTCGGGCATGGGGCAAGGCGAGGCGCGGATCTCGTCGCGCTCGGACGTGCGGCTCTCGATGGAGAGCATGCCGGGCACCAGCGGCGCGGCGGTCGGCGCCCTCGGCCAGCGGGTCGGGCAGCGCATGGCGCAGATCCGGGGCTGCTACGAGACGGTCGTCGAGGAGAACCCCACCGTCGTGGGCACGCTGCGGCTTCGGGTGCTGCTCGAGGGGCGCGGGCGCCCGACCGTCGAGGTCGATCGTGACGGCGTGAACGACGCCGGCCTCGTCCGCTGCATCACGCGGGAGCTGACGCAGATCGACCACGACGGCCTGCGCCGCCCCACCCGCGCGGTCGTGCAGCTCGAGATGGGCAACACCGCGGCCGCGGGCGCGGAGCGAGCGGCGGCGCGCGCCCAGGAAGCGGCGCAGGTGACGATCCAGATCGACGCGGACGGCAACGCGACCAGCTCGGGGGGCAGCGACGACCGCGGCGTGCGCTTCACCGTCATCGGCGACGGCCACGAATCTGCTCCCGTCGTACAGTCCGCCCATCGCTCGCTGCTCACGGTCCTCCCGGGCCTGATGGACTGTCGCCGCCGCGCCGGCCGCCGCGGCCAGTCCCCCGAAGGCGAGCTCGCGGTGACCCTCCTCCTGCGCGACGGCCGCGTCCCGAGCGCCCGCGTGGGCCGGAGCACCGTGGAGAGCGAGCGAGCCCGAGGCTGCGTCTCGAGAGTCCTCCGCCGTTTCCAGCAGCGCGCCGAGGCCTCGGGCCGCGTCCGCGTCCGCATCGCGTTCGCCGAGGCTCAGGAGGTCGAGACCGACTGATCCGCTCGCAGCGGAGGGATGCACTCCCCTGGGCCGGGTACAGGTCGCAATTCGCACGGCGGGCGTGCCGCCGAGGGCGGTCGAGGACTCGCTTGGGACCGAGGCGGCGCGCGCAGAGGCTGGCGAGGCGTGGATCGCGGCGCTCTCGAGCGTCGCGCGCGGATGGTCCCACCCGAACGGCCGCGACGGACGCACCGCTGCGCGGCTCGAGCCGTCATCGAGCCGCGCGAGAGCCTAGTTGTCGGTGGTTGGGTCCGGAGGCTCGTCGTCTGAGCGCTCGTCGCGCGTGGCTCGGGTGCGCGGAGTCGTGGTGGGTCGAGCTCGCTCGGCCGACCTCAGCGTCACGACCTTCTTCGGACGGCCAGCTTCGCCTCTCGCGTCCAGCGAGTCGCGACGGTCGACGGTCACCCCTTCCGTCGCGAGCAGGCGCGTCGCCAGGTCGTCGGCGAGCGCGTCCTCGTCGACAGTCCGGGCCGCCTCCCGCAAGGCGCTCGCGATCTTCTCTCGCGCCTCCGGGCTGAGCAGCTCGGGCACGTCGTCGAAGGTCTCCCACACCGACAGGACCGCGTCCTCGGCCGGCGCCTCCACCCGCGCGCCGTGCTGCACCGCCATCAGGTACGTGCCCGCGGGGAACTTCACGTCCTCTCCCGCGAGCCGCCTCTTCCGCGCCGCCTCGTGCGCTTCCCCGAAGGCGGCCTCCTCCCGCGCGCACAGCTCCTCGAGCTCGTCGTCGTCCACCACCATGTACGTCGGGGGACGCCCGCTCCGCTCCTTCCGGGGCGCGGCCGGCTCCGACCACGGGTGCTGCGCCAGGATGCGCGCCGCCCCCAGCACCGGTCGGGTCCGGGCCTGCGCGTAGGTGCGCTCCGCGTCGGCGCGCGCCTTGCGCAACAGGTAGATCGCCCGCTCCGTGCCGATCAGCCGCTTCAGCCCCGGCGTCATGCCGAAGCGCAGCTCCGACGACACCGGCCAGAGGCGCTCGTTCAGCCCGAAGGGCGGCCGCGCCAGCGTCTTCGACGCGCCCGCCATCATGCCCGGATCGCTGCTGAACCCAGGGTAGTGCTCTACCTTCTCGACGAGCCCGTCCTTGACGACCTGGATGTCCGCGTAGTGCAGGAACCTCAGCTGCGCCGCCGCGTTGACCAGCCGCATCTGATGGCTCCGGTCGTCGCCGAACACCCGGTCGGGCGCCTCGAAGCCGTGCCTGACCAGGGCCTTCTTCACGAACTTGCCGACGTGCCCGTGGAAGACCCGCTTGAACGTCGGCAGGTTCATGATCGTCGCCGTGACCACGACGTGGATGTGGTTCGGCTCGATCGTGACGTGGTGCAGGATGGCGCCCGTCCTCCGCACCGCCTCCGCCAGGAAGTACAGGATCCAGGCGTGCAGCTGCGCGGCGAACGGCGTGAGCAGCAGCTTGCGATACGCGCAACGTACGGTGACGGCATACGTGGCCGCCGCCTGGATCTTCGCCCCGGACACGATGGTCGCACAGCAAGTCAAGATTCGATCCACCCCGACGGCGGGCGAGAACCGGCGCGTTTCGACCCCTCGCAGGGTGGCGGCCGCCACCCCTCCGCCGGCGGCCCGCCACCTCCGTCCACCGGGCGCGCGCCTCCACTCCCACCGCGCTAGAGCGGCGATCAGTTTGGAGAGCCGAGGGATGTGGGAGCGCGAGGGCGGTCAGGCGTGCTCGGGCGGGACGAGGCGATGCTAGGGCATCGCCCTAGAGCGACCGGGCGCGCCTGGCCGCGGTCCCGCCCCGCAGCGCCGGTGGTTTCAAACTGATTGCCGCTCTAGTCTCCGGCGTCTTGCTGGATCGCCGCGCGCTCTGGTCGCTCCCCCTGCTCCTCGGGCTCTCCCTGGGAGCGGCGCACCTGCTCTCACGCGCCGAGCCGCCCACGCCGCCACCCCCCGCCCCCGCTCCTCGCCCTCCTCCCACGGGCCCCATCCGCTGGATCGTCGCCGGCGGCGGCGCGAGCCCCGAGCTCTCCCAGGTGCAGATCGAGCAGGACCTCGCCCAGGCCACGCGCCGCCTCGAGGAGACGGGCCCCGGCATGCTGCTCTTCGCGGGCGGCCCGGGCTCGCAGGCGGTGCAGGTGCTGGATCGCGACGCGCCCCCGGCCGACCTGCGCGACCGACTGGGCACGCTGCTGGACCCGCGCGGGAGCCGCGACACCCGCTACCGCGCGAGCACCCTGGATCCCGACGGCGCCGGCTCGGCCGAGGCGATCGTCAGCGCCCTCGAGGGCGCCGTGCTCGCCGACGAGTCCCCCCTCCTCGTCTACCTCGCGGGCCACGGGCTCGGCGGCGAGGAGCCCCGCGACAGCCGCCTGCTCACCTGGGGCGCGGGCGACCTGTGGGTCGAGGATCTCGCGGCGGTGCTCGACGCGGCCCCGCACCACCGCCCGGTCCGCCTGGTGGTCACCTCCTGCTACGCGGGCGGCTTCGCCGATCTCGCGTTCACGGGCGCCGATCTCGAGCAGGGCCCCGCCGAGAGCGACCGCTGCGGCTTCTTCGCGACCACCTGGGACCGGGTCGCGTCGGGCTGCGATCCGGATCCGGACCGCGGCGCGCAGGAGGGATACGGCATCCTCTTCCTCGAGGCGCTCGGCGGGGCGGCCGAGGACCTCGACGGCGACGGCCGGCTCTCCCTCCTCGAGGCTCACAGCCACGCGCGCATGCGCGCCGGCTCCTTCGACGTGCCCGTCACCACGTCCGAGGTCTTCCTCCGCGCCGCGGTCGATCCCGACGAGGCCCCCGAGGACGCGCCGCCGCCCCCCATGCCGGAGGAGCGCGCGGTGGTCGCCGCCCTGCGCGAGCGCCTCGACGTCGCCTCGTGGGAGGCCGCCCAGGCTCGGCTGACCGCGCTCCAGCACCAGCTCGAGGAGGGCGCCGAGCAGCTCGACGAGCTCGAGCGGGAGCGCGAGGCGGCGCGCGAGGACCTGGTCGGCGCGCTGCTGCATCGTTGGCCGGCGCTCGAGGATCCCTGGCGCCGCGACTTCGCGCCCACGCTCGAGCGGGAGGCGGACGCGATCGCGCGCTTCCTCGACGAGTCCGGCGACGCCGCTCGCCTCGCCGACGTCGACGCCCGCCTCGCTCCGGTCGCCGAGCGACACGACGCCCTCCTCGTCCGCATGGCCCCGCTCGAGAACCTGCTCCGCGCCGAGGAGACCCTCGCCCTCGCCGGCCAGCTCCGCGCCGAAGGCGGGCCCCACTGGCTGCGCTACCAGCGCTTCCTCGCGTGCGAGCGGGGGCTCCCCTGACCGGGAGCCGGAATTTGACCGATCCGGGCCCCCTGCTCATGGTGAGGGGGATGTCCCCCCGCCTTGGCTTCGCCCTGCTGATCGCCCTCGGTCTGACCGGGGGCGTGGCGGCGGCCCAGCCGTCTCTCCAGGGCGGCGTGCAGCGTGATCCGGGCGCCCAGGCCGCGCTCGAGATGCCCCGGACCGAGGCCGTACCAGCCACCGAGGCGCCGGACGAGGACGAGGTCTTCGGCCGCGAGATGGACTTCTACGACCCGAGCGGTCACGCCCTCCGGTCGTTCCACGACGCCCTCCGCGCCACCCAGTCCGACGAGGATCCGCGCAAGGCCCGGGTGCTGGTCTACGGCGCGTCCCACGTCGCCGCCGACTTCTTCACCCACGTGCTGCGCGAGCAGCTCCAGCAGCGCTTCGGCGACGCCGGACACGGCTTCCTCATGCCCGCCCGCCCGTGGCGGCGCTACCGGCACCTCGGCGGGCTGAGCGTCGAGAGCAACCGGCCCTGGGACGCGCTCCGGGTGCGCGCCTCGACCCGCGACGTCGATCACCTCGGGGTCGCGGGCCTCGCCGTCGAGTCCGACGACCGCCGCGCCTTCGGCCGCATCGACACCGGCGATCAGGTCGCGAGCCAGTTCGCCATCATGTACCTGGAGCAGCCGGGCGGCGGCTCCTTCGACGTCCGCCTCGACGGGCGCCGGGTCGCGCGCGTCGCCACCGCCGCCGAGGAGATCGGCGCGGGCTGGCGCCTCGTGACCGCCGCCGAGGCCCGCCACGTGCTCGAGATTCGCCCCCGCGGCGACGGCCCCGTGCGCCTCTTCGGCGTCTCGGTCGAGCGGGAGCAGCCCGGCGTCATCGTCGACAACCTCGGCATCAACGGCGCGCGCGCCGTCTCCCACCTCTACTGGAACCCCGAGCTCCACACCGAGTACCTGCGCCGGCTGTCCCCCGACCTCGTCGTCCTGGCCTACGGGACCAACGAGAGCGGCGACGACGGCCACCCCATCGAGACCTACGAGGAGGAGCTCCGCGCGGTCGTCGGTCGGGTCCGCGGGGCGGTGCCCCAGGCCGCCTGCATGCTGATCGGCCCGAGCGATCGGCCGATGCGGGGCGAGGAGGGCGAGCCGGTGGATCGGCCGCGCACCCACCAGGTGGTCGAGGTGCAGCGCCGGGTCTCCCGCGACATGGGCTGCGCGTTCTTCGACCTGGTCGCCTTCGGCGGCGGCCCGCTCTCGATGGTGCGCTGGGCGGAGGCGGATCCGCCCTACGCCCAGCGGGATCACGTGCACTACACCGGCCGCGGCTACCTCCGCCTCGGCGAGGTGCTGCACGACGCGATGCTCGAGGGCTTCGACGAGACGCCGCGCTTCGACCCGCCGGCCGCGGTCGCCGCCGGCCCGCGCCCCTGATCTGTCCACCGCCTCGACTTCGCGGTAGGGTGCCCCCTTCGAAAGCTTGGAGGGGCGCATGGCGCAGTTCGAAATCATCGAGTTCGAAGGTCAGAAGATGGTCAAGGCGACCATCCAGAACGAGACCATTCGCGCGGAGTCCGGCGCGCTGCACTACATGTTCGGCCAGATCGAGATGAGCTCGAAGGCGCCGAGCGCCGGCGGCTTCCTCAAGTCGATGGTCAGCGGCGAGAACGTGTTCAAGCCGACCTACAGCGGCGCCGGCGAGATCTACTTCGGCCCGCCGATCTTCGGCGAGTACTTCATCCTCCAGCTCAACAACGAGGAGTGGATCCTCGACCAGGGCGCGTACGTCTGCAGCGACGTGGGGGTCGAGGTCGACGTCTTCCGCAACAAGGCGCTGACCGGCCTGATGGGCGGCGAGGGCCTCTTCCAGACCAAGGTGAAGGGCACCGGCACCGTGGTGCTGATCGCGCCCGGCAAGGTGCAGACCTACCACCTCCAGGGGCACACGCTCAGCGTGGACGGCAGCTTCGCCATCGCCCGGACCGCCGGCCTCGACTACTCGCTCAAGCGCGCGAGCAAGTCCCTGGTCGGCTCGTTCACCTCGGGCGAGGGCCTGCTCAACGTCTTCAGCGGGACCGGCACGGTGCTCCTCGCGCCGGTGCCCAACCTCTACCAGAACCTCATCGATCAGAGCCGCTACATCCCGCAGGCCGCGGCCGGCGGAGGCGCGGCGGCCGGAGGCGGCGCGGTCGGCGCGCTCGTCGGTCGCTTCGCGGGCGGCGGCATCGGCCGGATCGTCGGCCTCGCGGTGACGGTGCTGTTCTGCATCGTCGCGATCGTCTGCTCCGGCGTCATGCAGGCGATGCAGTAGCTCGCCAGAGCGGCGAGCGGTCCCGCTGCGCCCGGACGGCGCGGGCGAGGATCGCCGCCGCCTCGTCGACCTCGTCCTCGGTGGTGGTCACGCCCACCCCGAGCCGGATCGACGCGCGGGCGCGCTCCTCGTCGAGCCCCATCGCGAGCAGCACGTGGCTCGGCCCGGCGCCGGCCGACGCGCACGCCGCGCCGGTCGAGATCGCGAGCCGATCGCCGACGTCTCGCGCCAACCGCTCCGCGTCGACCAGGCGGAGGTGCACGTGGAGGTTGCCGGGGTGCCGCGTGGCGAGCGGCGGTCCGTTGAGCTCGAGCTCCGGGATCGCCTCGAGGAGCCGCTCCCAGAGCCGGTCGCGCAGCCCGCGCAGCCGCTCGGCGCGCGCCGTCCGCTCCGTGAGCGCGAGCGCCGCCGCCGCCTCCAGACCGACCATCCACGCCTCGTCGAGCGCGCCCTCGCGCCGGCGCGGGGTCCGGCTCCAGAGCGCTCCGATCCCCTGCGGCCCGCCGAGCTTGTGCGCCGAGAGGCTCACCGCGGAGAGGCCGATTCGATCTGCCTCGATCGGGAGCAGCCCCGCGGACTGCGTGACGTCGGAGTGGAGCGGGGTCCCCGCCTCGGCCGCGACGGCGGCGAGCGCGGCCAGGTCCTGGACGACGCCGACCTCGTTGTTCGCGTGCTGAATGGAGACCCAGGCGGCCGGCTCGCGCAGCGCGCTCCGCAGCGCGTCGGGATCGATCCACCCCTGGCCGTCCACCGGCAGCCGGATCACGCGCGATCCGCCCGCGCGATAGAGCGAGGCGTGCTCGACCGCGGTGGTGATCACCCGCCCGCCTCCCTGCAGGGCCAGCCGGTTCGCCTCGGTCGCCCCGCTCGTCCAGCACACCCCGCCACTCGCCGCGCCGATCAACGCGCTCACCGCGGCCCCCTCCGGAGGCGGCGGCCACCCTCCGGCCTGCGCGGTGGTGAGGGCGCGCAGCATCACCTCCGACACTCGTGGATCGAGCGGCGTGGTCGCGTGGTGATCGAGGTAGATGCGGCGCATTCAATCCTGAAACGGCGAGCGGCGGCGTCCTTTCAGCCGTGAAAGAGGACGCGTCTGTATGGACATTGATCCAGGGAAGACGTCCCCGTCCAGTCCTCCGGTACACAGTCTGCAAGGCCGGCGCCGCGGTGCAGATGGGATGGGTATGGATGAGCAGTCCGGCTACATGAAGCAGCGGGGGAGCGAGCGACCGCCCTTCATGAGCGGTCGGCTCGACGACGTCGCCCTGCCGGAGCTGGTGCAGATGCTGGCGTCGGGGGGTCACACGTCCCGCATCGAGCTGACGGCCACCGACGGCCGGCGAGGCTCGGTCACGATCGAGAAGGGCACCGTCGGTCGGTGCCGCTTCGGCGATCTGATGGCCGAAGACGCGTTCTACGCGCTCTGTCGGATCGGCGGCCGCTTCGCGGTCTACCGGACCGACCCGGAGGCCCTGCAGCGCTCGACCGTCGCCCGCGGCTGGCAGGAGCTCCTCCTCGAGGCGGCGCGGCTCGAGGACGAGGAGCGTCGCGACAGCAACGTCTACCCCTTCCCCACCCCCGAGCGCGAGCCGTCCGAGCCCTCGCTCGGCGTGCTCGACGCGCTCGCCCCCTCGGAGCCGCCGCCGCCCCTGCCGGCCACCGACGTGCACACCGTGCCGCCCCCGCCGGACGACGGCTTCGACGCCCTCTTCGCCGAGGCCACGCGCTGCTACCTCCGGCGCGACCTCGAGCAGGCGGAAGATCTGTTCACGCGCTGCGCCGCCATTCGACCGAACGACCGGCGCGTGCGAGCCAACCTCAAGCGCCTCGCCGAGAAGAAGGGACGCCGATGACGTCCATCGCCATCGCGAGTCAGAAGGGTGGCGTCGGCAAGACGACGCTGGCCCTCAACCTCGCCCTGTCCTTCGCCCAGAAGGGCTACCGCACGCTCCTGGTCGACCTCGATCCGCAGGGATCGATCGGCCTCTCCCTCGCCGGCCGCCCGAAGGACGCCGAGGGGGTCTACGAGCTCATCCAGCGCCGCGACGCGATCGGCCGCTACGTCATGGAGACGAAGCTGCCGAAGCTCTCGCTCCTGCCGTTCGGTCAGCCGGACCTGGAGTACCTCGGGGCCTGGATGCACCAGGCCAGCGGCGATCGGGCGCTCGAGGCGCTCGTCCGGGAGCTCGAGCGGCACTTCGAGATCGTGCTCCTCGACTGCCCGCCCGGCACCCACGGCTGGGCCCGCGACGCGGTGGCCTCGGCCTCGCACGTGGTCTCGCCCCTGCAGAGCGATCCGCTCGCGCTCCGGTCGCTGCCGCAGCTGGTGGAGACGCTCGGGCTGCTCCGCGCGAAGGGCGCGCGGGCCGAGCTGGCCGCGGTGGTGCTCACGATGACGCGCTTCCGCGACGCGGTCGCCGCGTCGGTCGCGCAGGAGGCCTGGAGCCTGCTGCCGGCCGAGCTGGTGCTGGACACGCACGTCCCGCGGGACCGCGTGTTCGCCGAGGCGAGCGCGAAGGGCGTGCCGCTCGGCATGCTGCGCCGCCGCCCGCCGCCCGCCGCGGCGGTGTTCGATCACCTGGTGACCGAGCTCGAGCCCCGGCTCGGGCTGACGCAACTGGTCGAGGACGATGAGCCCATCCATCTCGTGGATTGATCGGGAGAGCTTCGCCTCCCTCGTCCGGCGCATGCAGACGCCGGCGGAGCGCGCGCCGAAGGCTTCCGCGCCGCCGCCCCCCACGGCGCCCTCCGCGGCCGTGCCCTCCGCGGCCGTGCCCTCCGCGGCCGTGCCCGCCGCGGCGTCGCCGAGCGTGCGCGTGCCGCGGCCGTCCGCGCCGGCGCCCACCCTCACGCCGTTCGTGGCCCCGGCGGGCTCGATCGACGAGCGCGCCGCGGCGCTGCTCGAGTGGATGGGTGAGCAGCTGCCCGGCGACGTCGCCTTCGTGACCGACGAGCACGGCCTCGCGGTCGTGGAGCGCAACGCCAACGTCGAGCTGCTCGCCACGAGCGCGGCCCTGATGCGGACCGTGCGCGAGCTGCACGACATCTTGCCCACCATCCAGGATCACATCACCTTGTCCTTGAGCCCGACGCACACGCTCAGCTTCGCGCTGGCCGAGTCGGACTGGGGTCACTTCGGCGCCGGCGTCGTCTCCTCCGGGAGGCTGGCGGAAGACGCCATGACCGCCCTGACGGCGGCCGTGCGCGACACCTTCGAGAAGAAGAACGGGAGCCCTCGATGAGCCAGACGACGCTCGAGCGGGCGGTGGAGGACGTCGGTCCCCTCCGCGCCGTGTTCATCACCGCGATGCCCGACTGCCTCCTCTACGACGCGTGGGAGCGCGCCGAGGACGGCTTCGAGGTCGAAGAGATCGCGGCCTACTTCGGCGACCTCGTCCGCTCGAACCGGCAGGGCCTGAAGGCCCTCGGCTCGTGGTCGAGCGACATGCAGGTCACGATCGAGTCGGCGGAGTCGCTGGTCGTGATTCGCGAGATCAACGAGCACTTCGTGTGCGGCTGCGTCTTCGAGCGCAGCGCGCCGCTCGGCATGGTCCGGCTCCAGATGAAGCGCATGATCGAGCGCATCGCGGAGATGCTGCCGCAGGTGGAGGCCCAGGAGCGGCCGCGCGGCGTGCGGCTCGTCGAGTTCGTCTCCCGCTACGCCCCCGACCCGCACGCGGCGCTGATGCGCATCAGCGTCCGGACGGGCCTCACCATGGAGCAGCTCGAGGCGGCCGAGGGGCTCGACGCCGACGCGGTCGAGCGGCTCGAGAGCGCGACCAAGCGGATCCTGGGTCTCACCCAGCTGAGCGTCTGAGGAGCAGCACGATGTCGGATGCCATCTCTCAGCTCAAGAGCCTGATGCCGGGCTGCGACCTGACCTTCTTCGGCGGCGCGCCCTACGTCTTCCACTGCCACCACTACAACCTCTTCCACGACCAGAGCGTCGACGACGTGCTGGGCGAGGAGGCGGGCTTCGCGCTGCGGAGCCGGGCCGCCCGGGAGGCCTTCCGCCCCCTGCTCGCGGCCGTGTTCGACGCCGCCGGGGCCACCCTCCCCGTCGAGCGGATCGAGCTCGCGACCCAGATCTTCGCCGCCCTCGGCCACGGCCGCCCGAGCCTCTCGGTCTCGTCCGACGGCACCGGCGTCGCGACCGGCACCCACCTCCACTACGGCTTCGCCTGGCGCGAGAAGTACGGCAAGCAGGTCAAGCGCTTCGACCCGGTCGACGCGGTCGCCGCCGGCTTCGCCGCCGCGGCCAGCGAGCTCGCCCACGGCCTCCCGCCGGGCTCGGTCGAGGGGACCGAGGTCAACTGCGTCGCGATGCAGCACGAGCAGTGCCGCGTGAGCCTGTCGCGGGTCGCGCCCACGCCGCTCGCCGAGCCGCTCGCCGAGCGCATGATGGCCGACTACGTGAAGCCCCCGCAGCGCGGCCTCTGGGAGGACGAGGTCGCGGCCATCGCCGACGGGCTGCGCGGCTTCCTCGGCGGCGTGGCCGGCGACGAGCGCGGCCTCGTGCACGCCTTCAACGTCTTCGTCACCGCGCACATGGCGAACTACTACAACGAGACGATCTTCGAGTCGGTGCGCGCGCTCGAGGAGCGGAGCCCGGCCGTGGTCGGCGCCGCCGAGAGCCTCTTCCGCGAGGCCGGCCACGTCTGCGTCTTCAACACCTTCGGCAACATCATCCTCTCCCCCGAGTGGGAGTCGATGGTGGAGAAGCCGGGCGACGATCCCGAGCGGATCGTGATGAGCTGCCTCGCCATCGCGCGCAGCCTCGGCTTCGGCCACTGGCTCGTGCCCGAGATGAAGGTCGGCGAGCGCATGGTGATGCGCACCACGACCAACTACGAGGCGCCCTACTACCTCCACCGCTACGGGCGCTCGGCCAAGCCGCGCTGCTACATCACGACCGGCGCCGCCCTCGCCATCGCCGTGCTCGCGCACCGGGTGAAGTGGTCGGAGAGCCCGACCCTCGACCAGGCCTACTACGACGCGCTCTTCCGCGGCGACGGCCTCGGCTGGGAGGCCGAGGTCACCCGCGACCAGACGATGGGCGACGAGGTCACGGAGATCGTCGTCAGCCGCCGATGAAGCTGTCGCGGCTCGCGAACTGCACCCGCAACCTCACCTGGGAGACCCGTCTGCCCGAGGACGAGGTGGTGGAGCCCACGCTCCGTCACCTCGTCGAGCGGGGCGCGTCCCGCGCGCAGCCCCTCCCGCGCCTGACCCGGCTGGAGATCGGCGCGCACGCGCTCGTGGTGGTCGGCACCCGCGTGCAGATCCGGCTCTCCTACCTGACGCCCGACGACGAGCGTCGCTACGAGGCGGAGCGGCTCTTCGTGGCGCTGATGGACGCCGTCCGGGCCGCCGGGCTCACTGGCGCTGGAGATGGTCGGCGAAGCCCTTGAGCAGCGCCTTGTAGAGCATGTTGCCGATCACGCGGTAGCCGGCCGGCGTCGCGTGGCGGAAGTCGCCGAAGGCGAGGCGAGGCTCGCTCCGGAACCACGCCCGCATCGCGCCCTCCCCGCCCATCGCGGTGAAGGTGTCGAAGAACGCGCAGCCCTCGGCGCGCGCCGCGCGGCGCATCGCCTCGACGATGATCGGCACCGGCTCGAGCGTCTCGATCGCGCCTCGCTCGCTCCGGCGCGCCTGATCGAGCGGCGCCATCAGCAGGCAGGCGGCCTCGGGGCGAGCTCGGCGCACCAGGCGCGCGACCCGGCGGAAGTCGTCCTCGAACTGCTCGGGGGTGCGCGGATCGTCGGCGTCGTTGCCGCCGAAGCCGAGCACGATGAGGTCCGTCTGGCGGTGCGCGTGCTGGCGGCGGAAGTGCGCCTCGTCGTAGCCGAGCATGCGCCGCGCCCGCGCGCCGACCATGCCCAGGGAGTCGTAGACCACGCCCGGGCCGTCCCGCTCGAGCACCATGCCGTAGAGCCGGCTCTCGCCGCCGCCGATCGTGCGCAGCTCGAGCTCGTGGGGCCCGTCGGAGGTGCGCACCTCGTGCCACGCGTCGGTGGTCCCGTCGCCCCGGGTGCTGACCACCTGCCGCTCGCCGTCGTCCAGGCGAAGGTCGAGGTTCCCGCCCCGCGGGTGCTGCTGGTACCAGAGCTCGAAGCGGCTCACCTGCCCGCCGATCGGGCCCCGGTCGCTGGTCCCGAATTCCGCGTGGCCGCCCGCGACCGAGCGGTACTGGACGCCGCCGTAGCCGTAGAGGTGATCGCGGAGGCCGGCGCGGACCAGCTGGATGAGCCGCCACTGGCCGGACGCCGAGTGGTCGACGTCGGTGTGGCGGTAGGGCATCGAGCCGCGCGAGATCAGGATGAAGCCGTGCCCGGCGTCGCCGAAGCGCTGCTGGAACCGCCGGCGCGCGGTGCTGGTGATGCCGTCGCCCGCGATCGAGGAGTCGCCGTAGTGCGCGATCCGGGTGATGGCGCCCGGCCGCCGCTCGGCGGTCCGGAGCAGCGCCTCGTAGAACGGGCGCATCGCCCGCCCGCCCGGGTCCTCGAGCTCGCGGACCAGCCCCTCGAGCTCGCTCGGCGCGATGCGGACGCGGGGCCCGGTCTCGCCCTCCTCCGGCTCGGGCGCGGGCGGCGGCGCCTCCTCGGCCTCCTCCGCGAGGTTGGCGGCGACGGCGTCCCCGAGCTGCTCGGCGATCGCGTCGTCGCCCCGGCCGGTCCGACGGCTGACCGCGCCTCCGGTCGCGACCGCCATGCCGCCCTCGGCCGGCTCCTCGGCGAGGAACATGCGCACGATCGGCGCCCCCTCGCCGGGGACCCAGGCCTGGAAGCGCTCGAAGTCCGCGCTCGCGTAGGGCACGAGGGCGAGCAGCCCGAGCACGAGCGTCGCGACGCCGAGGTGACGCATCGCCCCGCCGGTCGCCGCGGTGCGGGCTTCCGTCGCCCGCTCCTCCACGTCTGACAGGGACTCGAGCAGGGTGTTCGAGCCCTCGTCGCCCAGCAGGTCTTCGCTCTTCTCTCGCTCGCTCAACGTCGCCTCGGACCCCGCGCGGGGGCGATCGATTCAGCCGACCCACAGGTGTAGCACCGCCTCCGGACGAGCGACACGAATCTGCCCTGCCGGCCGGGCTCGTGCCGCCGCAGCGGGGGGCGGGGGCGGACCCGTCTCGGTTGCTCCCACTCGCAGGAAGGGAGGAAGGTCGGAAGGGAGGAAGAAGGGGCAGGTCAGGGCACGGCCTGGCGGCTCGCCCGGGCTCGACGACCGCTCCCCGCTCGGCCGCCGCCGCTCGGTCCGGGAAA